>Ga0326511_10005237_pt1 | contig 10250 bp, 16 predicted proteins | sample 0_2496_0518_D_FD_203701 | JGI IMG/M metagenome (GOLD analysis project Ga0326511, IMG submission 203701) | Bovine rumen microbial communities from UC Davis, California, United States - 0_2496_0518 | ecosystem: Host-associated > Mammals > Digestive system > Stomach > Rumen | place: USA... | reverse complement strand
GTCCCGTTTTCTGTTGGATTCGTAGAACGTATAGTGGAGAACCACGGGGCTTTTAATCCGCTTCAGCCGTGCCTTTCGGATGGCATTGATTATCATTATCTCGCATGAATGCTTCATGCTGTTTCCGGCGGAGTGACCCCGCCGCCCCCGGATCGTTGATCTTTCAGCGGCGAGATACTCATTCAGGCTTGGCAGCCTTCCGTATATCGTGAACTTCATATCATCCGAACAATGCACGCTCAGCCTCATCGGCCTCGTTAATCTCCTGTCTCTGTTCCGGAGCCTGTTCCGGCTCTCTCTCGATCACTGTTCCAGGTACTACAACCGGTGCTTCCGGAAGTTTCTCAGAATCAATCGTGTTGATTTCCTCCGCGCCATACAAGCCGCCCATGTCTTCCGGGAAGGCTTCACGCAGTGCCTGCAACAGCGCAACTTTCCGGATCATCGTTGCCGGCTTGGTGGCCCACATTCCGTTCAGGCTTCCATCCGATTTGCGGCCTGCGTATTCATTGAATGGCACGCTGATATAGGTCGGAACCGCAAGGCCGGTGATGTAGACCCTTGCCCATCCGCCCACAAGCTCCTGCCCCTTTACAAAGACAGTGCCGGGAACTTCCTTTACCTCTCCTGTTTCCAGATCCCTTACGATGATTCCGGCTTCCGATCCCTGATAGTCGGGATTCCTGCGCGCACGCTTCATGAAGGTTTCCTTTCCCACCACAAGCGTTGCGGGGGAGTGGTCGCCATATTTGATGCAGTACGCTTCCCGAAGGAATGGATTGAGGTGCTGTGTTCTGCACATCTGCAGGAACATGAATACTTCCTGATCTGTTACGGCTCCACTGCCGGATACCAAGTATCTCTTCACGATATCGGGGCTGAGTCGGATTTCTTCGTTTCCCGCCATATAGGTGACGATTCCGTCACCCTGTGCCGTGCTGCCTGCTCTCATTAAGCTGTTATTTACTGCCATCTTTTTTCCCTCCTTAGATTCTTTCCAGTTTGATTCCGTTTGCCCTGCAGAAGTCCCCGAGGGCCTTAGCCTGTTCCAGTGTTACCTGAACTCTGAAGGTGAAATCATATCGCTTCGCTTCCTGCTTTTCTGCCTTCGTTTCGAGGTTTTCCTGCTTCTGCTCTTCTCTCCGGGGAGTTGTGGGCTGATTTTTTGCGGCCTCTTCAGCCGCCGCTTTTCTTTCCTGAATCTGCCCGTACTCTGTCACCTTTTCCATCGCCGTCTGGATGCTCAGGCTATTCTCATAAAAGTGCACCGCCTCTTCGCTATACTTCGGAAGGCTACGCATTGCCTTTAAGTCATTTTCAATCCCGGTTCGGATCTCTTCCAGTTCTTTGCGGATGATCGGAATCGAAACGGACGCATTCAGCCAGTTTTTTCGGAAGATCCTGTCGAGCGTTACAAACTCAGGAAATTGTGCCTCAGCGAATGCCGCTTCAATCTTTTCCATTTTTGCCTTCTGCTTGATCTCCTTCAACTCCACCAGCTGTCTGTCAAGCCCCTCGATTGCAGCGTCAATCGGTGCTTCCACATCCTTTACCTCTGCCTCGAATTTCTTCAGCGGCTCCTGGATCTTGGCTTTTACCTCTTTCCGTGCCGTCTCGATTGCAGTTCTCAGTTTGTTCAACTGCGCTCGTGTTTCTTTGCAGTCCTTTTCAGTTTCGGGTGTAACAGTCAGATTCTGGTAAATCGTGACTGCCGCAGCGATTTCCTGTTTCAGCTGTTCGTAATTCCAGATTACGCTCGGGAATCGCTGTTCCGGCTTAGGGCTTACGATCTTCAATTCAAACATTCATCTCTCTCCTTTCCGTTGGCCTCTTCATCTGTGTTTATATTATATACCATACGGTGTATTTTGCAACCCCAAAACGGAGTTATTTTATATTTTCAGGAAATTTATTTACATTCAGATCGGTGGGAGAATCCGCGCCGGCTCTATATCACCTTTTAAGCTCTCGCAAAACCTCTCCCCGGCATCACGCAGCATTTCAATTTCCCGCTCCACGCTCTCCGTCCGTTCGATGCTGTACTGTCTGATCTGCTCTTCGATAGTCCCTGTATGATATCCAAGCCGCAGAAGCGCCTGAACCCACACAAATTGGGCGTCGGTGAGCATCATGTACCACAGCACCTGGCAGTAATAATTGTCCGGAATGCTGTTGTTCCATTTTCCGACATTCCCGAAAATCAATGCGGTCTTGATTTCCAATATGCCCAGCTGCCCATCCTTCTCGATCCATCCGTCCAGCGATGCGTGTGCACCAGGATAGTCATCATTTAGAACGATGTTGTTCGGCTCGTAATACACTTTCAACTCCGGGTGGTCCAGTTTAAAAAGCTCACGCAGAGCCGGCTCTGCATCTGTTCCGTATCGCACCGCCGGATTATCTGAAATATCCTCAGGCTCAATCAACCCTTTCTTTTCTCGCCACAATTCCACATTGGATTTGTATGGATTAAGCCCCAGAAGGCAGGCGGCATCCGACCCGCCGATGGTGTTTCCTCTTGCCTTCAGCCATTCTTCCCGGCTTTTAAGGATCTGCATTCCCTTGATCATTTTTCCCTCCCCGTTACGAGATATCCGACCTGCTCCGGAGTAAGCCCCGCTGCTTTGACGATCACAAAGAATCTCCCGAGGGACATCTTTTCAGGATCCCGTGCGTACCTTCTTAACGTGCATTCTGATATGCCGGTGTCCTGCTCCAGATTTCTGAAGTTCGGCCTCGTCGTTCGCGATACCCCGAACAATAGCCTCTGCGTTCTTTCTTTCTCTTTTTTCTGCATTCTTCATTTTCCCCATTGCAATGACTGCCACTTCCAAATCTCCTAATGCCGACCACATGGATACAGCAACCACAGTAGATATAACCGCCAGCTTTCCGCCGGATACTCCCCAAAATCCCGTTACGGCAAGCAGAACCGCCGATTCCGCAGCAATGATCGTGTTGAGCAGCAACATCACATCTTTCGTTTTCATTCCTCTTTTTCCCCCTTCAATACACTCTCAACAATTACATCATCCTTCGAGTTGAAAACCCGCACGGACTCCGGATCAATATCCAGCGCATTGCAAAGATCGACTAGCGACCCAATCCTGATCCTTGCAGGGCATCGTTCCCAGTCTGTATATGTTTTTGCACTGATCCCCAGCCGCTTCGCCACCTGCACGCATGTAAGATCTTTCAATCTTCGCCATTCTCTTATTGTGTGTTTCTCAATCAATACTTATTCCTCCTATTCTCCCCGTTGCGGGGCATCTAGTGGAATTATACTCCATTTAGGAGATTTGTAAATAAAAAACTTCGCATTTTATGTACTTTTTTGCCATTGACTCTCCTCTTTGTGGTATTTTGGACTCAGGAGAAGCATATCCGAAAGGGGGATTGTTATGGCATCAATAGGTGAGAACATAAGAAAATACAGGATTTTAAGAAATCTGACACAGAAGGAACTTGCGACGGAGATTGGAAAGGACGCGCGAACCATCTCGAATTGGGAACGGGGCACACGTGATCCGAGCATGAGCAACATTTATGAAATGGCACGTGCTCTGAACATCTCAGCCGGGGAGCTTACATGCCCAGAGTTCACAGCGGACCGGGCTTTCAATTATGTGCATCATGGTCCGGATATGGCTCCAGAAATTATCAGCGGGGATTCGCTGAGCGTTCTGCCGATGAAAGAGTATCAGCACGGAGATATTGTCATTGTGTCGGTGAACGGCGCACCGGACATCTGCCGGCGTTTACTCGTTGCAGACGGCACGAGCATTCTGACCTGCAATGTTTCAGGGAAGCCTCCGATCCTGGTTGATGACAACGTTGTGATTAAGGGAAAAGTGATTCGCCTGATTCGTGAGTACATCAAAAGCGTTTGAACATATAGTTTTCACTATACTTATTACTATAGTTCTTATTATTACTATTACTATAATTAAGGTTTTGTTTTTGTAAAACCTATGGTTTTCTAATTTAAAAACCATAGGTTTTACTAATAAGAAAGGTATGGTTTTATGCCAACAGCAAGAAAAACGAAATCAGGGAAATGGCGCTGCCAGGCATTCGATTACGTTGAGAAGATAGACGGGAAAAAGAAATATCACCATAGGTCTTTTACGGCTTCGACCAAGTACGAGGCGGAGCGGTTGGCGAACGAATTCCTCCGAAACAAAAACCGGCAGTCATCCGAACTTAAACTGTCCGAGGCAATGCAGAAATATATCGACATCAAGAAGAACACGCTCTCCCCTTCAACAGTACGAGGCTATAACATCCTGCGCCGAAACGCATATGATGCGCTGAATGACAGACGCATCAACACACTTACCACAGAAGATTTGCAGGCGTTTGTAAATGACTACGCTGTAGAGCATAGTGCAAAGTCCTGCGCCAATGCGCTTGGCTTTCTGACAGCTGTTATAACCGCGTTTATCCCGGATGCGGTATTTCGTGTGCGGATCCCGCAGAAGAAGGTAATTGACTATTACACGCCTTCCGATGATGATATTAAGCGGCTCCTTGATGCAGTGAAGTATCCTCCCCTGTATCGGGCAATCCTTCTGTCTGCTTTTGGAACGCTACGGCGTTCAGAAGTGTGTGGGCTAAAGAAAGAAGACATTGACGGAGATGTGGTAACAATCCGAAGAGCAAGAATTGAATCAGACGATGGCTTTGTTGTGAAAGACTTCCTGAAGAACGATTCTTCGCACAGATCGATCATCTATCCGCAATTCGTGATAGACGCTCTGCAAGAATGCCAGGATGAGTATCTTGTAAATATGACACCGAGGCGGCTGGACGTCGCTTTTGCCAGGGCAAGAAAAAGGGCCGGCCTTCCCCACTTCCGCTTTCATGATCTCCGAGCATATAGCGTGTCCATTGCCCACGCCATCGGGATCCCCGACAGCTATTTGATGGAACGCGGTGGATGGAAGACGGACCACACTTTTAAGCAGATATACAGGCGGACAATCAGCAAGGAAAATGAGGAAATTTCCGCCAAATTAAATGATCATTTCGCAAAGTTGCACTCATAATTGCACTTTTCTCAAAAAGAAAAAGCCGGGAGCCTTGTGAAATCAAGACTCCCGGCACTGGAGATAGCGGGACTCGAACCCGCCACCCCATATTTTTCTGCTTTCCAGGCTGTACAGGATATCCACTATAACTGTTGGCTTTCCGCGCTTTCACAGGTGAATGGGGCCTGTCATTCCTGACCAAAAAAGTGCACTCTTTCGACAACAGTTGCACTCAAAAATGCACTTTTTTTACTGGACATCAGTCAGGAAATCATCAATCGCACAGCCCAGAACATCCGCAAGGGCTTTTGCCTTCCGCAGCGACGTTTTCCAGATCTGTTCCGGATCGCTTTCCAGCCGATAGATGTACGCTTGTGTGCTTCCGGACTTAGCTGCAATTTCCTGCTGTGTGAATCCAGCCATTCTCCGCAGCTGTCCGAATCGTGTAAGTTTTCCTGCTTCCTTAAGTCTCTCTGCCGCCTTTTGCTGATCTACTCTTCTTGTTGTTTTCATATAATCCCCCTTTCATAGGGTGATTATATCATATAGTGTGTATTTATAATAGCACCTGGATGAGCTTTTTGAAAGTGTCGTGAATTATGTTGTCAAATGTCTCTACTGTGCAGCCGATATGCATCTGAAGCCGGGCTATCATATGCATCAAGCTGTCGCGTTCCTCATCTGTAAGCTTTGGATCTTCTCCGATCTCAAGGACTGCCCTGTGAAGATCCATCACCGCATCATCCGCACACAGGTTGCCGGTTTTCCATCGGTAGACAATCGCATGCACAAGAGTGTTCCAGTCGCGCATAGCGGCTCCCCGTTCCGGGGAGTCCGCCTTAAAAAAAACAGGTGTTGTGTTTGTTTCATCCATTGCCATCAGCTCAATCATTCTCTTCCCCTCCTCAAACAAAAGTGCAGACAACTGCGAACATTACCGTTGCGAATCCCGAAACAAGTAGGAATTCAAGCTCAATTTCAGATACCCAGCTTCTCAACAAGCTCATCATAGCGCCTCTCCTCCTTTTCTGTTAAATGGCCCGCTTTATGCTGCTTCAAGTTCAGCCAGTCGATCATCCGAATTGCCGGAACCTCTTCCGGCGTGAATCCCATCCCCAGGTACTCGCTCCATGTGTATACCTTGTATTTCCCGATCCCCATGTTCACACCGCCTTTCTGAATTCGAGGTATTCATTCGCAGCCTCGATGCTGATTGTTTCAGCTACAATGAAGTAGCCAAGCTCATCGGACTGAATCCCCGCATTATCATCGGAGATAGCAGCATCCGCCATCCTTTCCATCAGTTCCTCGTAATCTCTGTCGCTCAGGAACTCCCAGCGCCGCTTTTTAAAAAGCTCGTTGAACTGCCTGACGCCTTCTCTGTAAACTTCCATGTTTAACATTTCCATTCCCCCTTTTTCTTGGTGGCCTGCTTAATTAGAAGTTCAGGCGGATGTCTGTGGGCTTTATCATGTTGGCAACCGCGTTATATACGGCTGTTACATAGCAGCCATTCTTCAGCTTCTTCATGGTGAAGTCATAAGCTTCATCCCTTGTCCGAGCCTTGATGTATGCTCGGTGGGTTTCCCTGCTTCTGTCTCTCCAGTAAACTTCAAACGTTTTATATCCAATGCTCTAATCCCCCATTGGTGCTTGCCTCTTCAACTGTATTTATTATATATCATAATATATATTTAATCAACCCCGAATAGCAGATTTTGCAAAAAAACAGGAAAGATGTTTCCATCTCTCCTGTTTGATTCTGTGTGCTTTTCACCGTAGATTTCGGTTATCTGAAGTAATACAGATCTCCATCATCATCTTCGTACTCATCCCACCAATCAGCCGGATCGGAAGGATCTCCGTGGCACACTTCGTAGCCTGTTCCATGCATGCCGTTTTTATCAAACGGCATTGTTTCCAGTTCCCTTCTTCCAGTTTCTTTCATCTTCGTTCCCTTCTGCCTCTGTGGCTTGAAATCAATGCAGCGTGCCATCGAACAGGTAAACCCGATCACTCAGCCTGTCATCCAGGGCAACCTCATCCCGGTTGATCGTTCTAACCATCGCCTCAAGCTCCGTGCGGTCGATCCCCTCGGATACAGGGACCACAAGGACCTCGTGAATCGACGATGGAAGAATGTAAAAGTCTCCGACCTTTTTCCAGATCTTTTCGAGTATGGTGTCGCAGTAAATGACACCCGCTCCTTCCATCCCGCCTCGTGTTGTCAGCACCGTTACCGGTGATCCATCTGGCTCCCATTCATCAACCGGAACACCTCCGTCTTCCAAAATATCGATCAAGGATCCGAGTATCGCAGACCGTTCCGTGTTGGCGATTGCGTTCCGCAGGTCATCCTCCGTATAGGTTCCCATAAAAACAGTAGCCCCTTGAAGAGTCCCGCCGATGTAGAAATTCAAATCATAGCGTTCAATCGGCGTGAGATTGTTTTTTCTATTCTCACGCCCTCTGACCACGATCTTCAGGTTATCCTTGGTCAGTGCGCCGATTGCCATATTCAGCATCGATGCATAACCAGGGAAGTTCTCCTCGTTTACTTTTATTGTCTGCCTCATGCTCAACTCCTTCTGCCCTCGTGACCTCCGGGGCGGGCTGTGTCATTTTTTCAGTTCCGCAGTCTGATTGCAATACCCCAAATCACCGGTAAAATTAAAGCGCTTCATTTCCTGCTTTATCACCTCTGAATCGGTTACAAAAAAAGGGCAGTCGGTAAGTTCAATTTTATAGTGTTCACTTATTGTAGTAGTTCCCTTTTTGTGGCACCCGACGTGTGCAAAATAGATAGTATGCCCCACTATGCAGATGCTTTCCGGGTCAATGTTTCGATAAAGTTTTGCGCGTTCCTGTCTGCTATCTTTATCAACCCATGTTCTTAATACGTCCATGTAAAATCCTCCTATGCCCTCGTAACCTCCGGGGCGGGCTGATTATCATTCTCCAATAATCTCGTGGATTCTCTTGTGCAGCTCCCTTCCTTTCCATGGGGCTTGCCCCCACCCTCAAGTGATCAACCTCTTCAGTTATGCTTATTATATACTATGATATATATTTAATCAACTCCTAATTGAAGATTTTCTCTTACAGATAGAAATATTTTTCCTGTTTGAAGATAAGAAAAAAGCGGTCTCCGTCGAAACCGCTTTTCCCCCATGTATCATGAAGAAAGGAACCCAAAGATGAAAACAGATGCTTTGCCCTAATTCCTTTATAGCAACTCTGTTCCAATCTGTCAAGCTTTCTCCCCGTTCTGGAGTGTTTTTGGTTTGGATCCGATGGATACTTCTGCCTCAAAAGTTCAGTTATTCGCTTTCCATTGCATCCATCGTGTCCCCCAATGCTTCAAACAGGAAATCCGTATCGAAGCCGAAGTCCTTATATCCGTCCAGGCATGTTTCAATGTAATACCTCGACGGAATCCCGCACCGCCTTGTCTCATCCATGATATACACGAATACTTTTCTCCGGGTGGTCCTGCCTCCCTGGTCCGGTTTTACCGGAAGCTCTATCTCTTTCTTGTAGTAAAACCGTGGATAGCCTTCGTATCGATCCAGCGCACATTCATCCCATTTTGTTACTTCCCACACAGCCACCGGAACCTTCCTGCCTTCGGACGGCTCAATCGTTAAATATGCCCCTGTGCCGCTCCCCTTAAATAGCAGTCGGTAGTTCGGGATCTCGCTCGTGCCGATGATCTTTGCTCCGGGGCAGCGATATGCCATCTGCTCAATATTCAAATTGCTTCCGTATGCAACATAATATCTTTTTTCCTTTTTCATTTGCTTCTCCTTTCTGTAAGGTGATACCCTTTCACCACCGAAAGCCCACCTTTCGGTGGGTTCGGTAGCAAAATGCTATCGCCTTTTAGGCGGCAGGTCTTCCGTGTCTGAAAGCTGCGTCTCCGTCAAGGTTCCTCGTGAGTATGTCCCGTGCTGTCTTGAACTCATCCCCGATGAATCCGAGCCGCAAGAGCCAGGTTCTCATCGCGTATTTGGGATTTTCAATCTGGGGCTGTGCAGGGCTTGCACTCCGTGCTTCCTTTGCCGCCTGGCTCAGTGCGAGGCAAAGCTGGATGAAGCTCTTCATCTTGCCTGCGTGAAGCCCGCCTCTGTATCTGCCGGTCGGGTTGTCGAACTGGAAAAGTCGGAACTCAATCGTGCCTTTTGTGAAGGTTGCGTGGTAGTTGAGCATGTGATATCGGCTCTGGTTATAATGCTGATCCCTGCCGTAATCCGCGTTCTGGCTCTTATACCAAATGTCTTTGAGCTTATCCATGGTGTCGGGCTTCTTTGTGTTCAGCTCGTTCAGGAATCTCGGGTCGACCGTCTTGCAGTAGTTCCCGATCCGTGCCGCATCAAGTTTCAGCGCCTTGATGAGCAACTGCTCTCTGCTTGCCATGATGTTTGCGAGGTTTCTCATGGTCTTGGGCGTGTGGCCATCCGCTCCGATATGGATGTGGATTCCGCAGGTGTGTGCCGGGTCGCTTTTTGCTCCCTTGTGGCGGAGCCTGCGGAGAAGCTCCTGCAGTGTATCGATGTCCTCGTAGTGAAGGATCGGTGTTACCAGCTCGCATCTCTGATCGTCGCGCCTTGCCTGAATGCTGCAGTCTCTCTGGAATTTCCACTCCCGGCCCTGTGCGTCCCATGCGCTCCATGTGCTGTAGCCGTTCCGTCTGGCTGTATCTTCGAAGCGGTTAGTTCCGAAAAAGTCAGCTGCTACAATCGATGCTCTTCTCCGGCTGATATCGTACATTTCAACCTCTGCTCCAATCGTCTGTTTCTTCATTTCATCTATATTCTTCATGGTGCAGCTCCTTTTCCTTTTTATGATCTTTCGGCTTGGCTGTCTGCTTTCTGGCTTTCGCGAACCCCCTCCGGCGCTTGGCTCGTCTGGAATCCTTACTCGCTTGTGTTGCAGCTCTTCTTTATGGTCTTATTATATACTATGGTGTGTATTTAGTCAATACAAATCGCATCGGTGCTGCGAAATATTTATTTTCATCTTTTATTGATATTTATATAAATGTACGCTATCATATAGACAATTAAAGAAGACAGCGCAAACAGGATGGAATGAAGATGAAGAAATATTGGTACGCCGTTCAGGAAAATAATAGTGATGGCTGGGGATACGGAAGTGAATCCCTGGAAGAAGCCAAGAAGATGGCTGCGGAGCTTGCCGAGAACGCTTACATCGCCGTGA
>Ga0326511_10005236_pt1 | contig 10250 bp, 11 predicted proteins | sample 0_2496_0518_D_FD_203701 | JGI IMG/M metagenome (GOLD analysis project Ga0326511, IMG submission 203701) | Bovine rumen microbial communities from UC Davis, California, United States - 0_2496_0518 | ecosystem: Host-associated > Mammals > Digestive system > Stomach > Rumen | place: USA... | reverse complement strand
ATACAATGACATCATGACATAATATTTACAACTATTCGCGAAAGAAACCTTTGGCGCACAGTTGGGAAAGTACCGCAAAGGCGCATGGTTACTGGGTTTGTAGGTGTTTTGGTAGGATCGTAAAACGGGCTGGGCTGCATAATATACATGAGATCATCATATATATGCAATGACACCATGATATTTTTTTAAATGGATCATTAAATTGTTTTTATAACCCTACCCCCATACCCCCTTCCCTACCACCCCCCGGCCCTTGGCCGCCGTTGCGCCGCGCAGGGAATCCCCCTATCCGCTAGCAAATTTTATACAAAAATAGAATCGCTTTAGCGGAGTAAAGTATAAGAAGGGGCAAAAAACGTATAAAAAATTTCGCTTACGCGAAGGAGAGATATGATAAGCAGCACACTATACAGTAGAGGAACAGATGAATGGGGAACACCTCAGGACATATTTGATGCGTTAGATTCAGAATTTGAATTTAACCTTGACCCAAGTGCGACGACTACTAACCATAAGTGCGACGACTACTATACCATTGAAGATGATGGATTAACGAAGTCATGGAGTGGCAGGCGAGTATTCTGCAATCCACCGTATTCAAATATCAGTGCATGGGTAGAGAAGGCATTTAGGGAGACAAGGGAAGATCATACGTTAGTGGTGATGCTTATACCGGCGAGAACAGATACAAAGTATTTTCACAACTTCATATATAACCGGGCAGAGATCAGATTTGTAAAAGGCAGAGTACGTTTTGTAGGAGAAGGCAAATTAGATAATGCGCCTTTTCCAAGCATGGTAGTTATCTTTAGGGGAGCATATGTATGACCAGAGAAGAAGCCAAGAAGGAATTGAAACCGATTAAGGAAATGGAAGCAGACATAAGGTCAGTGGAGTTAGAGATAGAGCGGCTAATGACAGTGGCCACAAAAATGACACCTAATTACGAAGGTTCAGTACAGGGAAGTGGGGGCAATCGTACAGAGGATGCCATAATAAAGATAGAGGAATACCGGGGAAGGCTGTCAAAGCTGATACAGGAATCACTTAATTATAAAGCTATGTGTCTTAGTAAGGTGGAGAAGATATATCCGAGGACATTAAGATCAGTGTTAATGTTCTATTATTTCTCTAACAATACGATGGAGCATACGGCAGAATTATTGAATCACTCTTATCAGTGGACATATTCAATGTTTCAGTCAGCGCTAGATGAATATTGCAGAATTTCGGAAAAATATCCATTTACTTGATAGAATTAGATAAAAAGATTGTTTTAAACTATATAATAGCCGGAGGGCTAAAGAAAACATACAAGAAACGCGGAGGTGTTTGTATCATGAAATGCTGGGTTTGTGGTAAAGAAGGGGCTAACTGTACACGAGATATTACGGCAGAATATAAGTTATATTATGAAATCCCTATTCGTAAGACAGTTAAAGCAGAACATCAGCGGTGTTATTGTAAAAAGTGTTACGAAGATACCATGAAAAGGTTAGCTATCGAGGACGAGCAGTATGTAACACTGAAACGCAAGAGGATGTTTGAAAATGCCCTTGATAAATTGGAACGTCAGCAGCTAGATTTTGTGAAATATGAAGAAGCCATAAAGACTATTGAGGAATATAACCTTGAAAATGATGGTAAATTCGATAGCTCACAAGAAATCATGGCCGCGATCATTCTAATTCAGAATAGATACCACATTAAACCGCAGGCAAAAGTCGGAAGTTATCAAGTTGACTTTATGTTCCCGGAAGACAATCTCATATTAGAGATAGACGGAGACAGACATAACTTCAAAAAATCATATGATAAACGAAGGGATGCAACAATAAAAGAGATACTAGGTAGCGAGTGGCAGATTCTAAGAATACCGACCGATATGATAGACCAAAAAGCTGAGAAACTTCCGCTAGCAATAGAACAACTACTTGATTATAAGGCGACCAATAAAGTTAATTGGCGAGCTTTATAAAGGTATATATAATCTCCTTTCTGGGGTCGTTACAAAGGTAGCGGCCCTTTTGCGTTGTATGGATATAAGCACAAAGAAACCACATGAGTTAAGGGAAATTGAATACGAGTATTGCCGCGAGCATCTTGAATACTTTGTAAAGACGTATGGACATATAGAGGACAAGGATGCAGACGTTTTAATACAGCCCTTTAGGTTGTGGGATGAACAGTTAAAGGCTTTAGGCTCCTTCAAAGATCATAAGTTAAACGTGATTCTGAAAGCCCGTCAGCTTGGTATAACATGGCTTGTACTTCATTACGCATTATGGAAGATGTTAAAGCCCGGTAGGACCGTTATCGGATTATCTAGGACAGAAGACGAGGCTCAAGAGCTTGTCAGAAGAATGTCGGTGATCCTTGACAATATGCGTTCTATATTCGCTCCTAAGAATGACCAACCTATAAACTGGGTGAACGCTACATGGGAAAATACTTCACTGATTTTGACTATACATTTTCCGGGGTTGCCAGACTCCGTTTTCAAGTGTTTTCCCAGTTCACCTAATGCGGCACGATCATTCACAGCGGATTTGATAATATTTGATGAATGGGCCTTCCAGCAGTTCGCAGAGGATATATGGAAAGCCGGTTTTCCCACAATCAACCGTCCTAATGGTGGACAAGTTATCGGATTATCCACAATAGAGCGTGGTTCGTTCTTTGAGAAGGTCTTTACTGACCCTGATAACGGATTTAACAAGATATTCATTCCTTGGTATGCGGACCCAAGGCGTGATGAAACATGGTATGAGAACACAAAGCGTACAATGGGTGACATGATAACCCAAGAGTACCCAGCAACCATAGATGAAGCCTTAACAGTACCAGGGGGATCGTTCTTCCCGGAAGTGAAACGGGAAACGCACATTACTAATATTGAGTTAGAAGGTAAATTAAGGCGATATGTGGCGTTGGATTACGGACTTGATATGTTATCAGCCCATTGGATTCAGGTAGATTCTAAGGGAAATGCGCAGATTTACCGAGAATATGACGCACCGGACAAGACTATCGGCGCTGCTTGTGACATTTTAAGGTCTATAAGCGGTGATGAAAAGATAGAACATTGGCTTGCCCCGTCGGATTTATGGTCAAGGAACCAAATAGACGGAAAATCAAGGGCGTTAATCTTTAGTGAGAACGGAATTAACCTTACAAAAACGTCTCGTGACTTTCCTGCCGGGTGTGCTTCCATGAAAGAATGGTTGAAACCCATTGACGACAAGGCAAGATTAACAATGTTAGATGGTGCCGCACCAAATTTATACCGTTGTTTACAGAAAATCCAAAAAGATAAGAAGCGCCCTGACGTATATGCAAAAGACCCACACGATTTAACACATGATGTAGATTCGTTGAGGTCTTTTTGTGTGTGGTGGATAAGATCACCTGAGATTGACTACGAGAAGATAGAGCATAAATGCCATAACTCTATTTTAGAGGACATAGAAAACGCAAGTGATGAGGACAGAGCATACTTGTTACAGAAATACGGTGAACCAGTATGAGGTTTAAAACAATTATGGAGAAAGTTAAAAAAACAATCGCACCGACTCCGGAAGACAAGAAGCGTGATAAATGGCGTGGAAAACTTGAACAGGCGAGAATTGCCTACGCAAGTACGTTAAAAGAGATAGGCAAGAACCAGGCCGTATATGAAGGTACAAGGGAAGTCAACGGAAACCCTAATACCAACATAGCGACAAGGGATTTGGCCATAAATGTGCGTAATATTGCGTATGAATTGATTGAATCCCAGGTAGATAGCTCAATTCCCATGCCGAAAGTCACAGCTATTCATGAAGGTGACGAGGAATTAGCGAGATCGATAGAGAAAGCCTTAGTGAATAAGGTTAAATTGCTCAAGCTATCCATTATAAATGACCAGATGGAGCGTATAGTTCCGGTACAGGGCGGCGACTTTTTCTTAGTTGAGTGGGATAACTCATTGGGATTCCACTCAAATTATGGTGATGTATCAGTTAAAGAAATGGTACCGAGGCAAGTTATACCACAGCCCGGTGTTTCTAAGATAGAGGACATGGATTATATCTTTGTCCAGGTGGCACAGACTAAGGATGCGGTTAAGAAGAAGTATGGCGTAGACGTACAGGACGCTCACGAGGAATACAAGGAGATAAGAGGCGTAACAAGCGAATCCGGGCTTGATTCCGACGTGGTTACAGTAAATACCGTCTACTATAAAAAGGACGACAAAATAGGCCGTTTCGTGTGGTGTGACGACTATACATTAGAAGACCTTGACGATTACCAGGCAAGGATCACGAGAAAATGTAAAGAGTGCGGTTATGTTACGGAAGAAAAGGAATGTCCGGTATGCGGCTCCAAGAAGTTTGAGGAAACCGAAGATAAGGTACAGGAGCTTCATATACCCATTATGAGAGAAGCAGGCATTGACCCCATGACAGGCCAGCCTATTCAGATAGCCGCAGAGGAAGTCATACAGATAGATTACTACAAGCCTAATGTATTTCCTTTGATAGTAAGGAAGAATGTTTCAAAGCTCAACTCATTGTTGGGCTTTTCTGATGTAAAGGTTATCGAAGATCAGCAGGACCTTATCAAGAAGGTAGGCTCAAAGGCCGCAGAGAAAACCTTAAAGGGCGGTTCCATTGTTACCTTACCTAGAGGAGTCAAGCTAGAGACCACTGATAAGGAATTAAAGATAGCACGACTTGATGATCCACAGCAGAAAGCCATGATAGATGTTCTGAATATGCAAGTAAACATCAATCAGGACATGACAATGGTTAATAAAGCGTATGAGGATGCACGTTCTACCTTGGGTATCACAGACTCATTCCAGGGTAAATACGACCCTTCTGCTGTTTCCGGTACCGCTAAACAGTATCAGATTAACCAGGCGGCAGGACGTTTGGAATCTAAGCGTGTAATGAAGAATGACGCTTATGCAAAGCTCTATGAGTATATGTTTAAGTTCTGGCTTGCATATGCTGACGACCCGTTACCTATTACAGGAATAGGAGCAAAGGGCGAGCAGATGTTTGACATACTTGATAAGAGAGACTTTGTGAAGCAGGACAATGCCGGTGAATATTATTGGAATGACGAGTTCATGTTTGAGACCGATCCTACTTCAACCATGATGGCCAACAGAGAAGCAATGTGGCAACAGATAGACATGAAGTTACAGTCAGGTGCTTTCGGTCAGCTTGGTGCCTTAGAGACTATGAGGCTTTATTGGTCGCTCATGGAAAAGAACCATTATCCTAATGCCGGTGATGTTTTATCACAGATAGATTTAATGATGCAGGAACAACAGCAGATGATGGCACAGCAACAGATGATGGGAGGAATACCAAATGAAATGCCCGTTATGCCAGGTGGAAATGAGAATAGCCCGGTCATTTAATACCGTGGAGAATGACGACACACCTGATAAGCCTACAAAACTGTATGTAGTTCAGAATATGTCATGCGTAAACAAGGCATGTGCAAACTACGACAAGGATGTAGAGACTGTCAAAACAGAAATACCGATAGGCTAAAAGGACCGCAAGGTTCTTTTTTAGTTAATAAACTTCCCAGGGAAAAGGGCGAAAATCCAAGAAAGGAAAATTGAATATGAAGAAAAATCTTTTTGATCTTAACCTTCAATACTTTGCAGAAGGAGAGGACATAGGCGAAGAAGTGCAAGAGACCGCCGACCTTGCAGAAGATGAAACACCCGAAGCAGACGAGGTAGAAACAGGAGAAGAAACCGGAGACTCCGAGCCGGAACCACAGTCAGCCGAGGAAAACGCGCGGTATGCTGCTATCAGACGTAGAGCCGAGGAAGAAGCCAGACGTAAGTATGAATCCGAGATAGGTTCACTTAATCAGCAGATAACCGCAATGTGTCAGGGAATAACACATCCCGTGACAGGACAGCCTATAACTAATGTCCGTGACTATGTTGATGCTTTATCAGTACAGCAGAGACAGGCTAACGAACAGGAGTTACAGGAAAAGGGTGTAGACCCTTCGATCATTGATAGGATGATCGCGGCTAATCCCACAGTAATGCAGGCACAGCAAGTCATTGAACATGCTCAACAGGCAGAAGCCAAGGCCACATTAGAAAGAGACGTAGCCGAAATAGGCAAGATTGACCCAAGCATAAAGAGTTTAGGCGACCTTGCTTCCCTACCTAACTTCCCACAGATGTATGAGTTCTGTGAGCGTAATCCTGGCGCTTCAATAGTTGATGCTTATAAGATATTCAACTTTGATAACAGAAGCCAGGCCGCAAGACAGCAGGCCATCAATCAGATGCGTGGAAAAGATCATTTGGCTTCGCAGAGTACAGGAGTTGCACAGTCGGATGAATATGTAGAAGTACCGGCAGAGATTATGAGTCGTATGAAGTCAGAAGGGAAAACAGAAAAACAGATACGCGAGCTGTACAAGACAGTCGCAGGAAAACTTCATCTAAACTAAAACAGGAGGAAAACAAAATGGCATTTGAATTTTTAAGGGCCGAGAACGATGCTTCTCCCATCGAGAAGGAGATCGTTGCTACAAACGCCACAACTTACAAACATGGTTGCATCGTAGCTTTTGGTACGGCAGGCACCGCAGTTACATCATCAACAAACGCAGAGTTCGTATATACAGGCAAGGACACCGTTGCTAAGACCGGCGATAAGCTGGCTGTAATCCCCGTTCTCCCTGAGTACGAGTTTGAGACCGAGTTTTCGGCAGACGCTTCTGCTGTTAAGGCAGGATCGAAGGTAACAATAACAGGCGAGAAGGCCACAGCTACCACAGCAAGCGGAATATTCCAGCTTCTTGAGAACGGTGGCGTATCAGGCACCAAGGCAGTAGGCAGATTCGCATAAGGAGAGGGGGAAGAAAAAATGGCAGTTATTTTCAGTAAACACGGCGGTCAGAATGACGAAGCGTGGAAGGTAATAGATACCGAGTTGTCAATGGTTATCCAGGACACAGATACAGAGAAGAATAAGGACGACGAGCTGGTTAAGGCTCTTTACAATGTTAAGTCTTCTAAGAAGTTCGGTGAGAAGCAGGGTTCAATGACTGAGTTTGGAAACTTTGAGGAAGTTACCGAGGGTGATAACGGTATAGCCGATGATTACTCAATGGGCTTCTCGAAGCTGATTGAACATCATCAGTTCATCAAGACCTTTACTTGCACCCGTGAAGCAAAGGACGATGGAAACATCGACCTTATGAAGCAGACGGCAGCAAACTTTGTTCGTGCATACAAGAGGTCTCGTGCGCAGTACGCATCTGACTGCCTTGTTGCAGAAGGTAGCACCTTCACTTACAACAACAAGACATATGATAAGACCACAGGCGACGGCAAGGGCCTTTTCGCAACAGATCACCCCGGAAAGAAGGTTGGTGTTGCAGTTCAGTCTAACGTATTTACCAATGCGTTTGGTGACGACGCTACAATGCTTTACAGACTTGCTAATATCGGACGTAACTTCAAGAATCAGTCAGGTAACGTAATGGGTTACACCTTTGATACGATCATCATTCCCGGTAACACACCGAGGCTTGAAGACCTTATTAAGAGAATAATCCACAGTTCACAGATCGTTGGCTCCGACTACAACGACATCAATACTCAGAAGGGTATTTGGAAGCTCGTTGTTGACCATAGGTGGGAAGCCGCAGCAAATACTGAGCCTTACATTCTTATGAGTTCAGAGGCACAGAGAGAGCTTAATGCAGGCGTATTCTTTGATCGTGTAGCGCTTGACGTTTCAAACGAGGTTCTCAATAAGTCAAGGAACCTTGAGTGGAGCGGTTATGCAAGGTGGAGCGCAGGATTTAACAATTGGAGTGCGTATATTTTGGGCGGTGCTTCAGCAGGTACGACATTATCATAAGGGGGTTCGCATGATACCTAAAGGACTTAAAGTAGGTGATACGTTCGTAGATTACGGACATACTTACAAGGTTACAAAGGTTGTCGGCGAGAATTACGAGAGCGTATGGGTGGGGGATTCCTCACCCAAAACGCTTGTCGTTGAACAGCCTAAAGACAAAATCAATTATTCAGAGGTTCCTTACGCACAGCTTAAAAAGATGTGTGCTGACAAGGGCCTTGATGCAACAGGCAAGAAAGAGGACTTGATTGCAAGATTAGAGGGTTAAACATGGCTACTTGGTATGATTTAAAACTGGCAACTTTACAGAAGATGTTTGCGGCTGACGACACAATAGTAATAGACGAGTCAACGATGGGCTATTTGTCCGCTATGCCTTATTGTGCCAATGAAGGTTTAGCTTTACTTGCTACGGCAGGAAAGTTCATTACAAAGACAGTTAAAATATCACAGCTTGATATTAAGAATCTTGTATCGGATTCAGAGGCTAACGCTATACATGAGTTTTCAGAAGCATATTCATACCAGGTTGATGAAGGGCAGTCATATTACTTTGAGTGTTCCGGTATTGGTGTATGCAACATATATGTAGATGATACATTAACTGACAGCATCACTATTGAGAATACAGGGTATGAGCCTTTTAGAGGTCTTATCGAAAATCCTGATAAGAAGCCGGTCAAGTTTGAGTTCATAACAGCATTTCCGATGGGCTTGAAAAACATAGCCATATATTCAGAGAATTTTTCAGAAGCAGAAAAGGTAGTGCCTTATACAGATAAGATTAAGTATGACATGAAGGAATTGGCTCCTGACTTCTACATGATAGACCCACAGGGTATTTATTATGAAGGAGCTTATCAGACATACTTACAGACTTCCGATTTTTACCAGGAAGGTACAAAGACACTTGTTTTGGATCGTGACATGATAGGTTCGTTTACTATTTACTACAGAGCTTATCCGGTCGAATTTACATCAGCGACAGATGATGCTTACGAATTACCTATTGACCCGGAAGTGTACGTTCTTTTGCCGTTATATATGGCCTCACAGCTATACAAGGACGACGACAATGGCATAGCCACTTCTTATAGAAATGAGTTTGAGGTAGGATTTGACAGGCTTGTTAATTCAGCCAACCTAGCAGCATACGAAGAATTTACAAGCGAGAGTGGGTGGGTATAATGGCAGTTTCCTTTAAAGTTCCTGCTTCTCCTAAACGGAGTATTTTTAATATAGACGAGTTCCTTGGTGTTGATATGACCAACTCAGGAACCAATGTTAGCGACGTAATGTCACCCAATGCACCTAACATGATCCGTGAAGTACCGGGCAAGGTGCGTAAGAGGATGGGTTACAGGCTACAGCATGACTTCGGAACCGGTGTTGTATACGGCGCACATGTGTTGAAATCAACGTCTACAAATACCGGAGATTTTGTAACAGATAGAAATATATCTATCGTTCAGAACACTACATTTGATATTGCCCCAGGCGAAAGTGAATATATCTACAGTGACGTTGAAGTACCTTATGGTATGGGCGTTCATATTCAGTTCACCTACAATACCAACAGGGATTTTACCATAAGCCCTTACGTTGGTGACACAACCTTATGCACTGACACTTTAAGTACACTGAATACTGACACTAACTATAGGGGTAGCTTTGGATTCAACCAAGATGTTCAAGAGCCTTACAATGCTTTTAAGATAACTAACATTAGTTCATCTAGGGCATCTATTGATCTCAAGAACATAGTGATTTACTTCACTCAGAACAATACAGACTGGCTTACATCATATCAGAGCTATCAGCTTGTTAATGAACAGGCTTTATATAGTAAAGGGGATGTATTTACATATTCTGATGCTACACAGTCTTTAAGCTCGCGTACAAGCGCGACAGCAAGTGTGTCATTTACTCCAAACACTGAGAATGTAACAGGCTTACTTTTACTGTCGTTTGACATAGAGCTATCCGGTTTAACTAATGCGTCATTGGAAAGTCTCAAGATTAAATATGGCGTAAACCAGGTAGACACAGAATCAGTATCAAGTTCCAATGTATTACCGACATTTGATTACACTACGGCAAGGAAAATAAGCATATTAAGGGTTATTGACCCGGCTTACGATCACGGCACATATGTTGATGACTCTTATTTATCAAGCATAGATGTTGAGATTACAGTAAGCAATTATACGACTTGGAGCGGAAATATTGCACTGAAAAACTTTAAAGCCACAAAGGTTACATTATCAGATTCCTTCTTTGTTTCCGGTGGTAAGACGCTTATCCATATAGATAACTTCCTGTATGCCAAAGATGGTGACGATTACT
>Ga0326511_10005233_pt1 | contig 10253 bp, 9 predicted proteins | sample 0_2496_0518_D_FD_203701 | JGI IMG/M metagenome (GOLD analysis project Ga0326511, IMG submission 203701) | Bovine rumen microbial communities from UC Davis, California, United States - 0_2496_0518 | ecosystem: Host-associated > Mammals > Digestive system > Stomach > Rumen | place: USA: California... | reverse complement strand
ACATATGAAGACCCCACAATTTTTACTATTCCATCATCGTCTTCGATCTTTACAAGCTCTTCTTCAATACTTTCTACGGCATTACTAATTACTTCCAAAGCTGTAATTGCCAAAAAGTCATATTTAATTACTCCAAGCTCATCAAGCTCAGTCATACCACCATTTTCTACAAATGCAGTTGCAACACCTTCTTTTGTATGAATTACAGGAATATAATTCCAAACATCATCGTCAAGCAATAAGCAACCACCAGCATGCTGCCCCACAGCTCTTTTACCATTCATAATTCTTGGCGTGAAATCAAGATATACTTTATTTCTTTCATAAGTTTCATAAAGAATTGGAAAGTTCTGTCTGTAATTTTCCATATTTTCTTCGAAGCTCATTTCATCATTTAATTCCTTACAGAAATCATTACTTTCTTTATATGGAACATCACACTTTCTGAGAATATCTTTAATACCCGAAGCCAATCCAACGTTTGTATAAGTTCCAATACCCATTACTCTTGTTGAACCATATTTTTCCATAAGCATTTGCTTTGCTGCTTCTTTTGCTTTTGGCTCAAAGTCTGTATCAATATCCAAACCACCTGAACCGCCACGTTTAATCTGAGCAATTTCAAGAGGCTTAGATAAATCTACTTTATCTGTTTTACCCAAGAAAAATGGAAGAACATATCTATCATCACATTCTACTTCCATAATTTCATCATAAATAGAAACTTCGCTATCAAGCCACTTTGCTCTTCTTAATTCTTTTAAGGCTCGGTCTTTATATTCTGGATACTCTTTAATTTTCTGAGCTACAATTTTCTTTAAATCGTCGAAAGTATAATTTCGATTCTTTGTTACGTACCAATCGTTTTTGTAATACTTATACATATTACTTACAAGACGATCTTCTGACACAAAACGTTCAAAAAGTAAACCAAGTTTAATTGGATCAATTGCCCAAGATGTAATTCCCAAACAAGCACAAGTCAAACTTCCGCCCGCAGAACCACGTCCACTACCAAGCATATATTTCTGTTCTCTTGCCCACTTAATTACAGAAGACAAATTCAGCAAATAACGATAAGCTCCTTTCTTCAAAAGAATCTCAAGCTCAAGCTCAAGCCTATCCCTATATTCTTGTGGACAATCGTCATAATCACAATCAAAATGTTTTGCCAATCCTTCTTTTGAAAGCTTCACAAAATCTTCCTCTTCATCAAACGAGAACCTTGGCAACTTCATACCTGTTCCCAAAGGAATTTCAAAATTACACTTTTCTGCTATTTTATCTGAATTTGCACACCACTGTTCTATCTGCTCATCTGTGTATCCATAATTCCAGCCTTTATTAAATTGCTTGAAATCTTCAACGCTCTGATAGAACAACGACTTACACTTATAAGTATCGTCTCCTTCTGAATCTTCTTCTTTTCTAAGGTTGAAAATAAATCTCTGAGTCTGAGCACCTTCGCGTGTTGCATAATGCACGTCTCCAGTCAATACAACTGGAACATTATATTTCTCTGCTGTTTTTATAATCCAATCATTATATTTTTTCTGTTCTTCTACAAGCTCATTCAGCTGAACTTCTGCGTAAAAGTTATCACCAAACTCGTCAACAAATCTTTTAAAATATTCTTCTGCTTTTTCTTCATTTCCTGCAAGAACGTTCTGAGAAAACACCGAAGCCAAACAAGCAGAGCCAACTACTAATCCTTCTTTGTACTGGAAGAGTTCTTCAAAAGTAGTTCTTGGTTTATAATAATAATGATCTTCGTCAATATTAGCGATATAAGAAAGATGACAAAGGTTCTTCCAACCAATTTCATTTGAAGCCAAAAGAATAATATGGTTATAATGAGTTCTCTTTCTTTTTCTACCTTCCATTGTGACTAATTCATCTACAAGGTAAGATTCACAACCAAGAATTGGCTTTACGCCTTTACTCTTTGCATATTGCTGAAACTGAAAAAGATCACCCATAGAATCTAATCCGTGATTTGTAATCGCTAATGATTTGTGCCCGTTAGCCACTGCCTGGTCTACCATTTCCTGACAAGTAGAAACTCCATCGTATCTACTAAAATTAGTATGCACATGGAGATGTGTCATATTAACCTCCTAAGTTTTCATCTAAAATATTTTTTATAATTTTACAATTCCAATAAGGAATTGTCAATAAATTGTATCCATTGTTTTTTGCAAATTTTCTTTTTAGCCAATCATGATGCTTTTGGATTAAAAAATCATGGTGGCTTTTATGAAATAGTTTATGAAATTCATAGTGTTGTCTTCCATTATATTCAATTAATAGTTTCTTCGAAGGTATATAAAAATCATAAGATAATAGTTTTTTATCTTTTAAACTCTCAAACTCTTTTTGCTCTTCAAAAATAATTTCTTTATTATTTAATATTTCTTTAATCTTTTGCTCACCAATTGATTTAGTTTTATTTTCTAAACCGCATTTTGGGCATTTATGATTATTTAAAAAAATATGCGGCGTTGTTTCAAACACTCCATGTTCTAAACAAATTATTTTTACTTTAGTATCTATATTTTTGTAGTCTACTAAACTATAATCATATTTATCGCCATGAACTTCTTTTGCTTTTTTTATAAACTCTTCTGTTGTTAATTTTTTACAGCGTGCACACCTTGGACAGCCTGCTTTATTAAAATAGTGGTTTGCTGGAGTTTGCTCAAATACCCCATGCTCTGGACAAATTATTTTTACTTTTTTTACATTGTTTTTGTAATCTACTAAACTATAATCGTATTTATCGCCATGAACTTCTTTTGCTTTTTTTATAAACTCTTCCTTCTCTAACGGCTTTCCACCTGGAGAAAAATGATTACATTTTTTGCATCCCTGTCCTCTTAAATGAGCTCTTGGTTGCTGCTCAAATACCCCATGTTCTGGACAAATTATTTTTATTTTCACTTGGCAACCTTTATATTCTACTAAACTGTAATCGTATTTATCGCCATGAACTTCTTTTGCTTTTTTTATAAATTCTTCTGTTGTCATATAATTAACTTATATCTTGATTATACTGCGTGTAAATGTATCACATTATAAATTAAAAAGGCAGTCAATACTAACTGCCTGCAAAACTAATCGTCAAGGAAAGGTTTTCTCCATTTTTTAATCCTTAAACTTTGCGATATCTTCTTTTGTTACTCCCATGTTAACAAGAAGCAAATTTAAATATCCCATAACATCGACTACGTCATTAACACGAGGCTTGTCGTCTGGGCAATTCTTAATTCTTGAAAGTTTATCATCAAGCCGCTGATAAATTCCGTTAAGGGCTACTGTATCTGGCCCCATAAATCTTGCAAATAAACCAAGTGGCTGAGAACCAATATTACCATACTGAGTATTTTTGTAAATCTGCATATCAGCCATCGCATCATAAATGTCGCTAATTTTTCTGTTAACTGTTTCTATATTGTTTTCCATAAATAAATTTTAAGCTAATGATAAAATTTTGTCAAGGACAAAAACCTCCTTAAATCTATTTTTTTCGTATGTAATAAAGATAAAATTATAAATGGAGGTTTTAGTTTAATGGCAGATAAAAGCAAAAAACTTTCACTTCTTAATGAAGAGCTTGATGAAGAGTCAGCAACATATATCCAGGAATCAATTGAAAACTGGAAAGAGAGTGTTATGGCTCAGCTTCAGGAAGAAGTAGAAAGAGCAAAAGCAGACAAACTAGAAGAACTTGAAGAGCTAAATCTTAGATACCGTGAAGAATTGGCAGAAGAATATTCTGACAAACTTACAACAGCTCTTGCAGAACTTAGAGAAAGTGTTAAAGCTGATGCTACTGCTAGTGTATTGAAAAACAATCCAGAATTGAAAATTCTTGAACAAATTAAAGATTTGGTAGCTCCACTTCTTGACGAAAATTTCAGAGAAAATTCATATTCTGATACAATTGCACAGTTAGCAGAAGAAAATGCAGCTTTAAGAAGAGAACAGGAAATTATGGAAGGTGCTCAGACTGTAGCTGAACTTCTTGCACCATACGGAGAAAAAACACAGAAGTTTGTTCTTTCAATGATTAAGGAAGGTAGCCCAGAAGAGGTAACTGAACAATTCTATAATATTATGGAATCTTTGCAGGATATCTTTGAAGAAGAAGACGACGACGCAGACGATAATGACGCAGGCGACGACGATTCAGAAAACAAAGGTAAGAAAGGTAAAAAAGGCGAAGATGATGACGACGATGAGGAAGATGAAGATGATGACGATATAGAAGAAGAGTCATTCCTTGACGAAGGCTTCTATGGCGACGACGACGATGATTCTGAAGACGAGAATGACTTGTCTAAGGTCAAAAACGTTATGAAATCTTACATAAAATAATTAGGAGGATAGAACATAAATGTTAACAAACAATTTAGTTGATAAAGCCCTTTTCGAAGATCAGCTTAACGAAAGATGGTCTTGGATTACAGACGACATCGATGATGCCGAAACAAGACTTAATACTCAATTGGTTCTTGAAAACTCATATAGATATATGATTCAGGAAGGATCTCTTGCACGCAACTGGCTTGAAAATAACGTTCTTTCAGAAGAAGTTATTGAAGAAGCACCACAGATGAGAGGAGCTGTAGGTGATTATGTAATCCCTAAAGTAATGTTCCCAATCATCAGACGTGTTATGCCAGAACTTATTGCTAACAAATTGGTTTCAGTTCAGCCAATTCAGCAGCCAACTGGTGTAATTTACTACATCAACTATGACTACTCAAATGACAAGGGAACTATTAAAGCAGGCGACGAATTCTCTGGTGCACCACAGCAGACAACTCCAGCTTTCGCTACATGGTACTCTTCAGAAAAAATCGGACCTTTTGTTGCATCTGCAGATAAGGCTACTGGTGTAGTTGACTTCGGTGCACAGACTGGTATCACAAACTTCTTGGGAACAAACCCAGCAGAATATAAGATTAAACGTTTCGAAGTTTACAACAGAACAACAGGTAAAGCAATCGCTACTGTTTACGGTGGAACTAAAGACAACGTAACATTCGACCCTGCAACTGGTGCTATTACAGTAACAGTTCCAGCATCAGCATTCTTCGGCGACGGAGACAACGAATTTGAAGCTTTCTTGGTTTACGATCAGGAAGGAACTTCAAAGATTCCAGAGATGGAATTCCACATCGACCACATGAACGTTGAGACAACTGAACGTAAATTGAAGGTTAGATGGACTAAGGAAGCTGAGCAGGATATGATGGCTTATCATAAGATTAATGTTGAACAGGAACTTGTAAAAGTTGCATCTGTTCAGACAAACTATGAACAAGACCGTGAAATCCTTAGATTCATTGATGACCACATCATCTCTGATCTTTCTCAGATCCACAACTGGACAGACGACGCAGCAACTACAGGTAACAACACACAGGGTAACTACCTTGATAGACATCGCTGCTTGGCACAGAAACTTTACGCTGCTTGTACAAAAGTAGCTACATTCAACCACCTTGGACCATGTGATTGGGCAGTTGTATCTCCAAAGATTGCAGCAGTTCTTCAGATGCTCCCAGACTGGAAAGCAGGAGAAATTGCAAACGGTAAGTCAACTTACTACAATGCAGGTACTCTTGGAAATGGTTCTTTGGCAATCTACGTTGATCCAAACAGATGCGGTGCTCAGGAAGACGAAATCACTCTTGGATACAAATCTAAGGATTCAACATACGGTGCAGGTGTAGTTTACTCACCATACGCTAACTGGATGTCAGGAACAGTTGTTAACCCAGACAACTTCAACAACGTAAGAGGATTCTTCTCAAGATATGCTATTTCTATGGCACCTCGTGGAGAATACAACTACGCAAGAGTTAGAATTAACAACTTGTAATAGATTGGCCGCGTAAAGCGGTCTAATAGAAAACCCGCTCTTAAAGAGCGGGTTATTTTTTTAGCAAATAAAAAAGGCTACCAAATTTGGTAGCCTTTTGCTTTTCTCCTTTCTATGGCGAGAACCCCTCCGAAGTCGCCGTTTCTATTTTAACAACGCTAATACATTTTGTGATTGAGAGTTTGCTTGACTAAGCATAGCGACAACAGATTGACTTAATATTTGATTTTTTGACATTTCTACAAAAGATTTTGCCATATCTGCATCTTCTATGCGAGAGTTTGCTGCAGACATATTTTCTGAAGCTATATCAATTCCTTGCTTAGCAACTTCCATTCTATTTTGATTTGCGCCAATAAGAGCTTGCTGTTTTGATACCTTTAACAAAGCTTCATCAATTGTGGAAATTGCTAAATTTGCTTCTTCTGGTGTATTAATAGAAATGGAATTTTCTTCTCCTTGAGAACCTTTTAAGCCAAAAGCTTCTGCTGTTGCTGCTTCAAGATTGAACGAGATTCTTTGATCTACTTGAGAACCAATATGCAATGTTATGTTTTCATTTCCAATTGCAAACCTACCAGTAAACAGCTGTAAGCCATTAAAAGTGGCCGAAGAGGCAATTCTATCAACCTCTGAAACCAACTGACTTACTTCTATCTGTATCATAGACCTTTGTTCATCAGAATAAATTCCATTAGCAGACTGAACAGCTAATTCTCTAATTCTTTGAAGAATATCTGTTGTTTCTTGTAAATAACCAGACGCAACATTTAGCATTGAAGAACCATCAGCAATATTTCTTGAAGCCTGATTAAGTCCTCTAATCATTGATTTCATTTTTGTAGAAACTGCCAAACCAGATGCATCATCTTTAGCCGAGTTAATCCTCTTGCCAGAAGCCAATTCATTCATTGTTTTTTGAGCATTTGCATTATTAATGTTTGCAACCCTAGAAGCAAACGCCGCACTTTCATTAAAATTAATTATCATATACTTCTCCTTGTATTTTTAGTCTTCCTTGACTTTATTTTTTCTTATTAAACCTGGCTTATAACCTTTGGGACATTCAGTGGCTAAAATTGTTATTTCGCCATTGTTAAAAAATTTTTTTCCTTTATGAGCTAAAGCAACTTTTTCAACTGCTGCTTTGTGCTTTGGTGAAGACAAAATTCCTTCACTTATCTTTTTTTTAGTTTCGTCGTTGGGCTTTTTTCCTTTTAAAGAGTTAGATATTTTTTTTGCTCTTTTTCTTTTAATTTCTTCCGACATACTATCATAAATTTCTTTACCATCTTTATGAGTATCTGAAAGATGCTGCCTCCAAAGTTTTAATTTTTCTTCTGGCATTCTGCTTTGAACACTTCCCCTAGTTTTATTTCTTTCTTTATTTGTTACTCCTGCTTTTACTCTTGATTCTTTATCTGGGATTCTACCAATACAAAACCCTTCTGGACACTCGAAAAGTAATTTTTCTTCGACTCCGTTATTAAACCATTTTTTTCCAAATACATTTTTATTCCCTCTTGTTGATTCTGTAAAGTATTTAACATATTCTTTTTTTATTGCTTCGTATTCTCTTGAAGTTATTTTTTTATTTTTATGCCTTGTATTACAAAAACACCAAGCAGCATAAGCCATTTCTTTTGAAGGATAAATTTTTGTTAAAAGCTGATGGCAAAAGAAATGTTCTCTTGCGGTCAATAAAACTATATTAGACTTCTTTTTGGCCCATAATGGAAAAAGGGACTTGGGTAAAATATGATGACTTTCATAGTATTCCCCAAGTCCTTTTTTTCTATTTTCTTGTTTTGCTTTTTTTATTATTTTCATATAAGTCTTTTTATAATCCATACTTCTACCTAGATCTCCTTTCGGTTTATAAAATTAACTTATAAAATTATCGGCAGATTTCTCTGCCGACTTTAATTTTAACTTAGATTAAATCTTCTCTTCCAATGAATGTCAAAGCCTTTGCACGATTCTGATGAATCTTGTCGTAGTTAGGATATGACAGCTTGCTTGTTCCACGGGTGTGAGAATAAATCTCTGGGAAGAAATAGCATCTTGATCTGATGTAGAAGAAATTCCACAAATCCAAATCTTTATTTTTTATGGCTCTTCCGTCCTTTCCTTCTTTTCTTGCGATTGCATCTTTCAATGCCTCTGCGATACCAACGATTGGAATATCGTCATCCTTGCTTGACTTATAAACAGAGCCAATAAATACTTCTCCATCTTCACCTTTAATTGCCACCAATGTTCCGCGTGGCTTTGTTCTTTCAAGCTGGAGTCTTCCGTTACCAACTTCCTTTCCGATGAATCCATCACGAATTCTCAAAGAAATGAAACCGTTATTTCCATGTTCCTTTCTAAATTCATCAACGAACTTCTGTGCTTCATCTCGTGCCTTATTACGAGCTTCTCTCTTTTCTGCTGCTCTCTTCTTAGCAGCTTCTTCAAATTTATTCATCTTTTCTCCTTTCTTTCAATATTATAAGAATTTGATTCATTTTTGTCAATATTATCCATGCAAGCTTTAAATTCTAATTCTCTTAAAACTTCACTTGTAGACTTTCCAGAAAAACAAATTCTTGGTGAAAGATCCCATCTACAATTTCCTTGTATAAACTGTGCGAACTGTTCTTTTTCTAAGTTCTGAGAAGTGCAGATGTTCTGCAAAACTAAATTTGCTCCAACTGGTGGATTATCCCCCAGCTTAGATTGTAAAAAATCTATAATGTTTCTAGCAGCATCCCAAAAGTTATAATTTCTATGAAGATGCAAAATTGGCATTTTATCCAATCCGTTGTCTTCTTCATAAATAAGAATATCTGGACCTATCATTGAATAAGCCGCTTTGTCGCCATTCTTATACGTTCCAATTCCTAAAGTAGAATAACCTTGTTCATGTTCCCAAGACATATCTGTTAAAGAATTTATATAAACATCAAAGTCTTTTCTAATATTAGAACTTGGATTATAAATTCTTGTTGCTGCTACATTATAAAAATCTTCAAGAGTTCCTTCTGGATTATCATAATCTTTAAAGACAGGGTTATGTAATAACTCTCTTGTAATTTTCCTATAAACATCTGCGCCATTAAACTTATCATTACCATATTTGTTCTGATATAAAACAGATATGGTAAGCTCATCTGGTAAAGTATGCTGCAGTATTTTTAGATCACTTCTTAAAACTTCTTCCCAACCAGGCTTAGTGTCCCAATAAGTAATTAAATCTACAGCAATATTCATTCCCATATCTTTTGCATACTTCATACAATTAAAAGAATTTGTGTAATCGGGAACTAGTCTTCCCTGTTGCCGCAAGATTTTATTATTAAATGTTTGAAAGCAAAAGATTAAAGTAGTGAAATTAAACTTATGTAAAACATCTATAAATTCTTTTGTTATTAGCGCAGGGTGAAGTTCTATTACCTTTGACACATTTAATAGTTTTGGATGAACCGAGCAAATTATAGACATATATTTTTCAAAATCTGTCGCGCTTAAATAGTTTGGCGTTCCACCGCCAAAATTCATAAGCGTTATTTCTTGTTGTTCTATAATATCACCATAAAAATCTTTCAAGAGCTTAGGCATATATTCAAAATAAAATTGTTGAACTTCTTGCTCTGTATGATTATTTTTTGGGCAACCCTTATGACAGCAAAAAAGGCAATTATCATAAGTTTTGCAAAACGGATTATGTAAATAAACAACAACTGGTCTATCATTCTTTTCCCATAATTGTTTATAGCTAAACAAATCTACTACATTACCACTAAACTCTAACATTGCCATAATCCTGGAGGATTTTCTGCTATATCTTCTTCCAAGGATTTAAGCAAAAAATACACTCCGTCTTGCGTAACTTGAATATCAACTACATTTTTTATTTCCTTTTGAGCATCGCCAGAATGTGCGACATCTTGTAATTTACCACACAATTCTGCTACTGTCATTTACTCTCCGCAGCTGTTCCTGTAGAAGCACCGTAGCCTTTGTCGCCGCGTTCTGTTTCTCTATCTTCCCATTCAACTTCCTCTGCAAATGGAATAAGTGTAGGAATAAGCTGCGCGATTTTTGCTCCTTTTTTAATAACAATTTTTTTAAACATATTGTTATTTCTGATAACTACTCCAACATTTCCAGTATATTCAATATCTACAACACCTGCTTTTGTAGACAACTTCAATTTATAAGCATTTCCACTTGTATCCTTTACTAACGCATATGCGTTCCAACCTGCTGGTGGTGTCATCTGAATAGCCAAGCCAGTCTTAATAAGCACTGTTTGATGTGCTCTGATTACTAAATCTTCATCAGAAAACAAATCAAAGCCTGCATCTGTTTCGTGGGC
>Ga0326511_10005232_pt1 | contig 10254 bp, 13 predicted proteins | sample 0_2496_0518_D_FD_203701 | JGI IMG/M metagenome (GOLD analysis project Ga0326511, IMG submission 203701) | Bovine rumen microbial communities from UC Davis, California, United States - 0_2496_0518 | ecosystem: Host-associated > Mammals > Digestive system > Stomach > Rumen | place: USA... | reverse complement strand
TTATCAGGTAAAACAATTTTTCTAAGGCATGGTGATACTTATATCGTTGAGCCAAAACTGTCGGAATAATTATGGAAACAAGAAAACAAATAGCGGTAGAAAAGAAACAATCCGGATGCAATTGCGCACAAGCTGTACTTTGCACCTACGCTGACCTTGCGGGCATCGACGAGGCGACAGCCATGCACCTTGCCGCTCCCTTTGGATCTGGGATGGGCAACATGGAGGGAACTTGCGGAGCCATTGTCGGGGCAGGCCTCGTTCTTGGACTATCCGGCGCTTCAACAAGACAGATGCGCCAAGTCATGAACAAGTTCCAAGAGCGCAACGGAGCCACGCAGTGCAAGTTGCTGAAGGGCGTCGGCACGGGGAAAGTCCTCCGTGAATGTTCCGATTGCGTCGCCGATGCGGCTGAGTTTTTGGAAGAGCAGATTGGATGAGTTATGGGGCGGAACATCCTTGTTGCCGGTGGTCTCGGTTTGGCTGCTGACGGCTATTCTTTGACGAAATAAAGACTAAGCTTTCCTATGCCCTTTCCCATCCTTAATAACAACACCCTCGCTCACCATTTCCGAAAGCACGTAACAGGGTCGGCTCCTGTTGCATAAACTCGAAAAAAGCCTCACGGTTGATGTGCCACACGGCGCAATCGGCGAGGGCGGTGACTTCTACAGGGACGACATTATTGTTGGCAAACAGAAACGCTGAAGCCAGCAGCATTGGGGCTTTCAAGTGGTCAACAAGCACCTCGCGGCCTTCCTCGCCCATCATTCGCGCCTCGGCCTGACCTTCGACGAGCATCATCAGCGCACGACAAAGGTCACCCAGGTTGAGCATCCGCCTTCCAACGGGATAGTCCTGTCGGCGACAAGGGAACCGCCGCAAGGTTTTTCTTGACTTTTGCGGCGATTTTTCAAATCATTTACTCCATTCATATTGTGATTATTCGTACCTTTGCGCAATCACAAATCAAAAACTTTGCACCGTGGAACTCAACGAGCGAAATATCATCATCGACGACAGTCTCAATCGCATCGCGGAGGCGGGTATGGAAAGCTATATCACCCATGCCTACTGCTCGGCAGGCGAGTGCGAGGTGTGGTACGGTGGCAGCCTCACGCTCACCGACATCGCCGACTGCTTCAACTTTGCCTCCCTCAGCCACTTCTCGCGCTACGTCCAGAACAATCTCGGGGCTTCGCCGAGTTCGTTTAGGGAGTAGTCATTACCTGCAAAGTGAAGCAAAACCGCAAAATGTGAAACTTTTCCCGAAAAATCCATAACAGCCATGATGAATAATGGTTGTAGTTTTGCATCTTGAAACAAAAGCAAAACCAATCATCAATCTATACGCAATAAAATGAGAAAACAACTTATTATCGGAATGTTTGCCGCCGCGTTGATGTTTGCTTCGTGCGGCAGCAAAACCACCACAATGGAAAAGGAAATGAATACTTTGAGTTTTAACCAAGAGCAGGCGGCCTTCATGTCGGCCATCGCCTGCAACGAGGCCAAAGCCGACTATACCGCCTTGGCCGAGGCCATCAACGGCGGCTTGGATGCCGGCTTGACGGTCAGCCAAATCAAGGAAGCCCTATCGCAACTCTATGCCTACACGGGATTCCCGCGTTCTCTGAATGCCCTTGGCACTTTGCAGAAGGTGATAGAACAGCGCAATGCCGAAGGCAAAGCCACTGAAGAAGGTGCTGAGGCATCACCGCTGCCGAACAATTACAATGCTTTGGCCCAAGGTACGGAAGTGCAGACCAAACTTTCTGGACAGCCTTTCAACTATGCGTTTTGCCCCGCCGAGGACTACTATCTGAAAGCCCACCTCTTCGGCGACATCTTCGCCCGCGACAACCTCACCCATGCCGACCGCGAACTCATCACCGTGAGTGCGTTGAGCGGTTTGGAGAATGTGATGCCACAGTTGCAGGCGCATGTGCGTGGTGCCTTGAACATGGGTGTCACCGAGGAGCAGTTGCGTAGTATCCCAGTGGCATTGAAATCTGCAGGATTGCAGGCAGAGGCTTTGCGTTGCGAGGCTGCCATCGCTGCCGCTGTGGATGGCAAGAACGATATGGTGTGTGCGCAGTCGCCCTGGCCCATCGGAGAACCCAACACTGCATACGCCCAATATTTCATTGGCAACAGCTACCTCGCTGTCCTCGATTCCGCGAGCGGTCTCTGCAACGTCAGCTTCGAGCCTGGCTGCCGCAACAACTGGCACATCCACCACGGTGCGGTGCAGATGTTGATCTGTGTGAGTGGTCGCGGTTGGTACCAGGAATGGGGCAAGGAAGCCATTCCGTTGGTCCCTGGCACCGTCATCGCCGTTCCCGAGGGCGTGAAGCACTGGCACGGCGCCGCCAAAGACAGTTGGATGCAGCACCTCACCTATCACGCCAACGCCACGCCCGGCAACAGCAACGAGTGGCTGGAGCCTGTCACCGACGAACAATACGACACTTTGAAATAATTTGTCAAGGTTCAATGAAAAGTCCAAGAAGATGACCGTACGACATTGCCTTGGTATCTGAAAACTTCATATCTTTGCACCAAACAATCAAGAATCGGATTTTTACAACTATGGAATACATTAGAGTTACAAAAGACAATTTGGATAAGGAGCATATCTGCTGTGCCATTTCAAACAACAATGACGTCCAAGTGTCATCAAAAAAGTCGTGGCTTTTGGATAGGTTCAATGATGGACTGGTGTTCTTGAAGAGTGTGGAACGAGGAAAATGCTTTATAGAATACATCCCTGCGGAAAATGCGTGGAATCCTATTGCCGCTGATGGTTATATGTACATCGACTGTTTGTGGGTTTCCGGTTTGTTTAAGGGACACGGGTATTCAAACGACCTTTTGGATAAATGCATCCAAGATAGCAAAGCGAAAGGGAAAAAAGGCTTGTGTATCCTTTCATCTGCCAAGAAAAAACCTTTCCTTTCCGACCCTAAATTCCTTGCACATAAAGGATTCATGGTATGTGATGAAGCCGATAATGGGATCCAACTATGGTATCTGCCTTTTGCCAAAGGAACAGATGCCCCTACATTCAAGGAATGTGCCAGACATCCACACATTGAAGAAAAGGGATATGTGCTATTCTACACTAACCAATGTCCGTTCAATGGCAAGTATGTCCCCATCATCGAATCTTTGGCAAAGGAATACGGCATACCTTTCAAAGCCTATCATCTTCAGAGCAAGGAAGATGCCCAAAACGCACCAACTCCCATTACTACTTATGCGGTTTTTCATGATGGCGAGTATATCACCAACGAACAGATGAATGATAAAAGATTCTTGAAGATGATAGGTAAATAGATGCAGATTCCCATGACTGAATCGGAGTTGTACAAGAGTTTTGGAGAGAGCACCGCTGAAACCAACACCAAGCGAGTGGTCAGAATCCATTGTTTGGGTGTCATCCGTGCGGCGAAAGGCTGTCAGATGCTCTTCGTCCGTTCCCAAACTTCGTCCTTCCCATGGCGGACGAAATAGAAATCGCAAACTTCCCCACCTTGGCAAAGGGTTTGGGTGCGGATGAAGTCGGTGTGGGGCAGGTTGCCGTAGTTGATGATGTCCGAATGACAGAACATCGGGCCGAAGCGGTCAATCACCTCGTATTTCGTGAAGATGTGCTTGTAGAGGCACTCGGTACACTCGAAATGGAACTCGTTGGGGCCGTCGGTGTCCTTGTGCCACACGTATCGCCAGCCCTTGCCCGAGCCCATCTTGAACCCCAAGGGCACCACAATCTTCATCAGCGGCACGAAGTAACTCTTTTCGGCCAACCTCTGCATCTTTTCGGGCTTCAACGATGCCCACATATATTTCGAGAGCAAGGCCAACGATTCTTCGGGCGATTTGCCAGCGGCTTGCAGTGCCTCATCGATGGCCAAAGTCGGCAGGATGTTGCACAAATGGCCGTAGTTGCCACGGTCGTACCATTCGCGGTTTTCGTCAATCAGCCGTGCCATGCGTTTCAGCACATCATCCTGAATTTCAGGGCTTAACTCGGAAAAGCAGACCTTGTAACGGCCTGCATTAATCATTCTCAAAGGGTGGTCTTTTCTCATTTGAATCGTTTTCGGCCACAAAAATAGAGGTTTCCGTTTGCATGAATCATCCCCATTTTCGGGGATTTTGAAGCGCTGATTACTCAATTATGGTGGATTTTAGGGACTTTTTGTCGTCATTTAACACCCGTCTCAAATAATAAAAGGCCCTGATTTGAAGTTGTCTTACAAAATAGACCAAAGATGAAACATCTCTTGAATTATTTATTGTTTGTCTTGCTGGCAACGTCATTTGCGGGTTGCCAAAAGGACAACATCGTCCTCATCGACCCGATTGATACCGACGACAGCGAGGACCTCATCGCCAATACCGTGTTCACGCAAACGGTTGGAGTGGCGTTTTCCACCGATGGAAACGCCTCTGTTTCAGGCACCAACGATGACTTCACCGTGACCGTCAACAGCAACGATGTGACCATTATTTACGCAGGCGAAGAGTATGTGATGTATGAACTTTCGGGGACTGCCAACGATGGTTTTTTCAAACTCTACAGCGCGAAGAAACAAGGCATTACGCTGAATGGCGTGAGCATCACCAATCCTAATGGTGCGGCCATCAATGTGCAAGGCACGCAGGCCGAGCCGAGCAAAGGCAAGCGCACTTTCATCGTTTTGAAAGGCGAAAACACCCTTGCCGATGGCGCAAACTACACCGACACGCCCTCCACCGAGGACGAGAAGGCGGCAATGTTCGGCGAAGGCCAGTTCATCTTCAGCGGCGAAGGCTGCCTCAATGTTGCGGCAACGGGCAAGTCGGGCATCGTTTCCGATGACTATGTGCATTTTATAAGTGGTGACATTACTGTCAATGTGTCGAGTTCCGCCACAGTCAATGGGAGCGACACTTTGAAGCCTGCTTGTGTGAAAGGCAAGGATTACGTTAGGATGACTGGAGGTACGTTGAGCCTCACCAGCACGGGAACGGGCGGCAAGGGCATCAGCAGCGACGGTAACGGCTACTTCTATGGTGGCACGGTCAATGTGACGGTAACCGGAAGCAATTTCGGCTCCAATGGTGGCAGCGGAGGTGGCGACCACGGCGGATGGGGCAACAATAGTTCCGACGGCGTTTCGGCCAAAGGCCTCAAATTCGACGGAAACCTGATTTTCAAAGGGGGCAAAGTGGTGGTGAACTGCACTGCCCACGAGGGCATAGAAGCCAAGGGCACGCTTTCCGTTTCGGGCGGCGAGGTGTACAGCCATTCCCAATCGGACGACGCCATCAACTCGGGGGGCAACCTCACCATTTCGGGCGGGTTGGTCTGCGCCTACAGCCAAGGCAACGACGGCCTCGATGCCAATGGCAATTGTTACATCAAAGGCGGCGTGGTGTATGCCATCGGCGCCAGTTCGCCCGAAGTGGCCATCGATGCCAACACGGAAGGCGGCTACAAACTTTACCTCACAGGCGGCACTTTGGTGGCCATCGGCGGTTTGGAGAACGGTTCGTCGCTTACCCAAAGTTGTTATTCGACCTCTTCTTGGTCGCAAAACACTTGGTACGGATTGACCGTTGGCTCAACGACTTACGCTTTCAAGACCCCTTCGAGCGGGGGAACGCCTCTTGTCGTTTCGGGAGGTTCTACGCCTGTCTTACAATCTGGTGTGAATGTCGACAGCGGAACGGAATGTTTTGAAGGTATGTTTTACACCGATGCTGCCGTCAGTGGGGGCAATTCCGTCAGCCTTTCTTCTTATTCGGGCGGCAATGGCGGTGGAGGCGGCCCGGGCGGAGGCGGTCACGGACCTTTTTAAGTTGAGAGTTTAGTGTTTAGAGTTTAGAGTTATGTCACTGCGAGGAACGAAGCAGTCCAGATATATAGTTGAGAGTTTAAAGTTTAGAGTTTAGAGTTATGAAAAGCAAACAGAGTATCATATTGATGTTAGGGTTGTTGTTCCCCATTTTGGCGGCAGCCCAAACCGATGTCGCCCTCGACCCTGAATTTGGCGGCAGGGTTTCATTGAGCCTTGACAAAAGAATCACCCGAGGCTTGCACGTTTCCCTTGAGGAAGAGGTGCGCTTCGACAACAACTTCGGCAGCCTTGACCGACTGCAAACCACCTTGGCGTTGAGTTACAAGGTGCATCCCAACATCAAACTCGGGTTGGGCTATGCGCTCATCAACGGCTATGGGGCCAATTCGGGACTGTTCAAGAACCCGCGCCACAGGCTGATGGCCGATGTCACGGGAACAATACACTATGGCAACTGGAACTTCTCGCTGAAGGAACGTTTTCAAGTGACACGTCGCACGGGCGACTTCAACGTGTACCAAAATCCCCAAAACGCCCTGACGCTGAAAAGCCGCGTGAAGGCTTTGTATAAGGGCTTCGGCAAGGTGCAGCCCTACGCCTATTTCGAGGTGCGCAACTATCTGAATGCGCCCGTCATTGAGGCGGCCTACGACGGCAATGTCTATCTCACCTTGGACGACTATTCCGAGGAAGGCGATGCCGGCTGGTTCCTGAAGGGCTTCAACGGCGGCTATGTCAACCGTCTGCGAGGCTCATTAGGCGTGGATATTAAGTTGGACAAGCGCAACACCCTGAATTTCTACATCTTGACCGACTACCTTATGGAAAAACAAGTGGACGCCAACGCCGAAGGCACCAAATTGAAATCCTACACCAAGGAGACAGGCTTCCGTGGATGGATTGGCGCGGGGTATGAGTTTACGTTTTAAAAGTTTTTGGGTTGGGGCTTTTTTGTACCTTTGCGGCAAAACAACAGCAATGAAGAAAGAGATTGACCCTAAAGAATCACCGCGCGGACGGGCGTTTGAGCTGTGGAAAACGGCTGGCATGCCGAAAGTGACGATAGTCAAAACCTTTGATGTCAGCAGACTGGTCAGGGTCGCCAAACGAAGTGGGATGAAGACGAACATGCTGATGTGCTGGTGTATCGGTCAAGCGGCCAGCGACATTCAGGAGTTCTATACACTGCCAGCAGGAGGGCACTTATGGCTGTACGACCGTCTGGCAGTGATGACTGTCGTAAAGACCATGAACGGTGATGCCCACCTTTGTGACATCCCGTTTTCAGCGGATCTTCGCCAGTTTAATGAAGACTATTTGCGCTTGACACATCAGGTCAACGAAACAAACGAAGACCACCTTCTTGGCGACGACTATATGGCTATCGACACCTCGGCCTTGGCAGAATGTGAGATTGACGGTGTGGTGAGTGTCTATTCCGAACTGTTCACCAATCCTTTCTTGGCATGGGGCAAATACCATCAAGGGCTGTTCAAAACGACCTTGCCCATCTCGTTCCAGTTTCATCATGCCCAGATGGACGGCTTCGAAGCCGCCCGTTTTCTGAATGGCCTTCAGGAGGTAATCGATAAGCTTTCTTGAATGAGAGTATTACTGCTGTAGTATTGAAGGTTTAGCGGCTACTTGGTTTGTGAAAATTCGAACTCCGGCGAAGGCTTGGGTTGAGGATTTTTTGTTTCTATTTCTACTGTTTTCTGAAAAAATGCTTATCTTTGCCATCGATAAACGGAAAGGACTTGATTATGAGTTACTCGGAAATGGCACAATTGGAACTGATGAACGCGGCTGCCAATGTTACTACAAAGGAGGATTTGGACGCACTGAAATTGACTTTGTCGCTCTTCTTTGCTGAATTGGCGCAACGAGCCATCGACAAGTTGTGGGATGAAGGAAAGTTTGACCAAGAAAAGTTGGACGAACTGCGTGGGAAACACCTGCGTACACCTTACAACGACACTTTGAACTGATGCGTTACGTTGTACTTGACACCAATTGCCTCGTTCAGATTCTACCTTCAAGAAGTCTATACCATAAAATATGGACGGATTTTCTTGAAGGCAAGTTTTGTTTGTGTGTAAGCAACGAGATACTGATGGAATACGAAGAGATTCTATCCATTCATGCCTCTCCAGAGGTGGCACAAAACGTCGTTGAGGCCATAGCAAGGCATCCGAAGACTCATTATCAAGAATCTTACTATCATTTTCACTTGCTTTCCGACGTTGACAAAGACGACAACAAGTTTGTGGATTGCGCCATTGCCGCAAGTGCCGACTATATCGTCACGGAGGATAACCATTTCAATCGACTCAAATCGCTTCCTTATCCAAAATTAAAGATCTTGACTTTGGATGAATTCAACACTATTGATAGGGAATCGTGATTGCTTGAACGAAATTGCGATAACAAAAAAAGCCTCTTACGAGGCTATATTTTAAATGGGTAGTGTCGATAAAGGCTTGCCCCTCGCGGGAAACTTACCCGGATAGCCAATCTTCAGATTGACACTGCAAAGATATGAACTTTTTTGTTTACATCGCAAGTGTTTTGGTGAAAAAAAGTAAAAACCGTCGTAACGGCAACAATTGCTCGTTTTCGCATTACAAATGCTCATGTTCTCCACTTCTGCATTACAAATGCAGAAGAACGGGAAATAATGAAAAGCCAAAAGGAAAGTACAGTCTGATTACGAACGAGACTTATGCTTTGGAAAACGGTAAAGTGGTTTGCCATAGAAAAATAGATGGGCAATATTTAATACTATCCCGAATTGATAAAAACAGGGAGGTTGAAAAACGGTTTCTATCGGATAGGATGAGGTATTCTGTTTACAATGGTGATAAAAAAACAGTAATGCTGTTATCAACTTTGTCAAAGTTGAATTTAGGAATTGATTTCGTATATCACGGGATTATGCACCGCAACACTGTACAAATCGCTTTTACGCCTAAAGAAATAGTACAATTGGCGAATGATAAACGTAATCCTATTGAGGATGCACTTAACTCCCAAGTGGAAGAGACCAAAATAATGCTTCCTGTAGTGTTGGATTATGAAACAATATGGAAAAACCTTGAAATCAAGGATGGTTATCTGACTTTCTATTACGAAATCGATGAAGATGTCATAGACATTGAATCGGTGTATCAAAACATCGAAGCTTTACGAGATCATCTGTCTTCCTCGTTATTTGGCTTGAAGCAAGATGAGGTGACTTTTATGCCTAAAGCAAAAGCCTGTGGCTTAGGAATGAGATACTTGTATATTGGCGATATTACGGGGAAGCAATTCTCTGTTGATTTTGAAAATAATGAACTACGTTGATATGGAAACAGAAAAATTGAATAAAAAGAAAAGAAGTATTACCAAAGCGGTGATAATCTCTTTGGCCATTATTGGTGCGTTAGTCGGACTGGTTTTTCTCATATTAGAAGGGCAACGAAGAGAAAAAAGACGCAAGATGGAAGAATTGGTTGAAATTGGCGTGAAGAACACTGATTATGCAGATACCATAGCATACTATTTTTACAAAATAGATGAACCAGAGAAAGCCGATAAAGTGATACGAAATGGTGCGGAGAGAGGTAATGCGGTGTGCCAATATATGAATGGCAATCTTTATTCGGGATGGAGATATTCTTCCGAAGAAGGATGGAAATATTATAAATATGAAGATAAAGATTTTGAAAAATCTTCATATTGGTTTTTGCAATCAGCCTTGCAAGGTTATAGTTCTTCAGAAGTACGACTTGGACTTAATTATTGGGCCGGAGAAGGAGTCGAACAAGACTTCTATAAAGCGTTGACATGGATAAAAAGGTCAGCAATTCAACATGGTAACTCATGGGCGTTAAGAGTGTTGGGCGATTTTTACGATTTGGGGTTGGCTTATTATGGCTGGGATGATGATGGCAACCTTGTTTGGCCATCTGGCTATACCGAGAAAGATAATAAGAAAATAAACAAGGTCAGATTTAATAAAGGCGATATTGAGTTTTGTCAAAAGAATTCGAATATATATGCAGTGTTTAATTCAAGAAGTCAAGCACAAAGGCTTTTTAAATCAAGCCCAAAATATGTTTATTTGAAACGGGATGTTAAGAAGGCTAAGAAATATTGGGGAATGGCTGCGGATAAGGGAGATTGGATTGCAAAAGAAAGACTTCAGAAGATTTATGAAGGCGATGATGAATAACCAGAATGGGAAGGAGAACGGAATGGGCAAGACCATGATTTCGATAAAAAGAGACCCGTGATTGAAATAGTATCAGGAACTTGGTGATGCACTTCCAATACTTCTTGCCGTTGAAAAGCACTTTCATCCTTTGGCTCTTGAATGATTTTCATTCATCGTTCTTTTTGCCGAAGCAATGCTTTAGGTGGA
>Ga0326511_10005229_pt1 | contig 10256 bp, 3 predicted proteins | sample 0_2496_0518_D_FD_203701 | JGI IMG/M metagenome (GOLD analysis project Ga0326511, IMG submission 203701) | Bovine rumen microbial communities from UC Davis, California, United States - 0_2496_0518 | ecosystem: Host-associated > Mammals > Digestive system > Stomach > Rumen | place: USA: California... | reverse complement strand
TTAAGGTTGATACTGGGGTTACACCTCAGACATTCACATTGGCGGCAGATGATATGGAAACTACAACTATTACAGTTACAGTTGCTTAATTTAATGCGGGAGGCGGTTGGCGCTTCCCGCATTTTTTATTTATATATGAAAGGATTGATGTTTATGAATATTACTACAAATGAACAACTTCAACAAGTTATTTTTGATGCAATGAGTACTTATGTAAATCAACAAAATATAAATCAAGATAATATAAAAAAAGCTATAGAGATTTTGGAACAAATTAAAAATTTATTTCAAGTAGATAGTAATGCACATCCAAATAAATTTTTAAATAGCTATTATTCTAGCAAAAAGGGTTTCGTTGAAAGATTATATTATATACAACATGCAGCAGACTACCCAACAGTATTAAAATTAATTAATGAATTTTTAGATTTAGTACGAGGTACCCCATTGGAATTATTAGTTGTGGAAATTGATCATGATTTAGATGGAAATGTAACTTCTATTAAAACTTTAAAAGGTAAAGAGTCTGAAGTAGAAATGCAAAGAAAAATTAATAAAAATTCTAAAAATACTGTAGAATATTTAAAAAATAATTTAAAAGAACAAATTGAAATAGATAAAAAATTTTTAAGTCATTATCAACAATTTGAAAATATTGCAAAGAGTCATTTTCAGCATAAGAGAGAAGGAAAACAAAGATATAATTTTAATGAAGGTCATATTATAGAAGCTTATCAAAGGCACTTAATCGAAAGATATTATGATGATGACTATGATAATAGACATATTACACCTAAACATGTTGCTATTATGTTATATTATTCAATAAATAATACTCCATGGTGGCAAGGTGGAGATGTATCTAATGTGCAAGTAAAAGGAAAAAATTATAGATTAGCTACTGAATTAAGTATCCGTCAAGTTGCTAATATTTTAATTGATTTATATCAAAATCCAGATAAATATACTGGAGAAAGAATACATGAAATTTTTTCTGCTGATAAAAGTAAAATGATGACTTTAGAAGAACTCAAAAAGAAAAAAACTTCTGAATTAGAAAAATTTTTTGATAAGAGTATGAAAAGTTAAAGCTTGACAAATTAAAAAATTTATGTTATACTAAAATTAGTATAAATAGTATAAAAGGATTTAAAAGGAGGCTGTATTATGGCAGATTTAAATTATAAAGATTTAGGTCTTAAAAGACTTATTATGAAAGATACTTTTAAATGGGGAGATAAGAATATTGAAGTATTAAAATATCTTCCTGTTGAAGCTAAATATGATATTGTAATGATTACATTGCAAAAAGCTCAAGAAGAAGGATATTATAATCCTATTAAACTTGATATGTATTTCCATCTTAACTTGATTTATATGTATACTAATTTGATTTTTACAGAAGAAGATAGACAAGATGAAGGAAAGCTTTTTGATGAGTTAAAGAGTTCTGGCTTTTTAGCTACATTTTTACAGTATATTGATAAAGAAGAATATGAAGAAATGCAAGAAGATATTGATAATATTGCTGAACTTTCTTTGAGATATAGATCTAGTGCAGGAGCTGTATTTAATAAATTTATAGATGACCTCCCTGCTAATGCGGAAGCCGCGCAAAAGATCGTAGATAATTTTGAACCAGAAAAATATCAGGCTGTTATTGATTTTGCTAAAGCAGCTAATGGTGGTAGAGAAATTAAATAAAGGACAATTTAAATTAATTTATAAGCCTTCGCTATGATATAAAATATAGCGAAGGCTATTTTTTTTGTTTATGGATAAAACAGGAGGTATAAAGGATTATGGCTAATAATAAAATTAATTTTCAAGTTGGCTTTTCAGTAGATAAATCTGGTTTATCTCAAATGCAATCTTTATTTCAGCAGATTGTATTTTCAGCTCAAGAACCAGGTAATAAACTTAATACTGGATTACAACAAGCAGCCAAAACCGCAAGCACTCTTGATGGAATATTAAGTAGAACTTTTAATACTGAATTAGGTACATTAAATGTAACTAAATTTAATCAGGAATTAAAAAATAGTGGACTTACTTTAAAAACAGTCCAATCTGACTTTAGCAAGATTGGAACTCAAGGTGCTGATGCATACAATAGATTAGCTCAAGCTGTATTAGGTACTAATCAGCAATTAAAACAATCTAGTAAACTTTTAAATGATATGTTTACTACTTTTAAAAATACTGTAAGATATGGTATATCATCTAGTATTTTTAATAATATGACTAATTCTGTTCAGAAAGCATATGATTATAGTAAACAATTAAATACATCATTAAATGATATTAGAATAGTTACAGATAAGTCTTCAGAAAGCATGGCGGATTTCGCTCAACAGGCTAATGAAGCTGCTAAATCACTTGGTACTAGCACATTAGATTATACTAATGCATCTTTAATTTATTTTCAACAGGGTTTAAGTGATGCTGAAGCTGCAGCTAGAGCGGAGACTACTATTAAAGCAGCCAATGTTACTGGTCAAACTGGTGAAGAAGTATCTGAACAGTTAACTGCTGTATGGAATGGTTATAAAGTAACCGCAGAAGAGACCGAGCTTTATGTTGATAAACTCGCAGCTGTAGCAGCAACAACCGCCGCAGATTTGGAAGAATTATCAACAGGTATGAGTAAAGTAGCATCAGCCGCTAATGCAATGGGGGTTGATTTTGATGACCTTAATGCTCAGATTGCTACTATTGTTTCTGTTACTAGACAAGCTCCAGAGTCTGTAGGTACTGCTCTTAAAACTATTTATGCTAGATTAGGTGATTTAAAAGTTGATGGAGTAGATGAATTTGGTGTCTCTCTTGGGGAAGTATCTTCTCAGATGGTTCAGATGGGAATTCAAATTCTTGATCAAGAAGGTAATCTTCGTGATATGAGTTCAGTTATTGCCGAAGTAGCTGAAAAATGGACTGGATGGACTGAGGCTCAGAGACAAGCAGCTGCTGTCGCAATGGCTGGTAAGAGACAGTATAATAACTTAATTGCATTGTTTGATAACTGGGATATGTATACCGAGGCTTTAAATACATCAACAGAAGCAGTAGGTACATTACAGCATCAACAAGATATATATATGGAATCAACCGCAGCTAAATTAAAAACTTTAAAAGCTGCATGGCAAGGTTTATATGACGATGCAATTAATGAAGATGAAGTAAATGCTGGAATTGAGGCTTTAACTAATTTAGTTGAAGTATTTGATAATTTTATTGATTCTTTTGGCGGCGGTATTAAATTTATAGTTGGATTTGGTACTGTCATTAGCAGTGTATTTAATAAACAAATAGCTGATAGTATTAATGCTGCTAATCAAAGGATTAATGTATTTAAAAATAATTTAGAATTAGCTAAGACAGCTAATCAATATAGGCAGCAAGGGGCTAAAGAAGCGGGAGACACTGCAAGGTCTCAAGCAATTCAAGCTAATACAGAAGCTCAAATACAATACTCTCAAAAAATTTACGATGCTAGACTTGGCTTAAATCAAGAACAAGCTAATACTTTAATTAATTTACAAAAAGAAATTGGTCGGACACAAGAATTATTAACATTAGATGAAAATAGAATTAAAAGATTTGAACAAAAGAGTTCTTTTGAACAAGGAGATCTTAATTTTATTAAACAATATGCAGGTAATTTAGATGAGATAAATTGGAAATACGAAGACCAAGAAGAATTAATTAAAAAACAATTAGATGAAGCAAGTGAATTATTACAAACTTTGGAAGAATTAGATAAAGATGAACGTTTTTATGTTGAAGATTTACAAGAAGCTAAAGATTTACATAGTCAATTAGATAAACTTGCTGAAGGATTAAACGATGAAGAAAAACAAGCTTGGAATATTCTTTCTAAGAAATTAAACACAGAAAAAGATTTTCAAGCCAATGAAGAAGAAGTATTAGAAACTGTACGTCAAATTGTAGATGCAAATAAAATTAATTTATCAAATAATCAAAAGCAAGCTGATGCGGCTCGTAAATTATCTAATATGTATGATCAGATGTATAATATCAAGAATAAAAATACATCTGCAAAACAACAAGCTGATGATATGTTGGAAGCAGCTCAATCTGCATCTACATTTACTCAACGTCTTACAACTGTTACTTCTGCTCTTGGAAATATGGCAATGGCTTGGTCTTCAGTTAATTCTTTAATAGATACTTGGAATAATGATCAAGCTAGTTTTGGAGATAAATTAACTCAGACTTTCATGACATTGGGAATGACTATTCCTGTTGTTGTTAGTAATTTAGCTAAGTTAAATGAAGCTATTAGCTTTACTGAATCAGTGACTTCTTTATCAACATTAAAGACTGAAGCTCAAACCGCTGCTCAAGCTGCTAATAATGCTATGACTTTGGGAGCTATTACTTTAAAGCAAGATAAAGTAAATGCAGTTATAGCAGAAATGACTGCTGAGGAACTAGAAACTGTTGCTACTAACAAAGAGGCTGCTGCGGATGTGGTTCAAACAGTGGCTGAAAGAGCTGGTATTGTAGTTAAGAAGAATTATATTAAGGCAATCATTGCTAAAGTTGCTGCCCAAAAAGCGGAAACCGCAGCTACTGCGGCTCAAACCGCCGCTCAACTAGGACTTGCTGGAATAATTGGAACTGTTGTAGTTGCAGGAATTGCTATTGTTATAAAAGCTATTGAAAAATGGCATGAAGCAGAAAAGAAAGAGGCAGAAGAAACTTTAAATTCAGTTAAAGCTAAGCAAGAAGAAATTCAAGCAAACCAAGAGCTTTATGATTCTTATACCAAGCTTTATAGTCAATATAAAGATACAGGGGAGGCTTCTGAAGATCTCTATGATACTACTTTAGAATTAGCTGAAGCTTATAATATACAAGATGCTAGAGTTTTAGCTTTAGCAGAAAGGTATGATGAATTAACAAAGAAAATCAAAGAGGCCAGAAAAGCTGAACTTGAGGATTCTAATACCGAAGCTAATAAAGGAGCTAAAGCTGCCGCTCAACATGTTGCTCATGATATTACTACTGGCAGGGGGTATCTTCTTGGAGGAGAATATAATTTTTCTACTGGGCAGGAGAATATAGGTACTAGTAAATATAATAAAGTAATGAAGGAAACCGTCAAGGCGGTTGGACTAGAGCAAAATGTTTCTAACGATGGCGTTTTCTCAATAAGCATAGATTATTCAGATCCAGAAGCGGTAGCTGAATGGATGAAGCAAGTTGACGATATGGTCAATTACATGGAGGCGCGTTTTGATTCAGTAGACCTTGAGCAGAGCGAATTTTATAGACAAATTAAAAAAGAACAAGAAGACGGTGCAGAATATTATCAAGAGCTTCAGGATCAATTAAATACTTTATATAGTGGACGAACTGAATTAGCTTTTCTTGAAGTAGACTTAGATTCTGTCGAAAATGCGACTCAATTACAAAGTATTATTGAAGAAGTTAGAGATGATTTAGAAGGAACCATTCCTACAGACCAAGTAGATGATTTTATTAATTCTTATCTTGAAGGAATTGATTCTATTTCAGATGAATTAGACAAAATTAATATTGCTGAAAAAGTTTTAAAACAAACGGGAAAAGAGCAAACAAAAGAAAATTTAGATGAAATTTTATCTCAAATAGATGAATTTAATGATGAACAATTAGCTTTTTTATCTATTCATTTAGATACAGGAGTTTTATCAGATGATTTAAGTCAATGGATTGAGGATAATAAAGAATATATTTCTTTAATTGCTAAACAAGATACCGTTCAAAATTTCAAAGATTTACTTGATGGATATGATTCAGATGAAGGATATTCTCAAGAGCAGCTGTCTGGAATATATCAAAATGAAGCTGCAAGTGGATTTATGTCAGTTTCTGAAACTACATTATCTTCTATGGATTCTGCTCAGCAACTAGATCAATTAACAAAAGCTTGGATAGAAAATACAAAATATGTTGTAGAAAATAGAGAAGAAGTTAAAAGTGCATTAGAAGAAGAATATAATAAATTAGCTGAAAATAGTGCAGAAAAAGAAAAAGCTTATAAAGAAGAAAAAGAAGCATTAGATGAAATTATTGAGGGGTCTAAAAAATATAGCGACCAAGCTTCTGAATTAAGGAGCATTATTAAACAATTAGGTACAGAAGGATATGATTCATTATCTGAGTCTCAAAAAGGATTACTTGATGCTTTTGAAGAGGAAGTCGATGTTGAACAAGAGGTCCTTGAAGGATATGGAAAACAAATTAGTGAAGGTGAACAATATAATTCTGCATTAGAAGATTTAGATGAACGTATCCAAGAAGTTAGTGATACAGAATTAGACTATGCTGAAATTTTAGATCAAATTAATGAAAATATAACAGAACATAATTCTATTATAGACAGCATTCAAGATTCTTATAAATCATTAATATCTATTGTAGATAGTTATAATGAAACAGGCGCTTTTACTATTGATAATGTACAACAGCTTATGACTATGAGTGATAAGTATGTTGCTCAATTACAATTTGAAGGAAATCAATTATCTTTTAATGAAGCTGGTTTCCAGGCTTTAACTATTGCTAAAATAAATGATTTAGAACAAACAGCAATTTTAACTGCTCAAGAAGAATTAGAAGCATTGACAGAAGAAAAAGTTACTGATGCATCACTTTCAGCAACAAGTGCTATTTTAAATGCAGCTGCTGCAGCTAGCGATGCCTCAGAAGCAGCTAAAGAAGGAGCTGCTGCTTGGGATGTTTATGCAGCATCAATGAGAGCCGCTGCAGGAGTTTCTGGTTCGCAGTATGATGCAAAAGCAAAAGAAATTACAGATGCTCTTAGAGTTAGGTTATTAGCTGCAGAAAATGCAAAGTCTCAAGTTGGCAAGGGCGGTTCTGCAATGCGTTCTAGTATGGGTGCAGGAAGTTCTAGTTCAAATAGCGGCTCATCAGGTTCTTCATCAAAAGATAGGGATAAAGAACTTAAACAACTTGAAGAAGAATTTGATCGTTATTGGGAACTTAATAAAGCTCTTGATTCATTAGATCGTCAACTCAAGAAAATTGATAAAGACCAAGAGAACCTTTACGGTAAAGAGCTTATTAGTTCATTAAAACAAGAGAATGAGCTTTTAGCAAATCAGACTCAGTTATATGAACAGTTAGCTGCGGCTCAACAACAAGAGGCAGCTGAATTAAGAGGAACTCTTGCTAATAGTGGAGTAGCGTTTGATGCTTCAGGTGCTATAATTAACTATGCGCAGGCAACGGCAGCCGCACTTAAAGAATATAATGACGCAGTTACCGCCTATAATAATGGACTCCTTGATGATGCAGCTTTAGAGATACATGAGCAAAAGTTTGAACAATTTAAGAAAGATCTTGAACGTTATGATACATTGTTCTATACTGAGATGCAAGACACCATGGAAAAAATTGATGACTTGCGTAGACAAACATTAGAAAATAATCTAAAAGCATGGGAGACTGAAATTCAGCTTAAACTTGATACAGAAGAGCTTGAACGTGACTGGAATGATTTTCTTAAAGAAATAACTGAAGATTTCCAATCAGTATTTAAAGATCTTAGAGTAGACCTTAATTCAATGATGAGCGATGCTCTTTCTTATGCGAGTGACGATGGTACTATTAACACTACTATAAGCGCAATACATGACGTCACTAATGAAATAGACAAGCTTATGAATGGCGGAACTTCGGATATGTTTGAGTCAGTATCTCAGGCTCAAGAAAAGTTAAAAGAACTTAATGAGCAACTTATTGATGCTGGTAAAGCTTTACATGATCTTTGGAAAGAGGCATGGGATAGTTATCTTGAAGGTATAGATCAAGTAGCTGAAAATTTTGATGACTTAATAGATAGATTTGAGACTATTAATGATGAACTTGAATTTCAAGGTAAGTTAATTGAATTACTCTATGGTGATGAAGCGTATGAACTTATGTCTCGGTTGTATGAAGGTCAAGAAAAGAGTACTGAAAATCAGATTCAGTCTTTAAAGACCCAAGCTGATACGTGGAAAGATCTATTCTATTCTTCAGGAGCAACTCTTGAAAATCAATCTTCTTGGACTAAAGATCAAAAGAAGTATTATAAAGAATGGCAAGAAGCTCAATCTTCACTTAATGATTCGGTTATTGATTATATTGAATTATTACAAAAAGATTATCTTAATACTATATCTAATATACTTTCTGAATTAGAAAAATCCATAACGGGCTCTTCTCTTGAGGATATAAAAACAGAGTGGGAACGCATTTCAGCTAATGCAGATAAATACTATGATAGCGTTGAAGGGGCATATCATATTCAAACCCTTGCTAATAAAATAGACCAAAGTATTGCTAGTACAACTAGTCTTAAGGCTCAACAAAAGTTAATGGAGTTAAGAGAAAAAGAAATTAGCTACCTTCAAGAAAAAGAAAACTTAACCGAGTATGATATTCAAGCGGCTGAATCAAGATATCAGATAGCTCTTAAAGAAATAGCGCTTGAAGAAGCTCAAAATAATAAAACTAGTATGAAATTAACTAGAAATGAGCAAGGTAATTGGAGTTATCAATATGTTGCTGATGAAGATGACGTAGCTACTAAACAGCAAGAACTACTTGATGCTTATAATAACTTATACCAGTTAGCTAGCGATGCCTATGAAAGTAATTTAGAGGAATTGCAAGAGTTACAAGAAAAATATCTTGAAAGTGCTCAGAAGATTGCATCAGATACTAAATTAACAGAAGAAGAGAAACAAGCTAAATTATTTGAATTACGTGAACGGTATCTAGAGCAATATCAAATATTAGCTGGAGAAAATCAACGATATAGAAATGATTTAGCTACTTCAGGAGCTGGGCTATTACTTGGAATTTATAAGCAAGATCAAGAAGCTTATGAGTCTATGACAGGACATGAGCGGGATCTTATTGATGCGCTAGTTAGTGCTAATGTTGATGATTATATGGAACTTGAAGGAAAACTAAAAGAGAATTATCAAAATATTGGCGATAAAGCTAAAGAAGTAATGAGTGAAACTAGACTTGATTGGACAAGTGGAGCACAAACGATTGCAGATACTTGGAATAAAGATGACGGATCGAGTGTAAAAAATCAGATAATTCAAGCTTATAACGCTATCATGGCAGCTAATCAAAAATACAAGAAAAAAGTTGACCAGTGTGCGGATGCCGTTGGGAGAGACTTCAGTGAGAAAGGTATTTCTGGAGCTATTAAAGGAGCTGCGGATGAAACAGATGATCTGAAAGATAAAACTATTGAAATGGCATCAGAATCTGCAAATTATTTAAATGATCTTAAAATGAAAGTAAATGAGATTGAAGAAGCCTGGGAGGGTGTTCAAGACGATATTCAAAAAGCTATCGACTTAATTAAGGAATATCTACAGAAATCTGGTGAAGCTAATGCAGCATCATCTCAGTCTACCAGTAGCGGTAGTGGTAGCAGCGGAAGTAGTTCTAGTGGCGGAAGCGGCAGTAGTGGAAGCTCTAGTGGTGGAAGTAGTAGTTCTTCTAACAGTGGAAAAACTGTGACTGGAACTAGAACTTATACTGTATCAAATGGCGCGCAAATGACTGTAACCACTTATTCTGATGGAACTCATACTGTTACATGGGGTGCGAATAGTAATTTACTTTCTAAGAAAGAAAAAGAAAATATTAGGAAAGCATATGGCTTTGATACAGGTGGTTATACAGGTTCTTGGGGAGATAGCTCTGGTAAACTTGCTATGCTGCATCAAAAAGAACTTGTTCTTAATGCAGATGATACATCTAACTTCCTTTCAGCTATTAATACCATTAGAACTCTTAGTTCTAGTGTAGGAGGTTCAATCCAAGACGCTGTTCTTAAAGCAGTAGCTAATACAGCTTTAAGTCTTGGAACGATTAAAACTAATGGATTTTCAGGCGATGTATCTAATAACAATAGTACAACTGATAATGTATTTAACATTACAGCTGAATTCCCTAATGCTAATAGTGTAGATGATATTCGTGAAGCTATCCTTAGCCTTCCAAATCTGGCAAGCCAGTATGCTAACTCTACATTAAAATAAAGTGCGGGCGCGGGTCCTGGATGAAATATTCTAGGTTCCCGCGTCTTTTCTTTATGCGGTTTTAGAAAAATCTAAAATATTTTAGAAAAAAGTAAAACCGCGGTTCTCGCCTCCCCGCGAGGTCAATTATTATTAATCTTCTTCTCTTGTTTTTAATATATCTATATAAAA
>Ga0326511_10005226_pt1 | contig 10258 bp, 18 predicted proteins | sample 0_2496_0518_D_FD_203701 | JGI IMG/M metagenome (GOLD analysis project Ga0326511, IMG submission 203701) | Bovine rumen microbial communities from UC Davis, California, United States - 0_2496_0518 | ecosystem: Host-associated > Mammals > Digestive system > Stomach > Rumen | place: USA... | reverse complement strand
TTTTCTGTTGCAAAGGCTACTTGGTATATAAGTTCTCCTTGGATTATTTTTTATCAGTATGATGAAAATAATATAATGGAAGTAGTTTCTTTTAGAACAAAAACACAATGTATAAAATTCTTGGAAAATTATAATGCATCCAAAATGGATGAAGTTGTAGAAGGTTATATAGAATATTTGAAAAAACTTAAATATTTAAATGATTTATTAAATTATGACTAATGAAAAATTATTAGAATTAATGCATACATATAAAACCATTTCAAATATAATGGAACATGAAGGATTAACTATGGATAATTCTTTTAGACGTGTGCAAACCTGGTTAGCAAATAAATTATGTACTGAATTAACTATTGAGGATATTAAAAATTTACCATAATGGAACTATTTAAAATATTACCAAACGGAAAAGTTGAATACGATTTCAATGAGTTTTTAACATTTGATGATGTTATTATAGCAGAATGGGAACAGAATGATCCATCATTATCTCGCGAATCATTATCAAAGATTTTGGAGCGTATTTGGGATAAGAAATCATACTGTACTAATGGTAAGGGTAAAATAAAGGAAAAATACTGGCAACAGAATATTGATCGTTTTGTTGAATACCGTAAAGCTAAGAAGGAACATATATGTCCTTGTCAAATATTAGAAAAGGAAATACGAAATCCTAATAGAACAGAATCAATGGTATCACAACTTATTACTGATTCTGGTTATGCTGTTGGATGTATGAATGCTTGTGTGGATACATGGACAGGAAAAAAGATAGATTTCTCTTTATCTGCTAGTGGGGATGATGAGAATTATTCTGATACAATAAAATATTGTCCATTCTGTGGGCGTAGACTTGATAATATATGTGTAGATAGTTAAATAATGTTAAGATTGGGATATTATTGATTAATAAAGTAAACAATTAAAGATATGAAAATTTACAGAGCAATTTTTCATTATAATAATGCCGATACATGTGAGTGGGAAAATTGGTATTATAAAGCAAGCGTATGGTATAATACAAGAGAATTAGCAGAAGCACATCTTGATGAACTTAATAAGTTTAAGGATTTTCTTATTAATGAATATTTTAAAGAATATAAGAATATTTTCAGATATAAAGAACCATATATACAAGAGGAAGAAATCCATGAATCTTTTGTGGGTTTAAATATTGACTATAAAGATCCATATAAAAATAATTAATAATATAATATGACGCCGATTGAAAGAGATAATCAAGTAAAAGTAATTAAAGATGTTGTTGGTAAAATTGATCCAAATTTAAAAGAATTGCAAAAATTCTTTAAAAATAATTTCAATCCGGGTATTATTAAAATAGGAGATCATGCAATATATGATTTAAATGCTATATTCTATACGTCACCACAAATAAAAAAGAAATTTAAGAATGATCCTATTCAGCCTATAACAATTACATATATACGATTAGATGTAATATTTTTTACTTGGGATAAACATCCAGAATTTGGTGAAGAATATACAATGTATAGTGCCGATTGGTCAAAATACTTATATCTAAAAGAAATTAAACTTAGTGAGCTTTGGAAGAATAAAGAATATCTTATTGAAAAAGATTATGATGAATGGTATATTCAAACAAAATCCGCAGAGTTTGACACAAAATATACAAATATAATTGATGATATTAAATATAAAATAGATATACCAAAAAATATAGAAGAAGTATTTAATTTCTTTGATAAAGAACTTACAGAAGCAGATAAGAAAATGCTATTAAAACATAAAGCTATTGAATTCCATCATACTTTAGGAAGGTGGATTAGAAATAATTTTGAATTATGGAATACACAATCAGAATTAAAAGCTTGGTTAATAGATAAAAGTTTTACTCATCCTGATGATATGTCTAATTATATTATAGAAGAATACCAAAAACATTTAAAATTATTATGAAAAATATTTTAATTTTTATATTTTCTATATTTTTATTATGTTCATGTTATAATAATGAATATATTGGTAATGATTTTAGTAATGATTTTGATGAAGAATGTTATTATATGATATATACAAATGATACATTAAAAAATCATAATGAATGTCAACTGTTGATGTTTTTAGTGGATATAAGCAATCCTCAGAATTATGTATCTAAAAATGAAAATATAAAAATAAATAATGCTACTATAAAAGTAAATCTTCATCATATAAAAGGTATATATAAAAGATATATGCAACTTTATATTAAAGATACTTTTAATATTCAAATTACAGATACAATACATATAATATTATGAAAACATGTGTCGAACTTGATAATATATGTGTAGATAGTTAAATAATGCTAATTATCTATCATATATTTTTTTATATCAAAAATTTGTATTATCTTTGCAGCAAATAAAATATTTAAATTATGACAAACGTAGCAGAGTATACAAAAGAACATCCGTTTTTTCATAGTAATATTTTTGATCATAAAATATTGACGGATGAAGAAAGAAAAATGCCATATCAATTCCATGGCGAAAATTTCTGGTTTTTCTGTAAGCATACAGATTTATTAGATGCACCTGTGGAAGTACGATTGACAAGTGAAATATCTACAAGTCCTTTTTTGGAAAATTCATGGAAAGATGCTTATCTGCATGATTTTATGAATTTTATTACAGATTGGAAAACCAATATTTGGACACGTCTTTCTGGCTATGCTGGATTCTTTGCTGTAAAGTTTGAATTTGATAGTAATATAACATTTAATTTAAGTGTTAACAACAATGGAAGTAAAGCATAATTTTCTGAATTTTCCTGTACATGCTTATATTAATAAGCGTACAGATACTGAAGATATTACTATTGGCGAAGTATTCTGCTGGGATGAAGTAGAACACTGTATTATTCAGGCATTGGATGAGAATGATCCTTCCTATTATCTTTTGATTGGCGATAAAAAGATTGACCTTATTGATGAGGATATTTTTGATATTGTTGATAAGATGTATCCTCAGTGTACAGCATATCCTATGTATTCTTATAATGTTATGTTGATGCTCCGCAATCGAAATAAAGGAAAGAAGAGTACTGATAGACTTTATAATTCTTTGGAGAAGTATAATGAGTTTTATGGTAATTTAAATGTTTAATTTATGGCATATTATCAATATATTATTTCTTTTGAAGAAACAAAGGTTTATTCAGATGAACCTGATGATTATACAAAAACTTTTTGGAATGAATTTATTAAATCATCCGAAAAACCAAAAACTAAGAAAGAACTTAAAGAAGAAGTAAAGAAGCTTCTCAATAAAGCTATATATGAACATCCAGAGGCAGAAATAAGAATTACAGGTATTAAGGTAGAAATATCTTATAATACATCATATTTGTTTAGCCAAAAAGAATATGGTGAATTATATAAAAAATATAAAGAAGAAAATGAGAATAAGTGAAATAGTTGCCAAACTTCTTGATTTGCAAGCAGAATTTGGTGATGCGAATGTTATCATTACTCAAGAAGGTGATGACAAATCGCATTATTGGAATGATATAAAATATTTTTGGCCTGTTGCCGTTAAGAGTGAAGAACAAATGGTATCATGGAGTGAATTCCCAATTGTTAAAAAGGTTCCTATGATTTTTATTAAGGAAATAGGCAATCTTTATGAACCTGAAGAATTCGATGATACAAAGGATATTGAAGAAATTTTTACAAAGGCATCAAAAGTAAATAGTAAATCTATAGAAGAGAAAACAGAACCTATTATACATGTGCCAAGAACAGAAAAATTTTGTGATTTAGATTTAGGATAATATGGAAGTAAAAAGAATAGACACGAATTTATATAAAAATACGTTTACTGAGGAATTTGATAAAAATGGAAATCCTATTTTTTCAAATGATCTATGTGTAATGGATGGTACTAATACATTTGTTACATATCTTGGTAATAATAAAGCACTTACTTTACGTCATAAAGAATTCTCTATAACGCCTGATAAATTAATTGATAAGGATTATGACGAGAATAATGTAAAAGATATGTATCTCGATAGCACTATTTATGTAATATGCTATTTTTATATTGGTACCAATAATTTAATGGCTATTGCACGGGCATCAAGGAATTGGGATGAAATATATGAATATTACAAAATGGGAGTGAGTAACACAGTTACATCTGAAATCAATACTATTAGTGATTTTATAGAGCAGCGGATGTTCAAAGTTAATATGTGGAATAAAGCAAATGAATAATATGAAATATATTTTTATGATTATATGTATGTTCTGTATGATGTCATGCGGACATATGGTAAAAGAGAAGAAAATTATAAATAAGACAAACGATAGCCTTTATGTGGAATATTTGTATCATAACGGTGATACAGAAATAAAATCTTATCATACACCAATTATTCGTACAGGCACAATTAATTATTTACGATTAAGTGGTAAGCGTAAACATCAGCGAGTAGGTATTACATTAGACGAATATAATGATGGACATATTAAGTTTTCTCGTTATGATATAAAGATTTATCGTCCGTCAGTTAGTGAAAAAGAATATTTATATGGAAAAAGATTAGGAGATAAAGTTATGATACTCCAAAGCTTTTATCCATACCATGAATATAATATAAAAATAGAAAATTGATTATTTATGAAATAGTGGGTATATTGTATAAAGCAAAGATGTGCTGAATTAGAAGCTGTAAGAGGCAGTCAATATTATACTACCACACATGGTTATATTTGTTATAAGAAATTCATTAATGAATTATTACAAATTATAAGTAGGTGTGGACATATAGAAAAAGTATCAATAGAACAAAGAGAATTTTCAAAAAACCCAGATATAGAAGAAGTATTATATTTATATTAAAATAAGGTAGCTTTTCAGGCTACCTTATTTCTTGCATAAAAGCATTTTATTTTTATATAGTTGGAAATTTCTTCTTGTATGTCAGGACAATTTAAGTCAAGCCATTTGTGGGTTTTCTTTTTACTTTGCCTAATAAAATTAGGAACATGCTTGTAGATGTATTCTCCTGTATCTGCTATTTCTTTCATAGAAATGTAGTCGGAGTCCTGACATTCCTTTTTAAATTTGTTTATCATTTCGTCAACCCGGTGAACATAACTTGCTTTGTAAGGTTGACTGGTAACATGATACCCACCACATGCATCACAATGATAAACCCTCAAAAATTCTGGTGTATCTGTTATATCTGAACCATTGTAGTCGATAAAACGCTAAGCCTCTGCTTCTGTCTGAAACACCATCTTTGGTTTGCCACAATCTGCACACATTTTTGTTTTCTTTGGTTTCATATATATGTGAGAATTAATTTTTTCTGTGTCTTATGATATTTATTTTTAGCAAAACTTTTAATTAAATACAAATATAATTTTAAAACCGAATTATATCAATATGGCATACGTAATAGGTAAAGAAGAAGAATTAATTGCAAAAATAAAAGAAGCTGAATCCACATATTATAAAGAAAGTCCATGTTTACATTGTGGACCTGGTAATGGATGTGATGATTGTAGAGGATGTGAAGATGCAAAGAAAAATCATGAGTTAGAAATAGCTCTTGATAAAGCTCGCAATGAATTTAAAGAAACATTTGGCATTACATATGCGCAATATTGCGCATATAATCAAATAGTTAAGTTAGAAGAAGCTTATAATGCAGAAGCTGATAAATGTAGGATATGCGGAGGTAATTTTGATGATGATTGTAGAGATTGCTCAGATTTTGATAATAAAATACCTCTTTTAAATAAGCTTAAATTTCAAAAAGCAGAATATAAGAAAAACTATAATATAGATTTTGATTTAGAGAAATCTCAAAAGAAACGTACAGAAAAAGATATTGAATTTTTTAATGAGTTTATTGGCAATACACAAGAAGATGTAGATAAGTATATAAAAGAAAATACACCAAAAAATACAACTGCAATACTTAAGAGCATTGATGAAAAAATTTATGATAAAATGCATGAATTTGATAAAACTCATAAAGAAGTAACAAGAGAAGAAAAACTTCGAGATATAATACCTCAAATAGAAGAGTTAGTACGGCAGAAATTTAAAAAGAGAAAAGACAGAGGAAAAAATAATTATACTGAGCATCTTGAAACTGTTGCATTAAATGCAGAAGAATGTATGGATTGGGATAATAAATCTAAAGAAGATGCATTATCAGGATATATTGTTGGATTATGCCATGATTTATTTGAAGACACAGATTGTACAGAAGAAGATTTCAGAAAAGTATTAGATGATAATAAAATAGTAGATGCAATAAAACTCTGTACACGTTTGCCATTTGAAACATATAGAGAGTTTATTAAACGTATTAAAGAATCTCATAATGAAATTGCAATATATGTAAAGATTGCAGATCTTGAGCATAATATGGATATGAAACGCTTAAAGAAATGCACAGATAATGATTTAAAGCGTTTACAGAAATATTTCTATAGCTGGCAATATTTGAATGGCGTAATTAAATTAGAGCAATATCTTACATTTGTGCAGGAATAAAATATAAATAAGAATATGTATAGGAAAGTAACAGATATATCTAAATTATATGAAAAAGAATTAACACGTTTAGAGGAATTCAAAAAACAAAATCCTAATAAAGATGTTAATGTATATTTTAATACTTATGATACAGGAGGTATTGGTTTTAATTTAATTGCAACAACAGATAAGCCAAAATTAGAGGGTAAATATTCATGTGATTATGGTAATAGTATAGATATTACCGATTATGATATAAGAATTGATGAATTTTAATTATGACAGAATAGAATTTTAAAGAGTTATTAGAATCTATGGTAGAAATGGGAATACTTGATCCAACTCGCATATAGGATAAAAATTATGTTATTTCCCAAGTAGAATTGTTTATGGATGTAAAAGATAATATAGATAAAAAAATATAGAAAGAAAATGAAAATAAATGATATATCTATAAATGATACAATTATAACAAAAGATAATATTAAAGGTACTGTTATACAAATTAACAGTATTCTTTATTTAAATAATATTATGAGTAAGAAGAAAAACTTGCCGAATTATAAGATTGTATTAGATGAAGAGCGTTCAAAAGATAAAATATATAATAGTATTACCTTATTAGTAATAACAGATGATCCATATTTTTTATCTATTGATTTAGCAGACATAAAAGAAATTATTAAATATAAAAAGAATATATCTATATTTGATAAACTAAAAAATATATTTAAATGAAGAATTTTCCATTTGATCACAACGGCCAAGAATTTTGGTATTCACGCTCATGTACTTCTGTAGCATTTGTATTTGCAAGAAGTAGAGAAACTGGTGAATGGCATATATTAGCAAATAAAAGAGGTAAAAATGCACCATCATGCAGGGGAATGTGGAATGTTCCATGTGGTTATTTAGATTTTGGTGAAAGAATTAGAGAAGCCGCAGCACGTGAAGCATATGAAGAAACAGGAATAAAAGTACCAGTATCATGTTTACGATTTTTCCATATGAATGATAAGCCAACAGGAAAAAAGCAGAATATTGCATTTTTACATTTTGGTATTTTAAATGATTATGTAGAAGATTTACCATGTAATCTTGATCATATGGAACCAGGCGAAGTAGAAGAAGCCAAATGGATTCCTATTTCACAATTAACATATTATAAATGGGCATATCAGCATTATACGAAGATTATAGTTGTTTATGATACATTTGTAAATATTCCTTGGTATAAGAAACTATGGTTAAGTTTTGTATGGAGAATAACAGATCATTATAATAACATTTATACAGACTAATTATAAAAAACAGTATATAATTATAAATACAAATTTGTATAGTAGTTAATTTAATATTCAACTTAATTTTCTGAATGGTTATTATGTTTGGCAAGATTCCTAAGAACTGTATTTGAGAGGTTAGCAGGGCATAATGTTAAATGTTAGATACACGGAGGATGGTAAGGTTTATGTCAACAATCCAAGCTTAATATGATTACGTAGGCATTAAAGACGAATATAGATTAACGAAATTGGTTGGAACGTGTTTATAAAGAACACATTGGTAAATGTTGGCCGTGAGGTCAGCATTTATTTTTTTATAAATATAGTATAATAAATGTGATATTATGAAATAGATTTTAATAAAGAAATCAATGCTTTTTGAGATGGCTCGTCCTAAGGTAGAACGTACTATAGATCCGCGTATATGGGCTGCTATGGCGTCACTTTGCTCACGTACCTATAAAAGTGACCTTGGAGAGTTTGCAAAGCCGTTAGGGACAACGAAAGAGGTAATTATGGCAAGATATGTTGCTGGTCTTATAATTATGAAACAGCCTTGTCCATCGTCAGCAAGTGAAATAGATGAAATAAAAGCATTAAAACAATATGGACATAAATTAATGGATGAATTACATGTGCCTATTGAAGAAATACAAACGTTATATAATGAAAACTGTGGTAATTTGCCAAAGGCAGAAATAAAAGGAAACAGTACTAATAATTCTATACCAACTGGTGGAGGATTCTTTAATCAAGCAAATATAGATAAGCTTAAGCAATCAAAGAAACCGAGCTTAGTAAATATAGCAAAACATGAAATAAAGAAATATATAACATTTACTTATATAACACATCATGCAACATTAGAAAATAGTAATAAAGCATCGCGCAAAGTTATAGCAGTTATATTAAAAGGTAATGACAATCTTACATATTTTTCTTTAATATATCAACGTCGAAACCAGCGATATATCAGTATAGCTGATTATGTAGTGGATAATAAAAAAGTTCATATGATTAAATCAAAAGGCAATGAGGAACTTCGAGAAAATATGTTAGCTGTTACAAAAAATTATATAAATGATGATTTATAGTGTGAAGTTGATGATTGTGAAGTAACCTTTATAGCAAATGATTTTTCTGAATTATATTCAATATTAGATAATGATTTTAAGGAAATTATAAATTTCTTAGAAGATAATATCGATGAAATTGATACTACATAGAATACAAGAATAGAAATAGGTACTCCTTTGTATGCTAATTTATATAGAAAAGAAAAAGGATATGGTTAGGAAGCATAGAGTTATTCTATTGATGATATAAGTGGCAAAGAGGTAGAATTTAATGATTATGGATATAAATATAAATCTATAAAAATTGGTGAATGTATAGATGTAACAGGTCCATATTATAAATTTTTATTAGATGTTAATAAAGTTGTTACTTCTGTAGAGAGAACAAGTAGTTTGAGTAGAAGTGATAATTATTATTCAAAAGGAGTAAAGTCATTATACTCACAAGATACAATAAAAAACTATGTTCATAAATATAAGATTCCTTATTATACTACAGCAGCAGATGCAAAGAAAGATTTTGATGGTATAATGAATAGCATATTATTATCTAATAATTTTGATAATTATTCATTTAGCTATGGCGGTAATTGGATGATAGCAGGAGAATATTTAAGAGCATCATGGTCATATTATGATTTTAATGCAATATCACTAAAAGGCGGACAATATTTGCCAGCATTAGGTGAACTTATAAAATTATATAAGAAAACACCTGCTATGCAAAAGCTTTCTGGTTTTTGGTGGAGCTCTACTCCAGCAGATAAAACAAAATTCTGGGCATATGATGGCAGCAGAGTCAAAGCATTAGATATAATAAAAGATATGGCGCATGTTTCTCCTATAATTGCAATAAAGAAGAATAATATAGAGTGGGTACAATTAAACGGTTATTTACGATTAATTCCTATACAAATATATAGAGGAGATCCTACCAATTTTTCTAAAAAACCAGTGGTAAAATTAACATTGGAGAATATTAAGGAAAAATATAGTTCATTATCTCTTATCACTCCAGTATTGAAAAAATATATGAAAGAAAAAGTTCCAATGACAAGTGAAAACAGATATGAATTTATATATAGAGATATGTTTAATAATCATTGGAATTATACAATAAATGGTATTGAATTATATAAAAATGAATTATTTTTCAATTACTGGACAGGTGGAGACTCTACAGATGAAGATGGTTCTATATCTTTTGATGAATTACCAAGATATGTAGGTCAAAGCAGGAAAATACATGCTATGCATGCAGGTACTACAATGACACTAGAATATGAAGACATGTTATTAACAGCATAGAAATTCTTATTTGAAATAATTAAAAAATATGGAGAATAAACTATGGATGATAAAAAATACATTT
>Ga0326511_10005225_pt1 | contig 10258 bp, 7 predicted proteins | sample 0_2496_0518_D_FD_203701 | JGI IMG/M metagenome (GOLD analysis project Ga0326511, IMG submission 203701) | Bovine rumen microbial communities from UC Davis, California, United States - 0_2496_0518 | ecosystem: Host-associated > Mammals > Digestive system > Stomach > Rumen | place: USA: California... | reverse complement strand
TTCTATATTCCTCAAAATACAGAAAGGAGTATTCGACAGTAGCATTCTGACCAATGCTGTACTCGAAGCCCGAGGCAACCCGGAGAAATGGTACACGAAAACCAGCAAAAAACGCGAACAGATACATACTCTCGTAGAGAGTAAGTTAAATGCCCTGCTGGCTTCCGCTATCGACGAGCAACCCTTACAATGGTGTCTTTACCAGTCGGCTGCGCTCACTTTGCGACACCTAAGTCAACTACGCCTGCTTGATAGCATCGAGACGAAGGTGCGTGAACTGAACGTGGACAGCAACCGATTTCTACTCTCCGACACGCAGCAACTGCTGCACGACCTAATTGACGGCAGCGACTCACCCTTTATCTTCGAGAAGATTGGTGCAAGACTGGAACATATCATGATTGACGAGTTTCAGGACACGTCGACCGTACAATGGCAGAATTTCAAGGTATTGCTTGAAGAAGCCATGAGCCATGAGGGGTCGACCAACCTCATCGTTGGTGATGTCAAGCAGAGCATCTACCGCTGGCGCAGCGGCGACTGGCGACTGTTGGCACATATCACCGACCAGTTTGAGAATGCCGTTCAGCGACTCGAAATCAAACCCCTCGACGTCAACTACCGTTCGCAGCAGAATATCATTCGTTTCAACAACGCTTTTTTCGAAGAGGCAGCCAGGATATTGGAAGTCTGTGCTTATAACGATGTACATCAATATTGGCCAGACAAACGTCAGCCAGAGGGACGCATCGATATCCACTTGCTACCAACCAAAGACTATAAGCAGACGACACTCGAACGAATGATCCACCACATAGACGACCTGCTGGCGCAAAGTATCACCCCCCGCGAAATCGCCATTCTCGTACGCAGCAACGCCATGATTCCCGTCATCGCCAACTATCTGATGGACGAGCGGCCCACGCTCAGCGTCATCAGCGACGAGGCGTTCCGTCTGGACGCCTCACCAGCCGTACAAATCATCATACAGGCTCTCCGCTACCTCATACATCCCGATGACCTCATCTCAAGGGCCTATCTGGCCAAAGCCTATACGGGCGACATACGGGGGGCACTTCCATCCGGCTTCGACGAGCAGCGCCAAACCTTGCTCCGCCTGCCACTCTATGAACTCACCGAACGCCTATGCACCCTCTTTGCCATCAACTGCCAGAAAGATCAAAGCGGCTACCTCTGCGCCTTCTTCGATCAGGTAACCACTTACGCCTCAGAACATACGACCGATATCTATGACTTCCTTAAAGAATGGGATGCCACGCTCTGCAACAAGACCATTCAATGCCCCGATGTTGATGGCATCCGTATCATTAGCATCCATAAATCAAAAGGATTGGAGTTCAATCACGTAATTATCCCCTTCTGCGACTGGCGACTAGAGTTTTCCGATATATTATGGTGTCATCCCGACAAGGCACCATTCGACCAACTGCCTCTCGCTCCTATCGACTATAGCGAGAAAGGCATGAAGGGAACAATTTATGAAAAGGACTACCACGAGGAGCATCAGCAAAATGTGGTGGACAACCTCAATCTGCTCTATGTAGCCTTCACCCGTGCCTCACGCTCGCTGTATGTTATCGGCAAGCGGGGATCGTCATCGCTGTCACGCTCTGCCCTCATAGAACAGATTCTACCACTCCTTAAACTCGAAGGGGCTACACTTACCGGCGAGGCAGATATTGAGCAAGCCATTGAGTTTGGCTTTGGACCAACAGTTCCACATCCCATAAGGCCGATAGGCTCCACAGAACCACTGCCGTCATTGCCCAATCCCAACCCATTCCTACGGACTAGTACGGTCGTTCCCCTACAGATAGAGGTGTTTGACCCTAAGTTTTCGTTCAAACAGAGCAACAAAAGTCGTAATTTCGCAATGGCCGACGATGACGAACAGGCACAACAGAACCACTACATCCAACTGGGCAATGTGCTTCACAACATCTTCGCCAGCATCCGTACTGTCAATGATATTGACCAGGCGTTGAGCCAACTCGAACAGGATGGCATTCTCTACGACGAACACATCACCCGTGAGCGGGTGGCTACGATGATTCGTAAGCGTATCACCTCACCTCGCGTGTCAGAGTGGTTCAGCAACCGATGGCACGTGTACAATGAGTGCACCATCCTGCTGCCCGATGGCGTGGAGCGTCGTCCTGACCGTGTACTGACAGATGGCGAACATACCATCGTCATCGATTTTAAGTTCGGACAAGCGCGCAATGAATATCACGACCAAGTGCGAGAATATATGTCGTTGCTCAGCCAGATGGGATACCACAATGTCAAAGGCTATCTCTGGTTTGTCTATAGCAATCAAATCATTGAAGTGAAATGAAGACTTTTTTAGAATATGTAGCAGAAGATATCATCAGCAAGTACGGCACCAATTTGTCGCACATCGCTGTTGTGTTCCCCAATAAGCGTGCCTCGCTCTTCCTCAACGCCTATTTGGCCCGCCTGTCAGACAAGCCTATCTGGAGTCCGGCCTACATCACCATCAGCGAACTATTCCGCAGGAACTCAAACCGTACGGTGGCCGACCCCATCAAACTAGTATGCGACCTATACAAATCGTTCACTGTGCAGACGGGCATCGACGAAACGCTCGACCACTTCTACGGCTGGGGCCAATTGCTGGTGGCCGACTTTGACGACCTCGACAAAAACATGGCTGATGCCGACAAGGTGTTTCAGAATCTGCGAAACATCCACGAACTCGACGACGCCAGTTATCTTACAGATGAGCAGAAGGAGACCCTTCGACAATTCTTTAGCAATTTCAGCGACGACCATCACACACTGCTCAAGGAACGATTTCTGAAACTATGGTCGAAGATGGGCAATATCTATCACGACTTCAACCAGCGGCTGGCAGAGCAGGGACTGGCCTACGAGGGGGCTCTCTATCGTGAAGTGGCCAGTAACGTCAGCGCCTCTTCCATCGCTACCTACGACACCTACCTCTTTGTAGGCTTCAACCTCGTGCATCCCGTCGAACAGCGTCTCTTTTCGATGCTGAGGAAAGAGGGCAAGGCCCATTTCTACTGGGACTTCGACCAGTCGTATATGAAGAGCAATGAGGCTGGTCACTACATCGGTCAATATCTGTCTCACTTCCCCAATGAGTTCAATATCGCGAATGAAGCCATCTACAACCAATATAAAAGTGCCAAGTCCATCCGTTTCATTTCATCGACAACCGAGAATGCCCAAGCCCGCTATGTGGGACAATGGCTACGTGAGAACGGACGTATTGCAGCCGGACGGCATACGGCTGTGGTGCTCTGCAACGAAGGTCTGTTGCCCACCGTCATCCACTGTCTGCCCAACGAAGTGGAGAAAATTAATATCACCACCGGCTATCCCTTGGTGCAGTCGCCCGTTTCATCACTTGTCAACGCACTGGTCAACCTGCGCACCCTGGGCTACGACCAACAGCGACGGCGTTACCGTATACGGTTTCTATCGGCTGTGGTACGCCACCCTTACATCGCCCAGTTGCCATCCGATGAAGCCGACCTGTTGGTGCGGGATATAGAAACTGACCTACTGACATGGATCAGCAGCATTCTACAACGTATCGCCCGCATCGACAGCGATAGCGACCCCCTCTATCAGGAAAGCATCTTTCGTACCTACACCTTATTAAATAGACTCAAAGGGCTGACCGATAGTGGTGACCTGCGAGTAGACAGTACAACCTTGCAGCGGCTCATCAACCAACTTATTCAAATGACTTCTGTGCCCTTCCATGGAGAACCGGCAGAAGGACTCCAGATAATGGGTGTACTTGAAACGCGCAACCTCGACTTCGATCACATCATTCTACTATCCTGCAACGAAGGCACCATGCCACGTGGCGTCAACGACATCTCGTTCATACCCTATACCATCCGTAAGGCATACAACCTGACCACCATCGACCACAAAGTGGCTATCTACAGTTACTATTTCCACCGTTTACTACAACGCGCCAGCGACATCACCATTCTCTACAACAATAGCACCATTGACGGCAAGACAGGCGAGATGTCGCGTTTCATGCTCCAGATGATGGTCGAGGATAAGCAGCACGACATTCGGTTCGAGACCATTCAGATACCAGCGTCGCTGCCTCACAACGAACCTCCTGTCGTCCGACTGGAACAGAAAAAACAAGTTACTTTTCTCTCCCCAACAGCCATTAACACCTATCTCCGTTGCCCCCTGCGCTATTATTATAAATACGAATGTGAACTTCTAGAGCCGGAGGAAAAAGATGGCGACACCATCGACAATCGTGTATTTGGCAACATATTCCACGAAGCATCGCAAATCATTTATGAACGACTGATGCAAAAGAGTCGCCAAATTCTGAAAGCCGACCTCGAAATGATGCTGAAGACCCGTGTGGACATCGATCGCGCTGTCGATGAAGCCATGCAGAAGGAAATCAAACAGAGCTCAGATTTGTCAGGTTTGCAGATTATCAATCGCGAAGTTATCATCCACTACCTGCGACATTTGCTCGAGATTGACTGTCAACTGGCGCCTTTCAGCATCATCGGCTTGGAGTGTGATGTAAAAGGCACACTCGTAACGCCCCATATCACAACGACTATCGGCGGACGCATCGACCGACTGGATCGTATTATAAAGAACAATGAGGAACGTATCCGCGTCATAGACTACAAAACCGGCGGCTTTCAGCCCAAAGCGTTAGCCTGCGTTGAGGACATCTTCAAGCAGGAGAGCCTGAAGAACCATAGCGACTACTACCTGCAGACATTCCTCTATGCAACACTTGTCAAATCAGATTATCCTCAGACGCCCGTGTCACCAGCCCTTCTTTTCATTCAGCATGCTGGAGGCAAAGATTACGACCCTACTCTCTGTTTTGGAAAGCAGCCCATCATCGATGTGCAAGACTACAGCGACCGCTTCATCGAATTACTCAGGGATACTGTCGATAAAATGTTCAACTCGGATATTCCCTTTTCAGCCACAGACGATCGCGACCGCTGTAGTACCTGTCCCTACCATCTGCTTTGCAAGAACTGATTACGATATCCGGATGTTCTCGATACGGAGTTTCAGTAAGCCGGCAGGCACGCTAACCCGAACCACATCGCCCACCTTCCGACCCAATAGTGCCTGCCCGATGGGCGACTTAATCGAGATCTTGCCTTCGCGCAGATTAGCCTCATGCGGATTGACCATCGTCAATGTCATCTTACTGTTGCTGTTCAGGTTGGTCATTTCAACTTGACAGAGCAACTGCACCGTATTTGCACTGAGATGCGACATATCGAGCACTCTGGCATTGGCCAGTACGCGTTGCTTAAAACGAATTCTACTTAAGATGCGACCTTGTTCACGCTTGGCAGCATGATATTCGAAATTTTCGCTCAAGTCACCTTTGTCGCGCGCTTCGGCAATGGCTTCTCTCACTTGCGGCAGATCGACGGTCTCCAACTGACGCAGTTCTGCTACGAGTTTGTCGTAGCCCTCTTGTGACATATATTCCATATCCTATTTCCCTGCAATTTATGTTGTTATACGTACACACCTTTAATATTTGTTAATTAACGACACGTTTAATGTCTCCTTCTTGTGTAAAATAAAAAAAAAACTTACTTTTGCATGCAGTAATTCTAAGAATAATAACTCAAAACAAAAATATTTATTGCCTATAAGAGAAAATTTACTTCATAAGAAAGACTAAAAAGATATGAAGAAATTTGAAGGTGTGTCCGACGAGGAGTTGGCACTACTTTATGTTCAAGGCGACAATCGTGCATTTGATGAGTTATTATCACGCACGAAGAATAAGTTATTTACCTATATCATGTTTGTTGTTCGCGACCATGATATTGCTGACGATATCTTTCAGGAGACATTCGTTAAAGTCATCGTTAAACTGCAAAAGGGACAATACACCAATTCCGGCAAGTTTCAGTTCTGGCTGACCCGTATTGCTCACAACTGCATCATGGACTGGTATCGTCAGCAACAGAGCCATCATCTGATAGAGCCCAATCCCGACAATGACCTTAGCAGTTTAAAGGGTGAAATGCCGATTGACGTATATCGCGAGATGGAGTTGGTTAACGAACAAGTACTCTCCGATGTGAAGAAACTGATGGATGCCCTTCCTGCCAGTCAGCGCGAAGTAGTTTTCATGCGCTACTTTCAGGAATTGTCGTTTAAAGAGATAGCCGAACTGACCGGCGTGAGCATCAACACATCACTTGGCCGTATGCGCTATGCATTGATAAACATGCGTCGCTTGGCCAAGGAGAACCATATTGAACTGGCTCTCGTCGGATGACGATTCGAAAAGCATCTGACGTTACAAAGCACGCAGTTCGTGGATGACCCGTTCCGGACTATCTGCTTTGAAAACATAACTGCCGCTGACCAGCACATCGACGCCGGCTGCCACTAAGCATGGCGCCGTCTGAGCATTTACGCCACCATCGACCTCAATCAGAGCATTACTTCCCGACTCGTCAATCATGCGGCGCAGTCGCTTCACTTTGGCTATCGTATTTTCGATGAAAGCCTGTCCACCAAATCCCGGGTTGACACTCATCAGTAGCACCATGTCAACATCGCCGATGATATCCTCCAGTATGCAAACCGGTGTGGCAGGGTTGAGAGTCACACCAGCCTTCATACCGGCATCATGGATTTCCTGAACGGTGCGATGCAGGTGGAGAGTAGCCTCCTGATGCACGTTCATCATCATGGCCCCCAGTTTGGCCGTCTGCTGGATGTAGCGCTCCGGACGCTCTATCATATAATGTACATCAAGCGGTTTTTTACACGCTGCGGACACGGCTTCGAGCACGGGGAATCCAAAAGAGATGTTAGGCACGAACGAACCGTCCATCACATCCAGATGAAGCCAGTCGGCCTCAGAGCGATTAATCATCTGAATATCGCGGTCAAGATTCAAGAAGTCGGCCGCTAAGAGCGAAGGTGAAACAAGTGTCATTACTTTAACTTCCTTTTAGTTCAGGCCTTGCAGGGTCTGAGGTTTTGCCACACAATAGGTGTAGGCGAATTGTCTGATGAAATTGAGTGTCTTCTCACTCGGATTCATTTCCTCATAGGTAAATATTTGCATAGGCTATTGTGATTATTGTTATTTATTAAAGTAACGCAATGCCATGGCAAATATTATATCAACGCACAGAATATTTTTCGATGTCCTTCACGCCGTTAAGGAATGCCTGTGCTTCCATGCGCTTCTTGCCGGACAATTGTAGTTCGTCGATGCGCAGCAACGCATCTGCACAACACATGTAAAGATGTCTGTCGCTAACCACAATGTGCCCTGCCCCACCCTGTGCCGGTTGCTTCGTCTTGGTGGCACGAAAAATCTTGAGAACCATCTCGTGACCCTGTTCGTCGACCATCGTCGTCCATGCTCCGGGATAGGGTGACAAACCACGCACGAAATCGTAGACACGCTTGGCTTCCTTTGTCCAGTCTATCCGGCAGGTCTCCTTGAAAATCTTAGGCGCAGATTTTAATTGAGAGTTGAGAATTGAGAATTGAGAATTATCCTGCGCTATGGTTTGTGGATGTCCTTCAGATGCAACGATTTTCTCGAGTGTACTCAAACAGATTTTCGCCCCCAGGTGCATCAGCCCGTCGTAGACATACTCCACGTCAGCATCTTCTGGAATGGGAAACGACGACTGTTCGATGATGCGTCCAGTGTCAATATCATGATCGAGGAAGAAAGTGGTCACGCCCGTCATCGTTTCGCCGTTGATAACGGCCCAATTGATGGGCGCAGCACCACGATACTGTGGCAACAAGGCTGCATGTACGTTGAAAGTACCGTATTCCGGCATAGCCCAAACCACCTCAGGCAGCATACGGAAGGCCACCACCACTTGGAGGTTGGCCTTGTAACTGCGTAGCGTCTCAATGAAGTCAGGATCCTTCATCTTCTCTGGCTGTAGCACAGGTAGGCGATGTTCTAAAGCGAATTGTTTGACAGCCGACGGCTGTAGCACAGATCCATGACGACCCACGGGCTTGTCCGGCTGGGTGACTACAGCCACCACATTATAGTCATTATCTACCAATGCCTTCAAGGTCTCCACTGCAAATTCTGGAGTCCCCATAAACACAATACGCAATTCGTCTTTCTTCATTTTCGATTTTTCTATTTTCAATTCACCCTCAGTCCTTACTCATATCTGCCACCATCTTACGATACTGAGTGTACATACGCTGACGGGAGATATAGCCTTTCAGATGGCGGTCATCATCGACCACGGGCAGATAGTCAGCATGTGTCTTCTCAAAGATTTTCACCACGTCGGTCATCTGCAGCGAATCATTGAGCATGGCCTCTGGCTCTTGCATCAATTGACTGGCCGTGAAGTGATGATAGAGTTCAATACGAAACACGACATGCCGAATCTTTCGGATGTCAATCTCACCCTGTAGCATACCGCCGGCATCGAGCACGGGGATAATGCTACTGTGCGAACGACTGATCTTACGTACAATCTCGCCCAATTCCGTATCCGGTTCAACAGGCAGATAGTCACGTTCTATCACGCTGTCGAGTTGCATTAGCGTGAGCACTGCATGATCTGTATGGTGTGTGATGAGTTGTCCCTCCTTGGCCAATCGCGATCCATAGATGCTATGAGGCTCGAAGAGGATGATAGTCAGATACGATGATACGGAGACGATCATCAAGGGCAGGAACAGGTCGTATCCACCTGTCAGTTCGGCTATAAGGAAAATGCCCGTCAAAGGCGCATGCATCACGCCTGACATCACGCCAGCCATGCCCATTAGGGCGAAGTTCTTTTCCGGAACATGAACACCGTCCACATACATATTCCATAGACGGGAAAAAAGGAAACCACTGAAACAACCGATGAATAGTGAGGGAGCAAAAGTACCGCCACAGCCCCCAGCGCCATTCGTGGCAGAGGTGGCAAAAACTTTCGTGAGCAGGACCAAAGCAACGTAGGGTATGAGCATGTGTTCCTGTCCGGCGAAGAGCGAGTTGTCGAGTATCGTATTCGTCGTCATCTCGTCGCCACTAAGCAGTGCGTTGATGGAGTTATATCCCTCGCCAAACAGCGATGGAAAGAAGAAAATGAGTACGCTTAGCAGCGAACCGCCAATGACCAGTCGGACATAGGGCTTGTTTTTAAAGCGCGCGAAGACATCCTCGCAGAAACCCATGGTACGGATGAAGTAGAGGCTGACTAGACCGCAGAAGATGCCCAGACAGACACAGGCCGGTACGCGCTCCACCGTCCAGTAATCGTCGAGCACAAAGTTGAAGAGTACGGCATTGTCGCTGAAGATGTAAGTGAAACAGGTAGCCGTGACACACGACACAAGAATAGGCAGCAACGAAGCCATCGTCAAGTCGATCATCAGCACTTCAAGGGTAAACACGAGACCCGCTATGGGGGCCTTGAATATGCCTGCAATAGCGCCGGCGGCTCCACAGCCGATGAGCAACATCAGCGTGCTACTGTGCAGATGGAACAATTTTCCAAGATTAGAACCGATAGCAGAACCTGTCAGCACAATAGGCGCCTCGGCACCAACCGATCCACCGAAACCGATGGTGATGGCTGATGCAATAACACTCGACCATGTATTGTGCGACTTCAGCCGCGAGCGTTTCTGACTGATGGCATAGAGAATGCGTGTGATGCCATGCGAGATATTATCCTTCACCACATAGCGCACAAAGAGCGAGGTGAGATAAATACCTACCACAGGATATACCAGATAGAGCCAGTTGTAGGTAGAGGCGTCGAACTGGCTGGTCAATAGGGCGACAATCTGATTGATGATCCAATGAAGAGCGTAAGCGGCAACGGCTGACAACAATCCAACGACGAAAGCCAGTATCAGCACGAACATACGTTCGCTGACATGCTGCTCTCGCCATTCATTCAGGCGCATAAACCATTTTATTGATGCTGTCGTCTCGAGGGGTGCCTCTGTCATGTCTGCCGATTACGATTTCAAGAGTTGCTCAAAGAAGTCGTCCAAGTCTTTGTCGAGGTCCTTCATCAATTCAGAGTCGATAATCACGGTATCGTCGTCAACGACATACAGTTCAGCCACCGTCTCATGGTCATCATCTTCGAGCACAAAGGCGTAGGGCTTAAGGATAGAAAGATTTTCGAGCAGAGCCTTTTGCTTGTCAATGCACTTCCTGAGAACGGAGGCTACACTTTCATAGAAATCG
>Ga0326511_10005222_pt1 | contig 10263 bp, 11 predicted proteins | sample 0_2496_0518_D_FD_203701 | JGI IMG/M metagenome (GOLD analysis project Ga0326511, IMG submission 203701) | Bovine rumen microbial communities from UC Davis, California, United States - 0_2496_0518 | ecosystem: Host-associated > Mammals > Digestive system > Stomach > Rumen | place: USA... | reverse complement strand
TGGTTATGATGTAGATATACTCTATGGCACCAAAACGGTCCTTCTTATTGGTACGAAGGAAGGAACGGAAGAGACGGACAACACGGAAGAAGTCATAAATGGTGGCAGCGACTCCGACGATTCTCTCACGGGCGGAGAAGGTACTGATACAGTCGTGGGAGGTTAATCAATGGTAGTAGATTGTATAGTCAAGGAGTTTAAACTCTACGACAAGGAAGCTGAAACGGCTGCCAGGGAAATCAAGGCTCTTTCTAATGACGGCTACAAGGTGAGTGTGCATTATTCTGCTGGGAATATCGGCGGCGTGCTCATCGTAGCGACCAAGGAAGAGATAGAAGCTATAGTAAATGATTTTGTTGCAATGAATGCGAAGGATTTTGTGGCAGCTGCAAAGGATAAACCGAAGAGAGCAGCCAAGAAGAAGGAGACAACAACAGAGTGAAAAATGATGTCACCTTCTTGTATGGTGAATGTAGGAAGAAGGTGATTGTATGGCAAAGAACCCACGCTTGAGTGAACAACAAAAGGCTTTTGCTGATGAATATATAGCCAACGGGCGGAATGTCTACAAAGCACTAGTTAAGGCAGGATATAGTGAGTCTTATGCTAAGAGCGATGGATGCTACATCCTAGACAACCCAAGGGTGGCCGAATACATTGAGAAGCGAATGAAGCCCATCTACAAGGCGAGAACGCTGAAAATAGAGGAAGCACTGGCCTTGACATCTGATATTGCAGCAGGAAAGGAAGGCCCGGACGGGCGCACTCCAAACGATAATACACGGCTCAAAGCACTTGACATGATTCTTAGAGCAAATGGGCAATACACGGATAAGGTGGAAGTCACTGGCGATATTGATGTAGCTTCCATCCTTAAACAAGCCAAGGCAAGGGCAGAAAAGGCTAAGAAGTCCGTTGAGTGAGGACATTGCAAGCACGCCACAAACCGATACAAACCGTTGATACTGTTTTGTTCTGTAATACAACACAGTAAAATTATCATGGTATTGTAATCAATTATGTCCATCATACAGGTACACGGGCGGGCTGCTTGTGGTGCTGGTGCAGATGGATTGATTTGTTTCTGGTGGCAGAGAAAAGTTAGCTGGCTTCGGCTGGCTTTTCTTTTTATGCGGGAGTTTTTGCTGGAGGATTTGGCTGCTGGGGGATTTGATTTGAAAAGGCCCCCGGTGGGGAGGGGTGGGGACACCCTATCTGTGAGCCTGGTCAAAGGGATTCCTTAAATCCCTACAAATAAATCACATGATTTCTCAACTCTCTGTCCACTCCACAAACACAAAACCAAATAAAAATGCCAAAATATACGGGGATATACTTTACTTAGCTAAAGGAATCCCCTGTTTTGCATCTAATTTGTACGCACTTGAAGGACACAGGGGGTGAATGACATACTTAGCGACAAACAGAAGGCTGAGGTAGCTGAATTTTTGGCGCAATATGCCCATGACCCTCTGGGTTTTGTTTATGCGGCTTTTCCGTGGGGAGAGGGTGAGCTTGAAGGTCGCAAGCCTGACGAATGGCAGATACAGGTACTGAAGGACATTGGCAACAATGTAGCTGACCTTGACTCTGTTACCCGTGAGGCGGTAGCTTCTGGCAATGGTATAGGCAAGTCTGCTCTTGTGGCTTGGATAAATCTCTGGGCTATCTCTACTCATGCAGATACCCGTGGGATTATCACAGCCAATACAGACACTCAGCTGAGGACAAAGACCTGGGCGGAGCTGGCAAAGTGGTATCGGCTCTTTATCGGCAGGGATTTGTTCAAGTATACGGCGACCTCCATCTTCTCCACTCAGCCAGGGCATGATAAGACATGGAGGATAGATGCTATCCCATGGTCAAAGGAGAATCCTGAAGCGTTTGCGGGTCTTCATAACCAAGGGAATCGCATACTCATAGTCTTCGATGAAGCATCGGCCATCTATGATGAGATATGGAGAGTGACAGAAGGTGCCGTGACTGATGCCAATACGGAGATTATCTGGTGTGCCTTCGGGAATCCTACCCGTAATCAGGGCAAATTCTTTGAGTGCTTCAACTCCGAGAAGGAGTTATGGAACACTCAGCAGATAGATAGCCGTACAGTGGCTATCTCGAACAAGAAACAGATACAGCAATGGGAGGATGTGTACGGCGAGGAAAGCGATTTCTTCAAGGTGCATGTCCGTGGGATATTTCCTTCTGCGGAGGAAAATCAGCTTATCAGCCGTGAATTAGTGGAGCTTGCTCTTGATAGACGGCTTGAGGCGAAGGAATATCGCTATGCTCCCATAATCTTAGGTGTAGATCCTGCGTGGACTGGCGGTGATACGCTGGCAATCGTCATGCGACAAGGGTTATACTCCAAGGTGCTCTTGGAGATGCCACGCAATGATAACGATATGGCGGTAGGCCGCAAAATCGCACAGTTGCAGGATAATCTCTCTGCCAGTGCCGTGTTCATCGATATGGGCTACGGCACTGGCATTTATAGTGTAGGCAAGGATATGGGCCGTGATAACTGGAGGCTCGTTAACTTCTCTGAGCGTGCTGATGCGCCTGAGTACGCCAACAAGCGGGCAGAGATGTGGGGCGAGATGAAGAAATGGTTGCAAGACGGCGGTGCCTTGAACAATGACAAATTGGGAGAGGAACTGACACGGCCTGAATCCTTCTTGAATCGCCGTGGCAAGCAACAGCTTGAATCTAAGGACGATATGAAAAAGCGTGGCCTTGCTTCACCAAACCTTGCTGATGCGTTGGCTCTTACCTTTGCGTTTCCTGTGCGTATGAATGCCAATATGCGCTATAGGAGAGCAAGAAGGGCTGGCAAATTCCATAGGGTTGGGACGCTGTAAAGGGGTGCGTAGACGGTGGATAGTGATTATAGATACACGATGGTTGATCCCAGAACGATTGAAGGGCTGTTATCTCTGGGCAACATTGACTTGTATTCAAGGCCGAGGGTAGATAATGGTGATGGTACTTATAGCACAGTGCGCTCCATTGGTATAGGTGATGAGTATGGCAGGGAAATTTTGATTCCAACGGTGTCAGATGACGGCAGGATTATGTCTAATGATGACGCTATCAGGAATTACTATGAGACAGGGAGACACCTTGGCATCTTCAATAGTCCAGAGGCGGCTGATGCTTATGCTGCAAGGTTGCATGACCTTCAGGAGCAGTATTACAGCAATCCCAAGGAGGAAGATGCACTAGGTTTCTTCAAAGATTTATTAGGTCTTTAGATTAAAGGGAGAGGAGGTGAAAAAGTGGACGATATGGCAGCACCTGAAGCGGTGGGCTTCAGTACGGGCATCCAGAATCAGAGCAATGATGGGCAGCTTGCTTCTGATGTGCAGGAGGTGTCTTTAGATACCCTCTCTCAGGAGGAGAAGGATAAAATCCTGAGGGCCTTCAAGCAGGGCAGGGATGTAGCCAACAACTACTACAAGTCCGAGATTGAGCCGAAGATTATCAAGCGCATGGAGCTATATAAGGCTGACAAGAACCTGTATAAGAAGAAATTTCCTGCGCTCTCTGAGCTTAATAACTGGGTGTCTAAGGATATCAAGACTACGGTGGATTGGATACTTCCTAATCTCATTGAGGTGTTCAATGGCACTGAATCCCCGGTGGAAATCATGGGGCAGTCTGTGGAGGATGACGATAACGCCAAGCTCCTGCAACAGCTCATTGATTATTTCGTCACAAAAAAGAACAACTTCTTCACCTTCCTTTACACTTTTGCCAAAGATGGCCTGGTTACTAACTTTGCTGTAGCCAAGGTGTATTGGAACCGTGAGGAAGACCGCAAGCCTATGCAGGTCATGGCAGACGCTCAGATGATGCAGATGCTCATGATAGAGCAACAGCAGGGGCGTATTGAAATAACGGATGCAAAACCTGTAGACCCTTCCGGGGATTATCTGCTGGTGAGCTTCGATATCGTGAATATCAAGACCAATACGCCTATTCTGGAGAACATGAACCCCTCTGAACTGCGCTTTACTCATGAGGAGAGGGATATCCACGATGCCAAGTTTGTGGCTCATCGGAAGATTGTCCGGGGGGATTACCTCAAGCGCAAGGAGCGGGATAGGGTTTATCAGAATGTTGATGAAGCCCTGGAGAAGAACGAGGGCAAACCATCTTATACCACGCTGGATATCAAGCATGACAAAGAGTTGGAGAGCATCAACAACAAGCTGAATGATGGCGATACGGCCTCCAAGGAATATGAGCTATATGAAGCCTATATGAAGGTGGATTACAACAATGACGGCATCTATGAGAAGATTATCGTGCATGTGGTAGGAGATACACTCCTCAAGGTGCAGGAGAACTCTTTCGAGATACCTCCCTTCTTCATCTTCTCCCCGGAGTATGAGCCGTATGCGGTGTTCAATGAGGAAGGGTATGCTGACGCATGGGAGCAGCTGCAAGACCTCAAGACGGCGTTGGTACGGCAGATTGTCATAAATACTGCTAAAAACAATCGTGGGCAGAAGTTTGTAGACGATTCTGTGGTGGATATGGATGCTTTGATGGATGGGGACGAGTTCGTACCTACCCGTGACGGCAAACCACCCAGTGAAGCGGTATATTACCCGCCGCCTATTCCTACTGACCCCAACGCCATGACGCTCATCCAGTATGTGCAGAATGACCTTGAAAGCCAGTCTGGCTCCACAAGGTATAACCAGGGCCTTGATTCTCGCAGCCTAAACATGACAGCTACGGGCATATCGGCCATCATGGGGGCAGCGGACAAGAAAATCAAGCTCATTGCCCGTATCTTGGCGGAGACAGCATGGATTCCCATTGTGAAATTCCTGGTGCTTCTCTGTCAGAAGTTCGTGGACGATGGGCAGATTATCCGTCTGCTGAACCAGAATATCGTGGTACGCCGTGAGCAACTGAATATCGACTATGACCTTGTGGTTAATGTAGGCCAGGGAGCCGGAACCAAGGAAGCAGGTATTCAGTATAAGCTGATGATGATACAGCAGCTCTATCCTGTGCTCCAGCAGGTGGGCATTGTAACCCCGCAGAGCTGGTATTCCATTGTCAAGGATTTGCTTGAGGATTTGGGCATCAGGAGTACAACCAAGTACCTGCTCGATCCTAATTCCGAGGCTTATCAGCAGATGCAGGCTCAGCAACAGCAGGCACAGCAACTCCAGCAGCAGAAGGAGGAGCAGTACCTCATGGCACAGCTTCAGCTCAAGGAGAAGGATATCGATACCAAGCTGGCTACCAAGCTCACAGCCAAGTGGAACGAATTGCCGGTTGACGCAAAGGTGCAGGCTCTTGCGGCTATTGGCATCCAGACGAATCATGACAGCGTGGCTTCTAACGATGCTGTGCTTAGGGATTTTGCTATTGAGCAGGCCAAGGCTAGAAGCTGGGGGTATCATTGATGGATTACCAGAAGAAACTTGAGCGGCAGGAGCAGGTACAGGTTGGGAGATACTGCGCTGAATGGGTGGAGAAAGTCGGCAACGACTTCTTTGAATCCGAAAAGCGAGATGTCTTAAATGCCTTGGAAACCTCTCTGCCGGGAGAGTTGGCGAATGTGCAGGCCAGATGGCAGGAGCTGCAAAAGTTCCGTGCCCGTCTGAACAGCATCATAAATAAAGGCAAGGAGTCTGAAAGAAAGCTCCAGAGCGAAAACAGGAGGGAATAGAAGTGGAGGATAACACATTTGACCTGCAACTCTTCTCGGAAGAGGAGGCACCAGCGGTAGCAACAGAGGCAACCACAGAGCCTGCGGTACAGGAACCTACGCAGGAACCTGCCCCGGAGCCGGAGTTTGCCCTGCGGAAAGACCCTACAACGGGTAGGATGGAGTTCTTGACCAAAGAGGATATCCAACCCCAGCAGGAGGCAGAGCCGTCCCAGCAGGAACCTCAGGCATATACAGCGGATGAACTTGTAAAGGACTTCGCCATGGGCAGGGTGGATGAGAGCCGTATTCCGCAGGGCTTGGCTGGTTACTATGCAGCCATCAAGACTCAGCAGGAGAATGCCCAGCTTCGCCAGCAGGCCGCCATGCAGCAGCAGGCAGTCATGCAGCAGCAACAGCAGGCTCAGGTGCAGACAGCCCCGCAGGAGAACAATGAAGCCAAGATGGTGGCTGTCTACCAGCAGATGGAGAAGTACGCCAGGGATAAGGCTTTCCGTGAACTTGGCATCAACGGGGAGGAGGGTCTGAGTGAGCTTCAGTATTCTGACAAACCAGAGGATAAGCAAAAAGCAGCCGTATTCGGCACAGCGGTACAGCAGAATATGCAGATGCTCAGTCGTGCCGTGGCTGACGAACAGGCCCGTATGGCGGCAGAGGCACAGGCCACCGCCAATGAAGCGAACCTCATCAGGAACGGCGTAGCTGAGTACCAGAAGACAGAACCTCACTGGAATGAGATTGACCAGATGATGAGCACCTATTGGAAGACCATGCCCTTTGAAAAAGGTGGCCCGGTTGTGCAGACGCTCAGTCGTGTGGTGGATGTCTTCAAAGGGGTGCCTGGGGCGAAACTCCTTCCCCAGGACAAGGAAGTCCTCAATGAGTATTACCAGGAATGCAAGAAGGCATTCTACTCCAAGCAGACTGGTGTAGGGACTACTCCTCAGCCCGTATCAAAGCCCCAGGTTCCCAATGTGGAACACACGGGGCAGGCGGCGGCTTCCCCTGCTCAGCCGGTGGATTGGGGTGCCATGCGCGGCATGAGTCCCCGTGACCGCCGTGAGTTCTTCTTGCACAACTTCAGATGAACTTCAAGCGAACTTCAATAATTTCAGTCGTGCACAACTGATTTTATAAAATAGGATTAAACTTCAAATTTACACGAGGTGAAAAAATTATGGCAGCACTTAAAGAAACTTCTACTTCTCAGTCCGTAACTTATGAGGCGGTGGGCCTCAAGGACGATTACTCTCCCATCATCACGAACATTGACCCGGAGCATAACTTCTTTCTCTCCGAGTTTCCCCAGGGCAAAGATGCTACCGGCCTGCACTTCAACTGGTTCACTGAGAACCTGAAGCCGCCCCGCCAGAACGCACATCTGGAAATGGAAGACTACACCACCACCAAGGTGGGCAGCACTGAGCGCAGGAACAACACCTGCCAGTTCTTCAAGACCTCTGGTAAGGTGTCTGATGCACAGCGCAAGACCGCCAAGTGGTATGCCAATGGTGATGAGTTCACCCGTCAGAAGCAGCTGGCTTTCGAGCAGCACGCTCGCGATCTTGAGTATGCACTGACTACCAACAAGATTTCCCGTCTGGAAAGTGGCGGCGTACCTGCCCTCATGGGTGGCGTTCCCTTCTTCATGCAGGAGGAAAGCGTAGCAGTGACTTTCAATGCCACTACCGATGTAGTGACCTCTGATGATGCTCACGGCCTGCTTACCGGCGATTTCGTGTACTTCATGGCTGAGAGTGGCGCAACCCTGCCCACCGGCATCAGTGCAGGTGTGGAGTATTACATTCGCAAGCTGACTGATACCACCTTTGAGCTGTATCCTTCCATGGAGCTGGCCATCACTGCCGACCAGACTGATGCAACGGCAGCCGACCTTGCCAAGCATATTGCCCTTGGTACTGCAGGCAGCGGCGATATCAATATGCTGAAGAACAATATCATCGATGCTGGCAACTCCGACTACACGGAAGACCAGATCAATGATGTCATGGAGATGTGCTACAAGCGCGGCGGCAATCCCACCCTGGCAGTCATGTCCGGCAAGAATAAGCGTCGCTTCTCCAAAATCATCACCGGTCAGGCTACCAAGCAGCGCCAGCAGAAGGAAAAGACGGTCTACAATGTCACCGATACCTATATCTCTGACTTCGGCACCATCACTGCCAAGGTACACCGTCAGTATGGTAATGACCGCATCGATATGCTGGATATGTCCCTGTGGGAAATCAAATACTTCCAGCGTCCGCATGAAGTGGCTGGCCTGCCTAAGAAGGGCTCCTATGAAGAGTTCGTGCTCGAAACCTGCATGGGTCTCCAGGGCACTCAGCCCAAGGCAAGCGGCTCCATCGTCAATATCAAGATGGCCTGATGGCCGAATAGGACTCCACTCTTTTTCGGAAGGGTGGAGTTTTTATTTTAGGAGGCAGTATGCTCTTAAATCAGGAATTGATAGAAGAAGACGGCAAAACGGTGCTGAGGAATACCATTGACGTGTCAGCGGCCATAGCAAAGGCCAAGGAAATGTCTGATACCCAGGCAAGGGGCAAGAATATAGTTCCGCTAGGCTATATCCCTCCCGAATACTGGAACTTTGACCCGTGGCTGTTGGAGGCCAAGAAAGCCGCCCATGCCGGGGATAAGCACGAGTATCAGAAGCATGTACTGAAGTTTTTCCGATTACACCCTGAGTTTGCCGTGCTCCGCAGTGCAAAGTATTGGAGTGGTGCGTAGTGAAAGCATTACGAGTGCTTCGCATGGTCCGCCAGAAGGAGCAGGATAATGATGAAGTAAAATTCAGTGACTATGATATACGGGAAGCGGTCAACGAGGTCATCAGGTATCTCAATGTGAGCCTTGCCAATAAGGGCAGCCAGCATTTGCAGAAGGTCTGCACCTTCGACCAGAACGAACTCAATGCAACGGTTGGTGATCCATATTGGCAGTCACCTGAGCTTTATGAGAGCGAGATTGAACTCTATGACAGCGATGAACCCTTGTATGGGGTGTGGATAGATCCACGGTATGATTTTGCAACCAAAGGCCTTGAGCTGCCGAGGGATTACGTCTCTCTGGTGGATATCAGAAGAACGGACGGATATCCTTTGAAACCTGCTACCTCTCTTGGAGAGGTGCGTTCCCCTTGGGGAGACAGGAAGTATATAATTCTGGGCGGCAGGATATATGTTAAGGCAGAAGCCTTTTGCATCTGCTACTACTGCTCTTTGCAGGAAGTTCAGGATTTTGATGAGGACGAGATTGACCTGCCTGATATCTACCTTGACCCGGTAGTGAAACTGACCCGCATGGTGCTCAACAACGCCGATGTAGATACCATGACACAGGCCGTGAATACGGCAGTAGACAGGGCAGTGCCACGGCGCAGATACACGAATATGAGGCAGAGAATGCCCTTCAGATTGTGAGGTGAGGTGCTATGCTCGTAACTAAGGCTATAGAGCGGATTCGCTCTGCGACACATGACGAATCATATGAATATAGCAATGAAGAATGTGTCTTTGCCCTGAATACGGCGGCGCACGAGATAGCCGCACTTCTGATATCCGGGCGTGCTCCCATTCTGGCAAAGGAAGATGTCTTCACGGATGGCATGGCACTGCCGGAGGGATTCTTCCGCACAGCTGGCACTTACCCCATGAAAGTCACGGGGCAGAATATCCACTTCATTGACGGCAGCGAAAAAATGAAGGTGCGTTATTTCTTCATGCCCAAGGAGCTAACCGGGGTAGAGAAGGAAGCAATGCCCTTTGAAATGGAGTTCCTTAATGGCATTGCCATCAAGGTGGCTGTGAAGCTGCTCCTCAACGAGAATGAGTTTGATATCACCCAAGACCAGGCCATCCAGCAGGAGCTTATGACGGCTGTGCAGTCTGGCTGGCAAGGCGGGTGATGGGGTGTGAAAATATCAAGCAAGCACCAGAATGTGCAGACAATCTCCTATATGGACTTCTCTGGGGGCCTCAACACCAACGATACGCCGGAGAACATTCAGCAGAATGAACTCAGCAAGTCGGTCAATGTGGAGATATACAAGGGCCAACTGAAAACCGTGGCAGGGACCACCAATCTGTATTATCAGGAGGATGGGACTTTCACCGACCTGATATATGACAGCATTGGTGGAGCGTTCCTTATGGTGGACGGTGAGAGGGATGTCTACAAGGTGGGCGAGGAACTGACCAAGGTAGGCACTCTCACAGGCTCTGATGATGTGGTCTATGCCGCGTGGGAGGATGGCGTACTCATCGCCTCCGGGGGCAAGCTTCAGTATTACCACAGTAATGCGCTGGAAACCCTCAGCGACTCTCCTGCGGTCTGTATGGGCGTGTTTATCAAGTCTGGCAGGGTGTGGGTGTACCACGAAGACCGCCTTGAGTGTTCTGGTGTGGGGGATGAAACCCAATGGGAGCATGACAGCAATGATGAGTCCAAGGCTCAGTGGGTAGATATCGGCTACAAGGATGGCGGTGTCATCATGGGAGTGACTACCCTCTCCTCAGATACCATCATATTCAAGAGCAATTCCCACG
>Ga0326511_10005221_pt1 | contig 10263 bp, 11 predicted proteins | sample 0_2496_0518_D_FD_203701 | JGI IMG/M metagenome (GOLD analysis project Ga0326511, IMG submission 203701) | Bovine rumen microbial communities from UC Davis, California, United States - 0_2496_0518 | ecosystem: Host-associated > Mammals > Digestive system > Stomach > Rumen | place: USA... | reverse complement strand
TTGTTTTCTTTTAAAAGTTACAAAAAAATGTTTGTAATAGTCTGTTTTTGGTCTGTTTTTGTTGAAATGAAGAATAATATTGTGTTTTTTGCACAGTTTTGCACAGGGTTTTGCACAGATGTAAAATATAGTTGACATATGTTAATCGTGTAAAATAGTTTTCAGATTCTATCATTTTTTCGACTTTCTATAATTATTTAAATGTTTTCTTTCTATGCCCTCTTTTCCACACTTTGAGGCATAGGGGGGATATTTCCGATATTCCACCCCGTTCCCGGCGTCTGGAGGGGGAGAAGTTACTTCATCTTTCTCTCTCCTCCCTCACCTCACACTCCCCGGTCTTTCCCCCACCATCTCGCCAGTAACGAAAGCTCCTCATAATCTCCATTTTTCTGCTCGGCCTTTCTTTGCTCGATGATCTCGGTTTTGTCACCGGTAAATGGACAATTAGTTTCAATTACCTCTTAAACTATTGACTTTTTCACACTTTTCTGCTATAATTCACATATAGTAAATGAGAATTGATTTGACGTCAATAACGCAAACAAGTGTTTTAGAAAGAGGTGTTTACTTTATGTGTACTAAAACCGCAACGTCCAACGTGATTGATTTTGAGACCAGAACCGTCATCGCTCCAGAGAAAGTAAAACGGAGAGCCTTGAGAGGTAAAGGTGTGATTGCCCCACGTCGCAAGGATACGAACACCGATCTGCAAACCGTATCAGAACACGCCGCTCAGCCAGTAAAAGATTTGAATGACATCAAAAAGATCTGTTCCTTCTTCCTGGACAGAGGCCAGTATCGCAACTACATGCTCTTCGTGGTTGGCATCAATCTTGGCCTGCGGTACGCAGACCTCAAGCGTCTTCGGTTCTGCCACCTCCTCAATGAGGATCTTACCTTTAAGGAGTCCTTCGACATCCTGGAGTCTAAGACGGCAACTACCCGTAAGAAAGCAAGGAATCGCCACCTCGCTATCAACGATGCCGTGATGGACGCCATCGAGCTGTACCTCACCCATACGGACAACGTCCATTTGGACGACTACCTGTTCCGCTCGGAGAGCAACAGGGGAAGGAACGAGGATAAGCCTTTAGACAGAAAGTCTGTATACCGGATTTTCAAAAATGTCAGCGACCAGCTTGGTTTGAACTTCCAGTTTACCGTCCACTCCCTCCGTAAAACCTTTGCCTACCATCAGATGGCTATGAGCCAGCATGACCCACGCAAGCTGGTTCTGCTCCAGCAGATGTTTGGTCACTCTAGTATGGATGAGACCCTCCGGTACATCGGTCTCACTCGGGAAGAGATGGAAGATGCCTACCTCGGTCTCAATCTAGGTGGCAACGACTACTCCACCGTTCCCGTTGAGGAATCCATTTTCCTTACTGGCAAAAATGCGTAAGCGCAATTGCGACAGCAATAATGCGATAGCATATCGGGCCGAAGGCCCCTTTTACCAACGCTACCTTCCCTACTGGCCTACGGCTGGTTTGGAGGGTAGGTGGCAGCGGGTACTGGTCAGAGAACGCTCGTAAAGACAGACAAGCGGATGGGATCGGGAGCCGGAGTTTGGAACTACGGGTTTGGGACGCACGCACGTAAAGGGAAAGTGGGAGGTCGCGGAACGTATTGTTTGTTTGGTTTTTTCTTTTGGTTTGTACGGGTTCCCATCTCCTCTACCCAACCGCCTGCTACACCCAGCGTGGCTCCAGAGTGAGAGGGGTAAGAACTACGTTTTGCCTAAAAAAGTTACCAAATTGGTAGGTGCCCAAAACCGAAATATGAGATTTTCGAGTTCCAAACCTCATATTTCACTTATATATCGAAGTCGATTTTGCTCTCATATATCAACAAAAAATCAACCTAAAAACCTCGATTGAAACCTGCCTATAATAATATATAAGAACGAGGTTTTTTAGAAAAAGAGAAAAGAACTTTTTGAAGTAAAAAGAATAGTTGTAAGAGGAAGAATTATTTGAATAGACAGAACAGAGCTCTATTACCTCCAGCTCCCGCAAAACCTTACATAAAAAATTTGGTCCATTTTTACAAAAGTTTTCTTCCTGAATTTTCTCTTACTGGATAATATTCAGAACGTTTCAAAGCAAAACATACAAACTAAACAAAACTATCCCGCAAAGGAGGTGGATATATGTTTATATTTACTGGCAAATGGTGCGACTACTGCATCTGGGGTGAGGGGCTCGGTTGCCCTCCCGAGGATGATTACATAGAGGCCACTGGAAAGCTGCCGTGCGAGTACTTTGCCCCCACCTGTGACCCAGATCTGCTGGGTATTGCAGAGCTGGATGGGTGGTGGTGCAGCGCCGACAAAGTACAACAACTCTTACTGGAGCAGGAAATGGAGGAGTATCGATGGGATTCATGAACTTTATTAAGGAAAAGATCGGCCGCCTCGGGAAGGCTGACCATTCTGCGTCTGGGCATAGCGAAAAGGTCTCCACCGTCGTCCATGTCGACCAAGACCAGTGCTGCTTCATCTCTGCCGTGGACGAGTATATGAAGGGGCAGATTACTGAGGCGGCCGGGTTAAATCCAGCTGTTGAGATACTCGGCGAGGGCGAAGGGCGCTTAGTCGCCGCAGTGCCGTGGGCGTGGATACGGATCGAGGTGCCAAACGGTCCAGAATTGTCACCGTCTTTTGGACAGTTTCACCAGAATCGTTGACTTTTTTTAATAATTGTATTAGAATTATTTTGACGATGTTGTACCTTGACAATCGAATATGATGCCCTATCCGGCGCGGGGCTGGTGCGCCGGGCAAACTAAATTGTACTTATTTTACTGGAAAAGAAGGGATTATATGAACGAAACTAACATGATTGCAATTTTTAACAACCCTGAGTTCGGGCAGGTCAGGACGGTGACCATTGACGGCGAGCCGTGGTTCGTAGCGGCTGACGTGTGCGCGGCTCTAGACATCTCCAACACTACGGTAGCGACCGAAAGGCTGGATAGCGACGAACGGTCTAAGTTGAACTTAGGCCGTCGGGGTGAGACTAATGTCGTCAGCGAGTCTGGGTTATACACTCTAGTAATGGCAAGCCGGAAGAAAAACGCTCATGTCTTTAAGCGCTGGGTTACGCACGAAGTGCTTCCGTCTATCCGCAGGCATGGCGGATATATGACGCCGGCGACGGCAAAGCAGTTCCAAGCGCTACTTGCCAGCCAGCAAGAACTGCTTGCCGCTCAGCAGGCCAAGCTGGAAAAACTAGAGCACTACATCGCCAAAATCGGCAAGAACCAGAACTATACCAACTATTTCCTCTTACGGGAATTCGGCTCCGGCACTAAGTCCGGCTGGAAGAACACGGTATCCGCGCGCCTCAAGGTCATCGAGGATGCCACCTCCATCGCCCAGTTCGACCAGCTCAGAAGCGTGTACACCTACATGTGGCGCAAGTTCGGCATCAACTGGGAGCAGCACCGAGATCTATACCGGCGGGTGCATGAGGTCGAGAAGCCATCCACCCTCGACGTGGTCTGTGATAGCGAGCTCCTTATGAGCAAATTCGACGCGGCCATGGACGAGCTGTTTGGGCGGCTGGAATTACCTATTCCGGAAGTGCCGGAGCCTAAGCTGCCAGACGGCGAGGACGATCCGTTTGACAAGCTGGTAGCCAGAGCCAAGGAGCATATGGCCACGTCGCCAGCTATTTAACCACAGTAGGCGGGCAGCACCCGCCTACCCACAATGGAGGTAAACTATGAGGACATTACTTGAACGGGTACCAACCGCAACTTTGGTCGAGGAACTGCGCCGCCGAGAAGGAGTCAACGCAATGGATGTCGAGCCGTACACCACCAGAAGTATGGATGTAGAGGGGCCAGCTGTTATACTGGTCGTGATAGACTGACCGGGAGGTGCTGCAATTTTTGTTTGCTCCAAAACTATACGTAACCTACAAGTACCCATTCCGCTACTTACGGGAGCGCGGCTTTGCCGCCTCCCTATCCCCTGACGAGCAGCGTCAGTACGAAATCAAACAGGCCGACAACCTGCTGTTTCACCAAATTCGTCGCATCACTGGCAGCAGTACCGATTGCGCCCGTCTCATCGCATTCGTGGACTGTAAGGGGTGCTCCGCAGATGTGGACAACCTGACCGAGCTGATTCTTCACGGCTTTACCGTGAACGGCGAGCGGTTTGTGCTTGGTGAGCGCTCCGCCAGCATGACCCGCAACTCCATCCTTAGTTTCGTCCATCACTCCATAGCTGACCAGCTTTACGAGGCTGTGACCATGGGCTCTGACCCAGGGCCGACCGTCATCAGTAAGCTGATGGCTTACCGAGGGCTGACCCTGTCATCCTGCCACTGTCTGGACGGCTTCCATCCCAAGGTCATCGTCGTACCGGACTACGAGGCGGTTCTGCCCAACCAACACATCCGGTACGTGTACGATCGCGAGACGTCCTTCGTGAACGACCAGGGGGAGATAGTTCCGTGGAAGCAGAAGGACGTCACTGATGGCTACCGCGACATCAAGGTCACACCGTTTGATGGCTGCGGCATTCACCATCCGGCTATCACGGATGAGGTGCAGTTCCGGCTGGTGTTGGACAGGGGCGACACACCCACCACAATTCTGTGGCGGGCACCATACATAAAAGGGCTAACCAGCGAGGTCGATTACGTTTCCTTTTACGCGGAGCGCGGCGTTACATCCATTAAAGACATTTGGGGTGTTGAGCACGATGTGACACCCTACGCTGAACCGATGATCATCCTCAGCGAGTCTATGTACAAGGGCAAGAAATACTTCCAGCGCACCAAGACCTATGAGGACTGGCAATACTATTGGGAACAGTTTGAGAAGTACGGCCACTGCCTCGGAGTGGCCAAGTGGAACTTTACAGCGGACACAGAGCCCGTGTACACACGCTGCAACTATCAGGTGCTCCAAACTCTGAACATGCCTTACGAGGATTTCGCCCAGCTCGCAGCGGAGTCCGTAGAGTGGGCGCAGAAGATCATAGACGGAGATCCGTTCTATTCTATGTGCTTCCTTGGCCTGACGGCCGACAAAGCCAACCCGCTTAACGACTACACCAAGGCGGTGGCAAAGAATCCGGCCATGCTGAAGAACCACGAGGTCCGCAACTACCTCATCAGCCTACTGGAAAAGTATCTGAGGGATATGTGCTGCGGCAAGTTGTGGATCAAGAGCTGTTTCAAGTTTTTGCTGCCTGACCTGGTTGCGTTTATGGAGGCGGCGGCCAGTCTTGAACCGAAAGGGTGTCTAGGCGACGGCGAGTTCTACTGCCGCAACAAAGACGGTCCGCTTCTCGGTGACAAGCTTATTACCCGCAACCCGCATATCTGTGAAGCAGAGAACGTTGTGCTGCGCGCGGTAGATAATGACCTGACCAAAAGGTATCTGAGCCATCTGGTTAATACATGTATCATCAATTCAGAATCACTAATTCCTCAGAGATTAAATGGGGCAGATTACCCCTAAACAAAGTCCTCCCTTACGGTAACGTAGGTGTGAGCACGACGTGAACCGTTTGTCAGCGGGTGTTTTGACGGCGCATAGCCTGTGGCAGGAAATGGCCGCTTAACGTCAAAGCTAACAGGGAACGCCGAAAGGTAATCCTGTGCCGAGCTAATACGGCGGGTGCAACGACTATCGGTGATGAGTGTAGCCGAGTAGGGGCACTATTGACATGTGTCTCCAAGCGCGTCGCCACCGTGCAAGCGGTGGATGATATAGTCTTTTTGCAGTGATGCAAAGTTTGACGGGGATTTAGTTTTAGTATTTGATGATGACGCAGTGTTGGCCGGAGTGGACCATGATGCTGTGCCAGTAATAGACGTTGACGACAAGATTACAACCGAGCCGGAAGAGTTCAACATGGAGAACCGGCTAAAGGTGACGCTCCGCACTATGAAGAACCTGATCGGCGAGTACAGCAATTACGCCACGGCGTACCTAAATAGGTGCCCGGGCACAGAAGAGCAGAAGGAAAAATACAGGACGTATGTGGATATTATCAGCGTACTGACCGGCAAATCCATCAAGATCGGTGGCCTGCGGCAGCAATGCCGTACGGAAAACTCCGAATATCAGGGAACGCCCTCAGAGCCTCACATACCAAGCGTCAGCGAAAGCGAAGCGTGGCGCGGCCAATCACCGCGACGGTAACAAGTGTGAGGATTGGGCAATCCTGAGACACAGCCCTAAACCGAAAGGCATGGGAAGGTCGCAACGACTACCAAGGAGCGCCCCTCGCGGGCGGTGGTATAGTCTACTCCGCACGGAAAGCGTGAGGTGTTGTAGCGATTATGCAAAGACCGGAGTCCTGTACCCGATGCCCCGCACTATTTCCAAATACGGGAGACCCCTCCCCTATTTCATGAAGTATGCGTCTGACTACTACGGAAAACTGAAACTCGCTAAGACCCGCTCCAACATGAACCGCCTATGTTGGGAGTTGGAGCGTTGGCAGCGCGACATCCACTGGAAGCGGACGGACAGGGATTTCGACTACAGCATCATGATTGACAGCGCCGTCGAAATTGACGACGGTACATATAAGGCGGTTGAAAGTATCTACCGTTCGTTCGGCAGAGAAATGAAGCAACTCGTCCCTGAAATTAGAGGGGCAGACGAGGACGAGAGGCGGAGAGCCTACGCCCTTCTTTATGAGCGGTACCGCAACGAGGTGCTGACCGCATGCAATAGCGACATCAAGCTGGTGGCCAATATCACGGTTCTACTCAGCCGCGAGCACAAGAGCTGGAATCAGAAGTTTCCATGGATCGTTGCAGGTTCTGGCATAGTTCAGAATATTAAACAGGTACCCGCTCCTATGCCGGTAAAAGATGAAACCGGTGAGCTCAAGTACCTGGGCAAGAAATACAGTTGGGCACAGCCCAGATAAGGAGGAACTTATTTGCTAGACGAAGTCTACGAGGTGAAAGAATATCTGAGTAACAAGCCGGTTAGCGAGCGCGGTCGATACCGCGCCGCCTACCTCATCGCCAGATGGTACACACAGGAGGGGTGCGACTTCAAAGATACCCGCGCCCACGTTTACGAGTGGGCGAAGTCTTCTGGCAATTACATAAAGTACAACGTAAATGACATTGTTACAGCCGCCCGTCAGTGCAAGGACAGACTGAAGGACAACCCGAAGCTCTGCATCAGCGAAGCCGATATCAATCGCATCGTTGAACTCTTCGACAACCCCAAGACGCGCCTGCTAGCACTTGCTGTTCTTTGCTATGCCAAGGTGTATGCCAACAGCGAGGGCGAGTTCAATGTGTCTGTGGCGGCTCTCTCCGAGTGGATTGGTCTGCCACAGTCCAGTGTAGTCAAGCGGTACCTACCAGAGCTTGAGCAGCTGGGATACCTCAAGAAGCTGGTGGTATCACAGCATCAGTCCTATACGTGGTCGCGCGGCAAGGAACGCAAGACGAGCAAGTACAGAACGACCCGCATGCGTGTTACAGCGCCGCTACACAACGCTGGCGAGTTTAAACTGGAGCATAATGACATCCGGAAACTATACGACGAAATCTTCGTACAGACAGAGCGGACTGTGTTCAATATGAAGGAGGTCACGGCATGAGCCTATCCAGAGAAGAAAAGGAAACTATCATCCTGTTCAACGAAGCAGAGGACACAGCATCCTGTTTTACATATAATGGCCGGTTGACCAAGCGGCTCTCAAACCTAGCGGCCGAGCGAGCCGACGAGTGTAAGCTCGCGATGGATAACGGTGCTGGCGGCCTAACCTTTACCTTCCCCAAAAAGTGGGTGAAGGTCAATCCTACTCGCATCCTCAGTGATGAGCAGCGCGCTGCAATCGCAGAACGCTTCCATTCAGCGTCTGAGTGAAAAATCGCTCATAATTATGGAGGCATTTCTGAGTCTCTGCGTTAATAGGTGAAACTATATACCCGCGCCCTAGTGCTTTGAAATTCGCCTGAGCACAGGGCGCGTTTTCATAATGTTAGGTATCACATGCCGTAGGCAAGCGCACAGGTGTTTTGTCGGCAGCACGTAGAATCAATTCTGAGTCGAAAACCGTCCATAATTGCTGGAGCGTTTTGACGTGACTGCGGCGGGTGGTGTAGTTATATACCCGAGACGTGAATCTTTAATTTCTGTTGTAGTCATTGAGAAAATTAAGTAAGTGCCCGGCGGGTTTGTCCCGCCGGGTTTTATGTTCGGTGTGAGTGGCCGCAGGCCAGCGTCTGTAATATATGAATATAATAATTCTATGCCATATCAGAATTCCGTTTGGGTATTCCGTTACAGAATTCCATCCCAGAATTCCGCGGGGCTTAGGATTGTATAAATAGAATACAAGGAAGGTTTACAATTTTGATTGAAATCACTAAAGACGAGGCAGCCTACATCCGCTCCAAGGTCCGCAATGCAAGCATCCGCCGAACTGTCAATCGGTTCTATCTGGAGGAGAGTCGCCCGGCAATGAGGGCGCTTAGCAGATACCGGGAGCGCAGCATCATTGAAGAGCATGGCAGATTCGGGAAGCTGGTGAAGCCGTGATTTCCTACGAGAGACTTAGGGAGATCGTGAACGGCAAGCTCGTCGACCACACAATGCCAGACTCATACGAGTCCCTCAGCGAGGAGATCTTTGGTGAAGGCAACGCGTACAGCTCAAGCGAGGTCCGCAAGCGACTATACGGAATGAAACGGCTCTTTGATGTTATTGATAGTGAGGGCGCTCTGGTAGCTGAACCGCTGGTAGCTGAACCGGCATTCGCCGCTGCCACAGCAGAGCTTGACAAGACGGAGTTAAAGACGTTGGAGATGAAAAAGGAGCAGAAGAAACTGCAAGACCAACGCCGCGAGTATACGAAGCTTCTCACCTCAGATGCAAGACTGGAGGCCATTACAGAGCGCCTATGGGACGCAGCTAACCGCCTCAGCATGGAGAAGCCGCTAGAGGTGCCACAGATTCAGTATGACTATACCGACAACGACGCAGTTCTCATTCTTACCGATTGGCATTACGGTATGGTTGCCGGCAATATGTGGAACCACTTTGACACGACGGTCTGTAAAGAGCGCGTTGAGCGCCTCGTCGCTGAGACCATTAAGAGACTTGAGCTCCATCGCCCGAAGACCCTGCACATTATGTTGCTTGGTGACTTTTGTCACGGCGCCTGTCATGTATCTGCGCGGGTGGCATCTGAGGAGTTGGTGTGCGAGCAGCTCATGCACGTTTCTGAGTTGCTGGCAGAGGCTATCTCAAAGCTAGCTGGTTACGCGCAGAAAACGTGGGTGTACTCCACTTACGGCAATCATATGCGGGTGGTGCAGAGCAAGAAGGACAGCATTCACTATGACAACTTTGAGCGCATCATCCCGTGGTGGCTACAGCAGCGTCTTATTGGTACCGGCGTCATAGTTGTGGAACCGGAGTACCCAGAGTTTGCGGTTGCCTATCCGTGCAATAAGTTCGTAGTAACTGGATGCCACGGTGATCTGGACTTCTCCAAGCAAACTGGCCAAGTTCTCAATAGCCTATTTCAGAAACGGAGGGGCTTGTCAATCGATTGTGTCGTTATGGGGGACCGTCATTCCCATCAGGAGTTTGAAAGCTTCGGCATTGATGTTGTGGTCGTCCGGTCTCTCTGCGGGACGGATGAATACGCAAACACCAAACGGTTATATTCGATACCCGGCCAGACGCTCATGATCTTCAATCCGTCCTGTGGACGTGATGCCACATACAACATTAGACTCGATTAAGGGGTGATTATCATTGCTACTAAGGTACAATGTCCCTGATACTACCTATGGCATCGACGACCCGCAGCAGGCGACTCCTGTTTGTTGGTGTGAGCGTTGCGGTAGTGAAATATACAGTTGGGGCGATGCAAAGCAGGACGCTTTCGGGACGTATTGCGGAACATGCTTTGATGAAATATATGCAGACGATGAATAATTATACGTCGACTAAAGCCTTGGATCATGTCACTATTGCTGGACGACACACTCTTATGATGGGCGATTGCTTGGAGTTAATGGATTGCATTCCGAACGAATCGGTCGACATGATACTATGCGACCTACCGTACGGCACGACAAAGAATAAGTGGGACTCCCGGGTCCCGCTAGATTCGCTGTGGGGGGGGTACAAGCGTATCATAAAAGACCGCGGATGTATTGCCCTGTTTGCGCAACCGCCGTTTGACAAAGTGCTTGGAGCCAGCAATCTGCAGATGCTGAAATATGAATGGATTTGGGAGAAGCCGAT
>Ga0326511_10005219_pt1 | contig 10265 bp, 11 predicted proteins | sample 0_2496_0518_D_FD_203701 | JGI IMG/M metagenome (GOLD analysis project Ga0326511, IMG submission 203701) | Bovine rumen microbial communities from UC Davis, California, United States - 0_2496_0518 | ecosystem: Host-associated > Mammals > Digestive system > Stomach > Rumen | place: USA... | reverse complement strand
GCTGCTATGTCCTGTCTGTAACAGTAAAACTTGTATCAAGCTGCGGTTAGATACTGAGCTGAAAAACTTCCCTTTGTTTTGTCCTAAATGCAAACAAGAAACTTTAATCAGCGTAGAAAAATTTAAGATTTTAGTTATCACAGAGCCAGACGCACAGATGCAGAGCCGATAACACGCAGATTGAAAATGCGGTTATCGGCTTTTTCTTTGGAAGGTACGGCAACCGTTAGGAGGTAACGCTGTGCTTTTCTTTTTTATCTATCCATCTGACTTATCAAAAAAAGCCCTACTCCTATAAAGAGTAGCCCTACCCAAAACTGCGAAAATTGTAATATTCAGTCGCCCCGACACGTCCGTGTAGCCTTGCGCTATGCGGACGTTTTTCTATCCGGGCGGCACATCTGGACACGGTGTCCAGATGTTCGGAGCCCCGGCTGCCGTTCCCCGCCTGACCTGCCCTCCATTTCGATCTGTCCCTTTCCGCCCCGTATCGAAATGGAGGTCATGGACCGCAGGCTGGTGCCGCGATTGTATCCGTGGATCAGCTGCAGGTGATAGGTGGCCGGCCCGGCGGAGGCGATGGCCTTATCAATCACCTTGATGGCCTCATCCTGCGTCATCCCGTGCAGGTCGATTTTTACAAAGGGTTCATTCATAATGCGATTTCACCAGGTGGATCACCGTATCCTTCAGATCCTCGCTGAAGCCTTCCAGGTCCGACTCGGTGATCACGCCCTCTCCCAGAAGCCGGATCAGGTCCCAGCCGACTTCCGATTTTTTCAGTTCCAGCTGGACGCCCGGCTGGCGTTTGTCCTCCCGGATACGTTCCTCCAACGCCCAGAACTTCTTTGACGCGGGCTCGTCGCTGCTCAGCAGCTCAATATACTCCCGGGTAAGACACTCCATATACACTTCCTGCCACCCCGAAATGCGTTCCCTGAACAGCTTCCAGTCCGCTTTTGAAATATCCAACATCATCCTTCTCCGTCCTTATCCTTATCCCTATCCGTATCGGGTTCCGGGTCCAGGATCCGGTACCCAGAGCTTTTCAGTGCGCCCAGGGCCTTCCGGAAATCCTTTTCCTTTACCAGCACGTAATCCGTGTTATAGGTCGAAACGGCAAAGATGCCGACTTCGTTTGACGCCAGGACCTTTGTAATCCGTGCCAGGATACCGATCAAGGAGAAATCCATCTCCGCGCCGATCCTAAAACCCCGCCAGCCGTCATCCCGGTCCGTTGTATTGTCCGGCACCAGATTCGTGGGACAGACCAGGGATTTTTCCTGATCCGTCCTTCCGGTAAACACAAAAGGCCGGTCAATGTCGATGCCGGAATAATCGCTTACCTTACAGACGGAAAACACAATGGACAGCGGCTCTATCGTATTGTTTTCGTCCGGCACGGTCCGATTTTCGCGATTCAGCCGTTTACGCAGCTGCGTCATACATCCTTTGAAATGCTTCCGCACTTCCCCGTAAGGGATCCAGATCTCCGCTTCATCGATCCTCTCCATGACCGGTTCCAGGATATCATCGATGTCCTTTAGGTCTGGATATTTACCGAGCTCTCGATATTTGTCCCGATAAGCCTCATACATCCACTGGTAGATCTTTTCCTTCTGCTTCAGCTTGAGCTGGGAGTATTTCTTGTTGGTCTGCAGCAGTTTGCCGTCAACCCACTCATGGTTCTTCATACCGGCAGCTCCTGGTAGAATCGGACGGCAGCCTCGGTCTCGTCTTTGGTCGGGTGGCCCTTGGCAAGACCGCCAACCAGCTTGAAGGGTCCGAAGGTATCGAATCCCTGGCAGTGATAAGCACCGAGCTCGGGACAATGCTTTGCCTGCGTGATCTTCCGGATCTCCTTCAAGGTAACCACCTTCGGTGCCCCGTGGGTGTAGACAAAGAATACCGGCTTATTTTCCGGGAGATACTTCTCCGCACAGGAGAGCACCTGTTTGGCAAAGCTGTTGTAATAAACCCCGGAGGCGATGCCGATCCGGTCATATTCGGATAGGTCCATTTCGCCGGCAGACGTGGCATCGATCAGCGTCAGATCCGGGTCTGCCGCTGCCATGGCATCCAGAAGTTTCTTTGTGTTCCCGTGATGCTGGGAATAATAGATGATCGCTGTCTTCATACACGTTCCTTTCAGATGATGATGCCGTCCAGGTGGTCCACCTCGTGCTGGATGATCTGCGCCGTCCAGCCGGAATACTTCTGACGGTGCTTTTTCCAGCTCCCGTCCAGGTATTCGACCTCGATATTCTGGTACCGGGTGGTCTTCCGAACGCCGTCCAGGGAAAGGCAGCCCTCCTCCGTTTCAAACGGACCATCCTTCTTCACGATGACCGGGTTGTACATTACCAGGTTAATGATGCCGATATTGACGATGATGATCCGCTTCTTTACGCCGATCATGTTGGCCGCCATACCGACGCATCGGTCCTGGTTGGCCTTCAATGTATCCTGCAGGTCCTGGCCGACGGACAGATCCTGCATTGTCGCGATCTCGGACTTCTGGCCGAGAAAAAAGATATCTCTGACGATGGGCCTGATCATGCGCTCACCTCATTCATAACCGAGGATACGACGGAAAGCCGTATTCAGTTCCGTATAGTCATGCTTATGATCGTCCGGAGCCGCCTCCGAGATCTGTTTCTGCCGCAGGCATTCCGATTGAATGAAGCCAATGATCGCCGGCATCTGCGGATTCAGGTCCTTCTCCTCGGCTTCCGCTTTCCTGTCCAAAAGCTCCCGGATCGACGCGTACAGTTCCGGCGTCAGGCCTTCTTCCTCCTCGGAGAACAGTCCCAGCAATCTCTCGAATTCCATTGGCGGCACCTGATGATACCGTTCGATCCACCGGCAGCACAGCAGCGGCCGGAGGGCATAGAAATATTTCTTGTACCTGATCTGATCTCCGGTCAGGAAGCTCAAGTATGTGTTGTTGACCGTCCCGTAATAGTGACACAGCGCGGATTTCTCCGAGAAATAATGAAACGCCGTTTCTTTCAGCGTCTTCCATTCCGGTGCTTCACGGTAAATGATCGGCGAATTGGCCCATTCCATCACGTTGGGATTGCCCTTGGCGAAGGCCAGGAGAGCCTTCTTCAGATCCCAGCCGTTGATATCCAGGACTTCATCCAGCTGCCATTCGATTACATCTTTCATGGTATCGATACGCAGGTATTCCTTCCGCGCATGCACGTAGATGAACCGCACGTCATAATCGCTGTCCGGGGAAGCAAAGCCCCAGGCGCGGCTTCCGGATTCCACCGCCAGAAGGATCCGGACGTTATACTTTTTCTCAATGGCATCCAGGTTTTCCCGGATCTCCTTCTGAATGTCCCTCATCCGATTGTCTCCAGAACCACGCGGTGGTTCACGCTCTCCACAAAGTTTTCGATGGCTTCCATATCCGGATTGTCCGGAAGCCGGCTGCCGCGTTCCGCTTCCGCAAACCTCCGCTCATAGTCCTCGACAATCTCATAAAACGCCGGAACCAGTACACTGTCCTGCATATAATCCCCGTTCCGGATGCTCCGAAGCAGCATAAGGTCCTCCGGCGGCCGGTGTGTCCGGATCTCGGCATTTTCCAGGATATCGATCCCCATCATGAACAGGCGCACCAGGTGCATCGCATGCTTATTCAGATGATTGTCGTCCTTTTTATGATTCCGCTTGCCGATCCGGTCATAATCCCGCACGACGGCATTCAGCATGTTCATCATGCTGTTATACTGGCGTAGGGGGTACTTTTTGAAGTTTGCTTCCAGGAAGATCTCCTTCTCCAGCCCTTCCGTCACGGCTTCGTCCACAAAGATCCGGGCGGTATTCTCTTCATTCGTCTCATACCGGCGGTTGAAGTCATCCAGGGTATGCTGTACGGACCGACGGATGTGCTCTTCCCTGGTCGGCTGGGGCAGTGTATCCCGGGCGATCGCGTTCTGGATCCGGCGAAGCTGCGCATCGGCATAGTGTCCGAAGGAGGCTGCCGCCCGTTTACTTAAGAAAAGCTGTTTATGATCCAGCAGTTCCTGGCCGAACGGGGACTTAATCAGATACTGGTCATCGTCTAGTCCCAGGATCTCGATGGTATTCGGATTGCAATTCAGCAGAAGACCGATCAGTTTATTAAAGCCATAGATCACCGTATCCGTCTGCCGGTCCTCAAACTGCTCGAAGGTCGTAAGCCCCAGGATATCCGACGGCAGGTTCAGCGTCACGCCGCGAAAGTCGATGTCGCTTCCTTCCCGGTTGGTGCCATACCCGTAACTGCCGCTTAAACCCAGGAGCATGATGCGTTTGCCGAGGCGCGGATCGATGCGGAGGAAGTCATATTCAGCTGTATTCAAAAGCTCACGAAAATCCACGTTCGCCCACCTTCTCTCATTGGTATGCCCGGGCTCTTTCATCATTGGGGCGCGAAGGAATATTAGATGCCGCCGTAAAAAACCGGACTTTCTTTATATACTCCTTCTTCAGCTCCCAAAAGGTTGCCTGAATGGTGTCACCTCTGCGCATCCACTCATTATCCATAGGCGTCAGGTCAAAGGCCCGTTCCCAGTTCTTTTCTTTCATCAGAACCTGTTCGGATGCCGAAAGCGCTTCATACTGCGAATTAAGCCGTTCATCCTCTTCCTCGGTATCCGAAAGAAGTCCATGCAACAGAATAATGCTCCAGGCATCAAAATCAGACAGAAGAACATCCTGATCTGGAACGTCTATTTCCATACAGACGTATATATCACCCTTCAGCCCGTATCCCCAACGTTCTCGCCGGAGATCCGGTTTGCGGCGCTTACCGTCATGCCGGTACCAAGCCCAGACCGGATACGTTACACCCTCCGGAGGCATGCCGATGCGTTTTTTCATCTGTCCTACGAGCCAGTCATATTCAGCCTGCCATTCCGGCATGGAAGACAGACTGAAATCGCAACGATAAACACCGGTCTCAAGGATCTGCCTGTAAACACACTCTTCCTGAATCGTCCAGAGAATCATTCTTCCAATACTCTTCTGGCCATTGCCTTATATTCATCAATTACATTCTGCGGACCGAGGATCTTCATACCGCCGTTCCATCCGAACACCCACCGATAAAAAGTAGGAGAGGGACATACAGTCACGGTCGCCCGGAAGTGCTGGTCATCCACTTCCTCCGTCTTTACTTTTGTCCCAAACTGGTCCACGATCCCGTTCATCATACCGGTCTCACAGAGCAGTTCAACTTCCGTTTCATCGTCGTTTCCGAACATCCGAAATACTTTCTGAGAATATTCCGCCAGATTGAAGTCCTTCGGTTCCGGAACAGCCTCTTCATCCTCTAAGATCTGAGGAGTCTTATAGATACGGTCCAGACGGAAGTTCCGCATATGCTCCCGGTTGTCGCACCAACCGATCATGTAATAGTAATCGCCGTCCCAGACCAGGGCATAAGGGCTGACAACGTAATATTCACCGGCATTCCTCATGGCTTTGCGCTTCCGATTGCTGTATTCCGTATACTGGAAGCGGATCTTGCAGCCCTTATCAATCGCATCATTGACAGCGTCCAGAATGTAATAAGCTTTTTCGTTCTCCGACTTCACGCGGCCCTCAACCGTTACATGCCGGCGGAGCTTTTCCCCGTTATACTCCGAAGTCAGGGTAGTCAGCTTTCGGATCAGGTCCTTGCTTTTCTTTTCCGTAATGAACTTGGATGAGGAAACGGCGTCGATCAGAAGCTTCAGCTCTGCCACATCAAAGAGACGGCCATCGAAATAGTACTTATTCTGCCTGGATTTAATGATCTCGAAATGAAGGCCGGCCTTTTCCATCATGGCAAAGTCGCCGGGCAGGGTAGTCCGGTTGACGTCCATGTCGTGTTCTTCTTTCAGGAAACGAAGCAATTCCGGTGTGGAGACCGGATGATCTGCGTCAGAGTATTTGAGAAGGTGTTGGTAGATGTATAAAAGTCTGAGCCGGGTTCCGTTTTCCATAGTAATCTTTTTTCTCCATATCGATCTTTTATGCAGCCTCTACATTAAGGTATTTCTTTACAATCTCATCCAGTTGTGACCTGATTTTTGTAAAGTCTCCATCCAGATCCAGTGTTCGGACTTCGATCTTGTTACCGCTCATACGGTATTCATTCTCTGGATAGATATCCTCATCGGTCTTGGCATACAGCAACATCCCGGATACTTCATGTGGCCTGTCAGCCAGTTCCACTTCCTTGTTTTTCACATAAGTGAAGATCTGATACATATTTCCAGAGTGGAGCGTATGCTTGTCATACTGTATCTGTGTCGAATGCGCATAATACTTGGCATCGATGATCAGCGTCTTATCTCCATGAGAGAGCATGATATCAGTCTGCATCACTGGCAACATGGCGTTCATATCGTCATCAAGTTGCCAAGGAATCTGTGAAGCATTGGCTGTAATCTGTGGATACTCCCTCCGGTAGTATTCAAGAATGAATTTCTCGTACAGCCGGTGCATTCGCTGTTCATCCAGAAAATCCATAAGTTTCGTGGTGCCGTCAGACTGCGTCTGCAGCAAGCCCTTGACAACCAGGTAGCAGATAGAGATCAACATTCGATAGGTCTGGTTGTTTCTGTTGTACTGCATATTCCAATTCACGGAGTACAGGTCAATGACATCTACATCATCAAAGAACACTAACAACTTCCTCAGTTCCTTTTTCCGCGCCTTCGTGATATCCACACGAAGCAGGAGCTGCATAGTGGACTTGATGATCCGATTCATATAGGAATTGACCGAAAATTCATCATAAGAACAGACCAGCTGCTTTCGCTGAAGGGCCTGTGTTTTGATGGATTCCGTAATATCAATCTTGCCACGAAGGGAGGATAGTGCCTCTGTTTGCGGTATATACTCTTTGCCAAGCCCGCGTTTTATCTGAATGCTGGTGCCACGGATAAGAATAGCCGCGCACAGCTCAGCAGTATTGTCGAAGTCTTCTGTGGCGATATTCCTATAGCCCTGTTCGTTCAATACTTGGAACGCATAAGCCAGCATATAGTAAATGTTCTGTATCCGAATCACTTTATTGCGCTCCTCAGACTATCAGCCCAGTTCTTCACCTTTACGGGCTCGTCAAACCAGTATTCCTTCAACAACGGAATGAGTTCATATTCCACGATGGCGGATAGCGCTTGATCGTTTACCTCTATCAGATTGCAGAAATAGCTATGTCCGATGCAGAATCCTTCACCAAGAGACTCATCCCCGGCAATCTCTTCATTCAGCTGCTCCACGCACTGAATCAGATTGTCAAACTTGATGTTGTTCAAGCCTGTACGATACTCACGAAATCTCTCGGTATTGAAACCGGGCTTCATCTCGTAGAAAGCAAAACGCCGACGCAGGGCATAGTCCAACATAGCAAGGCTGCGGTCCGCCGTATTCATCATCCCGATAATATAGACGTTATCCGGAACAGAGAACTTCTCATCGGAATAGAGCAGCTGAAGTTCAACGCCACGCTTGTCGCTTTCAATAAGCATGAACAGCTCTCCGAAAATCTTACTCAGATTGCCACGGTTGATTTCATCAATAATGAAGAAGTATTCATTTTCACTGTCGATCTCAGCATCCTTACAGAAGTTGTAGAAGGCTCCGCGTTTAAGCTCAAAGCCCTTCTCTGAGGGACGAAAGCCCATGATAAAGTCTTCATAGGAATAACTCTGATGGAACTGAACCATCATAACCCGATGGGGATCTTTTACCTTCATGATGGAGTACGCCAGACGCTTTGCAGCAAAAGTTTTGCCAACACCTGGTGCGCCTTGCAGAATTACGTTTTTCTTGTTCAGGACAAGCCCCACTAACGTATTGTAGCTGGCTTCATCCATATAGACTTCATCAAGGAATTTCTCCTTGCTGTAGGACGGGTAGCTGACTTCCTCGGCCTCTACATCATCAACCTCATCACTCTCAAACAGGGCATTCAGTTTCTCAACATAATCTGTATAAGAAGTAATATCGGTAAGAGTTTTCATAGCCGCCTGTCCCGGATGCGGCCACTCGCCCTTATGCGTCCAGTTGACCTTGCGCACATTTTTATTATCATCACGAGAGTCGTCAAATTCATAATCCGACATGACAACGCCACGTCCAATGACAGTGCTTCTTCCTTTTTTAGCAAAAACGATATCCCCGGGCTTCATCTCATGGGCGAATTGCCACGTCGCATGGGCAGCCATCGTATAGGGCTTTTCAGGATCTATGTGTTCCTTCATGGCCTGTTTCATTTCAGTCTTGCTGGCATACTGCTGCAGGTCACCAATCTCATCCCAGCCTATGGCCATGATTCCTTTTTCACAGCACTCATCCCAGATACCAGCACCCTCGCCGGGAGAGTATATCCAGTAGTGGGTAGTTTCTACATCCTCATCTGCCATCGCAGCACCTTTTGCTTCACGCTTTGTCTGCGCTTTTTCCTGACGTTTGTCTTCGTTGACCTGCTCGGAATAACGCCAAGCCTCTGAGCTCAATTCCATGAAATCTTTCAATTCACTGGCATCGCTCTGCAGGTAATTACGCAGTTTTTCGACTATATCAAAATACTTGGCTGCGGCGATCTTGGCTTCAATCTTAGGAAGCGTCTCCACCAATGATGCGGGCACCTTTCCAGACTCATAGATATACCATGTGTTTCTCTGGTCCAGATTCAGAAATGCGTTAGGCGCAATCCAGTATAAGCCCATAGTGATCTTGCTGTTTCCGTTACCTTTCTTGTTGATAGCAAGATCAAAGTACTTGGACAAGACATCCCGCTTGTCAGCTGTAGGAGAGGCAGCATACGCCAGTGCGGATTCAAACAGCCCCCAGAGATCATCAATGTCGCCGTCTTCACGATCTCCGATGAAATAATAGAATGTCGCATTCTGATTGTTCAAAACCGGAATGCTGGCAAAAGATGTCGGGATCGGTGCCGCAATACCAAAGAGGTCTTTGACTGCGGTAATGATCTTTACGCGGTTGGCTTCTTTCATGGAGCTCTTGTTGAAGAGACCAAATACCGTGAACGGATCAATATCGACGAGCTGATTATCCCTTTCAAGCGTGGGTATATTGATGCCAGTATCCAAAAAAATCCGTTTCACCGCTTCGATCAATTTCGATCGATTATCCTTGTACTGAAGTAACTTGCTGGATAGTTCCTTGTAAAAATCAACCCAGTCAAATAGGCTTGTTCCGCTCATTTGCAGCCTCCCCACAAGAAATACAATCAATAATACTGTTCTACATAACCGTACGCTTTATTAAAGACCTCTTTATCCTTGATCTTATATTTCACAGATACAACGCTACGGAGTGCCTTTTTAACCTCTTTCCGTCCAGCTACGGTATCCTGCCATCCATCAAAACGTACGATTCGGACTATATCATCAATGTCTTTGACAATACGCTCAACTATGACCGGTGTATTCGCATTGCGAACACTGTTAAACAGCTCTGTGAGAGCCGCCTTTCCCTTGTCCACCTCTGCAGCCGGAACCACCTCTTTTTCCGCCTCTGCTGCATCTTTAGCAAGCTCCAGCAATCGTTTCAGGAACTCAATGCTGCTGAGTAATCCCTGCTCATGCTTTTCCCGCAATTCTTCCAGCCTCTCGCCAAGCCTGATGAATCGAGGATCTGTTCGATGCTCAAGTATCCGTGCAACAAGGTCAATTTCAACCTTTTTGGCTTTCTTCCGGGCAGCTTCCTTCCCTTCAATGAAGTCTTCAATCAATTCTGCATCGAGTTCCAGGATTTCTTCTTCCGGCGCTTCCTTTACAGTCTCAACATCAATATTTTCATGCACCAATTCCAATGTCTTTGCGCCTACCGAAGCCCAGATCAGCTGTCCGCGATTATCTACCGGCTTGATCGATTCATAAACTTTGGAAAGCCATCTGTAATCAAATCGGAAATAGTCCAAGAACGGATCTGGGGAGAGTGCATTGTAAGCCCGGTTTACCACTCGATAGTCCGCGCCAAACGCATCCTTCTCTTTGTTTGTAGGCAGGCACTCCTGTGCCGCCATCAATCCTTCCCAGCCTTCCACGGTCCTGTCTACACCCGGGAAATAGGCAAGGCATTTCTGTATCAGGGACGGGAATACTTTTTTAACTTCTTCGATATTGGTAATGACCTTTTGCACGCTCTTTTCATCAAAATCCAACGCCTTTGCCACATCGTCAAAAATACCAATATAGTCTACAATCAGGCCATTAGTCTTTCCTTCACCATACACACGATTGGTGCGGCAT
>Ga0326511_10005218_pt1 | contig 10268 bp, 7 predicted proteins | sample 0_2496_0518_D_FD_203701 | JGI IMG/M metagenome (GOLD analysis project Ga0326511, IMG submission 203701) | Bovine rumen microbial communities from UC Davis, California, United States - 0_2496_0518 | ecosystem: Host-associated > Mammals > Digestive system > Stomach > Rumen | place: USA: California... | reverse complement strand
TGTACATTCCAAAGTTTGCAACATACATTCCAAAGTTTGGAATGGAAAATTCCTATGGAGTAAAAAACTTTTTTCAGGAGAGAGAAATAATAATCTCTGTAGCACTCAAAAATAATTGCCCGAAAAAAATATGCTAATGTTTCTGACAGCAATTGCTACTAGCTTAGGCGTCACAAGCCGCATGGGATATCTATGTTTTGGGACAAAAATGTGCTATACGATGGGTTTTACCAATAATTGTTTGTACTTTTCCAGCAAATAATAAATATGGGACAGAACCTTATTGCGAGAGACAGAGTGTGCTCTCTGCTACGAGACTGCATAGAGTCAGACCGTTCAGAATTTGTTATCGTTTATGGAAGAAGCACGTGGGAAAGACCTTCCTCATAGATCAGTAAATCAATATGGATTATGATTTCGGTTTCGTGGGCCATGAAATCGACACAGACAAATGCATCCAAGAAGTACTGCTAAGTTCTAAATCAAAGCGTAAATGCACGCACCTGGGACAAAAAGGAAACTTTTTACCTGTCAATGTTTGAAGACGTACCAAAAAAATATATCTTTGCGAACGTTAACGGAATAAATTACTGTCACTATTAATGTAATCCAGAATGAAAATTTCATTGCACGGAGAAAAACGATATATAGGCATAATTCTAATCATCTGCATCCTGATTGGAGCATATTACTTCCTTAACAGGGAAGAGCATTCAAAAGAGATGAATGATTACAATCGTCGCGAATTGGCCATTCTGAACAGTCTTATAGAAAAAAAGCAATTCTATAATGACAGTTTAAAACATCAGATGGACTCTGTCATGCTGCAACTTCACAAGAATACGGATTACAGCGACATATTCAGGTACTATACTAACAGGCGTATGCTGCAGAAGGCTCAGATGTTCTCGTATGACTATGCCAGCCAGTTTTCCCGTAAAATGATACTTCTGTCCAACAATATTGGCGACAAAAATCTGATGGCGGAATCACGTATCCTGTCCAGCTTTAATTTGGCACAAGCCTGTCTGTTTGTCGAGGCCTTGGACACCTTAAAGTCGGTGGATTTGGATTTCCCCGAACTGAGTGACAGTATTCAGGCATTGTATTATTTTTATTATGGTATAGTCTATCAGCGACTGGCCGTTTATGTGAACGATTCCGTCAACGGTAACAAATACAACAACATCGGTGAGGAGATGTTCAGGAAGAGCCTGGATTATTCAAAAGATCAGGGAATGAACAACTTTGCCCTGGGAAGAATCTATGGCAGACAAGGGAAATTCGATGTGGCGCAAAAACACTTTGAGGAAGCGCTGAAGTACATCCCCAAAGAGAAAAGCATCCTATACACCCTGGCAAACGCCTCGCTGGGCAAATGCTTCAAGCATCAGGGTATCCATGAGGCCGCTACCCGTTATTACATGGAGGCAACAAAGAACGATATACTGAACGCGCAGAATTCTTCCATAGCCATTATAGACCTGACGGAACACATGTTCAGGCAATACCATCTTAAATATGATGTAACCAAATATGTGAACATCGCCATTGAGAGCGGCGAGTACTATGGCATGCGATCACAGATAACACACTTAGACAAGATAATACCGGATATAACAAAAGAGAAATCAAGGAAGAACCGCATACTGAACTACTTCTATGCTGCCTTGGTACTGGTATTCCTTATATACATTACATATATAGTATTACGCTATGAGAGGAACAGAAAGTTGCTGAAGGGCTTTCATTCCTTGGATAAGAAGGTGAAGAACGAAAACAACCTTCTGAAGGAGGAAAACGAAAGCCTGACACGAACCGGCATGCTATTACGCGACTCTAACAGGCTGAAAGATTCCTATATAGGTAAACTGCTGGGGTCGAACAGCGAACTAACAAATATGTTTGAGGAGTTTGCCGTAAAGGTTGAACATAAACTGAAGAAGGGACAGTATGACCAGGTGCAGAAGTCTATCAGAGAACTACAGAAGAACTTCAGCAAGAAAGAGCAACTTGACAGATTTGATGAACTGTTCATGTCTATGTTCCCCACATTCATTACCGACTTTAATGCCTTACTGCAGCCTGAATACAGGAAGCAAGAGGGTGAAGCCCTTCTTACCCCATCCATGCGAATTTACGCGCTGATACGACTGGGAATTACCAACAACCAGCAGATAGCAAAGGTGCTGAACTATTCATATAATACTATACTGAATTACAGGGTGCGACTGCGCGCTATGGCCCTCAATCCTGACACATTCGAGCAGGATGTGATGAAAATAGGCCTGTAGATTATATAGGAAAGACTACAAAAAGCCTATATTTTCTATATATAAATCCAATAAAATACGCCCGCAACTTAATTTGTATATTGCTGATATACGGCAATATACAAATAGTACTTATTATATTCTGAATATATATTTTTTATAGCACTATCTTGTGTTATATATTAGACGTAACTTTGCAGCAGAAAACTAACAAAAAGAACAACTAATTAAATTAATCACATGAAAAGATTCCTGTTTTTTCTCTGCGCAGCCGTTTGTGTTGCCCAGACAGTTTTTGCCCTCAGCATTGAGGAGGGAAAGTACTACACCATTTCCAATCGTAATGACGTGAATCTCTTTGTCAAGGATGCAGGCGTTGACATTATTCAGATGGGAGCACTCGACGATGCGTGCTATTGGCAGTTTATCGCAACGGGAAATACCGGTTGTTATTATGTAAAGAACAAGAAGACCGGCCGCTACGCCCAGTTGTGCAGCACAGAAACAGAGGTCAACGTTACCATGGGAAACGATCCTGCCGAATATCGCATAAAGGAATGCTCAGCAGAAGGTAATGATATGTTTGGATTTACTTCTACCAACGAGAGTAACTATGAGTTTACTGCCGGCTGCATCGGATGGAACTGGAAGAACGACAACACGGTGCAGACCTTTGCCGCCGTTGAAGGAACTAACCACCGTTCTTTCTGGAAACTGACATTGGTAACCTTGGCAATGGAGATTAAAACAAATAAGGTATATACCATATCCAACCGAAACGACAATAATGTTTATGTTAAGGACAATGGTGGCGAGGAACTGGCAATGGGTGGCCTGGACAATGCCAGCCTATGGCAGTTTGAGGATGCCGGAAACGGTCAGTTCTATATCAAGAATGTAAAAACAGGTCGCTATGCTCAGGCATGCGATGCCAATACCGAGGTAACCATCAAGATGGGCAATACCCCCGTGGCATACGTTGTAGTGAACTGTAGCGGCCAGGAAGGTAATGATTGCTTTGGTGTTACCTCTGCAGACCAAGCAAACACAGAGTTCACAAGCGGTTGCATCGGATGGAACTGGCGAAATGACAATATTGTACAAACATTTGCAGCAGCAGCCGGAACCAATCATCGCTCTTTCTGGAAGTTTTCTGAATTGGAACCCCAGGAAATCACAACGGCAGGATATGCAACATACTGTGCAAGCGAGGACGTAATGATCTTGGGTGCCCAAACCTATAAAGGTACTGTTGCAGATTCCTACGTAAAACTGACTGAAGTCAATGACGTTCCAGCAGGATCGGCAGTAATTCTTAAGGGTAGCCTCTTTGCAACCGTTGCAACAACAGCCCAAAGCGACATGAGTGGTAATGACCTGAAAGCCTCTGATGGTATTTCAGCTGACGGCACCCAATATATTTTGGCACAGAAAGAAGGAGCCGTAGCATTCTATCTGGCCCAGTCTGGTACCACCATAGCTGCAGGCAAAGCCTACATCAAGAGTGAGGCTGGTGTAAAGGCCTTCTATTTTACAGAGAATGGCACAACAGGTATCGCCTCTCCCCTAGTAAAAACAGAAGAAGGGACAATCATCTACAATCTTTCCGGACAGCGCATTAATAAGCTACAGAAAGGTATCAACATCGTGGATGGTAAAAAAATTCTATTTTAATTCGAAATTTAAGATTCATAATAACATGATGAAAAAATATATTGTTCCAGTACTTCGGGAAGAATCGGCTGATGTTATCAGCATGCTGGCAGAGAGCCTTGTAATCAACAATGACACCACAGTGGACGGTGGTGATGCCCTAACGAAGAAAGCAGAATGGGACATTTGGAGTGATGAAAGCACCCCCGAAGAATAAATAAAGATTACAACCACAAACACATATGAAAACTAAGAAGCTTCTGTTCTCTTCTGCTGCTCTATTGCCCGCTATTTGTGCAGCGCAAACAGACAGACCCAACATCATGCTCATCGTAGTTGATGATATGGGGTATTCCGACCTTCAGTGTTTCGGCGGCGAGGTGGAGAGCCCCAACCTGAATGCACTTGCAGCCTCAGGTATGCGTTTTACCCAATTTTACAATTCAGGTCGTAGTTGTCCTTCCAGAGCCCAACTCCTTACGGGCCGCTATGCCCAAACTGTGGGTATTACGGGTATGGGACAGAGTCTGACACGCGACTGCGTTACCATTCCAGAAGTGCTGAAAGATGCCGGCTATCATACAGGTATGAGCGGCAAGTGGCATCTCTCGCTTACCAAAGGCATAGGTAACAATGCAGATCAGATGGCATGGCTCTCACATCAGAATTATTTCAACAACCGTCCCTTTGCTCCTATTGAAACCTATCCATGTAACCGAGGCTTTGAACAACATTGGGGCACCATTTGGGGTGTTACGGACCACTTTGATCCCTTCTCGATGGTACATAACGAGGAAGCCATCTTTACCGATAGCATCCCTAAGGATTTCTACTATGCGGACTTTGTGGCAGATAAGGCCATCGACATGATGGACGAGATGACTGCCGACGGCAAACCCTTCTTTATGTATGTGGCCTTCCAAGAACCGCACTGGCCCGTTCAAGCCAAACCTCAGGACATTGCTAAATACAAGGGCAAGTATGATGACGGATGGGACGCTATGCGTGAACGTCGCTACAAGAAGATGCAGGAACTAGGCCTTATTTCCGCCGAAGAGATGCCTGTGGCCGCTAATGCCTCCGGTCGCAAATGGGAAGACGAGACGAGCAAAACCTTCCAATCTGCCAATATGGAGGTTCATGCTGCCATGATAGATTGTGTGGATCAGAATATAGGCCGTATCATTGACGAATTGAAGCGGAGGTGTATATATGATAATACCATCATAATATTTACCTCTGACAACGGAGCTTCGAGCGAGAACTACAACATTGGAGACTTTGACCGTCACGACCGCACCCGTAGCGGCCAGATGGTAGTACACAACTCACCCACCCCGGGCGGACAACTTACTTATAATTATCTGCATACCGGTTGGGCAGGAGCAGTCAACACGCCTTATCGCTACTGGAAGACAACACAATTCCACGGCGGAACGGCAGCGCCCACCATCGTTCATTGGCCCGCAGGTATGGCCAAGGAAAAGGAGGGCACCATTATGAACCAGCCTTGCACCTTCCTGGATGTTATGCCTACCTGTCTGGAGCTGGCCGAGGCATCTTATCCATCCTTTTATGGTGGCAATAGCATCAAGCCGCTCTGCGAAGAGGCTCGAAGCTTTGTGCCTTTGCTTCAGGAAAAAGACAAATGGGAAAATGAGCGCACCATGTATTGGGAGCATGAGAACGGCAAGGCTGTCCGCAAGGGCAACTGGCGCCTGACGGCTCTCGCCAATGGCGGATGGCAGTTGTTTGACTTGGAACACGACCTGTCAGAGACTAATAATCTTGCTGCTGAATATCCCCAAAAAGTCCGTGAGATGAAAACCCTTTGGAACACATGGGCAAAGAATGTCGGCCTTAACGTTCCCGATGACATTCCGGAGACAAAGACCGAACTTATCTTCCACTATCCGTTCGACGGGAATCTGGACGACGCATCACCTTCTAAGTATGTTCTCACACCAAGTACCAACGGCATCACCTACGGTACAGGAAAATTAGGGAATGCCCTGCATCTGAACGGCAATGCCCAGTATGTGGACCTCAACACCACAGGCATCTTTGATACCCGAATCACACAGAGCACTTTCTGTGCCTGGGTTTATGACGAGAACACCACAGCTCCGGGAGCTGGTAGTCAGAGCGACAACGGAATATACTTTCGCGATGAGATAATCCTGGCACAGAAGGATAATGCAGGCACAGGTCGCATCTATCTCTACGCACGTGCGGAAGCACCAACGGGCGGCGGCACGCCAACCTTTCTGTACAACAACTTTCTCGGAGGAAACCAACATCGTGCAACAGCCGGTTCACTCAAGCCAGGCACCTGGCAGCATGTAGCTGTTGTATGCGATCCTGTGGAACAAAGCATTACCTATTATATTAATGGCGAACGTGACTGCACCATTTCTGTAGGTTCCTTTGAACCATGCACAGGTGGCTTCCGTATAGGAGGACACAAGGCGGGAAAGGATTACTTCAAAGGCTACATAGATGATGCATGGTTCTTTAAAGGTGTCCTTTCCGCCAACGAGATACGGCAAATACGAGATAACACATTCGACCCATCACCTTATTTACCCAAAGGAGATGATAACCCACCTGCGGGGGACTGGCCATTGAAGGATCATGCCTACACCATTCGCAACTTCTCTGGCACACCTGCTTACATGGTGGATAATATGGAGAACGATAATCGAATTTCCTGTGAAGGAAAGGTTGGCGATGCTGCCTACTGGACCTTCGAGCCCACAACCAATACTCATTGTTATCATATCCGCAACGTACAGACCGGACGTTATATTCAGGGTTATGAAAAAACATCCGGCACGATTGTCAGTATGGGCTCAGAAGGCGTAGAGTATAGAGTGGCAGCACAGGCTTCGGAGGGCGGGCGATACGGATTTGCCTGCACCTCCGCAACGCCTAACAACTTCTCATCCGGCACTATCGGCCTTAACCTGCGTTCAGAGAGCAATCAGGCAGATTGTCTTGTCCAGACCTATGCTGCAACAGCAGGAACAAATCACCGATCTTTTTGGACACTCGACGCTGTAGCAGACGATATTATCACTGGGTTGTCAACCCCCCTTCTCTCCCCCATGGATAATTTAGAGGGAGTTTTCGACTTGCTGGGACGCAGAATCAAGGATTTTCTACCCGGCATTAATATCGTCCGTATGAGCGACGGATCAGCGAAAAAGATTATTAAAAGATGAAAAAGAAAATTACGTCATTATCCCATCATTGGGAAATGATGTTGGGGGAAACCACGAACCTAGTCAGTCAGAATCCACGTCTTGCCCGCAAATTAGCAAAGAAAGTTTGTGATTGGTACGAGGCCAACAGGCGGTAAACGGTAAAAGCCGACTACTTAAGGATTCCCTGTCCTTTCAGGAACTCACTGATGCGCTCCAACCAGGTGTAACTGCCTGTGCCTGGGGCTGCATTTCTTTGGAAGCAATGTGGACGCAGGGCTAACGTATGCAGCTCGCTCTGAATGCCCATGGCTCGCATCTTCTCCCATGTCTTAACCGAATTCATGGCGGCCCATACATCAGCATCACCATGAATAAAGAGCATAGGAGCAGTCTTCAGGTCGAAGTTGAACTCAGGAACCAGAATAGCGCTGTCGTCGTTGCCGCCTGTCGTATTGTGAACTTCTCCACCATCGGTAAGTGCATAGGCCGGATAGATGCCGATTCCCCACTGAACATTACAGGGCTGCTTATCCACGTTGTCGATGGGCAAGTAAGACTGCTGTTGCGACGAGGTGACACCCATCAGCGTAAGATGACCGCCCGCAGAGCTTCCCATAATACCTATCTTATTGGGGTCGAGGCCGTATTTCTCTGCCTGACTGCGAACCAACTTAACGGCTCTCTGTAAGTCTTGCCAGGCCGTAATGTGTTTGGGCATTCCCTTGGGACGAGGTGTGCGATACTTCATCGTCACAACCGTCATACCCAATTCGTTCAGGTAACGGCGTGCAGGAGCCACCTCGAATCCGTCGGGGTTGTTGCCCTCGTAACTTCCGCCAGAGTAGATAATCTGTATAGCTTTGTTTTTCAGCTCCTTCGGGAAGTTCCATTCTATATAAGGCTTGCACTGATGGTCTTGTGCCAGGGGCATCTTGCCCTCGGGCCAAACGTCTTGTGTTATCTTCTCCTTACGGGCATCGTCGCTGGGATAGCGCTTCATCAAATCCTCCTCTGGAGCCACAGGGCCGGGGATTCCCAGTTGAGTCAGAAACTCAATGGCGCGATCCAAACCGAAGGCACCGTGCCGCTTGTTGGGATAAAGGTGAAGCTCGGCAGGAATCTTACGCTTGCGCAACTCTCGGTAGATAAGGGTTGAGCCATTGGGCGTATATTCGTCCATACCACCGTGATGCAGACTCATGGGGCAAGTCTTCTCGTCGAACTTAAAACAAGTGCTCAGCTTGATGTCAGGGCCGTAACCCTGTTGGGTGGCAGGTGTTCCCAGTTCGCCGTCGGTAGTCACATAGGCAGGGGCATCGGCAATGGCCCAGTTGATGTGGCAAGGAACGGTATCCAGTTTGTCAACAGGCTCGTAGGCGGGAGTCTGGGAACTGGTGGCAAGCAGAACAGCCAGATGAGAGCCGGCAGACATAGAGATAGTACCTATGTGCTCGGGGTCGAAGCCGCGCTTCTTGGCCTGACTGCGCACCATGCGGACAGCACGCTGTCCGTCTTCCCAAGCTGTCTGATAGATAGGCAAGCCAACGGGTCTGGGGGTGCGATATACAAAGTTCACACACTGGTAGCCCAAGGCGGTAAAGCGCTCGTGCCACTGCTTGATGAGACCCACGTCGCAGCAGTTATAATATCCGCCGCCCGAGATAAGAATCATGCAGCATCCGTTGGGGTTCTCGGGCTTCTCGAACCACTCCAGATAAGCAGTCCTGAACTTCTCCGGTTTGAAGCCTTCGGCACTCGTCTCGTTTGTCATTGCCGCAATCTGATGCTCCTGCGCATCCGGCATCTTGCCCTTGGGCCATACACTCTGTCGTTCCCATGCAAATCCCATCAGGGAGCAGGAAAAGGCCAGAAAAAAGAGTATCTTTTTCATATGTTGAGTTTTTAGTGGGAGTCGTCTTACTTCTTCTCGCTCATCTGGAACTGGAGCGTTCCGCCTGCCATAATCTGCTTGTGCGTTAGTGTCCAGTCGGTTATCTTCTGACCGTTCAGCTTCACACCCTTCACATAGATAGCCTTGTCACTCTTGCGAGGTGCCTGGATGGTAAAATCCTTTCCTCCAGCCAGATGTAGCGTTGCCTTCTGGAAGAGTGGTGTACCGATGGTGTATTCGGCACTTCCGGCATTGAAGGGATAGAAGCCAAGGGCTGAGAAGATGTACCAGGCTGACATCTGTCCGCAGTCGTCGTTACCGGCATAGCCGCAGGGCGTTTCGTTATAGAATGTACTGCGAACCTGATTCACCAACTCCTGCGTTCGCCAAGGCTGACCGGCAAAGTTATAAAGATAGACGGTATGATGACTGGGCTCGTTGCCGTGGGCATACTGACCGATAAAACCGCTGGCATTGCCATTCACCTCACCGCTGGTAGCTGTAAGAGTGAAGTTCTCATTGAGCTTCTGGATGAAGCCCTTCTCACCACCTAAGAGTTCTATCAGTCCCTTCGGATTCTGAGGCACAAACCACATATACTGCCATGCATTTCCCTCGATGAAGCATGGTTCTTCGTAGCTCAGAGGATCGAACTTCCCGATAAAGTTACCCTTGCTGTCCTTGGGACGGAAGAAGCCAGTCTCCTTGTCCCACAGATTGCGGTAGTACTCGCTACGACGCAGGAAACGCTCGTAATCGGCCTGCTTGCCCAACTTCTTAGCTACGGCAGCTACGCACCAGTCGTCGAAGGCCTGCTCCAAGGTTATGCTTACGCTGGTTCCCTGCAGATCCTGAGGCATATAGCCGTACTTCTCCCAAACTTCGAAGGGACTGTTGGTATGCGTGCGGATACTACTCTCGTACATTGCCTTATAAGCTTTCTCGGCATCTACGCCAGGGATTTCAGCCAATATAGCATCGGCTAAGACAGGAATGGCGTGATTACCAATCATACAGTAGTTGTCCTGTCCCCAAAGGTCCCAGATGGGCAGGTATCCATAAGTCTCGTGATGAAGAATCATATCGCGGACAAACTGAGCGGCCACATCGGGGCAGAGCAATGTGTATAGAGGATGAGCGGCACGGAAGGTGTCCCAAAGGCTGAAGGTGCTGTGGTAAGACTGACCGGCAGGCATCTGCTTAATCTCGAAGTTGGTGTCCATATACCTGCCGTCCACATCGCTG
>Ga0326511_10005217_pt1 | contig 10268 bp, 19 predicted proteins | sample 0_2496_0518_D_FD_203701 | JGI IMG/M metagenome (GOLD analysis project Ga0326511, IMG submission 203701) | Bovine rumen microbial communities from UC Davis, California, United States - 0_2496_0518 | ecosystem: Host-associated > Mammals > Digestive system > Stomach > Rumen | place: USA... | reverse complement strand
CCGAATCTTTTGAATCAAAAGGATTTAGTAAAGTAGATGGTATTGAAATTTCACTTCTTGCTGAAGAAATGCTATGGAAGTACTCTCCATACATGTTCAATAGATTTAAGGATGACGATGTTTTCATCAAAAATGTATGGACTGACTTGAAACCGCAACTACCTAAAGAATTGCAGAATAAAGAATTTCCAAAAGATTTCACAAAACTTTTTGTCGCAATGCGAGTTGCACAAGAAAACCTAAAGTTGCGGAAATCTGAATACAACAAATCTCATAAGAAAGAGATTGAGAAAGAAAAGGCAGAGCGTAAAGAAAAATACGGTTTCTGCTACAAGAATGGTGAGAAAACAGAGATAAGCAATTTCGTGACGGAGGGTAGTCGATGGTTCATCTCTCGTGGTGACTTACGTGGAAGGTGGGTTTCTTCGGTAAACGCAGAAGATGTAGAAATCAATTCATCTGAAAAAGTTCCTTGTACACAAGAAGGTCATGATTGGAAGAAGATTGAACTTCGTGATACGGACTACATCGCTACATATAAAATTAATATTGGTTTTGGAACCGCTTATGTTGACAAGTTTGTTTGGCTTTCTGCTAATTCTAAGGATAAACAGAAAGACAATGAACATAAATATGAAAAGGCTAGAAAACTTCTTTTGAAGATTGATGAAATTGAAAAGACAGTCTTAAAAGATGTTCAGTCTAAAAATAAATTGAAGAGAGAAAATGCGTTAATTACATATGTTGTGCTGACATATGGAATTAGAATCGGGAATGATTTGGGAGAAGATAATTTCCGTGATAAGAATGTTCGTGGTGCTTCTACTCTATGTGTAGAAAACATGAAACTTGAAAGTGGGAATAAGATTCATTTAGAGTTCATCGGAAAAGATTCAATTAAATACTCCGAAACTATGGAAGTCGAACCTACTGTTTACGAACAGTTCACAAAACAGTTGAGTGATAAGAAGCCTAGTGATAAAATTTATAACTTGGCAACATCATCAACTGTAAACGCATATCTCAAATCAATTTATAAAGGAGAAATCAGCATTAAATTGTTTCGTACGGCTAAAGCGAGCGGTTTACTTGCAAAAGAAATTCAAAATAAAGAATGGAAGAATCTGACAGACAAGGAATTCAAAAACAACATTATGGATTGCTGTCTGCAGACTTCACTTCTCTTGAATCACCACAAAACCGTAACTGAAGAACAGAAAGAAAAGGCTACAAAAAGTGCAGAAAATAAAATTGAGAGTGCGGAAAATGCACTAAGAAGAACCAAAGAAAGTGCAGAAAAGAAACTTGCAAAACTAAAGAAAGACAAGAAAGATTTCAAGGATTGCCTTGAGGGTAAACTTCTCGAAGAAAAATTAAATGAAATTAAAATCAAAGAAAAGGAACTCAAGGATAAAATTTCCAATGCTGAAAAGAAGTACGAAGATACTTTGAAAGAAGTTGCATTCAAACAATCCTCGCTCGACGTGAATCTAGGAACTTCGTTGAATGCATATTCAACACCGAAGTTACCAATTTCATTGTGCAAGTACGCAGATAAAGACCCATCGATTATTTATTCAAAAGCACAGTTAAAGAAGTTTGAATGGGCGAACAAAGTATCGAAAGACTTTTGGAGAAAATATCCTAATGTATAAATATTTAGTCGAAGTGTTTGATGAAAATAAAAATCCGTTTCATTCTTTTCCGTTTAACAAAATCATGTATGAAACGGTTACTGTTGATGGATATTGTGCCGAATTAGAAGCAAGAAAAATATATCCAAATTGTAAAATTGGACAAGTCACTAGAATTAGTGATTATATAGAAACTAAATCTGAATGTATACACAATGTATAGTCAGATGAAAATAAATAAAAAAATGGAGGAAAAAATGGTAAAAGTAAAAATCGGTAAAGAAGAAATCATTTATTCAAACGAAGACTTGATTTCTATGACAAAATCACAGTTAGAGCAGTTGAACCAAGATTTGCAGTGCAACATGGAAGAGGTTTCAGCCAAACGTGCAAGATATATGGCTGAAAACAACGAAGAATATGGTTCAAAAGAATATTACAAGAAAATAGCAAAATACAAGGCGGTTATGGCTTGTATTAAGAAATCTATCGCAAAAGTATCAGCGTATAAAAGAAATTTGAAAGAAGACGGTTTGAAAAAAACCGAACATTGGCTTTGGTGCTTCTACACATCAGTGAAACATAATTCAAAAAATAAAGATTTTGAAAAATATCTTAATCTGACTAATGAAAAAGCAGGATACAGTATTGATATTGGGGAGTAAGGGTTTTGAAAAGTTTGAAACAAATTACTCCGTATGAAGAGTTAGCGATTGAGAAAACAAAGAATGATAATTTAAAACAGTTGGCATGTTCAATTATGTTATCGGCAATTGAAGATGGAGATATAGAATTTTTAACTGATGATTACAATGAATGGAAGTATTATAGAGATAAACGAAAGAAAAAGAGCGAAGTGTTAAATGAGTTGGATTATCGTTTAGAGTTTCAAAGCAAACAAGATTTGAAAGATGCTGTATTTGAATTGTGCAAAATTCATGTAAAACCTAGCGACATTCCGAAAAAGATTTTGGATGAAAAGCGAATGTATGAAACGAATACGATTTCAAAACTTGTTGAACTGACATCGTATAAAAAAGAAACTCTTATGAATGTCGCAAAATTACATGGATGGAAAATCGGAATAGATTATGTAGAACCAACAATGTTCGATGATGATTTTTGATGAGGTTTGATATGGTTTTAATTTTATCTTTGGGAATTTTTTTATTAATGTCGTCATTTGTATTTTTTATAATGACTGTTATAGATTTTATAAAAAACAAAAACGAATATTGGAAAAACTTGGTTATTTCGGCAATATTGCTACTTTGTATGATTGCATATAATTTCATCTATATGAAGATTGCGCTTAAATACGAAGAAATAAACAATAATACAATTTATTATTATGAGGTGGAAAGAAAGTGATTAAAATAATCGAAAAACGCACAGAAAAAGACCCATTAACACATATTGGAGAAAACGCAGGCATCTGTTGGGGAGCGGACATTTCTAACGAAGAGAACAACATTAAACGTGGAAAATCTTGTATGAAAAGCGGTCATATGCGATGTGCTGAATATCCGACAGTCGAAATTATTTTGGATGAGTTTTCCGCAAGGTGCATACGAGAAGCATATACTCACATCATTGGAGTAACTAGACTTCAAGAATCAACAAGATATGTAAATTGTGCTGATTTTGGTTATTATACACCGAACGGAATTACAGAAGAACAGAAAGAAGTTTATGATGATATTATGAAAGAAATCATGAAATCTTATGAAACTCTTTTGGGTTTAGGAATGAGTAAAGAAGATTCTGCCAACATTCTTCCACTTGGTATGTACACTAAGATTGTGTGGAAAATTAACTTACGTGCATTGATACATTTCATGAACATGAGATTGTGTACAAGAGCATACAAAGAGATTAGATGTTTATCTCTAGAAATCAAAGAAAAACTTTCAAATTATTCAGATGAATGGAAGTGGGTTTGCGATAACTTTTTTGTACCAAATTGCAAGATGATTGGGTATTGTATGGAAGAAAAATGTTGTGGTCTTATGCCAAAAGGATTGGAAGGATTGAAAGAAAAAATCATAAAAGATTATATTGATAAAAAGTAGGAGATGTGTATGATTGCTTGTGAAAAATTAAAAGATTGGGTGTCGAAACTTGCGAAAACCAAACCCTATAGGGTCATGGTTAAAAACGGCAGTGGTTTTTATGAAATTGTTTTTCTTTACGGAGAATATCATTATACTGACAGAATTTATGCAAAGGATATGGAAGACGAATTGAATTGCCAAAAAAAGATATTGGAAATGTGTCTTACATTTGAACAGAATTTTAAACTGAGGGTATTTTGATTAAATGAATGAAAAAATAAAATATTATGCAGAAGAAAGTATGTCAGATTCAATTCAAAATCTTACCGATTCTTCAATTGATGAATGCATATGTTCTTGGAGAAAATCAAACATTGGAATACAATTTCCGCATAAAATCATAATATATGGTTATTGTGAAAACGATAAAGATAATTATGTTCCCAACGGAAACGAAATATTAAATGACATTTACGACAATTTATACGAAAACGGATATGTTGATGATTGTTCGTGTTGTTATTCTGATGAAATGAATGAATGTGCGAATAATCTTTCAGAATTAATTAAACTTAACATTCCATCATCATACAAAGCCGTTAAAAAATATTCTGTAGTTGTGAATGAAAATTCATTTGAAATAATTAAAGAAGGAGATATGTGAACGATGAAAAATAATTTTAATTTCAACGCTTCGATTAAAATGAAAGATTTGGAAAAGATGGAAAACTTAATCGATTTGTTTTACCGTGAAAAAATTGACAATGAAGATTTAAGTATTTGTGTCGAGTTTAGAAATTTGTTGGATAAATTTGACGGAATGAAATTCGTAAAGATGTATGATTTAATTGATAGTTTTGCAGTTTTTTATGAAAAGGTATTATTGCCATATTGTAAGGGAAAAATTCTTTGTGAAAAATTTAACGAGTTTGACTTTGAACAAGTTCAATTCGTAATGGATAAAATGAAGGAAATAATCGGGATTCTTTGTGCTTCGTATGGAATGTGACGAAGATTAATTTAATAAATATAAAAGGTGGTACAATATGAAGAAAAATATGTTTAATATTTGGTATGAAAAATATGGAAGAGAACTCGCAAAAAAGACATTGCCGATAGACGATGTTGATGAGAAAGAAATTCGTGCTGAAGCGAAGAAAATCTTTTCATATACTTATGATTTATTTTCAGAATTAATGAATGATAGGCTGTGTTTGGTACAAGATTTTGTTCTATCACAGATAAGTTATTTAGATAATTTGCTCATTGAAATTGAAGAGAAGAAAGAAATCGCAAATGTTGCAAAATCATCAATAGTTGCACGGATGACTGAATTGTATGATTCTTATTATAAAGACAAATTTTTAACAAAAGAATTGTTTGACTCTTTGCGTTCATACTTTGCACCAATCAACGATTCGACAAATTCAATTATCAACAATTGCAACAATGATATAAAAGAAATAAAGCGAGAGAAGAAACTTCTCAATAGTCTGTTGATTAGATAAAGGCAAAAATTCTCATCAAGGTCATTCCTTGATGAGATGAAAATATTTTTTATTTGGAGAATTGAATGACAATTAACGCATTAATCGCATATGCCTACGAAAACAAATTAAATTTTGACGAACATATCTCAGTGCTATCAGAATCAGTAATAAACGATGAAATCACTCTAATTGAAGATTATCCGTCTTTTGCAATTTCCCATGAAGATAAGCATCTTCTAATAATGCCTAGGAGAATTGCTACTGAAAAAGAATACAAAAAAGAACTCAAGCATATAAAAGTGGAATCAATTGCCACTGATGATATAACACCAAATATATCTGTAGACATAAATATGAAGATTTTAACAAAAGAAGATGTCGCAAAAATTCTAGAAGTTGAATTCAAATGTAAAAATTTCGCTGACATATCAATTGTGAATAAAAAAATTTTCATTCAAATTTCAGAAAAAGAAAAAACTGAAAAAATAGAAAATCGTTTTTATGGATATTCGGTATTATTCGATAAAATGAATCCGATTTGGTTTAAGAAAAATAAGGACTTGGAATATCGTTGGGAATATGGTAAGAAGGTTACTAACAAATGAACGAAGATGTTGAAAAATTATTAGAAAAATATCCTTTTCTCGAATACAGAAATTATTTCAGCGATGATGTGAAAAGAAATTTAGAAGAACGCATTCAATATAATTATTGGACTTTCTGGGACGGTTGTGGATGGGAATCAATACGGAAGACATTTCTACGAAAGGTATTTGAAGAATATGACAAATTTACGGATGAGGAAAAATCAAATTTTTTAATATCAGACACCAAAGAAAAATACGGAGAACTTCGTGTATATGTTTATGGTGGAAACGAAACAATCGATGAATTAATTTCAATATTAGAAATGATTTCTAGATGGACTTGTTTCTATTGTGGCAATATGCCTAGAAATTCTAGAGGAAAGCGAATAATTTGGAATACTCGTGGATACATACTTCCTCATTGCAAGAAATGTGCAAAAGATAAACTTAAAATAAAAAATAAAATTAACTATATTCTTTATGAATTAAAAGATGTCAATAAAAAATTCATAAAATATTGTTCGGAATCGAACCAAAAATTCAAATACGAATATACTGATTTGGGTGATTGGCTAAAATTAGATAAAATAACAAAATGTTGAGGTAAAGATTATGATTAAATCAGTTATTATTGATGGATGGAATCTGTTTTCATATGATGGTGTTCCAAACGATTCTGAAGAAAAAAAGACCGTTGCTGTAAAAATGCTTGGTGAATATAGTGCTGAAATTTTTTTGAATACAAAAACAATGATGTTTGAATTTTGGAAAAATGGTGAGGATATTACTTTTGCGTCTGACAGAGTTTCAAAATGTATGAGGTTGGCTGATGATTGGTTCGAGAACATACTTGCTCGTGAGAAAATGTGATGAAAAATAAAATCAATTTAGAATAATTGAGCGTAAACATTCCGCCCTTTAGGGTGGCGGTAGTTCACAAAAACTGCACATACTTCTAAATGTAGAAGAATAAGTATTATATTTTACTTCCTTAAATTTAAAGATTGATTTTATTATTCATATAATATATAATAAAGATAAATTGAATTCCATTAATGTAGTCTTATGTAACTACAAAGGAGGTTATATTGTGAGTGTGTGGACTGGTAAATGCGATTTTTGTGATGATTGTGAAATGATACACAAACCGCAAGAAATCATTGAAAAATCAAAAATTTATTTGGGTGACGCAAGAGTAATGATAAAGGAAGAAAAAGATTTAATTCCTTATTATACTCATTTGGTTGCTTCAGCGTCTTACAATAAAGAATGTGGAAATGTAATTCATCTTTCAAGAGATTCTTTTATTAATTCTGAAGAAAGAGAATTTTTATCATGGAAAATACGAGATGTGATTACTGCATTCAGAAAAGCCAAGAAAGAAAAGATTGATGTTACATTAGATTATATTAAATCGCAAAAGTATTATTGGGGCAATGGAGAAGATTTCATTTGGTCTGCATTGATTGATAAAATAAAACGCAACATGGATTTGACGAAAGTTCATCTTCCAAAAGATTATAGAGAATGTAATTATTTTATCAGTGAATGGTTGATACCTAATTATTTTAACGATATTCATGATTCTATGCACAACCGACACAGAGAAGAATTTATAAAGTTTGCGCATGATAATGGATATAGAAATTTCGATGAAGATGGAATTTATCATCCTATTATTTGGAAAATGTGTACTTATGTTGATGAATACTATAAAATGAAAGAAAAATATGGAGGTAATGTATGATTTATCCAAATGGAACGATTTGTATGAATAAATTAAAGGAGATGATATCGTCTAAAAATTATAATGTGTATTTTGAATATCACGAAGAAGAACCTGAAGGATGGGATTGGTTGAAAGATGGAATTTATCGTGGAAATACAATTCTCATTTCATCATCAAAAGAACTTGAAAAATACATAACTAAAGAATTTCGTGGCGAAGGTGCAATATGTTATGATTTAAGTGATGAGTATTATAAAAAACATCCACATCTTGGGGAAAAATTTAATTATGTGAAAAAAGTATTCAAATGGGAATGGAAATCGTTTGAAACAAACAAATGTTATTCAATTGAAGAAGCAACATATCTTGGAGAAAAACCAAAATACCCAACGCTTAATTTAAATTTATTCGATAATGATTTTGAGGATTCTTGTATTGCCATTGGAGCATGGGATAAAGACAGCGAAGGTTATGAATTCCGCTCAATTGGTTCAAGAATGTTTGATTATGTTGCTGATGAAGATTTGAATGAAATTTGGAAAGCGATTAAAAATGCCGACAAGTACTTGAACAATAGATTTCACAATGAGGAAGATTGATGATTATTGATTTTGAAAAGACAATCCATTTTCATGCGGAAGTTGATGATAAACAGTTTAAGAATGAATTTGGAAATATTACTGAAGAGGGAATTATTAGTTATTGTGAATCGATAGATTCTCCTACCGATGATGAAACTTGTTGGATTTATTCTGATGAACTGAAAAACATAACTTGGAAAAAATCTGAAAATGAAGATGAACATAAAATCACAGAAGCAGAATATGTCAAATATCGTGATGAACGGGATAGGGCAGAGCATTGTTATGAATGTGGTGGATATGGTGATGATTATAGTTTTGATGAAAATGGTGAAATGATTAGTAATTGTGATGATTGCCCTTTCAATTCAAATAATGCTCACTATATAAAATAGAGGTGATTTGTATGAGAACTACTGCAAAAGAATTAAAGAAATGGTTAGAGAATATAAGTGATGATTCTTTCATTTCCATAAGTACATATAAAAATAATCGTGAAAAGAATTTTATTATTGCGACACAATTTTATGATAATGGAAAAATGGAAGAAAAGGAATTTACAGTTTCAATTGAAGATGATTGATTTCCGATAGAATAGATTATTTCTTATGGTTAAGAGTAAATAATTTATCGTTTAAGTCTTTTATATCGCAATCGTGTTTGTCCAAGCGGTGAGTATTAGAATCAACCTTGGAAGTGATACGACCGATTTTATAGAGAATTATACCTAATGATATGACTGTGCCAATTATGGTACACACTTCAATTATATTCATATAAGAGATAGTTGAAGAAGGAGAATGATATGCGAATTATAGACAAGAACAAGGATTTTTACGATTATTTTCAAGATTATGATTCCGATATAGTTTTTGACAGAAGAGGTTCAAGAATACTAAGTAACGAAGAATTAAATACATGGTCTTTATACAATCGTTACAAAAGTGAATTTACGGACAAATATTTTCTCTTGCAGATAGGGTATACAAATTGGCTGATTCTTGCAAAAGCGACCAAATTTGGTGAAAGTGGAAGTGGTTATTTTACAGTTGAAGATTATTCTCTTGAATTAGTTGAAACATGGAAGAATTATAACAAATCTGTAGATTTCAAGTTTGGTGTAATTGATAGTAATTTTTCTATAGAATATCTTTATTCAAAGAAATGGGAACATAGAAAATTCATAGATGATGTGAAACTAGGAAACTTTGAATATAAACATAATTTTACAGAAAAATCACCAATAATATTGAATAAAACCAAACTTCCGTCTATATTGAATGCACAAGATGTTTATCTTGCCATTGAAGAATGGTTGTCGCATAAAAAAGATGATGTCGTACATGATTCAATGACAGATAAAGAAAAGATTGTATCTCATGGATTTGATACAAAAGTAAGTTTCAGAGGAAAATAGAATATGAGTGAAAATTATGAAACATTTGAACAGTTTTGGGATGATGTTTACGGTGAAAAATACGGATATTCTAATGGATATACGGCAGAACCTTATTATTCAATTGCCGAGTATTCATGGGAAATGGGAGAAAATCACGGATATTATCTTGGAAAAGATTACGGTAACATAAATAAAGGGGGAATAAAAAAATATGAACAAGAAAGAACTTACAGAAACAGTTAAAATTATTTATGACGCTTTGAATGGAGAAAAAGATTCCGCAAAAGAAATTAACAATTTAAAAGATGAACTAGAAAAACGAAATTTTCTGTTAAAACTTATAATTCGTATATTCAGTCCTTTCGTTAAATCTTCTCAATTTTCATTTGGTATGGAAATAACGCCATTTGAAATGGTAAGATATATTAGAGATGTAATCGACAACGATGCAATCAATAATCCATCCGCAATTGATAATAAATTTATTGATGAAATGATTAAATTAATAAATCAGAAAAATTATTAGAGGATAATATGAAAGTATATGTTGTAACTAGCGGAGAATATTCTGATTATGGCATTGATGCTATATTTTCTACGGCTGAAAAGGCTCAAGAATATGTTAATATGAAAGAATTCACTGATGAAAATGAACATTATAGAATTAATATTTGGGATGTTGATAAACCTCATGAAACTGATTGCGTGAATTTAGTTTTATTGAATGGTGAAATTTATAATTTTGATTCTCTTAAATTTAAGATAGATTTCTTGTATGATACATTCGATGATTG
>Ga0326511_10005216_pt1 | contig 10268 bp, 19 predicted proteins | sample 0_2496_0518_D_FD_203701 | JGI IMG/M metagenome (GOLD analysis project Ga0326511, IMG submission 203701) | Bovine rumen microbial communities from UC Davis, California, United States - 0_2496_0518 | ecosystem: Host-associated > Mammals > Digestive system > Stomach > Rumen | place: USA... | reverse complement strand
AATCTCATGAGGGACGAGGCGGGGCAGGCGGACGTGGAGGCGAAGGTCCGGCGCGTACTGGGAGAGGGTGGACAGCAGGAGACTGTACACACAGGAGACGGACTTGGGGGACAGGTTGATGGCGAGGCCGCTGATCCAGCCCTGGACCAGATCGCTGGTGACGCGGCGCAGAGGGATAGATTCGATGGTGCTGAAATAGTTGCGCCGCATGGATTTGTACTTGACGATGGAGGAGGGGGACAGCACGCCGGTGTTGTATTTGATGTAGGCATCGACGGCGTCACCGAGGGAATAGTCTTCCGGGCGAATGGACCGCTGCATCTGCCACTGAGCGGCCAGGAATTCCGCTTCTTTTTTTGTCGGGGCGGTGAAACTTTCGTATTTCCTTTTTCCCGTGGCGTCCTTGCCGGCATAGGCCAGGCAGTTCCAGGAACCGGAGGGGAGACGTTTGGCAGTGGGCATGAGAAGGGCCTCCTTTCAATGCGTAATTCGTAATGCGTAATGCGTAATGATGATAGCGTGCGGAACCTCAGGAGACGGGAAATTTTTCTGCTTCAGGATGGCCGGATAACCATTCCGGGGTGACGCCAAAGTAAGAGGCTATATCTTTGAGCTTATCCGGCCTGGGCCTGCGGGAACCGTAGCGCCAGGATCCAATGGTGGATTTAGACACGCCCAAGGCTTCGCCCAGCTCTGCGTCATTTAAAAATGTTTCATCTGCCAGATAGCTGAAACGTGCTGAAAATAAGATGTCATCCATGGTGAATTCCCCTATCTAATAATGCAATGCTGAAATTATTTCCCAAGAAGATACAGAATAAAGCCGATGCACAGGCCGATCAGGCAGAGCTTGGCCAGCTTGCCGACCGTCATAACAGGCGCGGGGTCGCTGCCTGGTGCTTTGGCCGGCTCAGCTTTGGACTGGTCTACATATGTCCCGGAGCGGGAATTGTTTAAAAACTCCATAGCACGCCGTTCGTGCTCCTTGCTCGTTTCGTAGCGGAAATCATACAGGGCGCGGCAGAGAAACTGATATAAATGATCGATGTCGTCCTCGTCAATATCATATGGGAGCTGCTGATGTCCGAAGTAATCCACGGCGGATTTTGCGGCGATACAGATTGTGAGCAGGAAAAGGCCTTCTTCGGGCGTCATATAATCGCCCGCCGTCTCCGGGTAGCCGTTGAATATCTCGTCACGGTTTTCGTATTGCTTTTTGATGATGTCAATCATGCCGTCATGATAGAGGCCGAAGATCCGATACTGCTCTTTTGTGCCGGACTGCTCAAACCAGCGATGCGTATCAATCATGATCGTGTTGGGGGTGAGAGATTCGGGGCCCTGCTGGATGCCGTTGAGCATCACGTCCAGGATGGCAATGGGGAACATCTGCGCGTTTGCCGGCAGACTGTTCGCCGGCTTGCGGCAAAACTCAGAAATGAAGCGCTTGCTCCAATCTTTCATAAACGATATAAAGATTTCACTATATCGATCAGACATGATGGCCTCCATATGATAGGTCTATTTTAGGGTTCTGAGGGCCCGGAGAACAGGCCGGTGGCCTGTTCTCACCGAAGAACGGGCCGGCAGGCCCTGGAGCAGGATCAGGGATGCAGATAAATTATTCCGCTTCTGATTGTGTATTTTTTTGATACTCAGGTTTTGTGGCGCAGTAATCGGCGTAGCGGGTTACTTCCTCCTGGCCGAGGCTATTCATGGTGCGGTAGGTGGTCAGCAGGGATTGTTCCTCATGGGTAATCACAACGGCTGGAGGAATATCCTCTGTCACAAGATAATCAAGAGACACGCCGAAGTAATCACATAGTCGTTTCAGGGTTGATAATTGTACTTTATCATAGCCTTTCGTATATAACCCCATGATGGTTGTGTAAGGGATGCCGGACTGTGCGGCGAGTGTGTGACGATTGATACCACGGTCAAACATCAATCGGTCAATTTTTTCCAGGAAATTCATTTTCATAGTCACTTCCTTCCATATCATATAATACATGCAAAATATTACAAAGTCAATCAAAAATATACCCTTCTAAGTAAAAAAATACTTGACAAAGTATTTAGAAGGGTATATTATTGCCTTGGAGTTACGGAAAAGGGTAACTATTGGAGGTGAAAAAATGTTTTATCCGAATCTGGAAAAGGAGCTGGGCAGGAAGAATATCAGCAACAGGGCGGTAGCTGCTGCCATCGGCTGCACTGAAAAAACGCTATATAACAAAATGATGGGCAAGACAGATTTTACTCTGAGCGAGGTCAACGTTATCGAGAACGAGCTCCTTCCTGAGTTTAAGCTGTCTTATTTATTTGAGGAACAGCCCAGCGCGTCGTGAGCATTGCGCAGAAGGAGGGGAAAATGCTTGAATGGATGCTTTCGTATCTGCGGAAGATGGCGGACGAGCAGAAGAGAGAACTGGCGAAAGCATTTCTCGCACCGTAGCCGTTGTTGTATCAGTTGATGGAGGAAAGTAAATTCACAGTGCGTGCCGTGGACGAGTTTATAAAAGCTCTGGAAAAGATGAGTAAAGAGGAATTGCCATGCGTAAGGTGACACGGGAAGAACGTGAATACATGATCAAAGCGCTCACCAAGGCGATGGATGATAACGCGGTCAGCGGGATCGTCAGGATGACGGTGGACGTGGTGAGCATGATCATCGACATGATACAGAGCGGCGGGGAAAAACTTGTCGGAAGGAGTGACAACCATGCCGAGGGTGATGCTGGGCGAGGAGATGCGGAGAGCGGAGCGGGAGAGGAAGGAGAACGAGGACTTTCTCAAGCGGCTGGGCGGATACCTGCAGGTGACGGGAAAGAGCCTGACGGACCTGGCCGTGATCATCGGCGTCAGCCCGGCGACGCTGTACAACCGGGTGAAAGAACCGGGGACGTTCCGGCTTAGTGAATATCGGAGGATCTGCGAGGAGCTGGAAACAGTTAGGAGTTAGGAGTTAGGAGTGAGGAGTTAGGAGTTATGGGGTTTGCAAAATCAGGGTCGAGTATTTACAACAGCAGGAAATGGAAGAGGCGGCTGGAGGAGCAGATGAGGGACAACGGCTGCGGGCATGTGTGGCAGTGGGACCCGGAGGACCGGATGATGCGGTGCTATAAATGCGGGAGCGCGAGGCTGCCAACGGACGTGGATCATGTGGGGCCGAGGCTGGAGAACGGGCCGACGGACTTTTGAGCAGTGAGGAGTTAGGAGTGAGGAGGTAGGAGTTATGGATTATACAGAACTTGTGAAAGATACTGATGCCCTGATCCGGCGGATCATGCTGCACCAGGTGGTTGGGGAGTGGGTGCTGATGATCGCTGTGGCGGTGCTGATGACGATCCTGGTGATCATGGCGGCGGAAAACTGGTACGACCGCCGGCGGGCCATCCAGCAGCGCAGGGCGGAGATGGAGAGAGACCAGCAGGAGTGGGCGGATATCCGGGAGACGTTCGGGCAGCAGGGATACTTTAGGAGGATGTAATCAAGTTAGGAGTTAGGAGTGAGGAGTGAGGAGTTATGGAGATACTCTTTGAAATGGATAACCCGGAGAGCCGGGAGGTCAAGAATAGTATAGAAGAGGCAGTGAACACTGCGATTGAGTATGCGACCCAGGCGGGGATGAGGAACGCGAAGGTGAACGTCTCGCTGGAGGTGGCGCTGGTATCAGAGAATCAGGTTGGCGGAAAGACCGTGCTGGTGCCCAACATCCAGTATAAGACGGGAATCAAAATCGGCGGGAACTATGACGGAAGAAAGGGCAAGATCCGAGGCAGGCTGGGCATGTGGCGGGACCAGGAAGGATACTGGCATACGCAGTATGCGGATCAGCAGCTGAGTATGGTGGAATAGGAAGGCAGGAGGCTTTTGCCAGAGTGGAGAGTGAAGAGTGGAGAGTGAAGATTTATATGGTCAGCGATTTAGCATAAACCATATCAACTCTCAACTCTGCGAACGCAGTGAGCGGAAACTCTGCACTCTGCACTCTGGAGCGACTGAAAGGAGCGACATCCATGACCATGTGCGACGCCGGAGCCATTAACCTGGCGGTTAAAATTGTGGAGCAGGCGGTGATCGACTACCGATTTGCGCAGCGGATGTGCAGGACGGAACCGGAGGCGCGTCAGGGCTTCCGCCACAACAGCACCAGCAACGACCCGGTGAGCGCCATATCGCCCAGGGAGCAGATGGAGAAGATCGAACGGTTTTTCCGGGGGCGGTGGTTTCACACGCTGGTGGACCTGGACGGGGAGGAATTGCTGCGGCTGCTGCAGACAACCCAGCAGGGGAAACGGATCAAGAAGACCAACGGCGTCAAACGCCCCAACGGCACAGGCTGGGTCAGCGGATCACCGGCCAAACCGATCCGAAAGATGGGACCGGGCAGGCCCATCGACTGGGAGAAGATCAAACAGTGGCCGGACGTCAAGGCACGGCTGGAGGCCGGGGGCTATACCAGAGCCCAGGTGGCCCAGGCGATGGGGCTCAAGGACGCCAGCTCCGTGGTGAAGCTGATGGACTTCGGGACCGCAAAGACGAGGAGAAGGCTGCTGGAGGCGCTGGAGCTGCTGGAGGCGGAGAAAAGTTAGGAGTGAGGAGTTAGGAGTGAGGAGTTAATAGTCATGAGTTTTCACTCATCACTAAGTGAGCGGAGCGAACGGTCACTCCTCACTCCTCACTGAATTCCGCTTTTCCCGTGTACCGTCCCAACAATTTCATATTGATGATTTATCCCCATGAATAAAATAAACTTTTAATAAGAGGAAGGAGGATCCCCTTTCGGCAAACGATGGGGCCCATGGAAAAGGATGTGCCACTGGGACGGTACACGTGAACGGCGGAGATGATAGGGATTAGGGATTAGGGATTAGGCAATAGGCAATAAGGAGAAAGAGATGAAAAACTGTGAGAGCTGCCGCTGGAGGTCTGATGAATTTACCAGCGTTTGCGTGAATGATGCTTCCGATCATCTGGCGGATTTTGTTTCTGCGGATGACAGGTGCGAGGAATGGGAGGCAACGCAATGCCTGACAAGGCAGCAGAGCGAAGAAGAAAGCAGCGGGAAAAGGTGATTGACATGTACCGTTTCTTTGCAAAAAGTTTCTGGACGGCTTACAAAGAACACGACCAAACTGAAATGGATAAATGCGCAAGCAGAACATATAACTTCCGGCTTGGCGTTACTATGGCTGATCCAAAAGGACGCTGGTATCATCGGTTTTCGCAGATCGACCATGAAACGATGAAAGATATGGGTATTGATGATACACCGGAAATTAGGTGGACGGAGGAAAGCGAAGATGTGTAAAGACTTTTCTTTCCTGCACCTGATGGGAAATAACGGGTGGTTGTGGCAGACTTATGATGGCTGGTATGATGATGAATATTACAAGTACAAATCAACCTTCCTTGGGCTTTATCGTGTCGAAGTTCTTGCTGTTGTATCAGCCAGCTATAAGCATATCCGCATTGACGGACATCTTGGCGTTATGTGGCTCGAGGTAGCCGGATATCCAGATTGTGAAAGAGACGAGAACAACGGTTTTAGTTATACAGACCTTCAGGACATGTTGACCGGTATGCGACTGGCAGAAGAAAACCTTGTTCGTTGTGGAGTGCCTTTCACCCCAGATTATCATTTTCATGGTCCAAACAGGGCAAATTTGAAGCGCCGGAACGACGCTACACGTAAAAAGCTCAACATGGAATACTTTGAAAAAGAAGCGTGGGAACAGGCAAACAAAGACGACTAAATGACTACAATGACGTTTGGATATTATTCGGTGCCGGCTGCCGGGGAAGGTCGGCTAAGTGTTATCCGAGGGTGACCTCCTATGTATGCGGGGGAGGCGGTCATAACAGCCGATATGATTGGGAATTTTTGATGGCGGCAGGGGCCGCTTTCCGGGCTTGTAGTGGGTATTAAGTTTAGGCGCGTCGGGGAGAAGGTGGGCGCCGTGTGGCGGGAGGAAGAGGGGCTGGCCCCTCGTCCTCCCTGGAACATATTGTCAGGAAAGGGGGTGCCGGAGAGTGAAGACGGACCTGGAGGAAATCTTTGAAATCGAATCGGGAAACGGAGCGACGGAGAAACTGCTCCGGCACAACCGGGTGCTGTGCTACAAGACCCGGACCATCCGGTGCGGGGAGGCGGTGGAGGTGGAGGCTTACCCCATCTACAGCCGGGCTTACCCGGACGCGGCGCGGATGAAGGAGCGGATCCGCAGCAGCAGGGCCCAGCAGAAGCTGAACGACAGGCGGGCGGAAGATCATTTCAGACGGAAGGCAGAGGCGAACTTCGGGCGGAACGATTATTTTCTGACGCTGACCTACAGAGGGACGGCTCCGACGATGGAGCAGGCAAAGCGGGATTTCCGCAATTTCATAGCGAGGATCAACCGGCGCAGGGCAAAAAAAGGCCTTGGGCCGTGCAAACATATGGCGGTCATCGAGGCCGGGAACAAAAACGGGCGGGCCCACCACCACGTGCTCATGGAGGGTGGGCTTTCGCGCGAGGAGATCGAGGATGTTTGGGGCAAGGGCTTTGCCAACTGCGACCGGCTGAAGCTGGACCACGAAGGGCTGAAAGGCGTATGCCACTACATGCTCAAGGCCGCCGGCACGGAGGCCAGGGCGAAGGACCAGAAGCGGTGGAGCTGCAGCCGGAACCTGAAAGAGCCGAAGATCACCGAAAGCGTGCACAAGGTCAGCAAACGCCAGGCCGCGAGGATCGCCCAGGACGCGGAGCTGCAGGGCGAGGGCATCATGCGGAAACTGTTTCCGGGCCTCACGCTGTGCGAGCTGAGCGTGAGACGGTCGGACTTTTTGGCGGGGGCGTATATATTCGCACGGCTTATAAAATAGAGTGGAGAGTGAAGAGTGTAGAGTGAAGATTTATATGGTCTGCGCTTTATCGTGAACCATATCAACTCTGCACTCTGTGAGCGAAGCGAACGAAAACTCTTCACTCTACACTCTGAGCGGAACGAAGGAGAGCGTAAAGTGCCAAACGACGCGCGTGACGGGCGGGCGATGTGTCCGTTTTACCAGAGATCCAAGGGGGACTATATCTGCTGCGAGTGCGTCATCGGCGGGGCGCGGCTGCTGCATATGTTTGCCAGCCGTGCGGAGGCGCTGGGGCACATGCAGGAGTATTGCAATACATTCGGGTACATTCGCTGTCCGTATGCGATGATGCTGATAGGGCTTTACGATAGGGACGAGGGAGAAGGGAATAGGGAATAGGGATTAGGCAATAGGCAGTAGGCAATAGGCAATAGGGAATAGAAAAGAGCTCCGATCATTCGGAGCTCTTTTTGCGCCAGGATTTATACTGGCCGGATTTAACGCGGGTGTCCGGGTAGGGGGCGTCAGCTGGGACCAACCAGTCCCGGCCCATTTTTACTGCGCCGGGGAGAGTGCCACGCTGGCACTTCTGGCGGACGGTGACGGGATCCCTGCCGATGCGGGCGGCGTATACGGAGATGGGGATCAGGTTACTGTTCATGCGTTTGCTGCTCCTTTTGTTTTGCTCTCAGTTTTCGCTTATATTCTTTCTGGTACGTGCGGAGATGCTCACGGCGTTCTTCCGGTGTAAGTTTGACGCGGGAACTGCAAGGGCGCTTCCACTTCTCCTTGTGCGCCTGATAGTAGGACGCCTGATAGGCGGTGTAGGATTCGCCATGGTGGTTGGCGTTGGTACCGCAGCGATGGGTGCAGTACATCGGCGGGTCCTTCCTGGTGGGAGACGGCTCCCAGAAGAACGTCCGACCGCATTGGCGACATGTACATTCTACCCCAGACGACAGGCCGGCTTTCCTGCGCAGCGTGTTGGCTTTCGTCCGGCAGCGCTGTGAACAGTACATCGGGACGCGCCCGTTCGGATGCCGTTCGGCGAAGGGCTGGCCGCAGAAGCGGCAGATGAGCTGGCCCATCACCAGACGGGATTGGCCTTGCTCAGTTCCCACTCAGCGCCAAACTTTTCCTCATGGGCCTTTTCATAAGCGGTGAAAAACTCCTGCTCAGATTCAAAGCCTTTATTTGCGAGGACTTCCCGGATTTCATCATCCATCAGAGAGACGGCGGCGTCAAAGTCGATCTCATGGTTGCTCATGTTGATAACCTTCATTTTCTTGGCCTCCTGTTTTTATTTCCTGTCCCTTGGGACACTATTATTATACATCGCAGGCGATGCAATGTCAATGGGGCAAACGAAAAAAATTTTGATGAAAATGCCTGGGGAGAAATCCGCCGGCCTTTTTTGATATGGTTATAGCAGCCTGATGGGGAGGCGGTTGGATGAAGTACGACTGGCAGAAAATAGAGCAGGAGTTTATCAGCGGTAAGAGCACGATGGAGGCGATGGCGAGGAAGTACCAGATCCCGATGAACACGTTTTACAAGAGGGCAAAGGTAAGAAAATTTTCGGAGAAACGCGAAAACTATGCAAAACGTGTACAAGAAAAGGCCCTCGCGCGCGCGCAGGCGCGAGACGCACGGACGCTGGGGAACCTGTCAAGCGCGCTGGATAAGGCGGCGCGGACGCTGAACAAATACATCGGGGACGATGACACGCTGTTTGGGCGGGTGAGCGTGACAGAGGACGGGGTGCAGGAGTACCGGACGAAGAAACTGGACACCAAGGCCCTGCGGGACATGACGGCGGCGATGCGGGAGGTGAGTGCGGCGATCAAACTGCTGCAGCCGGAGAAGGAAAGTGAGACCGGGGAACGGGAGGGAGTGATCGTACTGACGGAGCGCGAGGTGGACGAGGAATGAGCAGGATCATCTGGAAACCGCTGCCGAAGCAGGCCGCCTTCATGCGGAGAACGGAAGACGAGGTGTTTTTTGGCGGAGCAGCTGGAGGCGGGAAGAGCGACGCCATCGTGATCGAGGCGCTGCGGCAGGTGCATATCCCAAACTATCGCGGGCTGATCCTGCGCAAGACGTACAAGAACCTGACGGAGCTGATCGACAAGAGCCAGTTTTATTATCCGCAGGCGTTTCCGAAGGCGCGGTACAACGGGACCATGCATGAGTGGCGTTTCCCAAGCGGGGCGAAGATACGATTTGGAAACGTGCGGAGCACGTCGTACAAAATCGATTACCAGGGCATGCAGTACGACTACATCGGGTTTGACGAGCTGACGCATTTTACCTGGGAGGAGTACAGCTATATCAGCGGGCGAAACCGTCCGAGCGGGCCGGGGACGGTGTGCTATGTGCGGGCGACCGGGAACCCTGGCGGCATCGGGCACGGGTGGGTGAAGGACCGGTTCGTGACCAGGGGCGAACCGCTCAAGACGTTTACGAACGAGCTGGAGGTGGAGCTGCCGGACGGGAGCCGGAAGAAGCTGGTGAAAACCGGGTGCTTTGTGCCGAGCCTGGTGTTTGACAACAAGTATCTGCTGGAGAACGATCCCAACTACCTGGCACAGCTGGCGAGCCTGCCGGAGGCCGAGAAGCGGGCGATGCTGTACGGGGATTGGAATTCCTTCTCCGGGCAGGTGTTCCGGGAGTTCCGGGATCTGCCGGAGCATTACAAGGACAGGCAGTGGACCCACGTGATCGAGCCGTTTCCGATACCGAAGCACTGGCGGATTGTGCGGAGCTTCGACTGGGGCTATCATCATCCGTTTTCCGTGGGCTGGTGGGCCGTGGATGAAGTCGGGTGCATGTACCGGATCCGGGAGCTGTACGGATGCGTCAAAGGGAGCCCCAACACGGGCGTGGAGTGGAGCGATCAAAAGATCGCCCATGAGATCCTGAGGATCGAGAGCGAGGACCAGAATATCGTGGGGCATGAGATCAGCGGCGTCGCGGACCCGGCCATCGGCCTGGACCGGGGAGACAGCGGATACGGAGCGGCGGCGAACATGGCGCGGGAGGGCGTCTATTTCACCAAGGCTTTTAACTCGCGAATCCTGGGGAAAATGCAGCTGCACTACCGGATGGCGTTTAACAGCACCGGTCACCCGATGATGTATGTATTCAAGACGTGCACGAACTTTATCCGGCAGATTCCGTCCCTGGTGTACAGCGAGATCGACGTGGAGGACATCGACACGGATCAGGAAGACCATATCTACGATGAGACCAGGTATGCCCTGTGCACCAGGATGATCAGCGCGCCGGTGAAACCGCTGGAGGAGCTGCGGTACAGCGAGCCGGATGACCCGCTGAATATGATCAAGGACAGAGACAGGACGAGATTATTGAGCTACTAAGCATAGTGAGGAGTTAGGAGTGAGGAGTTAGGAGTGAGA
>Ga0326511_10005215_pt1 | contig 10268 bp, 6 predicted proteins | sample 0_2496_0518_D_FD_203701 | JGI IMG/M metagenome (GOLD analysis project Ga0326511, IMG submission 203701) | Bovine rumen microbial communities from UC Davis, California, United States - 0_2496_0518 | ecosystem: Host-associated > Mammals > Digestive system > Stomach > Rumen | place: USA: California... | reverse complement strand
ATTCTGTAAAGAGCATCCTGGCAAGTGTTGGAATAAAGACTTCACAGATGGCAACTGCTTTTGCTAATTTCTCGTTATTGTATAGATTGTCATACTCAAGATTACAGAAATCATAAATGTTTTGGAACTTGGTTTTTAAAGCATCATCAATTTTGATACTTTTGTTGAGAAAGCCGAATTTAGAATAAAGTTCGGCAATAATCTCCAAAAGGGAGGATACCGCCTGATCAAAGGTATTCCCTTCCACGCCTTTAAAGGAGATACTTATAACAGGGAACTCTCCCATGATTTTTTCACGCAGGTCTTTAAAGTCGACACCCGCAACCGCCAGATTTCTGCCGTTATCTATAAATAGTTTTTGCTGATAGGATTTATCGGAGGGATTTTGATAATTAAGTTCACAAAACTCCTTAATCATACTCATGTTAAGAGTCTTGCCAAAGCGGCGGGGACGGATAAAGAGTGGATTTTTGACCTCATAGGAACTTAAAAAAAGCTCTTTTAAATAGGCTGTTTTATCCACATAATAGGCATTTCTTTCTATAATCTCGGCAAAATTCTCACTGCCCGTAAGAAACAATACATCCTGCTGCATCTTTTACTCCCGCACCAATTTTATGCTTGTATTCTAGCACAACATGCAACCTAAGAAGGATTTTGCGGCTTAGAAAACATAGCCTTTTTTCTCTGCAGAGACTTATCCGCATATCGATGTTTGCGCTTACAAAAAAATGAACTGTTTAATCCTCCCTTGATTTTGATATGGGGACTTGGCTACAGGGACAACGATATTTAGCAGAAGTTTTAAGATGCTTTTACTTTCACAGCTTTATCGAAGTCACCTGCCTCTTCATCAATTTACTGAGGCTATTGTTAGGCGTTTAATCAGCAAAAGTCCAAAGTTTATCTCAGCGCCATAAGTATTATCTTCTATGAGATGGTCTTTTAGGATGACACAGCGCTTTTAGTAGTCTCACTTGATGCACCACCATGACATAGAAGCCTGGAATAAAGGCTGCCCCTAAAAAGGTGGACAAAAGCGTACCACCCACAATGGCCGTACCAATGGAGATCTGACTCTGGGCACCGGCTCCATTGGCAAACATCAGGGGCATCACCCCTAATAAAAAGGCTACTGAAGTCATAATGATAGGACGAAAACGGATCTGCGCCGCCATTCTTGCCGCACGCAGCAGAGAATATCCCTGCAGGGTGAACTTATGCGCATATTCAATTAACAGGATGGCATTTTTGGCCGCAAGTCCCCCTGAGGTTAAAAGACCTATCTGCAGATAGACATCATTGTAGAGATCCCGTATATACACTAATAACAGGGCGCCTAGAAGGCCAAAAGGAATAATAAAGACTACCGCCAGCGGGATTACCCACGATTCATACAAAGCCGCCAGTACCAAAAATACAATTAAGGCCGAGAGGGTAAAGAGCATGACTGTCTGTGAACCTAACAGCATTTCCTGATAGGACTGTCCGTACCAGGCATAATTGTAGTGATGCGGATGCGCCATGACAATTCTTGCCATCTCGGCCATGGCCTCGCCAGAACTTGCTCCAATCATGGGATCTCCTGCAAGCGGAATGGCCGAAATACCGTTAAAACGCTGTGACTGCACCGGGCCATAGCCATAAGTGGCTTTAACCATGCCTGATAATGGCACCAGTTCCCCTTTTAGATTGCATAAACTTATTTTATAAAGATCGGAGTAAAGTGTCCTATATTCAGCATCAGCCTGCACATACACTCTTTTGATGCGGCCTCTGTCGATAAAGTCATTGACATATTTGCCCGCAAGAGCAATCGAAAGATTGTTATTGAGAGTTGAGGAGGAGATATGATGGCGCATGGCTTCTCTATCATCAATGCTTAGGATTAGCTCCGGACTGTCGGGCACGGTATCCATACGTACATTGGTAAGCATAGGACTTAATGATGCCACTTCCACCATCTCCTTTACATCATTTAAAAAAACTTCCCTATCATATCCATAAATATTCTGCACCTGCATTCTAAAGCCAGATGCCGGCCCCATGCCCCGTACCATACCCGGCATATTGACGTTGATTCTGGCAGTACTGTGATTTTTAAAATGCCTTAAAACCCGCTGTCTGATGCTTACGGCTGACTGAGACTTAGCAGGTCTTAGGCTCCAATCCTTGAGTTTTACAAACACACTGGCTACCGACTGTCCCCTGGCCCCTGCCGCCCCGTTGCCTAAAGTTACCATCACCCCCTCAATATTCTCCCCTTCAGTCTCTTCAAAATAGTCTCTAACCTCATGGGCTACCCTAGTGGTGTCAGTCATCGAGGTTCCGGACGGCATCACAATAGTGGTGAAGAGAATACCCTGATCCTCATTGGGCAGAAAAGAAGAGGGAATGTTTTTAAAAAGCACATAGGACAAAAGGACCAAACCTAGAGTAAAGAGCAGACACGCCTTAATATGATGCAGAAGTACATCCACCGTCTTTAGAAAATAGCCTATGCCTGCCTCCATAAGATGAGGCACAACATCGAAAATCGCATGAACCTTAGCTCTCTTTTTATCATTAAGAGTCCTGCTCTGACACTCCTCGTCCTTAAGCGCTACACTCTCCTGCCCAGCCCTGTCATAAAAAAATTCCTGTTTACTCTTATCCTGAGCATTAACTTTCTCTTGAAGACTCCCTAAACTATCAAAAGGCATCAGGCTGCGAGCCTGCATATGCTGTTTTTTTTGAGGATCTTTTAACAGGGCGGCACACCAGGAGGGAGTGATGATTAAAGCCACCACAATGGAAAACAGCATGGCACAGACAATGGTGACCGAGAACTGCTGATAGATTTTACCGGTTGCCCCTGAGAAAAAGGACATGGGCACAAACACCGCCGCGATCACCAGTCCTACTCCAAAAAGGGCTGAGGAGATTTCTTCCATGGAACGGATAGCCGCCGCATGCGGATTTAGCCTGTATCTTTGCATGAGTCTGCTGATATTCTCCACCACCACAATGGCATCGTCCACCAAAAGGCCAATGGAGAGCACCATGGCAAAAAGAGTGAGGGTGTTGATGGAGTAGCCTAAAACATAGAGCACGCTTATGGTAGAGAGGAGCACAATCGGAATGGTCATACACACAATTAAAGTGGCCCTCAGATCCTTTAAAAAAAGCAGAATCACTAAAGCCACAAGCACTAAGGCCTCGAGGAAGGTTTCAAAAATCTCCTCTAAAGAGGCTTTAACATACGGGACCGTATCATAGGGAATGGCATATTTCATCCCCTCAGGAAGACTATCCTCATAGGATTTTAGGAATTTTTCAATCCGCTGTGCAGTCTCCACAGCATTGGCGCCATCGGTTAAATCGATATTGATGACCGTAAAGGGATAATGATTGTAGGAGCCTGAGAACACGTAAGACTCTCTGCCCATTTCAATACGGGCCACATCCTTTAAAAGAATGGTGGCGCCGTTTTCAAAGGCTTTGACTACAATCTTCTCAAAATCCTCAAGGGAGGAGAGCATCTCCCTTGATTTGATGGTGATGTTAAGAGGCTCCTCGGCATGATTGGGGAGGGCGCCTAACTGACCTGAGGATAACTGTCTGTTCTGCGTGGTGATGACATTGACAATGTCCTCGGGGTTTAATTTATAGGAGGCCAGCTTTTCAAGATTAAGCCATACTCTTATGGCATAGGATGAGCCAAAGACATTAACCGCCCCCACACCATCAAGACGGCTGATGCTATCCTGCAGTACCGAGGATACAAAATCGGCGATATCCTCCTCCTGCATACTGCCATCATCACAGTAAAAGGCAATCCGCTGCAGCGTATCCTCAGACACCTTCCTCACATTAAAGCCGTTATCCTGTACCGCCTGCGGCAGTCTGCTCATGATATTCTGCAGCCGGTTCTGGATCTGCATCTGCGCCACATCCGGATCTACCTTCTGATCAAAACTGAAACTTAAGGTCGCTTCGCCCGATGACGTGGAGGTTGAGGAGAAATACAGAAGACCATCAAGTCCTGACATCTGCTGCTCTACAACCTGCACCACAGAATTTTCCATGGTCAGGGCAGAGGCGCCGTTGTATTTTAAAGTAAGACGGATAGATGGTGGTGCAATATTCGGAAAGCGCGAGATTTCAAGACGCGGCAGACACAAAAATCCTAAGACCATGATTAAAAGCGCAATCACGGTGGCAAACACAGGTCTATTGATGAAAAAACGTGAGAGCATAGCCTAGTCCTGAACCTTTACCTTCATATGATTTTTTAAAACCCGCCTGCCGCTTATAATCACGCGCTCCCCTGCTGTAAGTCCCTCTTCCACAAGATAGCGCCCATCCTCTAAGGCTTTTACACTAACCTTCTTTTTTATGGCCTCACCGTTTTCCACGGTATAGACATAAATATCACCGCGCGCCTCACGGGTCAAAGCCTTCTCAGGAAGCAAAAGGGCCTTATCCATGACACCTACTGCCATTCTGGCCGTCACATTCATGCCAGGCAGCAGCAGACGCTCTTTATTGTCAAAAAGCGTTCTTAGGGTAAGATTACCGCTGCTCTCATCCACTCTTACATCATAAAACTTAAGATATCCAACCTGGGTCTCTTGCTGTTTACTTAGAGTTGCTTCAGTTACAAGAGTAACCTTAATGCCGTCAGGCGGGAGTTTTAACTCGCCGTTTTTAATCTTAAGAAGGTTCTTTTGATAGTCAGAGGAGGACTCCTGCAGGTCGACATAAACCTTATTAAGGTCTGTTACCGAAGTAAGGGAGGCACTCTGATTGGCGGTAACGAGGGCGCCCCTCGTTACCGTAGAACGCCCAACCGTACCCGTAAGCGGAGATAAAACTTTGGTGTATTCAAGATCTAATTTGGCATTGGCAAGATTTGATTTGGAGATCTCAAGCTGCGCCTTGCATTCTGCGTATGCGGCTTTGACATCCTCTAACTCCTGACTTGAGACCGCATTGGTTTTCACAAGATTACTGTATCTTTTAAGTTTAAGGCCTACAAGCTCGAATTTGGCGAGATCTTTATGATAGGAGGCCAAAGCATAGTCATATTTGTTTTTAAACGGCCTGTCATCAATAAGGTACAGGGGAGCATCCTTTTTAACCTCCTCACCCCCTGAAAAATACTGCTCTCTAATAATACCGCTTACCTGAGGACGAATATCTGCACTCTCATAGGCGTTAACTACGCCATTTAAGGTGGCATGAAGCGTCACCCTCTCATAGGATACAGTCATGACCTCAACCACCTGCAGATCATCTTTAAACGCAACGCTTTCACTTTTTTGGTCGCAGGCACAAACAAGAAACGCTCCCCCAAGGATAACAACAGCAGAGACAAAAACTTTAATAAAATTCATAATTCACATCTTAAAATTTCTAAAACATTAAGATTTTAGCACGAGTATGTTAGGTAAAAAGTGCGCTTCTTTTAATTTTTAATTATGAATACAAACTTAGCTTTCCAAGCATTACCCTATAAATAGCCTCACATTAAATCTTGGCAAAGGAGATAACTGTCTTTTAAATTGAGCAGGCTTTTGTTAAAGGTCAACTAGTTTCTCTGTTTTTAGTTAACCTAATCCGCCATGGACAGGCTATTCCTTCATATTACAGCAGCTAAATATTTAAATACACCATGTGACTTTTGAGAAGAAAGCATATAAACCATGTTTGGTATGATTTTATACCTTAAAACTTAATGCCAGAATAGGGTCCTCTTTAATATGATTAACACCGACAAAACCTGGTGACCACTTTGTTGGCGCGGAGTGGCCACTTAGCTGGCGGTAGACACGTTAGCAGCGCATTTATAGAATTGATAAAAAAACAGCTGTGACAATAACATTCTTTTTAGAAAATCTCCTCCACACTGCCCTAAAACCGTATATTTCTGCTAAAATGTTCATACGGTGAGGCTATATTTTAAGTTCTTAACTTTCAAAGGTTGCGCTCTCGATAAAACACCTAGAGACTTTTTATGTCATAAGGTTTTTGCCCTTGCTACCACAAAAAAGATAGCAGGATATTCTAATTTTGACTACAAAAACTTTATAACCTAATTCTTTTTTTTACGCAGTAAGCGAGGATTGCCAGTGACACACTTGGTTTTAAGCAGGGTTTTGGATGAATTCTTTGACTTAAGGTTCATCAAGTTTCTTCTTGTAGGTGGGGTAAATACCTTCTCCTGTACCTTTTTTGCCTTTTTGTGTCTTTATATTCTTCCTGATGCCAATATTGCCTTCATCATAGGCTATGTCTTAAGTAACATCCTTGCCTATATCCTCAACAGCATCTTTGTGTTCCCTTGTTCTCTCTCATGGAGCCGCTACCTAAAATTTGCCTTATCCTATATACCTAATTTTCTGTGTGAAAATCTGGTAGTGGCAGTATGTTACAATCTCATGGGCATTCCACCGGTCATAAGTTATCTTCTTGCGGCCGTGATTGCCGTTTTTGTAACCTATCTTTGTGTCAAGTATTTTGCCTTTGGAGTAAAAAAGCATGACTGAGGATAGAAAAAATGTGATCATACTGGTCACTGTCTACATTCTGCTATATTTTGTAGGCAATAACCTTCTGCCGATTACCGATCCGGTGGAGAGCAACTATGTAGAGACCGCCCGTGAAATGATAGTCTCCGGGGATTATTTTTCCCCGAGGATCTATGATAACTACTGGTTTGATAAACCTATTCTCTTTTACTGGGAACTCATCTTCTTCTTTAAGATTTTTGGCTTTAATGACTTTGCCGCCAGGCTCGCCCCAACTCTCATGACTGGCCTTGCCATGACGGTGCTCTATCTTTTTGCAAGACGTCACTACGGCAAAAAACTGGCTTTTATCGCCACGCTTATGTTTATCACCTCCCTTGAGACCTGGTATATCGGGCATGCCGTCATCACTGATATGACCCTTCTTGTGACCATGTCCTTAACACTCATGTCCTTTTACAATGCCTATACAAGTCACAATTACCGATGGTACTATCTGCTCTCTGCCTCCTCGGCTTTGGCGGTTTTAGATAAAGGCCCCATCGGTCTTGCCCTCCCTGGCCTTATAATTCTCCTCTTTTTAATCGTGCAGCGTGATTTTAAGCCGTTGTTGGTCAAGGAGACTCTGTTAGGCCTCATCCTGTTTTCGCTCATTGTCTCCATCTGGTATGTACCGATGTATATGCTCCACGGCAAGGAGTTTTTAGAGGTGTTCCTAGGAGTGCACAATGTCATGCGGGCAGTATCTTCAGAGCACCCTCTCTTCAATGTCTGGTACTATTATTTTGTAATCTTTATCGTAGGTTTTATCCCCTGGATTTTTGTGGCAGTTCCCCTCTCAATCAAAAAGTGGTCACAGGGATTAAGATTAAAACTTAGTACCGATACGCGTTTTCTGCTTATCTGGGCCTTATGCGTCTTTACCTTCTTTGAGCTGGTGGCAACCAAATACGTTACCTACACCTTTCCATATATGTTCCCGGTAGTATTGCTACTCTCAAGACTCTTTATCAAGTATGAGAAGAAGTTTTTGTACGGAAGCATCGCCACCGCCGGCGTATATCTTATCCTGCTCTTTACGGTGGCCACTGCACAAATCAATAAATATTCGGCCAAAGACATTGCAGAGGTGGCCAAGCCCTATCTTTTAAAGGGTGTGCCCGTTTACTGTTTTGACAGAAGCGGTGAAGTGGTATCCTTCACCTACTATACGGGGGCTTTTGTCTATGATCTTATTCCTCCTATTGTGTACAACCTTATTCTTGAAAAGAAATTGGACTGGAGTGTTACCGACAATATGCCGAAAAAAAGTTTTGATGATGTGAATAAAGATGAGCCTTTTTTGCTGTTTACTCTTGAATCAAGAGCAAAGTTTATGCAGGAACTCTTTCCTGGCAGATGGATTGTTTTAGGTAAATATCTTGGTAATAATCTTTATTATCGTGAGAAAGAGTAGGAGTTAAAACCTTGAAAACCGTTTCGATTATAGTTCCTGTATATAATGAAGAGGACAATATTCTTCATTTTACCGAGGCTGTAAGTGAGGTTATGAATAAAGAGCCTTACGAGTGGGACTTATTGTTTATAGACGATGGCTCCAAAGACAGCAGTCTTGATATTATAGAGAAACTGCAAATTGAGCATGACAATATCCATGTCCTTGCCCTAAGCCGCAACTATGGTCATCAGATTGCCTTAACCTGCGGTCTTGATCATGCCACAGGCGATGCCGTGATCTCCATGGATGGAGACATGCAGCATCCGCCGGCACTCTTACCGGAACTCTTAAGAAAATGGGAGGAAGGGTTTGAGATCGTGCAAACCATTCGCAAGGATACCGAGGGGGTATCCATGCTCAAGAAGAAGACCTCCGAGTTGTACTATAAGATTATCAATAGGCTCTCTACAATAAGAGTACGCCCAGGCGGCTCTGATTTTAGACTTTTAGACCGCAAAGCCGTGGATGCCTTAGGCGAATATCGCGAGCATGACCGCTTTTTGCGGGGTATGGTCACGCTCTTAGGCTTTAGAGAGGCCGACGTTGAATTTGTGGCGCCGCCGCGCTTTGCCGGTAAATCCAAGTTCTCGGTTAGCAAAATGATGAAACTTGCCGTAGATGGAATTGTAGGCTACTCCGTGGTGCCCTTAAGATTCACTTTTGTAGCCGGCATGCTTTTTGCCCTCTTAAGTTTCTGCCTGTTAGTGCATGCCCTTTTTGTATATTTCTGTTATGAAACCGTCTCAGGCTGGACCACGATTATTGTCTTCATGTCAATTTTTGCGGGGATCCAGCTTATTATTCTCGGCATAATCGGGGAGTATCTTGGAAGAATTTACACCGAGGTCAAGAACCGGCCTTTATATCAGTTAAAAAACACTAAAATCAGGAAAAATTAATGAAAGCCTTACTGGTGAATGCCGACGATTTTGGACGTCATCCTCTAATCAATGAGGCGGTTTTGAGAGCCGTCGAACACAAGGGATTGCTCTCGGCAAGTCTTATGGCAGGAGAACCTTATTTTGAGGAAGCGGTCGCCATTGCCAAAAGTCATCCTATGCTTGGGGTCGGGGTACATTTGACTCTTGTAAATGGCAGACCGGTGTTGCCACCTCAGGAAATCCCATCTCTTGTATGCGAGGATGGCTCCTTTTATCCTCATCATAATGCCTTTATCAAAAAATATCTTACCCTTAAAATACGTAAAGAGGATGTAGTAAAGGAGCTCTCCGCGCAGATAGATAAAGTCATAAGGGCCGGGATCACACCTACCCATGTTGACAGTCATCAGCATATTCACATGCTGCCAGGTATTTTTCCAAAGGTGTTGAACCTTGCACAAAAGAACAAGATCAATAAAATCCGTATTTCAGGATGCGGTTTTGCCAATCCTTTTATCCCCTGGCCAGGCTTTGGCGATCTTATAGGTAAATGCGCGCTGCAGTGCTTTAGCATGATAGACACCCTAAAGGCTCAAAAAGCAGGGTTCCTCTATCCTGGGCATTTTGTAGGTCAGGTGGCAGGAGGTGCCATCACGGCAGACTTTATGCAGAATCTTCTTAAAAACATGCATGAAGATACGGTTGAAGTGATGCTGCACCCCGGCATGAATAACAGGATATTAAGCCTAAGTTCAGGCTGGGATCATGATTATGAGGCAGAGTTTTTGGCCGTAACCTGTGAGAAAGTACATGAGTGCATGCAAAAACATGGCATAAAACTTATCAACTTTGGAGATTTATGAGAGATCAGTAACACTGGCTTCATAATCGCTATGATGTTTTAAAATCACCAAATCCTCTCATAGGTTCTGCACTCTGCCCCCACAAAGATGATGGCATATGAGTCAAGATGATGACTTCCTACGGCTTCTTTGAGCACAGCCCCCTTGCGGTATTTTTCTATTTCCAAGCGGGCCTCTAAAAGTTTGGTCTCAATTAGAAACTTGCGGTCATTCTTTTTGGGCAGATATTTAAGTTCTAGTAGAAAATCGTGACCGTTAGGTTGCAGGGCGAACGCATGAAAAAATACAAAAATGGGGTAAAATGAAATATATTAGTAATATATTTTAATAACTTAACCTATTTACAAATACAGTTTTGTAATTTATGCTATGTATTAGTAATACGGAATGTAATTATGAAACCAGATTTAGCTAATTATCCTGAGATCCCATTAGGTTGTCTTATAAATGAAAATAAGCACTTTAATCTTTTCCAAATTTATAGAAACGTTAAAGTGACAGATGCTAATACAGG
>Ga0326511_10005212_pt1 | contig 10273 bp, 7 predicted proteins | sample 0_2496_0518_D_FD_203701 | JGI IMG/M metagenome (GOLD analysis project Ga0326511, IMG submission 203701) | Bovine rumen microbial communities from UC Davis, California, United States - 0_2496_0518 | ecosystem: Host-associated > Mammals > Digestive system > Stomach > Rumen | place: USA: California... | reverse complement strand
TATGTCTGTCACAGCTCGCAGGCGCGTTCGGGGCATTTCGTCAGGAAGGTTGCCGACTGCACTGTGACCGCTCCCGCCGCCAGCAGCTTTTTTACGTCATCGGCATTTGTGACGCCTCCGCCAGCGCAGACCTTCAAGTATTTCTTTCCATTCGGACGCGACGCCGAGATACTGGAGCCTGAAGCATACCGCCTTGAATTCCTGAATGCGTACAGAGCCGCGTTTGAGATTTATTTCTGATTTAATATCAATTCAATATTATTATAATATTGAATTGATATTCATATAATATTAATTATCGCTTTGCTCGCCCAGGGAATGGTGAATAAAGAATAACGAATAGTGAATAGTGGCGGTTCGGATATCTGTGAACTACCCATTGTCTAAAGCCAATGGGCTTCCTGCTTCATCGTGTTCGTAACCTACTAACTCCACAGGCGTAAATTCGGGCTGAACCGTCCCTACTGTTGTTATAACAAAAAAGCTACGCTTTTGGCAGCCTTAACCCACCGTCTAAAGCCGACGGGATTGCGGCTGCCATTTTTTCAAGGCTTGTACAGTCGCTGAATGCATAGTTTCCGATACTTGTGACTATGTCGGGAATAGTTATACTTGTCAGATCTGAGCAGGAACAGAACGCACACGATCTCATTTTTTCTAACAGGCTTTTCTGCTCCTAACTATTCAGTCGGTACAGAAAGACGATGGTTTTACTTGACATAGTACTGCACTCCTATCTCTTACTGTAATTAGTAAGATCTATAGCCTGATTATATCACAAATCCTGCAGAAAAGATATATAATTTTTACATGCCTCGTTAGTCTGCGCCATCCAGGTGCTCGATATCGGCAGCCGACTCTGCTCTTATAACAGCAAAGGTGTTTGTAAAATTCAAGGACAATTACAAACATTTGTAATTGTCCTTTTGGGTGTTTTATAAATATGTTTATTGGTGTTTGGAATTGTTTACTTATTCAGAAGCCGATCGCTGTAATCATTCAGGTAATACTTACGTTCGCTGATATTCTCATCATAGAAGCACAGACCGGTTATCAGCAGCTCGCCTGATGATGTCCTGCCGACAGTATAGTTCTTTTCGACATACAGTTCCACAACATCCTTCCAGTCGGAAACATTGCATTGACCGTAATCGTTATGACCGGTCGCTACGACAGTGCCGTCCTTTCTGAGAGCCACAGTGTGCATCTTTCCGGCATAGACCGCAGTGATATCCTTCCAGTCAGTCACATCGCACTGGCCAAATCTATTGCTGCCCTGCGCGATAACGGTGCCGTCAGCCTTCAGACCCACTGTATGATAATATCCTGCCGAGATCATCTTCATACCGCTCCAATCTGAGATCTCACTCTGGTGCCATTCGTTGCCGCCGGTCACAAGTACGGTCCCGTCAGCTTTGAGTCCGACCGTATTACTGCGTCCGGAGGATATCTGTATCAGGTCGTTCCAGCTCTGTACATCACAGCGCCCGTCGGTGTTGTTGCCGACCGCATACGCCGTTCCGTCTGACTTCAGTGCAACGGTATGTTCATAACAGGCGTCTATATATAACACATTCTTCCAATCGCCCACATTGCACTGGCCGAACTCATTATTGCCTGTGGCTGCTGCGGTCCCGTCACTGCGAAGCCCGAAGAGATTCTTATAACCTGCCGACAGCATGGTAATATCGCTCCAGCCTTCAGCGTCATCCACCTTTTCCCAATCGATAGCGTCAACATATGAGACACTGACCTTCCGGGCATTATCAATAACAGCAATGCCGTCATAGGGCAAGGCAAAGAAGTCGTTCTTTGTCAGGAGATCTCCACTATCTGCTGCAGACGTGACGACACTGCTTTCGGCAGACGATATAACGGATACTGAGGATGAGGAATCTGTTTCGGTGTTTTTTGACTGCATCAGGAGCAGGATCACAGCAGCTGCGCCAATGACCGCAACAACTGACAGCAGACCTATGATAATTCCCTTGCGCTTTGCTCCTGAAGAAGAAGCGCTTTCAGGAGTACGGGACGCTTCTGACGGGCTGTCTGCTCCCTTTGCTGTCCGGTGCTTTTCGAGCAATTTCTTTTGTTCAGCCTGATCCAGCTGATAAAGACAGGTTATCCTTGACATAGTGATCGTATCCTTTCTTTCGTCCAGTTTTATCCTTCCCATATAATACTTGCATTACAGCTTGCATTCCAATTTTTATGCCATGTGTCCGGAGCAGCTTTCCGACCTGTTATAATGATCTTCTGGCTGTCAGTCCATTTGAAAAACGCCGAGTGGTCAATATCCGTGACTTCATAGGGTATGCTGATGCTGCCGATCTTTGAACAACCGGAAAAAGCCCAGACACCAATATACCTCATACTTGAAGGAATATTGACAGACGCAAGATTTTTGCAGGACGCAAAAGCCCTGTCACCGACAGAAAGCACGCCGTCCGGAATGGTCACACCTGAAAGGTTATTGCATACGCAGAAGGAATGCGCGTCAATATACCTGACACTGTCGGGAATGACATAGGAGGTATCCGATCTTGCAGGAGGATATTTGTAAAGAACAGTCTTATCCTTATCAAACAGCACTCCGCCTTCTGCGGAAAAGTATTGGTTATCCTTATCAACAGAGACCGCCTCGAGAGCGGAGCATTTTGAAAAGGCAAGATCGCCTATCCATGAAACATTCTTCGGGATATGCACGGTTTTCAGACCGGTGCATCCGGCAAAAGCCCAGCCGTCTATAATCTGCAGGCTCTCAGACAGGGTGATTCCGGTGAGACTGGTACAATCCTCAAAAGCAGATTCTCCTATACGCGTCACTGTATCAGGGATGGATATTTCAGAAAGATTGCCGCATCCGTCAAACGCCTTTGCCCCGATAGCGGTCACTCCGCTTTCTATCTTGACTTTTTTGAGATTGGATAGATTCATATATTCTTTATAATCGCTTTCAAAATATGCGTCCGATTTAATAGTCAAAACTCCATCCTCATAGTAATAGCAGTCATGCTGAGCCGACGGGACAGTTTTTTCGGCGGCTTTCAGAGGAAGCGAACTCTCAGACTGCAAAACGGAGGTCTCGTTCTGTCCGGAGACAGCGCTCACTCCTGCCGCCGGCGCATTTTTTGCGGACATCAGAGAGGCAGTGATACCGCCGCCCACAAGCATAGCGCATATAATGGCCACAACCGCCGCAATGCGCTTTGCGCTCTTTTTGCCGCCGTGAGCATCAGACCTCGTCGGAGCTTCATAGACTTTAACATTATTAAACTCGGCAGCAGTCTGCACGGCCGTTATGTTTTGTACATCCGTATGCTCCCGAGTGGAAGCCGCAGCAGCTCGCTTTTGCAGCAGTGCTGCCTGTTCCTCCGGAGTCAGAGGAAACAGCGATATGATCCTTTGTTTTTCGGACATAATTATCACCCTTTCGAAAAGTCATAATTCATCGGGTTATGTATCACCATGATGCTGCCGTTCCGGCACAGAGCTATGGCGGCGACGCTGTTCATGTATATCTGCGGCTTTTTATATGTCATGCTCAACGTCTTACATTCCTGTTCATCAAGTCTGTAAAGAGTCTTTATTTTATCCTCCCCCGGCAAGAAGACTCCGACCTCTATAGGTCGGGGCTGGTTTTCCCTTGACAACATAGATATCTGTTTCTAAAATATAGACATAGAGGTTTCCAAAAGTTGTTCGTAAGATAACAGTACCGTAGGGAGTACGGGAAGGGTTGGCCTCATAAAAAACCCATAGCCTCGGAAACTGATGCCCGTAAAATGCAATCCTTTGCAAGGTTGGGCGGATTAAAGGAAGCTCCCGCCTCTATAGGCGGTGAGTACTTCACCCTTCATATTCTATATCCTCCATGAAAGAAGAAGATCAACACTATAAAGCAAACCGTCTCCGCTATGACGATCACCGGAATACCGACCATGAATTTCCTGCGCTGCGTCTTATGCTTGATCTTTCGCATCGTCAGATACATTCCTATTCCACCGCCTAAAAAAGCAATAAGCATCAGTTCTTTCTCCGGGATGCGTCTTTTATGCTTACGGGCTGCCTTCTTATCGTAGACCGTCATGAAAGCGGCTGTTATATTCACAATAATAAGATAGATAATAACAATGAAGTTGAGCCATGCCATTGAAGTTTTCTCCTTTCCCGCCGTCAGACCGACTGAGACTCCTTCGGAGCTATACTCTGTTCAGTCCGATCCGCCTCATTCTTTCATCCCCCATTACGGCTCCGAACAGCCTGCCCATCTCCATATTGGCGGATTCGTCGGAAATCTCCTTTTCGGAAGGCTGGTGCTGCTGCAGCTCCTGCTCTTTCTTATTGATCTGACTGAGAGATAATTCCTCATCCCTTTGCAGCTGTGCTGTGGCAGCCGTTGTCTGAGTTACGGCAAGCGGAACAGTTCCTATATGCTCCAATAATTCCGGCAGACCTTCTATCAGCTGACCTATTCTTTGATAAAGCTGTATCCTTTCTTCCGTCAGCCGTTCGTTTTCTCTGGCGGCAAGAGCAGCCGGAGACACCATACTGTCGTCCCGATCAACGGCGTCTGTGTCACAGGGCATCTGTGAGAGAACGATATCCTCATAAAAAGCCTCGCTCGGAGCCTCACTGGTAAACATATAGATCTCCGTATTTTTTGCAAGATCACGCATCTGGGCATAATTATAGTTTTCCGTTGCCTGAGCAAGCTGTACGGCTATTTCCTCATCGACAGACATATTTTTCAGCAGCTCAAGTCTCTGCTGCATAGTCGGATATGACATGCGTATCATCAGCAGCTTTCTGCGCAGCAGGCTCGGTATACAGTGGTCGTTCTTATCGATGATGATCACAAACACCGGCGGGATCACCGCCGACTCTCCCTGATACTGACTGATGCATACATATTGACCCAGCCGGTCATACACGTTCTTCAGATCCTCACGGTCAGTATTATCTATTACGAGACAGACACCGTCGGCTTCCGGCATCTGACGGAAAAGACATTCAAAAAATCGATGGACGATATCATCGGTATAATCGTCCACTGTTCCCTTTTCTATCATACTTAGCCGCTCTTCCGCATCGGCATTCAGCTCTTCCGGAGAAAAGGCAAACACCTTTGCCGGAAGATAAACAAATTCAAATTCCCTCCCATTTTCCTCTTCTGTTTTCCATAAGGTATAGTAAGCAAGCTCTGCGGCCGTATGCTTGCCGCAGCCGTCCGGACCGGAAAAGATAAGTCCGTCGTTGATATTTTTTTCAACCGCCTGCTCTATGATATCCTTCCAGCCGAAGGAGTAATCCTCTTTATAAGGAAGCGGATGACTTTTTATCAGATCGTCATCCTCTGCTCCGTGTCTTTCCAGAATATCCTCTTTCATACAGCTGCTGTTCTGCAGAATACTCCGTATCCGGAAATTCATGTGTTTTTCTAACAAACTTTCTCCCATAAGATCAACTCCCTCAAAGGATAAAACGACAGGACCGTCTAAGAACTCCTGCCCTGCTGATTGCCGGCAGAAAGCAGACACGAACAGGGTCTGCTTTTTATCGTGCATCAGAATAATGTGAAAAATTCTTTTAGCCTGTCAGACGCCGCTTCAGGTACAGACACATCTGACAATGCGGCGCCGGCAGGCTTTGAAAGCAGCATATTATTTTTTCTTCTCAAATGCTTCGATAGACGCAAGGATATCGCTCTTCTTTTCCGGCGGACAGGCGCTCAGTATCTCATCAAAGAGTTCACGTCCGAGAGTCACGCTGCCGTCTGCAATGGCGTTTGCTACAAGCTCGTCGGATATCTCCTTATTGATCCGGCCGCTCTCATCACGGACAGCGAACCGCTCTATTGCCAGACGCTTGATGTTCTGATCGATCAGTACGGATATCTTATCAAGATCACGGAAGCAGTAATTATCCGTAACGTCCGCCATATACGCTTCATCGATGTCACCGCCCAGACTTATCCCTTTCAGATTCCTGCGGAAATAGTCTGTCCTTACATCCTCCGACGGAAGCGGCACACGCACAAAGGTCATGATCCTTGAGAGCATTGCTTTCTCTATCTTATCGGGGTAATTGGTCGCAGCCATAAAGACTACGGGCTTCTCACATGTGGTGATGATATTGTAGGCTTCCATAAACGCCACGCTCAGGCGTTTTTCGTGTCCCTCCTTGCTCTCTGCGCGATCGGAGCACATATTCTCAAACTCATCCATGTAGAGGATACACGGTGCATTGTCCACAGCCTCCTGAAAAGCCGCCTTGACCACCTTTTCACCGACGCCTACATAGCTGTCGTGAACATCTGCACCTGAAAGCTGTATAAATCTGAACCCCATTTCCATCAATTCTCCGGCAACCGCTTCTATAAAGAAGGATTTGCCCGTACCGAAGGGACCGTAAAACAGGAAGGATTTCAGCATCGGTATTTTGAGATAAGCGTCCGTTTTATCCCAGCCGATATTATCCAGCAGCTCCCGCCGGATAGTCGTCTTCATTGCCTCCATGCCCACAACGTCGTCAAGCGTGTGCTTTGGCTTTTCTGTCCGGTACCATTTTTCGATCATCTCAGCAGTCACATCAGAATTTGCATTTTTTGTTGTGAAGCCGGACTGCGTAGTGACATAATTTCCCTTTTTCGCCGACTGAACGGCTGACTGTGCAGCAGTCTGCCCGGCGGGCTTATATGCAGCCGGCTGTACGGGCTGAACGACATTGACAGGAGCGGGCTTTACTGCCGGCGGATGCAGCTTTTTATATACATCTATCGCTTTTTTCTCGGCATCAACGGCTTTTTCTTCCCACTGCCTGTGAAACGTCTCAGATGATGAATTCAGTACGCTGATCTGCCTTGCGGTCTCGGCTGCCTGCAGATACAACTGATATTCCTCCGGGCTGGGTTCTCTCTTTCTGCGCGCCGTGTTCTGCGCCTGCGCGGTAAACGAATTATACCTGTCCAGCAGCTCTTTCATGGTCCTTGCATAATAACTCTCACTCATGCTCCATTGCCTCCCATATTGTCTTCCGGATCGCTGTCTGCCGTCTGATACGGCGCAGCCGGATTCATATCGCCTGTACCGGCAAATGACTGATTCCTGCTCCAGCCTGAGGATCTCTGCATCTCGTGCAGTATCTTAAGATCGTCTTCGGAAAGTCCGGAGGACTGAGTGCTTTCTTCCGGCTGCTGCGCCGGCGGCGCGATATTGCCGTAAGGCTCGGCTGCGGGACCTGACTGTTCCCGTGCTGCTTCGATACATTTATTGATATCTCCTGTTGCAATCAGCATTTCCATAAAACCGCCGCTCGTAACGATCTTCTTTTTTTCTTCTACGGACTCAACGGAATTCAGAAAAGCGTATTCTTCTCTTGTAGGATTCTTTTTTGCTTTCGGCATTTTTACCTTTTCGCCGGCAATAGTTTTTGCAGCCATATCCAGCAGCGCATAAGCGTCCACAATACTGTCATAGGAAGCTACGCTCTGTATCACAAAAAGCGCCTCGTTCACCAGCATATAACCAACGGCAGCGTCCATTATCAGATTTTTCTGTACAGTCACGGGATAACCCTTTGCCATTCCCTCCCTGATCTCTTCGCTTTGCAGACGGATAGCGCGTTCATAATTACTGCGGCAGACGCCCAGATCCCCGGCACAGTCCATCAGGTCTTTTGTCAGCTGTGCCTCATGCTTTCTTCTGTCGTTTTCTTTCTTGAAGTGATAGCTTCTTTTTATCTGTTCGATCTTCTTCTTGACAGCCTCTACCTTTTCTTTTACAGCAATAGCCATTTCACTGCCTCCTTATGTTTTATTGAAGTAATGATTTATATTTATTGTCATAATTGTCGATCAAGCGGTATCTTGTTGTCTGGTCGGATGAATATGTACTTTATGTGCCGTTTACTTATATATATAAGAAATCATTGAAGCTTCCTCGACCTTTGATCCGGCTCTTTCTCGGCATACACATATATCTGCAAACTATTCTGATCTTCTTAGGTTACACTACAGTCCTCCTTTTGTTTCTGCCTGATTGTGTGAACTACCCATTGTCTAAAACCAATGTGCTTCCTGCTTCATCGTGTTCGTAACCTACTAACTCCACAGGCGTAAATTCGGGCTGAACCGTCTCTACTGTTGTTATAACAAAAAAGCTACGCTTTTGGCAGCCTTAACCCACCGTCTAAAGCCGACGGGATTGCGGCTGCCATTTTTTCAATATCTCCATAGGGCTGCTCAAGATATTCCTTTTCGTCAAGGACCTCCTGCGGAAGCGGACTTGCACCGAAATTAATGCTGAGCAGCTTATTCCTGATCTTCTCCTCATTTTCGGCTTTGTTGGCGGTAATGCTCCTGTCAGCGTCCTCCTTTGCCTGTTCACGAGCCTGCTTCCTTTTCTGGAACTATGCAACGATCGGGTTGCTGCTTTTCGGTGCGAATCTTATTCTGTTCCCTGTTAACTGACTTGGTCTTGACATATTTATTGCTCCTTTTAAACCGATATGTCTTCATCACATTAAATATCATCAAAAAACGTCTTACTCCGTCAGTTCGCATTGCGGGTACGGCTCGTGTTGATATTTATTATCTGCGGCTCCAGCACCTTTTCGTGTTCTTTTTCGATCTGATCCAGCTCCTCCTCTGTGTACAGATGTATCTGTACGCCGCCCTGATTGTCTTCAGCCACGCCGCGACCTTCCATCTGCTTCTGTCTGGCAAGCTCCGCAATTTTTGCCACCTGCTTCTGCGCCTCGTCTCTTGCCCTCAGGTTGCCCGGAGAATTTGCCAGTTGCTCAACTGCGGCCTCCATTCTGTCCATTTCCTGGAAGAATTCGTCAAACTGCTGGTCCTGCTCCGCCGCCTCCTGCTGGGTTTTCTGTATCAGCTCGTTGAACTTGTTCATCAGATACTTATCCTGAGGCTGAGGAACCGTCCTTAAGGTTGTAAGAAAACCGTCGAGGATCCTTTTGTGTCTTGTCAGCTCCTGAAAGTCATTGTTATAGCTCACCATTTCATACTGCAGTGTGGACTCTCTGATGCGCATATCCACAAGCCACTTATAAAGACTTTTCATCTCCTCGTCCCATGTGTTTCCGTGCAGTATATATTTCTCGCGCATGATCCTTTCAAACTTCGCCTTGAGCTGCGGCTCCTCTACCATTCTGACGGCCATCGAGTCTCTTTCCTGATTCATTGTCCGGGTTTTTTCATTGACGGCTGCCTCTCTTTTTGCCACACTGTCCTGCAGCCCGTCAAGAACAGTACAGCTCTGGATATAATCCATCCAGACAGATATGTATTCCTCTGATTTTTCTATAAAATCCTTTTGCAGACCGACCGGAACGGAGGGTATCTTGTCTCTGATCTCACCGATAGTCACGCTGAGTGCATGGCAGGCTGCTCGGGCAGCATTTGCGTTTCCTCCGTCTATCGCCTGCTTGGTAAGTATGGCAATCTGATAGATCCCCTTGTCTATCCTGCTGATATCCAGCCCGCTGTAATCCTGGGTATTGCTGCCGATGCGCTCGATGGCGCCCATGACCTGAAATTCAATATCTCCATAGGGCTGCTCCGGATATTCCTTTTCGTCAAGGACCTCCTGCGGAAGCGGACTTGCGCCGAAATTGATGCTGAGCAGCTTATTCTTGATCTTCTCCTCATTTTCGGCTTTATTGGCGGTAATGCTCCTGTCAGCGTCCTCCTTTGCCTGTTCACGGGCCTGCTTCCTTTTCTGGAACCAGGCAACGATAGGATTGCTGCTTTTTGGTACAGAGCTTTTTCTGCTCCCTGTTGCCTGACTTGGTCTTGACATATTTATTGCTCCTCTCTTAATTTAATCCAATGTTTTATTTAAAATAATATTTGTTCTGTCTTCTCCCATAACACTTCTCATCAAATCACCCATTGTCATATTGGCAGCTTCTTTCTCAATTTCACTGGGCTGCGGTTCTGTCATGTTTTTTTCTTCTGAATCAGGGGAAAATGCAGCAAATGGATCTTTGGGTGCGCCAGGTATTTTCAGATATTCACGGTATTTTTTTGACATGGCAATCAGTTCATGGGCTCTTTTCTGCAGGATGGGTTCTACTTTCATCACAATCTTAACAGCATCCCCCATCAATACGTCATTGTTTTCCTTTTTATCCCAAATATATCGTGAATAGTATTCGTGTGACATACTCCCGCCGCCTACGCTAACGCTTAGAGGCGGGGGCTTCTCGTTCAAGTACGGCAACCCGTACAGCTGGTGCGAGCTAACCCCGTGTG
>Ga0326511_10005211_pt1 | contig 10273 bp, 6 predicted proteins | sample 0_2496_0518_D_FD_203701 | JGI IMG/M metagenome (GOLD analysis project Ga0326511, IMG submission 203701) | Bovine rumen microbial communities from UC Davis, California, United States - 0_2496_0518 | ecosystem: Host-associated > Mammals > Digestive system > Stomach > Rumen | place: USA: California... | reverse complement strand
AGGACGCCCTGACTTCCTTTAAAAGCTGCGGGCTAAAAAAAATAGACTTTCGCTCAATAAAAGTCGCCTGTATCAAACCGCTACGCTTAAAAGATACAGGCGACAGGCGAAAGTCTATTTTTTTCTTCACGCCCTGATGCAGCAAACCAGTCAGTCAGGGCGTCCTGCTGCCGTCGGGTTAACGATACTTTAGCCGCGGCTTAAAGCCGATTGCGGGTCGTCATCCCGCCTCGTTAAACGACAGCTTCTTTTCTATTATCCTCAACAGGCGCTTGTTTTAAACATTTCTGTTCTTCATACACAATCGTCGGCGCGATCAAAAAACCGTTGAAATGCGACGCGCTGACCCACGAATAGGCGCCGATCGCGAGCGTCAAAACGGGATCGCCGATCGAAAGGGGCGGTGCCATGACATCACGGTAAAGCACGTCAATCCCGTCACAGCTCGGCCCGACGAACGAAGCGCGTTCACGCGGTCCGCGTCCGTAGAACTTCAGCGGATATTCGCCCTGCCAATGATCGTAAATCATCCCCGAAAACGCACCGTAAACGCCGTCATCGAGAATATACCACATACTGCCGTTGCGTTCCTTCGTGCCGATAACCGACGTCACGAGATTGACGGCCGTGCCGCAGAGGAAACGCCCCGGTTCCGCCCAGACTTTCGTCTCCGGGAACAGACGCTCCGTGACCTGCTCGATCCGGTTGCACATATGAACAAGGTCCGGTTCCGGTCCGGAAACGGACGGAACGGGGAACCCGCCGCCGATGTCAAGATCGGTGAGAGTCAGCCCCCGCTCTTTTGCCTCATCGAAAAGTCCGCGGCAAAGAAGTAAGGCTTCTTCATACGATGCCGTGGACAGCGATTGACTGCCGACATGAAAACAGATGCCGATCGGATTCAGCCCGGCTTCCCTCGCCTGCTCGAGAAGCGGGAGCGCTTCTTCGGGCGCCGCGCCGAACTTCGTATTGAGATCGACCACGGCTTTATTGTTGCGCACGCGGATACGAACGAGTACGTCCGCCCCCGGCACATACGCCGCGATCTTGCCGATCTCCGTGGCATCATCGAATGTGAACCGCCTTACGCCGCATTCCCGCGCCGCAGTGAGACCCCGCCGATCCTTGACCGGATTGGCGTAGATCATGCGGCTCCCCGGGATTCCCATCCCCGCGAGCATCCGGATCTCGCCGTCCGAGGCCACGTCAAAGCAGGCACCGCGTTCATTTAACCGACGGATAAACGCCGTCGTCGGGTTCGCCTTGATCGCGTAATAAATGCCGACTCGCGGCATTTCGCGCCGCAGCAGTTCGTAATTGTCCTCCATGGCGTCAACCGAAGCCACGAGAAACGGTGTCGGATACCGCCCTGCCAATTCATGCAGTTCGCTTTCCGTGAGACAAAATTTTTTCATAACACAACCCATCCTATATAAGATTTAAGGACTTTACACACTTATACGTCCTCATGGCGCTATTATAGTACAGTGAGCCCTGCATAACAATCATTTTTTCATAAATCTCGCCGATCCCGTGAACAAAAACTTGCCATATCGATCGAAACTCTCTATAATTGTTCCAGAACTTTTAGGCATTATAAGAAAAAGCATGTCTATTATAAAAGGACATGCTCATTTAGGAAGGATTTTCTATGGAACTGAACCAGTTGCAGTATTTTCGGATCATGGCGCACGTACAGCATTTTACGAAGGCCGCCAAAGAGGCGTCAATTTCGCAGTCGGCATTAAGCCGCTCCATCGCGAAACTCGAGGACGAACTCGGCGTGCCGCTGTTCGACCGGTCGAAACGTGACGCCTGCCTGACACGTCAGGGACGGATTCTTCTCCCTCATGTCGAGCGTGCCCTTGAGGAGCTTGAAACGGCGCGTGAGGAGCTCAGCGACCGCGACGATGAGGATGAAGGCGTCATTAATCTTTCCTTTCCTCACTCACTCGCCGGGCATTTCCTGCCGACTCTGCTCGGACAGTTCCATCGCGAACATCCGCATATCCGCTTTATCCTGAATCAGCACAATTCCGCTTATCTCGCCAAGCAGCTCGCCGACGGCGCTACCGATCTCTGTTTTTGCTCGACGATCATGACGACAGACCGCGTCGTCTGGAACTATCTCTGGTCCGAGGAACTGTTTCTCGCCGTGCCGAAAAGTCACCCTCTCGCCGAACGGGAATCGCTGACGCTCAAAGACATCGAAAAGGAACCGCTCATCGCGATGAAACCGTCCCACAGTCTGCGCCTGCTTTCGGATCAGCTGTTTGAAACGGCAGGCAGTCACCCGCAGATTATCTTTGAAGGCAATGACATCAATACGCTCGCCGGACTCGTCTCCGCGGGACTCGGCGTCAGTCTCATCCCGCAGCTGCTTGACACGACGGAACTTGATATCGTCTTTATCCCCGTTTCCTTCCCTCTCTGCCGGCGTTCCATCGGCCTTGCCTGGAATACGACGCAATCCCTTTCACCGGCCGCCGTCGCGTTCCAACAGTTTATTTTTCATCATTTTGCCGGACGGCGCGGAAAGCACCTCACGAGTCTGACATAAAGCACATTTATGCAGAAATGCATGAAAATGTTTCATGTCTTTGATGCACGCCGTTCATCAAACCGGATTCATAACAACAGCCAATATAGAAATTGACGGGAACTATCCGAAAGTCCCCGTCTTTTTTCTTGCGTATCATGTATACAATGTATCCGTATCATGGTCAGCATACATTAGACAAGGACAAACCCCCGTCCTATAATGAACTCATCCTACAAATGCAGGCAATGCAAGGTAAGAAAGGTGATATCCATGAATCATTGCTGTGCCGATGAAGACATCGACGAGTTACAAATCGAAACGGGGCTTTCCCGTGCTGACGCGAAAGGAATACTTCTCGAGGCATCGCCCCATTCGTTCCTGCCGGTAAGCACCGCAGAGAAAACGAATATTTTTACAAAGGAAGTTCCTTCCTCCCCGACTGCCGCAACAGAAAAATCGGCAAAGAAGACACTTTGGTCCCGCAATTATCTGTTTACGATCGCGATCAATCTTCTCGTCTACAGCGTCCATTTCCTGTTGATGCTTTGGTCGACAGCGTATGCGATGGAGCGCTTCGGGGCTTCGATCGGCATGGCGGGGCTCGCTTCAGGACTCTTCATTGTCGGCGCCTTGTTTGCGCGTATCCCGGCCGGGCGTTTTATTGATTTCGTCGGCCGCCGTCATATGTTCCTGACCGGTACGAGTTTCTTTTTCCTGATGATCCTCCTCTATCTCGTTGCACCGACATTAACATTATTCATGGTCGTTCGTTTCCTCCACGGCATTTCGTTCGGTTTGACGTCAACGGCAGCGAGCACGATCGTTGCCGCCCTGATTCCGCTTTCCCGCATGGGTACGGGAATCGGTTACTTTACGCTCGGCGTCACGATTGCTTCGGCGATCGGACCGTTCCTCGCGATGACACTCACGGCTGTTCATGCGTTTACAACCGGTATTGAAATCACCGCCTGCGCGGCATTTGTCATTTTTGTCCTCTCTTTCCTTATCAAGGCGCCGGAACGCGTAATCCTGCCGCAGGAACGTCAGGATTTGAAAAAACTTTCGTTCAGCCGCTTTTTTGAAGTCAAGTCACTCGCGATTTCCGTCATTGCGCTGATGGGTGGCGTCTGCTACTCGACGGTTCTGTCATTTCTCGGCGCATACACGAACGCCATCGGCGTCACGGGCATCGGTGCTACCTGCTTTTTCCTCTGCTTTGCGCTGACGTCATTTATCAGCCGCCCGCTTACGGGTTATCTGCTCGACCATTTCGGCGGCAACGTCGTTATTTATCCGTCACTGCTCTCGATGGCATGTGCAATGGGCATCATTGCGAACGCAACGGGCGATATCGCCATGCTCATCGGCGCACTCTTCCTCGGTTTCGGTTACGGAACGGTCACGGCGTCCTGTCACACACTCGCTGTTCACTGTGCGCCGATGCATGAAGTCGGTGTCGCCACGAGCACGTATTTTGTCCTGCTCGACTTCGGCATCGGCGTCGGGCCTTACACGCTGGGCAGTTTCGTGCCGTCGTTCGGATTCTCGTTCGTTTATCTCGGTGCCGGCGTCATTGCGATCCTCGGTATCGCCCTTTACTATATGACAATCGGACGGTACGGCCTCTTCACGCGTCACCGCATGGACCGTACGACACAAGCCAAGGAGATCACGGCAAAGCGGCGTCAACACTTCTACGAAGAAGCGTTGGCCGCAGCCCGTTGATTGATAGATTTATTTTCTTCTTTCACACACTGTAAACACGAAAACTCCGACCGGTGAGGTTTTACCCTGACCGATCGGAGTTTTGTGTTTCCCGTGATATGTTGCGGGATGATCCGGTTTGCTGTTGTTCGTATCGCTGTGCTTCGCCGATTGTGTTTTGTGACACGCACGTGACCGTGCGATCGCCGCGACATCCACGACGCAGTGTCAACTGTCGAGTTTATGCGCGAGGCGTTCGGCAAGGAGCGTATAACGCAGACGCGTACGATCGTTTTCAACGGCAGTACGCAGAGCTGCGCGGCTGCCGAGAAGGATGACCTGTTTTTCGGCGCGCGTCACGGCCGTATAAAGGAGGTTCCGCTGCAGCATGATGTGATGGCCGGGAACCAGCGGCAGGACAATGACGGGATATTCGCTACCCTGACTTTTGTGAACGCTCATCGCATAAGCCAGCTGCAGTTCGCCGAGTTCGTTCTTTTCGTAGTCGACTTCCTGCCCTTCGCCGTAACGAACCGTGACTTTACTCTCGCGCATACGGCAGATAAAGCCGATATCGCCGTTAAAGACATGCTTCATATAGTTATTCTTTGTCTGCATGACTTTGTCGCCGATGCGGAATGACTGATAATTGCTGACGATCTCGGGATCGCCTTCCTCTTTCGGATTCAGCGCCGCCTGCAGGCGTTTATTGAGCTGATCGACACCGCATTCGAGGCGGTGCATCGGCGAAAGAACCTGGACATCGCGCAAAACATCCCAGCCGAGCCGCGGCAGTTCTTCGCAGCAGAGCGAAACGATCGTATCGGCCACGGCATGATCATCCGGCAGTTCGAGGAAGACGAAATCGCCGCTCGTTCCGCACTCCGGAACACGTCCGCCGTTGATCGCATGTGCATTAAGGACGATCGTACTCTGTTCATCCTGACGGAAAATCTCGTCAAGGCGAACGCTCGGAACGGCTCCCGAACGCAGAATATCTTTTAAAACCGATCCCGGCCCGACGGCGGGAAGCTGGTCAACGTCACCGACAAAAATGACACGACAGCCGTCCGGAACAGCATCAAGGAAATGCTGCATGAGCACGATATCCATCATGGAAACTTCGTCGAGAATGACGGCATCGGCCTCAAGCTGCGCATCGGCGTCACGTCCGAAAAGAATCGATCCGCCTTCGCCGCGCGTTCCTCCCTGCGCCTCAAGCATGCGGTGAACCGTCACGGCACGGCATCCCGTTGCTTCGGCGAGACGTTTTGCCGCGCGTCCCGTCGGTGCGCCGAGGAGGACTTCGAGTCCCTGCCCGCGAAGCAAGTCGAGCATCGCGCGAATGACGGTCGTTTTACCGGTTCCCGGTCCGCCTGTCATGACGAAAACGCCGTGCTGTAAAACTGCCGCGGCCGCTTCACGCTGTTTAGCGGCGAGGGTAATGCCCTGTGCCGCTTCCCATTGGTCGAGAAGCGCTTCGCTGTCTTTCTCGTCGAGCGTTTCCGCGTATTTTTGCAGATAGAGGATTTTGCGCGCCGTCTTGCATTCCGCCTGATAAAGATACGGCGGATAAATCAGTGTCGTGCCGCCGACCGTTTCGGTGAACAGGCGCTTCAATTTGAGCTGTTTGCGCAGAACGGTGTAAACGTCAGCCGGATTGACGCGAAGGAGTTTCGCCGCGCGATCGGCAAGCGGCTGTTCCGGCATACAGCAATGTCCGTTTGCGGCAATCTGCTGCAACGTATAGTCAATCCCCGCAGCAATGCGGTCTTCATCGGCCCCCGTAATGCCGACGCTCGCCGCGATCGTGTCAGCTGTCATAAAGCCGATACCGTCAACTTCCTGCGCGAGACGGTACGGATGTTGTTCGAGCATCTGAATCGAAAATGACGTGTACTGCTTGAAAATACGCGCCGCATATGTACCGGAAAGTCCGTGATCCTCGAGCCAGATCATGAGATCACGCAGTTCCGACTGCTTTTGATACGACGCCGCGATTTTTTCGGCCGTCTTTTTGCCGATGCCTTCGACTTGTTTGAGCTGACCCGGATTATGTTCGAGAATTTCGAGGGTCTGCTCCCCGAACGCCGCAACGATCCGTTTCGCCGTTGTCGGTCCTACTCCGTCAATGACACCTGACGCCAAAAAACGTTCGATCCCGCGAAGGGTCGTCGGCGCCTCGATGCGGATTGACGTTGCCCGGAATTGACGCCCGAAACGCGGATGCGTAACCCATTCGCCGCGAACAGCGACCTGTTGACCGACAAGCGGCGCCGCCGAATTCATCGTCACCGTAAAACGCGCACCCTGACGCAACGGTTTTAAACGGAAAACCGTATAACTATTGTCTGCGTTCGTAAAAACGATGCTGTCAACGATGCCGCTGACTGTTTCCTCGATGTCCATTCCCGGCAGCATGCCCTGTTCCATGACCGTCAACTCCTTTCCGGTTTATGCTTCCGTCATCATGCCCCATTTTTCGTAAAGCTGCTCGATTTCCTCTTCCTTTGCCGCATAGGCCTCGGCAATTTCCTGACTTTTCGCGGGATCCGCCTGCACGGCAGGATCGTTCATCTCAAACTCGAGTCCTTTCAGTTCCGCTTCGGCCATCGCGATCTGCGCCTCAAGCCGCTGCACGGCTTCCTCACGTTTCGCGCTGCTCATACCCTGAATGCGGTTCTGCTGTTCCTGCTGGGATTTTGCGGCACGTTCTTCGCGGTGCTTTTCGGCTTCCGCGGACGCTTTCACGCGTTCTGCGGCTTTTTCCTTTTCGCGGCGCGCCTGTTCCGCTTTCTCGCGCTCCGCGCGTTCTTCGGCGGCGGCTTCTTCCTCGGCCTGACGTTTCATCTGATAATAACTGTAGTTGCCGAGATACTCCGTCAGTTTCCCGTCGGCGAGCTCGAGCGTACAGTTTGCGACTTTATCGAGGAAATATCGGTCATGCGAAACGGCAAGGAACGTCCCCGGATACGCCATGAGCGCCTCCTCGACAGCTTCGCGCGCCGGAATATCCAAATGGTTCGTCGGCTCGTCGAGTACGAGGAAATTCGCGCCCGTCAGCATGAGCTTCAAAAACGCCACGCGCGACTGTTCACCGCCCGAAAGGTCCCCGATCCGACGCAGTACGTCATCGCCGTGGAACAGGAACGCACCGAGATATTTACGCGCCTGTTCTTCCTCGATGCCGTATTCATACTGCAGTTCCTCGAGGATCGTATTGTCCATATGCAGGCCTTCGTGCTGCTGCGAGAAATACCCGATTTTGACGCGGCTGCCGATTTTGACCCGTCCCGTCGGTGACTCGAGTTCGCCGACGAGAATACGCAGCAGCGTCGTCTTACCCGCCCCGTTCGGCCCGACGAGCGCGACACCGTCTCCGTTGCGGATCAAAAAGGAAATATGCTCGAACACCTCATGCGGGCCGAATGACATCGACACATCCTCGACTTCCGCAACGCGCTGTGCGCACTCCGGCGGCTTATGGAACGCAAAATAATTAAACGTTGCGGTCTCCGGCGGCAGGACGATACGTTCAAGGCGGTTGAGCTGACTTTGACGCCCGCGCGCCTGTTTCGCCTTGATCCCCGCTTTAAAACGGCGGATATATTCCTCCGTCTTATGAATATGCTCCTGCTGTTTTTCGTAAGCCGTTTTGAGTGCCTCACGGCGCTGTGTTTTGACGCGCATATAATACGTATAATTGCCCTCATACGTCGTGACGGTCTTATTGTCAAGGTCAATCATGCGCGTTGCGACGCGGTCGAGGAAATAACGGTCATGCGAAATAATCAGCACACCGCCGTGATAACTCTGCAAAAACGATTCGAGCCATTCCGTCATGCGGATATCGAGATGGTTCGTCGGCTCGTCGAGAAACAAAAAATCCGGTTCGCGCAGCAGTGCTTTCGCGAGGCAGATACGCGTTTTCTGACCGCCGGAAAAATGACCGACGTCTTTCTTAAAATCCTCTTCCGTAAAACCGAGGCCGAACGCGACGCGGCGAATCCGGCTTTCGTAATCATAGCCGCCGAGCTGCTCAAAACGATTCATGACACGGCTGTATTCCGTCATCGTTTCCTCGTCATGATGTACGGCGATCTCCTGCTCAAGCCGTTTTTTCCGCTCGCCGAGCTCGATAATATCCGCAAAGGCGCGCTGAAATTCCTCGTAGAGCGTCCCGCCGGCAAAATCGGCCTGCTGCTCGACATAGCCGACCGTATCGGCACTGTCAAACTGGATGCTCCCCGCGTCATACTCTTCCTGCCCCATCAGACAGCGCATCAAGGTCGTTTTCCCGGCTCCGTTCGGCCCGACAAAACCAACTTTATCGCCGCGGCTGACTTCAAAATTGACATCGTGAAACAGGTCATGGATCCCGAATGACTTCGCGAGTCCCGTTACCTTCAACATACCCAAAATCGCTTCACCTCAAAAGAATATTTGTTCGTTATAAAAAGAGGAGGGCGGAATCACTCCGTCCTCTCCCTTGACTGTCATTTTTTCTTCCGATAATCCCGACCGATATTGACCACGGCCTGATTCGAGCTGCCCCCGTCCATGATAATACACGGGAACGGCATCCCGTAAAAGACATCCGTATTGCGCTCCGACGTCGTAATTGTCGTCTGCTCACGCGTATTGACCTTGCCGGTCTCGACGCTCGTGATGATAAAGCCCTTTTTCTGCAAAGCGGCGGCAACATCCGCGCCCGCACCGTCAATGCCGCTCGAATTGATAACCATGACGGAAATCTCCTCCGGCTTCATCGGCTTTTCATCCTCGTCCTTTTCGTCGTCACTGCCTGACTTCGAACGCGCAACAACCTGCAGATCTTTCGGCAGGCTCTTGAGATATTCTTTCTCGTCTTTTTCGGCCTGCTTCTTCTCCTCTGCCGTCAGCGTAAAGCCTAGCTCGCTCACGAGGAGCTTGCGTGTTGCGGGAATGTCCGGGATCCAATAGCTGATATCTTTGAGGAACGCCGGCTTGCCCGGAACCATTTTGACCTCAAGTCCGTTGTCATGCACGCTTTTGACCGTGCTCGCAAACTGGATAAGTTCCGGCACCGACATATCCGTTTCCATGCTCGAGCTGATTTCCTGCACAACCTGCGGCAGTTTCGGCAGGATTTCCGGCGAAATAAGCTTTGCCATGACCGCTTTCATAAATTTCTGCTGACGCCCGACGCGGCCGATATCACCTTCGCCGTCGCGGTAACGGACATACTGGATGGCTTTTTTGCCGTTCAAATGCTGTTCGCCCGGATACAAGTCGATGACGAGCCCGCCGTTATCATCCCACGGATCTTCGTAGTACATGCGCTTTTCGACGTTGAGGTCGACACCGCCGATCGCGTCAATAATCCGCTCAAACGCTTTCGGGTCAATGAGGATATAATGATCCATCGGCACGCCGAGCAGATGTTCCAGCGTTTTCTGCGTCAACTCATGACCGCCGTACGCATAGGCGTGGTTGATTTTATCGTAGTCATGCCCCTCGATTTTGACACGCGTATCACGCGGAACCGACAAGAGTGCCGCCTTTTCCTGCGTCTCGTCGAGCGACGCGACCATCAACGTATCACTGCGGCCAACATCGTCATCGCGACGGTCAACGCCCATAATCATGACATGAACGATATGGTCCGAAGAGGCCTGCTCCGTATTCTGTTCTTCTCCCGTCTGGTTTCCGCAAAACCAGGCTCCCACGACAATCAGGACCAGGATTGACAGGATGACACCGAACAGCTTGATCCGTGTATAGCTGCGCCGCTGCCTGCGCTTACTCCGCATTGATTCACGACCTCTCTTACCTAAGATAACCTAACTTAATAAGTATACCAAATCTGAGCATCTACCGCAAGAAATAAAGCGCCTGTTCTGCCGGGATTCGAATATCAGACATACGAAAAAGCACCCGCTTTCGCGAGTGCTTTTCTTGAACCGGCAACTTCCTATCCTCCCAGATCGTCTCCAATCAAGTACTTTCGGCCTCTGAATGCTTAACTGCTGTGTTCGGCATGGGAAC
>Ga0326511_10005209_pt1 | contig 10286 bp, 14 predicted proteins | sample 0_2496_0518_D_FD_203701 | JGI IMG/M metagenome (GOLD analysis project Ga0326511, IMG submission 203701) | Bovine rumen microbial communities from UC Davis, California, United States - 0_2496_0518 | ecosystem: Host-associated > Mammals > Digestive system > Stomach > Rumen | place: USA... | reverse complement strand
TGATGAGACCGTCTGCCGGATTAACCTGCACCTTGCCAGCGTTCGTGCCAGTAGTAGGAATGACGAGACCGTCTCCTGCATTAACCTGCACCTCGCCAGCGTCCGCGCCAGCAGTAGGAATGACGAGACCGTCTCCCGCCTTGACCTGCACCTTTGGCACGGGGTCGCCCGAGAATTCGAGGCCAAGCCCAGCATTAACCTGCACCTTGCCGACGTTGGCGCCAGTAGTAGGGATGATGAGACCGTCTGCCGGATTAACCTGCACCTTGCCAGCGTTCGTGCCAGTAGTAGGAATGACGAGACCGTCTCCTACATTAACCTGCACCTTTCCGACGTTCGTGCCAGTAGTAGGAATGATGAGACCGTCTCCCGGATTGACCCGCACCTTGCCGGCGTTCGTGCCATCAGTAGGAATGACAAGACCACCGCCATCTACGTTGACCTTAATTCCTTCGCCGGGCGTGGTTTCAAGTGCAAGTCCGCCGTTCGTCTTGAGGTTTGCCTTGAGCCCAAGGTCAACCACCGAAAGGCTTTTGTCAGCCAAGGTAAGGCCAAGTGTATTGTTGTTCTGGTTGAGGCCTTTGCCATTGTCGAGGCTAATCACGGTGCCCGTCACCTTGATCGCGCCGGATCCCGTGTAAACCGGAACGTCGATCGTCGCGGAAAGCTTGTCCCACTTCTTGACGGGCTCCGCCTCCGTGCCGGTGTTGAGGATGACAAGGTTGTCGCCCGTCTTTACCGTTATGGTCCCCTCGACGCCGTTGGCGACCTGGCCCGAGTCGCTCATGTTGTAGACCCAGCCTACTTCGCCGTTTTTAAGGTTGGTCGCGGACTCGCCCACCTTCATGCTGCCCTTCGGGATATATGCAGTGGAAAGCCCGAGGGTCTTGGCGGAGACATAGAGGCCCTTGTTGCCAGAGTCCTTGATCTGAAGTCCGTTGCCGGTCTCGGTCGAAACCTGTACTCCCACCGTGGGATTTGCCGCGGTGCCGCCTATCACGATGCCTTCGTTCCCCTTGCCCACGGACTCCACGATCGTGGCGGGGAGAGTCACGCTCTTCACTACATAGTCGCCGAGCTTGAGGCTCTTGACCTGTTCATTCGTTATCCTGCTGTCATTTGATTTGGCCATATTAGCCTCCTTTTTGGTTGTTGTTGGTTTCCTCAGTACTCCTCTCCCAGCCAAGTGTATTGGCGATCTCGCCAATGGTCGGATTTTCGGATTCCTGAAGAATTTTAGATGGTACGAGCGGCTTGTCGACCTGGTCGCCGAGGACATACTCCTTTAGCTTCTGGTCGGCGTCTAACATCTCCCTAAGCTTCTGATGTTCCTGCAAAGCGGTATCCGCTTTTCTGAGAAGTATCCTGACAGCCTCCGCCATGTCGGATTCGGGAATGCCGCCTTCGGGAAGTATGTAATATCCATCGGTGCTGCACAGCTCTACGTACTTGACGCCGTTCCAGCGATATATCTTGTTGTCGGTCTTGTCTACGTATATCTTCCCGGGCTCACCGTTTGCCGGAAACACCCTTGGGCTGTCATACTCCTTGATGTCGAACACGAAGTCGGGGATCTGGTCGCGGACTATCTTTCCGTCCTCCAGATCGGCCTTGAGCCGCATGAGCGGCGACATGGCGTTGCGTATGCCCTTTATGCCGGAATCGTTTACGACATAGCCGTGTATGTCGACGGTTACCGCCTCACGGCGGTGTACCGACGATCTTCCGCTGTCGCGGTTGCACTCGCATCGACTCTCGTTGAGCATTGACATGTCTGAATTATTATACCAAAACCGGCTTATTTGGTCGCATGCTTTTCAACCACTTTCTTGTTTGCTTTCCTGGCCTCCTCCCTGGCCGCCTCAGCGATCTCCGCGGGGAGGGGGAGATGCCCGACGGGCGTTGTGGTGAGCGATCCGACGTTGGTGACCCCGAGATGCCATTTTCCGCCAGACTCGTCGACAAGGAACTCTTCGTCGACGACCTGGGATTCGTCCTTCCCGGCCCCTCCGTTCGGAAAATTCTCGGATGTGCCGTCCCGGTATGGGATGGAATGCTGCTCGGACGTGGGCATGTACTCCATTAGAAGGTATCCGTACACCTGCGTGTTGAAGACATACCCAAGGAGTCCGGTCACCCTTATCGAGAACATGTACGACCCGCGGCGGAGAGCCTTGGTTATATCCCTCGGGATTTCGATGTGAACCAATCCGGGGCGATGATCGTCCTCTCTGACCCCGTTGGTCCACCTTCCGCACCATATCGGGTCGCCAAACTGGTTCTCGGCCAAGACAACTTCGATGATGCTGTTGTGCGGATTGGCCGGCCTGCCGTATACCGACACTATCGTGGTGTCTATCGTCACGGTGTCGCCCACGAACGCCCTGACTATCTGGTTCTTCCGGTCTTCCGCCCTGAGGGGCGCAACCCCCGGAGGCGACATCCTGTCTGCATTCGGCTTTATGTACATTTCGCGTCCTCCTGCTTGATGCGGGGCCTTTTGGATTCCGGGCTGTCCAACGGAACAAACGCCCTGCAGTCCACCGGAACCCGTATCTTTACGCATTTCGCGCGCACCGGACAGTAGCGCCTGGAAAAGTCGCGTTCGTCCATTCTGCCGCAGTTGGCGCAGATCGTGTCGGACTTCATGACACACCTCCGAGCGCTCGTATCCTGTCCATTAGGGCGTTGAGCTTGACCGCCATCTGCGGGATGGTGTCTTCGCTCGAGAACTGGATGCCCTGGGCCGTGCCGGCTATGCCCGAGTTGGTGGCGATGTCGTCCGCGTCGGGGATGTCCTTGTCGCCGACTGCAAGCCGGCCCGTGACGCTGACCTTGTTCGCCATGAGCTTTATCTCCGCCCCGTTGCGTCCGTTGGCGCACACATTGAGGGTGTCTCCGCCCGCCTTCCCGAAGTCCAGCGTCGGGGTGTTTCCCACGGAGAGCATTCGGGCTGCCATCTTGGCGTAGCGTCCAGACTCCTTGTCGGCGCCCTTGCAGTCTATCATCCTGCCGGTGGCATCGTCGAAAATAAGCACGACCTTGGCCATGTCAACCTCCCTGCTGCATCTGTTGCAGCATCATGGCGCCGCCCTGGCTCCGCGCCTGGGACCGGATGTCGTTCATTATGCCGATGACCTGGTCGTGGAGCGTCGGGTTCGACTGCTTTATCTTGATCAGCATGCCGCGGCGCTGGGTGTCGGGCATCGAGAGGAGCTGCTGGGCGTACGCCTGCGCCTGCTCGCGCACGTCGCCAGGCGTGGCCCCGACCATTCCGCCGGGCACGCCGGCGGCGTCCTCGCCCTCCTCGCCCTGCGGGCCGCCGTTGAGCTGCTGGGCCTGCTGGGCCGCCATCGCGCGCTGCTGGATGTTCTGCACCTGCGCCTGCTCGGTGACGACGCGCTTCTGCTCCGCGATGAAGTCGATGTCTCCGATCGACCTGTACGCCGTCCCCTTCGAGATGTCCCCCGCGGCCGCGGCCTGAAGGAGGAGGTTCTTGCGCTCGATGTCGTCTGCGAGGGTGACCGACTGCAGCGAACCGGTGATGTCGTCCCAGTGGAGGTGGTTGGCGACCCTGGAGAGGGTCCAGTCGGTAAACCTGTTGAAGCCGTCCACAAGGTACTGGTACTGCTTCTCGAACACGCGGATCGCGACGGGCGCTGCCTGAAGCGACAGCTTGCCCGTATAGAGGTCCTCGGGATATCCGAGCGCGTTTACGAGCTCCGACATGGCGTTCTGGAGGACGTCCTTCGGCACGAGGTTCTTCCCCTCTCCGCCGAGCATCTGGTAGTTGATCGGATATGGAGCTATCTGGACGTCGGTGATGTTCTTCCTCTTGCGCGCGACCATTGCCTCCATCGCGGCCACAAAGCCCCTCATCGAGGCGAGGGTGAGGGCGTCCTGGCCGTCCTGGTTGCCGATCGCCTGCGGGGAGATGACGCGGAAAGGCACGATGAAGTCCATCGCTATCGCCTCGTCGTACCTGCGCATGAGCTGGATGTAGTAGGCGAGCTTGAGGTACGGAAGAAGCGGCGGCATTCCCCATCCATACATCTCTATGCCCGCGAGGGCCGGATGCTTGAGATGGAAGATGCTGTCCTCCTTGAACTTGAAGAGCGGAGTGCTGAGCCCCATCCTGGTGCAGCACGCCTCGATGACCCCCCAGGGGGCGTCGTCCACGTAGAACCTGTCGAGCGGGTCTCCGGAGGTGATGTGGGACACCAGCTTGTTCTCGTCGAGGCGGTAGTAGTATTCAGTCTTCCCGGATATGGGATGGACGCGAAGCTCTATGCGCTTCGGGTTCCAACGGATGATGTTTATGCGGGACTGGTCGACGCTTGGCCTGTCGAAGCGGCGGAACGTGACCTTGTCCTGGCACTTGTAGCACTTGCCGCTGAACGTCATGGTCCTGGGGTCGAAGCGGTAGTCTATCTTGCGGGCCATGTAGTGCGTGCCGCAAAACGGGCAGGTGAGCACGCGCTCGAACGGAAGAAAGAGGCTCGTGAAGGAATTTCCGTATACCAGAAGGTCGTTTCCGATCTCGCCGAGCTTGTCCAGCAGGCACAGCTGCCTCTTTATGAACTTTTCGTACTTTTCCTTGTTGGCTCCGGACGCCCCCGTTATGGCTACGTCGGTGAGAAAGTACCGGACCACCCTGTCGGTCACCGAGGCGAACGGAGGGGTGGTTGCCATCATATACTCGCTTATGGTGAACGCGTCGTATATGTTAGTAGGAAGAAGCGACCCCAGGACGTCGTCGAATATGTCGGGGAGGTTCTGCGCGTTCTCCCTGGATATGCCGGCGGACCCGGTAGACATACCGAGTACGCTGGCTATGTTCTGGGTGTATCCGTTCATTACCTGATTTCTTTGTCGCTGGCCTCGTCCTTGGCTGATGCCGCCTTCTGGTACTTGTCGCCCTTGGCCGAGGCGCATTTCACGCGCTTTCCGCTGAAGGCCGACACGCCGGCATCTACGATATCGTCAAGATCGGAGGCGGAAGTGCCCCCGGGCGTCCTTACACTGGTCACGAAATTGCGTTTCTCCATCATGATGCACCTCCGTCTTTCGTTTTTTGAATATTATAGCACATTCACTCGTCCACGGGTATCACATCCATGACGCCGTCGCGCACCACAATGGCGAAAATGGTACCCGCCACCTCGTCCCTCATCCTGATCTCCGTGGGAATGGAAGGATCCGGGGAAATCTCGGCGTTCCTGACAAAGGCGCGCCCGTCCCTTACGCCAAGCATGTACACCACCCCGGTGACAGTGTCGGAGACGAGCAGCGGCGGATCGTCGTAGCTGCTGGAACTGGAACTGTCGTCGACTACGAGGTAGTTGTAGTCATCCACCCTGATCCTGCATCCATCGATGGTCAGCACGTCCGTATCTAGGCTTCTTGCGACCACCGAGTCGGCTTCCACCGTGCGTGCGGTGATGTGGTCGAAGTCTATGTCCTCGCCCCTGTGCAGGAAAGCCTCGTTCGCGGCATCGATCAGGGACTTGTCGTGCTCCGTGAGGTCGAAGTCGTCGAAGGAGTTGCTCGATCCGGACGGGGCGGCCTCTATGAACCTGTCGCTGCCGTATTCCAGCCCGTTGCTCCCCACGGTGGCGTCCGTTACCTTTATCCTGCGGCCCTTCAGCCTGTTTAGCGCATCCTTGGCCGTGGCGCCCTCCACCTCGGAGTTGTTTGCGATCCTGGACGTCTCGTCTATGTATACCACGCCGCCGGCATTAGTGGACGCGACGCGCGCCGACGCCTCCAGTCGGAGCTGCGCCATTTCAAAGCCGTTCCCGGCGTTGAGCACCGCGACTTCCGTGGAGCCAAGGCACTCCGCGCTGGCGTTGCACCCGAACACCATCTCGCCCTGGACCTTGAGGTCGACCAGCGAAATCAAGGGGGCGCCGCCAAGCCCGTTTACCACGGTCCTGCCGGACAGCACCGGTTTCCCCAGCCCTATTATCGTGACCTTGGAGTTGGCCGGAAGCCCCGAGAAGGTGATGAGTTCGTCTGCATAGCTCCCGCCGGCCACCACTATGTTCGCATACCCTGCCGCAGCTGCCGCGGCGATGGATTCAAACGGCGATTTTATGGATCCGTTCTGGTTCGTCGCACCTGCGAACCCGCTGTCCACGAAGCATACCTTCGTAAGCGGCGTGTCCACAATCTCCGGAACTATCCCCGAAACGTCTATGACGCTGGAATCCAGCTTGCCCTGTGCGTTGAGCGTGGGGACAAAGCCATTCTTGGAGGCCGTCCCGCCCTGGAGGGTCGCGCCCTTTATCCCGAGGGACGACAGTATGTTTGCAGCTGTTGGACTAATTTCCGCCATCACTCATCTCCTCTCAGCTCGCGCACCCTGACCGTGCACCCGCGCTTTATGCCGTACTTTTCGCAGAACCCCATCGGGACCTCTATCGCGGTCGCCTCGTCTCCATGCCTGTATTTATGCTTTCCGCTTGGATCGACTGGCATGGAGTACAGCTCCTGTATCTTCCCGTCCCCGTCTATGAACATCACGTCCAGAGGCACCTTGCAGTCCTTCATCCAGAAGTACCCCCATCCGGAGAGCCCCTCGAATATCATGCCGCACACCCACGGAAGGGTCTCGCGCCCCATGAGCCCGCGCCGGCGCAGTTCGTCGGTGTCCGCCACCTCGAGAATGGACGCTCCCAGCATATCTCCGCCTTCGCCGTAGTAAGCCGCTATCTTGCGGTACCTTCTGGCGGGTCTGGCGAATATCTTGGGGAGCCGCCCGACCTTTATGCCTGTGGCGGCTATTCTTTTGATCATCGAGGATCGCTTCTGGACATCAGAGGCCATTCGCCCTTCCGCTCTCCTTTGGTTCCTGTGTCTGCTGCTTGTAGTCGTCCCCCGCCTTCTCGTTCAGGGCCCTTAGGATGCCCTTTTCCAGAACGGAGTCGTCTACAAGGGTCAGCCCCGGCAGGGAATCCAGCTGGTGGAGGCATATCACCACGTGCCTGCGGAGCATTGCGTCGATGTTGGCGATGTTGTTCTCGCCCGCCGTGGGAAGGGGCTTCCCGTCTCTGCCCAGGAGGTCGGTAAGCCTTTCTCTGACCTTCGCGTCGGACGGACTTCGGTCGAACACGCACGACAGAATGGGCGGGAACTCGTCCTCGCTGTATCCGTCACCCTTGAGCGATATCTTGACCAGCTCCCTCACGGAAGGGCTGAACGGAAGCATGTCGCGGTTCATCCCCACCGTGGCGACCGCAAGCGCGATCTCCTCGGCCTGGAGGGGCGTGAATATCTGGAAAAAGGGGTCGCCATTGGCTATTGCGTTCACCACGTTGCGAAAGGCATCAACGCGCGTGAAGAAGGCACTAGAGCCCATAACCACCTGCATGGCGCAGATCTTGTCCATCACCTCCCGTGCAGGAGCGACCCCAAAGTCGTCTTGTATCTCCATCTGTATGGTGAGCGGATCCCAGTCGAGGGCCTCCTCGCCGTACTTGGAGAGGACCATGGCGTTCAGGGTGGTGGCGTCCGCCTCAGGGTTCTGCCACATCTCCTGCCACGCAGACGAATCATGCACCTCTGTGGCAAGCAAGGGCATCTCAGTCCTCCTTGTCCTCGCCCTTGTCGTCTTCGGACTTGTCCTTCTCAGCCTCAACCTCTACGGCGGGCTCGTCCTCGAAGTCTATCTTTCCGTCGGTGAAGTCGCGGATCGTCCTGAGAAGGTGCGAGCTCTCCGGACCATCGTTGCCGAGGCTGATAATCGTCACGGACAACTTCTTGGGACTGATGTGCCCGCCTTCCATCATCTCGTCGACCTTCTCCCTCGGGAGCACCTGCTCGAAAAGGGCGCGCGGGAGGTCGGACAGCGCCTTTGCGGAGAACGTCTCGCGGCCAAGCGGAACGGCGTCGTCAATGACGGCCTTCATCTCCTCGGGCCTTATGTCGAACACCATCTCCTCGGGGGACACGAAGCGGCGCCCATAGTCATCATCCAGACCTTCGAGTTCGTCGATGCCGGCGATGGTATTGAACAGATCCTCCTTATTGGCGTCAAGGTCGGTGTCGTCGCAGATGCAGATCTCCTTGGCGAGCTTGCATATGTTGGAGGCGGCCTTGAACAGGCCGCGGCCCATCAGCGTGTCAGCCCTGAACATCAGGTGTTCCGTAAGCAGATCGCGGTTCGGATACCCTCCGCCGGAAGACAGGCGCACCTGCTCCGAAGGCTCCACGCCATACTCCGCGCACTTGCGCATGATGTTCTTGGCTATGGGCATGCGGCGGTCGTACCCGTACTTGTACGCGTTCCTGGTGAAGAAGTCGTTTGCCAGCTCCGCGCCACGCTTGTCGAATACCGGGAACCCGCGGTTCTCCGGATCGCAATAGTTAGAGGCGTCGTCCGCAGCCTTCTTCTCCTGCTTCACGCTGGGCGTGGCGGCTTCCATGACATGGTCTACGTCGTCGGAAATGCCGTAGAGGGCGGCGGCCTCCTTGATCCTCGCCAGTACGTTCGCCTTGTACCTCGGGTTGTAGCCATAGTCCTCGGCGGTCTTGGCGAAGTAGCCCGCGGACACCCACGTATTGGCCCTGTCCGTCAGGGGGAAGTGCCTCCCTCCCGGATCAGCGAAGGCGGAGTCCGAGAGGCCCGCCGCATCCTTCGCGTCCACCAGGACGCCATTCTGAACGTAGTCCGGCGCACCAGCTGCCTTGATGATACGCCAAAGGGTGCGATAGGAATTGTCGCTAATAGAATCCATTTGAGGGTACTCCTGTTTAATTTTTATGCCAAGAAATAATAACATTTATCTCGGATACTTGCAATCGTCGCCTGTACTTTTCCTGAGACGGGCCATTTGCCAAAAAGCCAGCGCTTTGGTATCATTGTCCACATGAACTTCACATCAAAGTCAGCTTTATCGTATTTTCAGCGCAAAGGCCGAGGCAGGTATGGCGCAAGGGACTACCGTAGCCTAGGCCGCGAAGACCCATTCAGGTACGGGCAGGTCGCACTGTATCCGCGCTTCGGGGAGAAGCTTACGAACGTGGAGCGCAGGATCTCAAAGCCCTGCGAGGTCGTGGAAAAGCTCAGAAACTACTACTAAACCACAAGGAGATAATATGCCAGCGGTCTCAAAGAAGCAGCAAAGGCTAATGGGGATGGTGCATGCCTACCAGAAGGGAGCGCTAAAACATCCCGGAGCCAAGATAAAGAATATCGCAAAGCACATATCCGAGGAGGATGCCAAGCATTTCGCAGAGACCAAGCACAAGGGGCTCCCCGAAAGGAAAAACTCGGAGTCCGAGAAGGACGCCGAGTTTCTTGGCAGGATATGGATGAAGGGCTTTATTGACCAGTACCTTCAGTCTCACTCGAGGTAGGCGCCATATCCTTCATAAAACCGAAGGGCATCGTCTTGTCCTCTACGGTTTTTTTCTTCTTGAACTTGCGCTTATACGACCCCAGGAGGGACGCGAAGCCATTGAGCCTCTCACGGACCTCTGAGCAGAACTGAGCGATTTCCGCAGCCTCATTTACACAAGCGATGCGTATCGCCTCCCTGCCAGACTCGCTCTCTACGACATTCATGTCCTTTATGGTGGCGAGATGGGATGTTATGCGACCCGAGAGCTCTTCTACTTCACTGCACAGCTGGGGGATGGCCTCCCTGCCGGCAGTGATGACCTGTGACATTTTCATTGTAGTGAAAGATAAAAAGCCTGGGCCGGGGGGCGACCCAGGCAAAATTAATATGTTAGACCTGGAACAGGACGGACAGCCACACCTCGTTGAGATCCAGTTCCTTCGCAATGGCCTTGATGGACTTGCCCGCAATCCTGTGCTCTACTACTTTCAGTCCAAGCTTCGCCGTTTCTATCATTTCCTTAAACTGTTCCTTGAGCTCAAGAAGCCCCTCTGTGGGCTTACACTTGCATCCACCGCCCTGGCACTTGCACTTTGCGGGCTTCGTATCCGACGCGCCGCTTATGATGGCGGATACCCGGCGATCGCCGACATGCAGTTTCTTGGCAATGTCCTTGATGGACGCGCCTCCCTTGCGCATGCGCATAACCGCATTGACGATTTCCGACTTGCCGCCCTTCGCATTGTCGGGCTTTTTGGCCTTGGTATTCTTGCTCATGTGATTCCTCCTTTTGTTAACTGGAGGCCGTAGCCCAACCCCTGGACGACACCCCCAGTCTTATGGATGATATTGTATCAATTATTCTCGGCGATTTCAACCGGATTTTCATCTTGAAGGAGATTGGGATCAAAGGAGTCCGATGTATTATTCACTACATGCTGG
>Ga0326511_10005208_pt1 | contig 10286 bp, 7 predicted proteins | sample 0_2496_0518_D_FD_203701 | JGI IMG/M metagenome (GOLD analysis project Ga0326511, IMG submission 203701) | Bovine rumen microbial communities from UC Davis, California, United States - 0_2496_0518 | ecosystem: Host-associated > Mammals > Digestive system > Stomach > Rumen | place: USA: California... | reverse complement strand
AAGCCGTCACGGGTCATTTCGTAGCATTTGTAGTGTTTGCCTGTTCCTGTCTGATAGGTAGCTTCAAAGAAAAGCGGTTCAGGGGTCAGGGCGCAAATTTGCGCCCTGATATTTTTTATTGCTTTCAGTACGTCTTTATGATTTTTGTCAAAGTTCTTTGCTACTTCCAGACTGTTCGCTACTGGTTCGCCGTTGTGGTTGCTGATGATAATTTCTGACATAGAATCAGCCCTTTCTATATGATATTTTTAGTGTGTTTGAATTACACATATATTTTATCATAATTACACATACTTGTCAAGTCTTTTTTCAAAATTTAATGTGTTATTTTTTTATCCTCTTGACACCAAAGTGGTGACGTGGTATAATATAATTAAGAAAGGGGCTGTTATTATGGCAAACAAAGAAAACAAAATAAGAACTAATATTATTTTTCCGGAAACCTTAAAAACAGAACTCGGAAAAATCGCAGAAGAAGAACGGCGCAGTTTCAATAACACTGTAATTGTCATTCTGGAAGACTATGTAAAACAGAAAAAAACTCAAAATGAAGATGAAAAAAGCTCCGGCTGAAGTCGGGGCTTTTTGACTCTAACATATTTGCTGGCAGAAGTCAAGACTAATTTTGCAAATCAGTAGAACAAGTTATTTTTTCAAAAAAACAAGTCTTTTCATTTTTGCATATTGACAATCCTTTTCAGATATGATATAATATAGCTAATTAGCAAGATTTTCATGGAAAGGGTTGACAAGTTCATGCTGATGTCGTATAATCGTAACAAAACAGAACAGGCTAATTTTGTCAATTTGTCAGCTTTTCAGGGGATTATCAAGATAATAAAGCACTTTTGTGTGGTTACAAGATAACTGTAACTATACGGAAGTGCTTAATTTTTTATTAAAGGAGAGATATTTTTTGAACAGGGAATTTCTTAACAAAGCGGTTAGTCTGACTGCCGCACTCACAATCGGCTGTACCAACCTGATTGGAACAGGGCTGAATCTGACAGTTTCTGCCAATGAACCGGAAACAACAGCGGAAGAAGTCAGCACAGAATTGATTTCGGTGATTGTCAAAGTTTCCGGTAATGCGGTATTAGCCACTCCGGAGGGCATTGCACAGGGAGATGAATTTCTGAATACAGAACAGGCTGTTCAGATGTCCGATGCTCTGAAAAGAACACAGGCTTATGTACAGAATGAAATCCGGCAGATTTATCCGGAACTGGAAGTCGGCTATAGCTACAGTATCCTGTATAACGGCTTTTCCTGTGAAATTCCGGAAAATCTGATAGAACAGGTCAAGGCTCTGCCTTATGTGGAAGCTGTTTCCAAAGTACAGAAGACAGATGCCCCTCAGATGGCATCTGCTCCAGAATTAGGCGGTTATCCGGCTTACTATGATGTAACAGGCTGTTCCGGTGAAGGACAGGTTGTCGCTGTCATTGATACAGAACTGAATATTGACCATCCTATGTTCTCGGCTCTTGATGAGTCTATTGAAGTAAAACTCACAGAGGAAGATATTGCAGAAATCGCCTCTACAATCGGCTTTAACGTGGATATTGACCCGTCAATGGCTTATCGGAGCAATAAACTGCCGTATGTAATAGACTATTTCGATTCTGACCCTTATGCAGGCGTTCCTCTTAGTGACACTTATCCCAGTGGTTATCATGGTACGCACGTTGCCGGAATCGCTGCCGGAAATGCCTTTACAGATGAAAACGGCAAAACTTATTCTGGTATTGCAAAAGATGCACAAATTGTTTTTCTTGCAGTAGGAAACAGCGAGGAGGAGATTGATTTATCTGCTGTCCTTGCGGCATTGGAAGATGCCATCAAACTTCATGTTGATGTTATCAATATGAGTTTTGGTTCAATTGGTGAATACTTTGAAGAAAGTCCATATCAAGTAGCCTATGAAGCTGCCGTCAATGCTGGTGTCACGATTTGTATGGCTGCCGGAAATGAAGATAATGGTGAACTTTATTTGGGAAGAGTCAATCAACCAGAAAATCCCGATACTGGCATGATGGGTTCGGATATTTTTGAAAATTCTCAAATTTTGGCGGTTGCTTCTGCTGGTAATACTTATACACAGCATAACAAAACATTCCAAGTCGGCGATGACTTCATCATGTATCTTGAAACTTACCGCACAACAGATGACGGCACGGCACATTTTCTCAGTGATGAACTTTCCGGTGAATATGAATATGTTTACTGTGGAACAGGCACACAGGAAGAAATTGCACAGCAGGATGTAGCAGGTAAAATTGTGCTGGTCACCAGAGAAGGCAGTGATATGTATTTGCAGGACAAGGCTGCATTCGCACAGGAAGCTGGAGCTGTTGGCATCATTTCCGGTGTAAGAGAAGATGAGGCTTTCGAGAGTGGACTTGTAGACAATGAACTGCCCTCTGGTATGGTCAGCTATGCAGATTTGCAGAAAATGATTCAGGCAGAAAATAAAGTTTTGACATTCACAGACCAGACAATTGATATAGACATAGCAACAGCAGTCAGCGATTTTACAAGCTGGGGTGTGCATCAGAATCTGGAGCTGAGACCGGATATTATGGGTATCGGCGGTCATGTAGAATCTGCCAATTATACCGGAGGAGTAACACCTTTGAATGGTACTTCTATGGCGACTCCTTATGTTGCCGGCTGTGTTGCGGTTCTGAATGAATATCTGACCAAGAAGGGAATTGAACTGGAAGGTGCAGAAAAGCTCAGATATATGAGAAATCTCTTAATGACTTCTGCATTTCCTTATGAAGAAGATGGTATGTTTGTCACCCCCAGAAGACAGGGTGCAGGCATGATTTCCCTGAATAATGTCCTTGCAGATAAGGTTCTTTTGACTGGAAATGAGGGAGAATCCAAGATTCAGCTCTATGATAACATTGGTGATGAGTTCAGTTTTGACCTGAATCTGACGAATATTAGTGAAGAAGATGTCGATTTCAGCTCTGCACGGCTGGTTCTGACAACAGACAGCACGAAATTCAGTGAAGCATATCAGACAGATGTCATTAAAGGTCAGCAGGTTCTCAATTGTTCTTATGATTTGAGTTCGCTTCTGCATATCGGTGCAGGAGAAAGCCGGACAGAAACTGTTTCCGTTGCTCTGGATGCGAACCAGACAGCAGCGATACAGGAAATTTTCAAGAACGGCTTCTTTGTAGAAGGCTATCTGCTGTTAGAAGGTGCGGAAAATTGCTGTGATATTTCTGTACCGCTGTTAGGTTTCCACGGTGACTGGGCTAAAGTTCCGATTTTTGGTGATGAAGAAGTTGTCATTGCAACAGCCGGCTCAGGTCAGCCTTTCATAAATGGCTATTCTCTGGCACAGTTATCTAATCTGATAAAAGACATTCTTCCGTCGATTCCTCAGGAAGAACTGGATAGCTATAACTATTATGTATATGATTTAATTCAGCAGTATGCAACAGACGAACAGAAAGTCGCTCTGGATGCACTGAAAACAGATACTTACTATATTTCCCCGAATGGTGACGGTCTTGCGGATAACATCGGTCTGGAAACGCAGATTAGAAGATATGCAAACTATAACGGATTAGGTATCTATAATGCTGATGGTGAACTGGTTGTGGCTGGTGATGATGCTTTATTTGATTTTGTAAAAGATACCTTCTTTTTTGCAGAAGCCCCTGATGCGTTGAATGGTCTGGAAGATGGCGTTTATACTGCACAAAATATCGCTTATATCAATTATCCGTCTTCTATCGAAAATCCGCAAGTTCAAGAAGTGCAGTTCATTGTGGATACAAAAGCTCCTGAACTGACTTCTGAACTGATTGAGCAGGACGGCAGACAGATTCTGAAAGTAACTGCTACTGATACCAATTTGGACGGCATTTATATTTCTGGATTCAAAGGCACAGAAAACGAAAACGGCTTTGATTCGCTGAATTTAGTAGGATATTACGCAAAAGAATATCTGACAAGCTATGACGGAACTATGGTAGCCCATGCTTATGATGCTTCTGCATTGCCGCCTGTTGGAAAATTTATCACCGGAACATTGACAGATACAGACCTTGCTTATATCGACTTTACCGATATGATTGTCGCAGAACCTGACGAAAACGGCGTATTTACGTTTGAATATGATGTAACAGATTTCACTTCTTATACGTTTGCTGCAATGGACAGAGCCTATAATATTTCCACTCTGGAAAGTGAGGCAACTCCGACGGAAAGCATCAGCGACGGCGTTTATATGTTCAATGAAGGTCTGGTTTGCTTTGCAGATGGAAAAATGAGCATGACATACTTCAAAGACGGTTCAGTTACAGAAAGCCCCTATACCTTGGAGAATGGTATTCTCATCCTTGGAGACAAGCAGATTCCGCTTGAACAGGTGAATGAAGCAACATTCCGCATGAAAACGGGTGATAAATCCATTACACTCAATTATTACAATGAAGGTACACTGAATGACTACCCTTTCTATACTCTTGACCAGATTGATAAGAGAATGAAAGAAGTTATCGTTGATTTGTACGGATGGGAAGATTATAAGACAGAAATTTCCATGAATAACGGCATTGCAACGGTTTCTTGTCTGTCTTATTACAACGGAACAGCTAATTATTTCGGTAATTTCACGTTCAATCTCTTCACAGGCGAAATTCTTTCTTCCGTAGGCGGTGACGCATTCGAGAAGAATCTTTTCCCTATCACATTTGAAGATTTTGACCTGAATAATATTTTCTACATCAATGATACCAGTGAGGGCGAAATCTATTATGCGGATTTCAATTCCGGAAAAGCTGTCAAGCAGACAGACGGAACAGAAGTTCCCTTTAGCTATGAACTCAGTAACACTGACCTGAAATTCACAATTGACGGAAAAGACGTTGTTTTCGCAGATTATGCTCTTTATGAAGGCTTTTACATGGTTCTCACCAAGGAAACACCAGAGGGAGAAGACCTGCAAATGGTAACAGTTGTTCCTATTGGCACAGCAGATACATTCCGTTTCTACAACAATAACGAACTGAAAGAAATGGCTTTGGACTTCTATGAGGCTCAGAATGGCACTCGTCCGGAAAATGTGGAAGTGACTATCAATGGCGACGGCTCAATTACTCTGCAAATGACCGAAACAGAAAGCTATACCGTAGATGCTATGACCGGAATCGGCACAAATCAGAACGGCGAAGAAGTCGATTTGACCTCCGTACTCGCCCCGATGGAAAACCCCTTTAAGGCTGGTACATGGTTCTTCTTTGCCGAAGATGAAAGCAAATATTTCGTTTTCAATGGTAATCAGGGCGGTCAGATTGTCCCGATAGACGGAACAGAACCGATTGACTTCACCTATACAATGACAGTATCTGGTATCTTGCTTACAATTGGAGACAATATGACAGTTTGTGAACTTTATCCGCAGGAAGACGGTACTGTCAAGATGATGGACACCGCCGATTATTCTGTAGTGCTTATGACAAATCTGAATGACAGCACTGAAACTGTAGAATGCTATACAATTGAAACCCTTCTTGATATGGCAGAAGCACACGCTCCTGTGGAAGTGCAGTCTGTTGATGCTCATGTCAATCCGAATGGCACACTTTCTATTCTCCTGATGGGCGAAAATGATGCTGTTATCGACAATTATACTGTCAGCATGGAAACTGCTGAGGGGACAGACCTTGAAGGAAATCCCGTAGACATCAAAGAAGCCTTTGTTCCTGAACTGCCTGAAAATGCCTATTCTCTGGACAAACTCTGTGATATGGCGAAAAAGGACTATGAAAAGAAAAATGGTACAGTTCCTTCCAGGGCAGATGCCAAAATCAATAAAGATGGCTCTGTTTCCATTGAACTGACCAATAAAGACGGTTCTGTGATTGATACTTATACCGTAGATGCTGTATCTGGTGAAGGCACAAACAGCAAGGGTGAGGCTGTCAGTCTTCCGCAGACCGGAAATAATGCCCCTGATACTGTTGCTAAGGCTTCCGCCTCTGCATTCCTGACACTTGCCGGACTGTTCGCAGTTCTGAAATCAGGTATTTTCCGCAAAAAAAGAGAAAACGACTAATTGTTTCAATCCACGCCAAAGCATAATTCTGTCATTCATGAGCTTTGACGACTTCTGTCAAAGTTCGCATTTAACGGACACTAAAAATTTTACGTGCTGAATGATTTGTCAGCACAACCTGCTATTTTTACTCTTATCAAGATGCGAACTATCTATAGTATACCATAACAATAGCAGGATGTCAAGTGGATTGACTTCATGTCAGTGGGAGATACCAATTCTTTCCGCTCCCACTTAAAGAAGCGGGGGATTCAATGTTTTGTTGAAGCAGAAACTCACGAAAAAACAGAAATTTCTCCTTGTCATAGGCATTTTGACAATGATAATCGGCATTAGTATGCTGTCTGTTATGGCATATCGGAAAATTTCCCGTGATTTGCACAGACAAAAACTCATGAACGAAAATATTGTGATTGAAATTCCCGAAATTCACATCAAAGCCCCAGTATTGGAAGGTACAGAGAATACTGTACTTTCCGTTGCTGCGGGGCATTTCCATAACACTGGAGAAGTCGGAAAAGGAAATTTCTGCATTGCTGCACACAGCAGCACCATTTACAAAGAATACTTTAATAACCTGAAAAATATACAGAATGGCATGAAAATCCTGCTTTATCGCCCAGATAAGACTTATGCTGTCTATGAAGTCAGCAACAGCCTGATTGTCAATCCTGACGAAGTATGGATTCTTGACGATTTTGGCGACTGCCGTGTCACGCTTGTCACCTGTACAGATGATGGTTCTCAAAGGTTAGTTGTCATTGGAAATTTGAAATCACAAGAATAACAAAAAAATCCGGAATTAAGCCATTCCGGATTTTTATTTATAAATCAGTCTGATAGTCAAGCAGTTTTTTCTTTATGGCAGTATATTTCTTTTCTGGTATCGGGATGACTGCTCCATCTGACAAGGAAACTTTGAACCGCCAGACAGATACCACATCATTCGGATTGATAAGGTATCCGGAATGTACACGAATCAGAAATCCCTCTGTGTGTTTTTCAATTTTGGAAAGCATTATTTTTGCTTTCAGCGTCTTATCACGCAGATGAATCAGACAATGATGTTCCGGCGTGGATTCTATCCATATAACTGAGCTTACAGTTATCACATAAAATACGTTGTCCATTCCTCGGAAACTAATCCGAGGTTCTTGCATTTGCTTTTCCATTTGCTTATATAACTCATTATAATGTACAGGATAGATGGAATCTGCATTATGTTGTTCGACTGGATTGGAAATATGAATCATAAAAATTTTAGTGATTCGCTTCCGTCGTTTGTGTTCATCTGTGATATTGATGTCTGCCCAACTGAATTGTGTACGCTGAAGTAATGGGATATTATCACCGTTTGGATAGTGCGTTGTAACAACATACATCAGCATGACTTCACATGATGATGAAGAAGTCTGGATATACTGTGCTTCAATATCGCCAAGTGAAAAAGTCAGCGTATTAGGCGAATTTCTCCACGCTTCACGCATATTTTCTCGCCCCACAATTTGTTGTCCGATTGCTGGACCATGCCAGATTACATCATCTGTCATATGGTCAAAATATGGCTCAATATGGTTATTATAGTATTCTGTAGCAATATAAATACTCTTTTCCACACATTCTTTTACATTCATAAGCTAACCTCCGACTATATTATTATATTGCATTATCAAATTTTTCAAAAAAATATATAAATAGTCACAACAATCTCATCAAATGGCTAACGAGATTTTCTTCTTTTAACCGGCGGTCTAACTCATGCAACTGTTCAGCTACAAATAATAAATCCGCCTTGTACCATACTTTTTGATTGTTCTTTTAGACCTTTTCCGACTCTTTCCAATCTGATTTTCTTTTCTTCCAGTTCCGGAGCAAGAGCAATTAAATATCGTGTCGGATGTGGTGGCAGAACATCTTTTCCGAACTTAGAAACAAGAATATTTCTGAATGTTAAATAAGAAACCTTTACTTTTTGATTTTTCTGGGCGAGGTCACAAATTGCACTGATAATCATAGCTTTCTCGTCATCCGGCAGAGGTTCTTTCGGGAGTTGCTTCTTGATTTTCTTCTGTTCGTTCTGTTTGATGAGAATATCAAGTTTCTGATTGGTTCTCTCATTGATTTCATTCAATCTCTGAATTTCTCTAAGCAGTTCGGCTTCTGGGGCTTTGCTCAGACTGTAAGAGCCTGTTTTCCGCAGTGAGGGAAGTACTTCATGTGTAATCCAATGCTTGAAAATTCTTGCCTCGGGCTTATTACTTCTAAGAATAACAGTATATAAACCAGATTCATTGATAATAATTGCTTCGCCTTGTCGCCCTAAATTATAAACAGAACGTTCATCTTCATCAAGTCGCTGTGCCATTCTAGACGGATTAGAAATGTCTAATGCTTTACAAATGTCAACAAGCACAAACCAAGGTTCAGCATCTTTCCAAAGTATACGAACTTCTGAACTTTCAAAATCGAATGCTACAATATCATACATAACAAAAACTCCTTTCTATTATAAGAAAAAACACGGGCTAACTTTTAGTTAGGTCGTCAGCCCTCACGCCATACATCGAAATACAATTGTGTATATCGTTATTGTATACAGTATACCACATACTACAGCATTTGTCAATAGGAAAACAGAAAAAAATAAAAAAAGCCTGAAAAAAGTTTTTTCAAGGCTTTTTCAATTGGCTTTCAAGCTCTTTGATTTCAGATAAAAGCTGATTCTGCAATCTGGTCTGACGGTTATACTCGCACCTGTCGGAGAGTTTTCCGCTCCGTTCACGTCCTCTTGCTCCATATCCCTCATGAATAGTCGGTATTTTGTCAATGCCCTGCTCTGCATAACTTCTGTGGTCAATATGTAATTCTTCCGGAAGAAACGCATTAACAGCCTGTTCCCATGCAATTCTCCATTCCTTGATGCGGTCTTTGGAATCCCAGTTATTGAAACTTTCCTTATGTGTCTTGTATTGCTTGTGTCCAAGTTTGTCAATTTTTTGAAGAATCTTATTGCCCTCTGCATCCAGTTCATAAATTTTTTTGCTTTTCGCCGCCCATGTTCCGTCAGGCAGAATGCTCCGCATAGTACACATCATATGCACATGAGGATTGCCTTTCCCTGTATCGTGAATACTCCAGTCTACGCACATTCCCTGCTTCGTAAGCCGTTTTACAAAATTTCGGACTATTTGAATATGTTCATCATGTCCCAATTCCACTGGAAGTGCCGCCTCAAACTCTCGCCACAGTTGAGCGTTTTTCTGTTTTTCAATCTTATGAACCGCATTCCAGAGCGTTTCTCTATCCGTATATTCAGTTGGAGCATAGGCACACAAGGCTATCTCACTATGGATAATTCCGCCCTTTCTGGTATAGTCAGATGCCTGTAATAATTCCTCATTCATGAGTTTTGTTCCCGAACGATATGCCGCCGCTGCTATCGCACTTTGTCCTTTTCCTCGGCTGCCTATTTTGATTGAGAAATGAAAAATTGCCATTCGCTCACCTCCTGAATTTCAATTTCTTTTTTATTTTTTCGCTGAAAAGGGAGTCAAGGGGGGAAAGTCCTTGCGCACTATGCACTTTTGGAGTACTTCTGTACGGAAAAGGTGCATAAGTGCGCCCTTACAGGAAGTCAATATTAGTATATCACATCTGAAATGAAAAGTCAAGTGCCACAAATGCCAAAAAAATTGTAGCCCTTGACTTTTCTGCAAAAGTGTGTTATCATATAATTAGATAAGAAAGGAGTGGTCTGAATGCCCAGAAAGAAAAAAACGACAGACGAACAACTGGCTGATGCTGAACTGGAAGCACAAAAATTGATAGACAGCATAAAGAAAAAGAATGAGCAACTAAAAATTATTGAAAATCGCAAGAAACAACTTACCGCCCGAAAAGATAACGAAAAACAGAAAGCACGAACACACCATTTTTGCGAAATCGCTGGTACACTTTACAAAATTCTCGGTAGAGAATTTGAAGATGGTGATGTGGAGCGACTTGAAAATTTCCTGAACGGTCAGGAGCAAAGGGGCAGTTATTTCTCAAAAGCTATGAATACCAAACTAGAAACGGAGGTTGATACCAATGGACAATCAGAATGACGATTTTTTCATGAAACCTAAAGTAGACTTCGCTTTTAAGGAAATCATGATGGACGATGATGCACTGAAAGGTTTCTTGAGTGCCGTTCTGAATATCA
>Ga0326511_10005207_pt1 | contig 10287 bp, 11 predicted proteins | sample 0_2496_0518_D_FD_203701 | JGI IMG/M metagenome (GOLD analysis project Ga0326511, IMG submission 203701) | Bovine rumen microbial communities from UC Davis, California, United States - 0_2496_0518 | ecosystem: Host-associated > Mammals > Digestive system > Stomach > Rumen | place: USA... | reverse complement strand
AAGAAGCAATGGGCATGGTGTTCCCGGCCCTGGGTTCTGAGTATATTCGCACGAAGGTTGTTCCTGAGACGGATGCACTCAGATTCTCCACCTATGCTAGTGCTGCTCTAACCGCTATGACAGCTACAGAAACCATTTCTACTGGCGCGGCTGCTGTTGCAGCTATCGATCTTGGTACTGAGAAGCTGGACGATGCCGAGGTTCCGTATGAGGGCCGCCTCCTCTTCATGAATCCGACCATGTACAAATTCCTCAAGGGCGGTATCACCCGCTACACCATGAACGGTGAGAACGGCATCGACTATAATGTCGAGATGTATGATAACATGCGCGTCATCACTGTTCCTTCTCGCAGATTCAACACTGCTGTGACGCTCGCCAATCCCACTGCCCATAATGATGCTGGCGGCTACACCGTGACTGGTCAGACCATCAACTTCATGATCATTCACCCGTCTGCCATCATGCAGGTCAATTGCTTCACCGAGCCTCGTATCTTCTCTCCTGATGTCTGGCAGCAGAGTCAGGGCTGGGCTTGGGACTTCCGTCAGTATCACGGAGCCTGGGTCAAGAACCAGAAGAAGAACGGAATCTACCTCAACAAGCCCTCTGGTACCTGATATGGGAACCATGGTTAATCCTGACGGCAGTATTACCGTGGGAATCATCCCTGAAGAGGCTGAAGTGAAAGCTCCAGCCTCTCTCCCCACGGAGAAGGATGAGACTGTTGTTAGTGAAGTTAAGAAGAGGGGACGTAAGCCTAAACAGGCTTAAGAAAGGAATGGTGTATCGCTATGACCGATGCGGAAAAGCTTAATACAGTGAAAACGCTCCTTGGTGATAGTGATGGTGCTATTCCGAGCGATGAAACGCTGAAAACCTATCTCACGCTTGCTGCGAATGAGATTCTCAATTGGAAATACCATCTTATCGGTGGAGTTCCCGACCACGTTGTGTCCGTGCCTACTCTGGAAGAGATCAAACAGATCTATGCAGTTGTCGCTGGGTACACGCATGCCGGTGCTGAAGGACAGAGTTCACATGCTGAAAACGGCATCTCCCGTGTGTTCAAATACGGAGACATGCTCCAGTATATCCACGACAATGTGCTTCCTTATGTGAGAGTGGGTGCGATATCGTGAGAACGCTGAAGCGGAACCGTCAGAGCATTTGGTATGCGTTGTACCAAGGTGAGACGGAAGTTGTAGATGCGAATGAATTTAAGACCGGTGAACATTCTGCAAGCTATTCTGAGCCTGTTGAAGCTCAGATGAATGTCTCTGGTGGGAGAGGCACAGCGGCGGTGCAGTTCTTCGGAATTGAAAATCCTTTTACAAGGTCTGCCGTAACAGAGGATCTTACGACACCGTTTGATGACACAACGGTATTCTGGTTCGGGAAGGAACCGGGCGAGAATGCGGACGATTATAACTACATTTGCACAGGAGTTGCAACCACTATCAATGGGCGAGTGATTGCCCTGAGAGAGGTGGATGTGTCTGATGGCGAATAGAAAAGTAATCGTCGAAATGGATCCGGTCTCCATCCGGGATGCTGTGAAGATCTTGGAAGCGTATAAGAAGTTTGCGGAAAAGAAGTCAGAAGAGTTGATGATTCGACTCGCTGCGATTGGATTGCAAACTGCAAGGGTGCGCTTTGAGATGGGAGCGGTGGATGGCAACAAAGCCCCGGATACCTGGGTAGAACCAACTGAGACTGGGTTCAAAATAATCGCTCAAGGAAAAGATGTGTACTTCATCGAGTTTGGTGCTGGCGATGCTGCCGGGAATCATCCTGACAGAGCAACTGCTCCGGTTGATACGTCTCCTGGCTCGTTTTCCGCGAAGAATACGCAGGAGTATGTCAAGTACGGTAGCTGGCATCATCAGAAGAAAAAGTACACTGAGATTCAGCCACAGATGCCGATGTATTATGCGGCACGGGAAATTGAGCGGAACGTTGAAAAGATTGCAAAGGAGGTATTCGGATGAGCCAGGTTACGAGAAATGCTGTGTACGATTACGTCTCCAATGCAATCACTGCTGTTCACTCAAGTGTGAGATGTTCCAGCAGACGAATCCCGGTTCCATCTTCGTATCCAGCTTGTTACATCCACGAGATCGAGCATTATCGGCCTTTGGATAATATGCAGTTGGATTACGAGGATGTTCAATGGCAAAGCTCGTTTGAGATTCAGGTGATCAGCAACAAGAAGGGAACTGCGGCATCCGAGGCATATTCCATCCTAGAAACAGCGAAGGATGCGTTTAATAATCTCTATTACAGAGAGTTATCCGAGACATCCGTTGATGATGTCGAAACCTTTACGGTAATCGCAAGGTTCCGTAGAACAATCGGCGGTGGAGATTCCATGCCGAAATCTGATTAAAGGAGATATGTTTTATGGTAGCAAATGCTGTGTCTACTGCTGGCATTCTTGTTAAATATGCCGTAGAAGCAACTGCCGGCACTCGTCCAACTTCTGGGTATACCACGATTCCTGGAATCAAGGCGATTCCTGCCGTGTTTAACGAGCCGAATGCGCTTCAGAGTACCGACCTTTCTGCCGAAAAGAACCACACCTATATTCCTGGCCTTGGCGATTCCGGTGGATCCATTGCTCTGACTGCGAATGATTGCACCGAATTCCGCACGGCATGGAATGCTTGTGTTGCTGCCTATGCTGAACTGACTGGTGGCAAGCAGATGTGGTTTGAGATTGCGTATCGCGAGGATACCGGTCTGGAAAGCTGCTATTTTGCTGGCGAACCGCTTGCGCTTGGCTTTGGTGGCGCAGAGGTTGATTCCGTTCTGGAGAACAATGCGAACGTTCTTCCAAAGGGAGATTATGTCTTCGCGGCTGCGTCTACCTGATGCGTAATAAATAAGGGGCAGCGCAATACTGCCCCATATCTTTCACATTTAAGGAGAGAATGAGATGAGCGAAACCAAGAAGAACGAGAAAATGAAGCCGATGATTATTACTGACCCGGGAACCGGGCATGAATATACATTGGAGTTCAACCGTAAGAGCGTGAAGAAATGTGAGGCCGCAGGTCTTGATATCAACCTGGCTGCGTCTAAGAGCATGACGATGATCCCGCTCCTGTTTTGGGGCGCATTCCAGTGGCATCATCCGAACATGAAACAGGAAGCCACGGACAAGATCCTCTTTGATGGTCTTAATGGTCTGAATGATGACGAGCTTGCCTATCTGGCTGAACTGTATACCGAACCGTTCAAGACCCTTATTGCAACAGAAGACGAGGGAACGGTCGCAAACCCTCGCAAAATGACGGTGAAATTCTAAGTCTTCAAGAAGACGAGAAAAAACCGTCTACATATACTGAAGTATTTGAGGAGATTTGTCCACAGTACCTGGTCATGGGCATGACGTTAGAGCAGTTCTGGGATGGATCTCCTTATTTGGTTCTTACCTATCGGAAAGCGTTTAAGATAAAGAGAGAGTTGGACAACGAGATGGCATGGTTGACTGGATTGTATTTCTACGATGCACTCTCTGTTTCTCTTTTCAATGTTCTTCGTAAGCGCGGTCATAAGCGTGAGAACTATCTTGAAAAGCCTTTAGATATTTTCCCACTTACGCCAGCAGAAAAGAAACGCAGAGAGCGTGAGGAAATGCTTAAAACGCAAAAGACTCTTGAGCAAATGAGAGCGGCACAGGTGGCAAAGAAGAAAAAGTCTGAGGCGAAATCTCCGAAGAAGGAGGTGGTAGATGATGGCAGAATCGATGGAAACTCTGGAGATAGAAGTAAAGCACAAAGCTAGTGGTGCGACGAATGAGATCGACAAGCTTGCTGATGCATTGCTTCGTTTAAATAGAATCCTGGCTGGAACGACGATCCCGAAGCTCCACAGTCTGGCAGACGCGCTGAAGCGAGTTACGGATGCTCAGACCAAGATGGAAAAAGCGACATCTAGCAAGGCCAAAGGTTCTGGTAATGGAAATGCTGTTTCGCAGCTTTCTGAGAGTACTAAGGATGGTATTCGGAACCTCAAAAAGTACGAAGTTGCTTGGCTGAAATTTGCTAATGAAAGAGACAAGATGGAAGCAGCGTTGTCAAAAGGCGATGCTGTTGGTGCTGTCTACGGCAGAGATAAAGTCATTAAAGCCAGAGAAGCATATAACAAGGCTTATTGGGATGAGTTTGGGGAACCAGAGGAAGAGGAAAAAGCTTCTGTATGGGAAAGAATCAGTAGTACTCTTTCTGAGGTACAGACTCGTCTTAAAGGTGTAGCAAAAGAAACTGATAAAGCAGCAAAGGGTGGAAAGAAAGCTGAAGGAGCTTTCTCTAAGATGCTTAATTCTTTCAAACGTATTGCTGTTTATCGCGCACTTCGTAAAGTAATCAGCGAGATTTCCAAGGCCGCACAGGAAGGATTGCAAAACGCATATGCTTTCAGCCAAATGATTGGAAGCTCAATATCGCAAACGATGGATAGAATTACTTCTCTATCGTTGACGATGAAGAACCAGTTTGGTGCTGCGCTTGGTGAATTGCTCACTACGATCCAACCAATTCTTGAGTATGTCATCCAGATTGCTACGAAGATTGCAGATGCGCTAGCTCAGTTCTTTGCAGTGCTTGGTGGAAGATCCACTTATCACAAAGCCACAGATGCCACTGCTAAATGGGTGGAGCAGACCGAGAAGGGTGCTGAAGCTGCCCAGGAGTGGAAGAACCAGTTGATGGGCTTTGATGAAATCAACCGTCTGGAAGCTCCGTCTGATACCGGGAGCGGATCTGGTGGAGCAATGGACAATATTGGGAACTGGGCATTGTCTCCTGTCACGATGGATTTCTCCTGGTTGGATAAGATTAAAGAATTCTTCGCTGGTCTTGATCTTGAGCCTTTGATGAACGCTCTTGGCAGACTGAAAGAAGTTGCTCTGGATCTGTTTGAAACAGTCAAGCAGTGGATTGGATATATCTGGGACAACATCTTAGCCCCGTTCATCACATGGATTGTTGAAGAACTGGCTCCGGTTGTTGTTCAGGTCATTGCAAGTATTCTGGAAGTGTTTAATGCGCTGATGGAAGTGCTTGGCCCTGTGCTGACTGAGATTTGGGAAAATGTTCTGGCTCCGCTGTTTGAGTGGATCGGAGAAGTAGTTATTACGATTCTTGAGTCTCTTACAAACTATTTACACGATTTTGCTCAACTTATTACAGGCGAGATTACTTTTGATGATTTTCTTAATGGCCTTTCTGATACAGAAATTGCAATTGGCACATTCATCACTGCTATAGGTCTGGCTTTTCTTGGCGTTGGGCTGTTCAATGGCATTATTAGTATCGCGTCCACTGTTGTTGGAGTTTTGAGTGGAGCATTAGCGTTTCTGGCAGCGAATCCTATTGTTTTGGTAATTGCAGCTATTGCCGCGATTATCGCAATTGTTTTGCTGGCGATCAAACATTGGGACGAGTGGAAGCAGAAGCTTCAAGAATGGGCAGATAAGTTTAGTGAGTGTGTTGGAAATGGAAAAATTGAATGGGAAGATTTTGTGTATGCCATAATTCGTATGGCACAGTGGGCAATAGACAAAATCGAGAAAATTATTGATGCTGTTAAGAAACTGATTAACTGGATTAAAGAAGCTGCTAGGAAGATTAAGGAAGTATTTGGTGGAAGCGGCGGTGGAACGTCAATTAGTGGTGCTGGTTTTAGCGGAAGCGGTGGAAGCTATGCCTCTGGCGGCTGGCCTGATGAAGGTCAGATGTTCATTGCCCGTGAAGCTGGCCCAGAGATGGTTGGTACAATCGGGAGCCGCACCGCAGTTGCTACGAATAATGACATCGTTGCGGCAATTGAAGGCGGTGTATATAACGCTATGGCATCGGTTATGAGTTCTGTTGGATCCAGTCGAAATGGCGGAAGCGTAATCTTCAACGTCAATGGGCGCGAGTTCATGAGAGCAATTTGGGATGACCAACGCGCTGTAGCTGTAGAACATGGCGTAAGTTTAGTCACGAACGGGTGATAAAATGGCATTAAATGAAACCATATATATCGGGCCGCAAGAAACTCCGATTTTGACGTTTTATGGGAGTCAGATTGAAGACATCATCATGGAAAACACGGTTGACGTTACCGGGGATGAATTGAGCGTTGATGTAATGGAAACCAGTGTTTTCTTTGATGATGCAGACTCTGCTTTAAGAAATACCAAGCGAGGAACACCTATTTGGTATTATGAAGGATCTTTTTTAAGAGGAAAATATTATATCCAGAAAATTGAGCGTAATGCACCGAAGAAGTATCTCATAAGAGCTACAAGCGCAATCGGTCTGATCGCGGAAGAAGAATTCTATGGTGGGTATTATTCAGGAGTAAAATTTGGAAACATTGTAGATAACATTCTTTATTCTGACGGTCTTGGTGGATACGGCCTTGACACCAATGGCTCATATGACGTTTACGACGAGTTTCAAAGCACAGTAAGCACACGGTCTGTGGAATTGAATAGTAGTCTTCATTGCCCTGATGCGTGGAATTATAAAATGCACTGTGAATTCACAGTTTATGATGAAAGGTTTACGGGAACTGTGTATGGCATTGTTGCCGGTTGCTATGGTGGTAATACTCGCGGTAATTATTATGTAAGATGGAACAACTATACTATGACTGCCGCTGGTAAGACATTCAGTTATTTTGTCGTTAATATATATTATGGTTTTACAAACACTGCCATACTGACAGTGAGAGGTGAGAATTCGGTATATTTTGGCAAAGGCACAAAGTTTACTGTAAACATTAATCCTGTAGGTGGGGTAGCAACAGTTGTATCAGATTATGTTGATGCTAGAACAGGGGCTACAGGGAAGCAGATAAACACAGTAAGTTTTACTGCTGTTTCAAGCGACACATATTATCCTCATCTTGGATATGGTTGCGCTTGCGAATATTTTAATGGTGTTTACGGATATGCAAGCGCAAATTATACAAGATATCATAGTTATCAGATTTTAAGTGAAACTGATCAGCTTTTATTAAAAGCAATTATGGTCACTGACACAGACTCAACAATAAATTATCTCGCAGACCAGGTGAGTGGAGCGATTGTTGATATTTCTACTTACCCATTTTATCCGTATGGTAATGTGTCGTTTTCTGGATGCAAAGACATCCGAATGATTGATGCTATGTTGGCTTATCAAGATCTTGCTAATAGTATCATTTATGGTGATGGAGTTGCTAATATAAGTGTTTATGGTTGGATTCCGGCTGGCACAAAACGTGAAGCGTTGCATCAACTGTTGTTCGCACATAATATTACAATTTTAAAAACTGCTGAAGGAAAAATACTTTTTACATATCTTATTGAATCTACTCCAATAGAGCTTAATGAAGACAATATGTATAACGATACCAGAGAAGATTACATATCTGCGGCACATACAATCTCAGTAACGGAAAATACATATTTGCAGAACACAAGAGAAGTTACACTATACGATAATACTAACGAGTATTTACGAACCGGTGAATACATTGTAGCATTTGATCACGTTCCTATCTTTGGGACTCCGATTGGTAATGGAATTGATATTATTAAGTTTAACTGTAATGCTGCACTTGTTTCCGGTAGGGGAACAATTACAGGAACAGCTTATGACAAGTTTGAAAAAGTACTACTGTATGAGAACAGGGACGCAACAGAAGGAAAGGATATATCCGTAAGAGGGCTTAGACTTGTTACTTATCTTAATTCCGAAAGTGTATTAGAAAAACTAAAATCATATTATTCCGGTCGTGCAAGAAAGGTTAAGAACAGCGTTAAGGATAACGGAGAACGCTGCGGTATGCAGTACTCTTTTAGGTCTATGTTTACAGATGAAAACGTTGGATATCTTACTAAGATTTCTGCAAGAGCTTCTTCATTTATCAAAAACACATGTGAATTTATTATTGGATTTACTCCTGTTGCAACCAGCGGATATACGGAAGAAACAATTATTCTCAGCGGCGACGAATGGGAAGTTCCAGCTAGTGTCAGAGAAAAAACTGCACCAACAATTGAACTTATTATTATCGGAGATGGTCAAGATGGTGCGCTTGGTGGCAATGGTGAAGCTGGAAAATCTGGGAGTGACGGAGGAAATGGTGGCAAAGGTGGAACTGCTGGGGCTGGAGGCACTGGCGGGAAGATTTATCAGATTGTTGTAGATGTAGAAGATGTCAATAAGATTGTGGTTACAAACAGTGGTGGAGAATTGGTTGTTTACACATATGACGATAATGACAGTTTGGTTTCGACATTGTCTTCTGCTTCTGGGCTAAGTAATAATAACGGTTTTACCGATTTGTTTACTGGAACTGTTTATGCTCTTCCGGGCGAAGATGGAATTGATGGTGGAGATGGCGGCGATGGAAAAGGCTTACCAAGCGGCTCACAAGGTACAGCATATATTGCAAATTCTGGCGAAGACGCTGGATCACGCTCTGGTGGCAAAGGAACAATTTGGAGTCAACGAACAAATGCAGAATTGATGGAAGGAAGCACTGCTGTTGCTTACTATTACTCCGGTGTAGCGGGTGGCGGTGGTGCAAGCGCAACGGAAAACGGTGGGAACGCATATACAAACGGCACAGCTTCCTATACGATTGCTTATAATTATTCTGAGACAGTTAAAATCATCTATGCTGGTAATGGTGCAAATGCAAGTCAAGCAGAAGTCACAAAAACTACTTATGGATGCGGTGGCAATGGTGGTCACGGCGGTGGCGGAGGCGGTGGCGGCTGCATAGATTATTGGCAGAGAGATGGTTCACAAAGGGTCACAATATCAAGATCTGCTGGTACTGGTGGATCTGGAGGTGCTGGAACATCCGGTATCGACGGATGCGTAATCATTTATTACTGAGAGGCGGTGAGTGAATGCTTATTTCAACTGGAATTTCAATTGATGGTACTGATATTACAAATCTCATCGCTTACCAGGGGGTGCAGTGGAAGCGCAATGACATCGATGGGCCGAATGCCGGTCGAACACTTTCTGGCATTATGATCAGGGATCGTGTTGCTACGAAAATTCGCCTGGATATCACATGCCGGCAGCTTACTCTCCCTGAAGTCAGAATGCTCCTCAATCTCCTGATGCCAGAGTTTGTGACTGTCACATATGATGATCCTATGGACGGTTATGTTACACGCACGATGTACGCCAATAACAACACAGCACAGTTTCTCTTTGCGCGTGAGAATGATACCAAAGAATGGTGGGATGGAGTTTCCTTCCCGCTTGTTGAAAGATAAAGAAAGGAGTGAATGGTATGGTTGTATTTAAAGTGCCGGTGAACGGTTGTAATCCTGTTACAATTGTTTTGGGTCGGCGCGGAACTTACAACACACAGGAAGTCACGTTTGACTTGAGTTACCTCGTTGAGAATTACGGTGCTGGTACTGCGGCTCTCATGGTCAAACGCTCCCAGGATACCAGCGCATATCCCGCAGTTGTATCTCAAGAGGATAACATTCTTACTTGGATCGTGTCCGATGTAGATACATATTATCCAGGCTCCGGTGAATGCCAGCTTATGTGGTATGTCGATGAGGGCCTTGCCAAGACGATCATCTATCCTATGGTTGTGATGAAAGACATCCTACAGACCACAGAAGAGCCGCCTGACGGTTATGAGAACTGGATTGAACATTTAGTCGATCTTGGAGTACAAACGGAGCAGAACGCACAGGAAGCGGCGCAGAGCGCAACAGAAGCGAAGGCATCCGCAAAGGCCGCAGCGGAAAGCGAAAAGAAGGCCGAAGATGCGGCAGATCTCTTGGAGAACGTGTCCGCAACTGCCACTACTCTTGAACCCGGGCAGCCAGCAACGGCAGAGTATGATGATGGCGTTTTCAAGTTTGGCATCCCGAAAGGTGATAAGCTCACCTATGCAGACCTGACCGAAGCGGACAAGGAAGATCTCGTTCAAGGCCCGATTAAGGATGCCCAGGATGATGCAGTCGAGGCGGTGGGAACTGCCAAGACCAATGCTGTTGACGCTGTTAATCAGGCTGGAACCACGCAGAAGAATGCCGTAAATCAGGCTGGTACGACTCAGAAGAATGCTGTCACTCAAGAGGGAACCACTCAAGTCAATACAGTTCGGGAAGCTGGCACTACTCAGGTTGGGAGAGTCACCACTGAAGGTAATACTCAGGTTGGCAGAGTGCAAGATAAGGGCAATGAAGTCATCGCTTCTATCCCTTCGGATTACTCTGATTTGACGGCAGAGGTGGATGATTTAACTCGCCAAATAAGT
>Ga0326511_10005206_pt1 | contig 10288 bp, 7 predicted proteins | sample 0_2496_0518_D_FD_203701 | JGI IMG/M metagenome (GOLD analysis project Ga0326511, IMG submission 203701) | Bovine rumen microbial communities from UC Davis, California, United States - 0_2496_0518 | ecosystem: Host-associated > Mammals > Digestive system > Stomach > Rumen | place: USA: California... | reverse complement strand
ATGTTGGTAGCGGGATGGTGATGACGGTTGAGCACCTCTACCATTACGTTGGGGTTGGAGTAACTGTACCACGGTAGTTTGAACGACTTCAGAAGTCCCTTGCGGGTCAGCCGGTAGTGTACCACCATGTGCTGCACATCGTCGTCGTTGAGCGTCTGCCCGATGCCCACGGGCCATCCGTTGTGTGTGGTGAAGGTGGCATAGTCGTTGGAGAACTTTATTCGGAACAGCAGCAGATATAGGAAGAAGAGCAGCCCCAGCACAATGGTCGAAGTGATGGATATGGTCAGTCGCTTGCGGCTCTTTCGCAGCAGTGCGTTCTTCTCCTCCTCCTGCTTTCTGCGCTGCTCTTCCTGTCGGGCAACAGCCTCGCGCTGGTTGATGCGGTCGTCGACCACGGGGCACAGGATGTCGTGCATGAACTCTATGCGGATGTCGTCCTGATAGCTGAACTGTCGCAGCAGCTTGCGTTCTTCCACCAGTGTCCTGATGACCTGGTTGGAAACACCCTCGCGCAGAAGGTCGTTGCGCGACACGTTGTTGCGGCGTCCGTCGTAGGTGAGCAGTTCGTCTTCTATCTTCTCTATCTCCTTCGCAGGCAGGTCGGCCACCGACTCCTCGTAGAAGTCTTTGATGATGTCGTCGCTGAACTGATTGACCAATTCGGCGGTGATGGCCGGTGCTACACCTTTCTTTATATATAGGCGGCTCAGATAGAGCGAGAGCACGGCAGCGTCGACTTCGATTTCGGGTATGCCATCGAGTGTGAAGTCAGACCTGCCCGTCACTTTCCTGATAATCAGTTCAGCCACGTCTTTGCTTACAAGTCCTTCTCGGGGCTTCATGATGATGTCGGCTGCCTGTTCTTCGTTCAGCGGGAGCAGGGCATAGCGGTTGGCCTTCATCACAGGGATGTATGCAGAATAGCGTTCAAGATAAGACAGGAAGTCTTCGCGCAGGGTGAACACGATGTGGTAGTCTATCTTCTGCAGGTAGCGGTTCTCGCTCTCAGTGCCCATATCGTCTAAGTCGAGGTTGATGTCGCTGAGGTCGAGGTCGCCCTCTACCTCCTGCGCCTTGCTTCCTTCCTGTGGTAGCGAGTCTTTGTTGGCATTGACGATATAGAGTGGCGTGACGTCGTTGAGCAGGTCGGCCAAGTCGCTGAAGAAGGCCTGTTTGGCCTGCTCGTCCTGTTGCAGGGTGAAGATTTCCTCGAACTGGTCGAGCACGAGCAACAGTTGCATGCGCTTGCCTTCCTTGTCGAAGAAGATATGGCGGTGCATATACTCCCACAGTGTCTCGCTCTCAGCATGGATTACCGGCACAATCTCGTGCACGTCGACACCGCTGGCAACGATGGCATCGTGTATTTGCCGTATGTACGATGTTTGCGAGTTGTGGTCTAAGCGGATGCCTACGGGCAGCATGCCGTGCTGTCGCGCCAAGGGGAACACTCCGGCGTTGAGTATCGACGACTTGCCGATGCCCGACTTTCCGTAGAGCACCGTCTGCGTGTTGTTGAAGATATATTGCGACAGGCTTTCAATCTCGCTGTTCCTGCCATACAGCACTTCGCCTTCTACGTAGAAGTTAAGGCCTTTCCAGGGGTTGTCGCTAATTACGGAGTTTGCCATGTCCAATCTTTTGTTCTAATGATTTCACCTCTTCTACTTTCCGCTCTATCACGTCGGCGATGGTCTCAAGGTCGGTGCTGATGTCGAACCAAGTGGCATTTCGCTCAGAGAATTCAGGGGGTACGTCGGTCAGTTCGTTGTAGAAGTCGAACCCGCGTTCGGCCAGGGGCACGATAAACGTGCGGCCACCTATCTTGTTGGCTATAGAGGCGGCCTCTTTCCATTCTGTGCGATACTCGTGTATCTCCATGATCTCGTTCTCGATGTTCTCCGTCAGGATGGGTACGAAGATGCGGCTGGTCCTGACGCCGCCGACGATGGCCTGACGCCAGTTGTCGCCCTCCTTGATGTCGTTGCGGTCGTACCACACGCGGAGACCCCGCCTCGACAGGATGTCGTAGAGCTTTCTCACCAACGTCTCGTCGTTGCGCGAATAGGAGAGGAACACGTCGGTCTTGTAGTCGAGCGACTTCTTCGCCTCGTCTTCTTCAGCCTTCTCCCGCTCTTTGATGCGTCGCTCTATCTCGTCGACCACATACTCGGGGTCGCGCTGTATGAAGGTCTCCAACCTGTTCAGGAACTGTATGAGCGGGGTGTCGTCGTCGGCATGGGTGCTCACCATGAGCGACGAGCGCAGTCCCTCGGCCGAGGAGCGCAGCGAATAGCAGATGAAGCGGAACAGCCAGTCGCTGTAGTTGTTGCCCAGTACCAGCAGATAGCACGACTTGATGGCTTCTGTCAGCACGCGTGGGGTGTTCATGCCGGCCAGCCATGACTTGCAGAACTCCATCATGTCGACGTCGGTCACCACGTAGCGGTTCTTCTCTTCGCTGTATTTGCCAAACATATAGAATACGGTGGGCTGCGACATCTGCCTGACGCTTTGCACGTCGCCCTCGCCCACTTTCAGGTCGCGGCCTGGGTCGTTGCGGAACTGTAGCACGGTCACATCCTGTCCTTCCCACACCTGCCGCATGGCGCTCTCTACCACGGGGGTGAAGGATGTGGTGATGACAAAGGGGAATTTCTTTGTGGCGAGCAAGCGGAGCAACAGGTCGGAAGGGCGCTTCTTCACTTTTGTAAGCACCTGGTTGATGAGCTTGTAGATGGCTTCTGGCTTCTTGGCAGCGTTGATGAACTTCTTGTCCTTGTCGTAGATGAGCTGTGAGAAGGTCTGAGGGTCGGAGCTAACGCCAAACTTCTTTGCAAACAGATCGATGAGCTGGGTGTGGAAATTCTTCTCATCGCCTATCTGGAAGTCGGGGCCAATGACGGGTATCACGTGGCCCGCCATAATCTCGTCGAGCAGTTCGTCCCAACGTTCTTCGTCTTCAGAGAGCACGATGTCGACATCAATATCAATGTCTATCAACTCGTTTTTATCAGATTCCATACGTGTGTTGGTTTTTAGTTGTTGCTCCACATGCTAAAGTGGAATCAGTTATTCATAGGTAATGGCTAAGGTGAAAAGGCAAAAAACAGCAGCAGTGCCTACTGTCCTTGCTCGTCGGCAGCCCAATAAGGCTGTCGGGTGACGGCCCCTGCGGTCTGCCGGTAGTTGTTGCGTCGCGGTTCGGGATGCTGTGAGCCGTTGAGAATGTAGTCGACATACTTCTGGGCAATCTTGCGGAAGGCATACTTGCGGGCATTGAACAGCTGGACGATGGTGCCCGTGGCCTGTCCTATGGTGCACAGGTTGCGGGTGGTGGGGTCGAGCAGTGTTACGAAGGCACCATTGGCAATGGCAATGGTTTGCTGTCCGTCAAGGTGTTGTTGGCGGTTTACGGTTTTGCCGCCCACGGTGACGCGTCCGCTAAACGAGAAAACGATGTATTCGCCAGCCCTGCTATAACCTGCGACGGCTGCTAATAAGGTTATGGTGAGTATGAGACGTTTCATAATACAAACTATTGGCTTAACTTCTTTAACTACTGACTACTTAACTACTTCATTGTATCAGGCATCAGCCTGAGCCAGCGAGTGCCTGATCCACCAGTTGTGGGGATGGCGCACGGCAAGTGCATTGATGAGTGCCATGTAGGTGTCGTGTGCCTGCACTACGAAAGCCATGGAGGCAAGCACCAGCAGGGCGTTGATGTAGAGTCCAAACTGCTCGAACACCCAGTGCATGACGAGGGTGGCGAGGATAGCCATGACGAGCACGATGGCTCCCTTGAGCCACTCGCTCTCGTCGAGGAAGATGCGCAGGGCGCTGGGCTTGCTGCGGTCGGAGCGACGTTCCGACATCTCGATGAACACGGCCAGCAGGTAGCAGGCAATGAAGGCGGCTAGCAGGTTGAGCCACAGCGGGGCGTCGGTGACCTGGCGGTGGTTCATCAGCGTGTGTACGGCATAGGCGTGCAGCTCTACGCCCGCTATCTTGCCCAAGGGGGTGAGGTGGGTGTCTGACTCCTCGTGGCAGGCTCCTACGAGCACCATGCGCCCCTTGATGAGCTCGGGGTGCTGGGCTACGCTGTCGTAGCGCACCACGGGGAAGTGCTGTAGGGCGAAGTCTACGAGCACAGGCTGGTTGCGTAGCGGCACGTCGATGCCGAAGCGCATGAGCGTGGCTGCGGGCAGCGAAGGCAGCAAGCCGGGGCGGTCTGCCATGCGCATGCCGCTGCGACACTCGCGGATGATGGCGTGCTGCATGTCGTCCTCTAAGTTGACGAAGCCCTCGTTCAGGCTGTCGAGCATCTCGCTGACATACGACCGGCTGGTGGCGGCGAAGGTGGCGGAAGAGGCGTCGTACTCGGTCAGCTTGGTGGCCATGACCAGCATGGAGCGCAGGCTGTCGACGGTGTTCAGCAGCTTGATGTTGCCCTCAACATCGTCGCGCTCGCCCTCCATGAGCAGGTCTACGCCGATGGCGCGCGGCTCTTGGCGGGCAATGGTGGCCAGCAGGTCGGCAATGTCGCCACGGTTGTAGAGGTCGGACATGTCGACAATGGTGACGAAGCGCGATGTGTCGGGCACACTGTGGAAGTTCTTCACCTTGGTATACAGGTCGGTGAACTTCAGGTTGCCTATCATCTGCTCCACGGGGTTGAGAAACGCCACGTTGAAGGTAATGAGCATAATAATGCCTATCACCGACATGGCCATCAGGGCCACGATGACGTGGTCCTGATGAAGCCATTGTCTGAGTAGGCGTTTCATGCTTTTTTCTAGAGAGGATAAAGGTTACTTCAGCAAGTTCATGGTGTCGGTGGCAATCATCAGCTCCTCGTTGGTGGGGATGACCACAACCTTCACGCGCGAGTCGTCGGCCGAGATGACGGCTTCCTCGCCGCGCACCTTGTTCTTGGCCTCGTCGAACTTCACGCCGAGGAACTCCAGGCCCTTGCACACCTCAGAGCGCATAGACACCTGGTTCTCGCCCACACCGGCCGTAAACACGATGACGTCGAGGCCTCCCATGGCTGCTGCGTAGGCACCGATGTACTTCTTGATGCGGTAGAAATACATGTCTTGAGCCAGCTTGGCCCGTTCGTTGCCCTCGTTGGCGGCGTTCTCCACGTCGCGCATGTCGCTGGAGCCACCGGTGATGCCGGCCACACCGCTCTTCTTGTTCAGCAGGTTCGACATGCCGTCGGCGTCGAGGCCCAGCTTCTTCTCGATGAAGGTCACGGCACCGCCGTCAACGTCGCCGGCACGTGTGCCCATGACGAGGCCCTCTAACGGGGTGAGGCCCATGGACGTGTCGATGCACTTGCCGTCGACCACAGCAGCGATAGAGCCACCGTTGCCCACGTGGCAGGTCACCATCTTTGTGCCCTCGGCGGGTATGCCCAAGAACTCGCAGGCACGGGCCGACACATAGCGGTGGGAGGTGCCGTGGAAGCCATAGCGGCGCACACCATACTTCTCGTAGAGCTCGTAGGGTAGGGCATACATGAAGGCCTTCGCCGGCATGGTCTGGTGGAAGGCAGTGTCGAACACGCCCACCTGGGGCAGGCCAGGCATCAGCTCCTTCACGGCGTTCACTCCCTTCAGGTTGGCGGGGTTGTGCAGCGGAGCCAAGTCGGAGCAGGCCTCGAAGGCCTTGAGCACCTCGTCGGTAAGGATGACCGATTTGTTGAACTTCTCGCCGCCGTGCACCATGCGGTGGCCTACGGCATCAATCTCGTCAAGGCTCTTGATGACGCCTATCTCGGGGTCGGTGAGCAGCGAGAAGATGAACTTCACACCCTCGGTATGCTCGGGAATGTCGTGCATGATCTGCTTCTTCTCTCCGTTGGCCAGTTTTACCTTGACAAAAGCGCCGTCCAGGCCTACGCGCTCGGCGCCGCCGCTGGTCATCACGCTCTTGTCGTCCATGTTGTATAGTGCATACTTGATAGACGAGCTACCACAATTTAATACTAATATCTTCATTTTTATTAGCCCCCTAAGTTAGGGGGGTGGGGTCTGAACAAGCGAAAAAATCAGACCCGTTTAGGTTTATACTTAAAAAAGTGATGGGAGTCTTCGCCTGTTCAGACCCCCAACCCCCTAACTTAGGGGGCTAACGAGCATCCATGGCCTGACAAGCGGTGATGGCGACCATGTAGTAGATGTCGTCGACCGAGCATCCGCGCGACAGATCGTTCACGGGGCGTGCGATACCCTGGAGGATGGGGCCGATGGCGATGGCGTCGCCCAGTCGCTGCACCAGCTTATAACCGATGTTGCCCACTTCGAGGTTGGGGAACACGAGCACGTTGGCGTTGCCGGCGATGTCGCTGCCTGGTGCCTTCTTCTTGCCTACTGCGGGAACGAGGGCTGCGTCGGCCTGCAGCTCGCCGTCGACCTTCAGAGCCGGGTCAAGCTCCTTGGCCAGGCGTGTGGCCTCTACCACCTTGTCGATGACCTCGTGTTTGGCAGAACCCTTGGTCGAGAAGCTGAGCATAGCCACACGCGGGTCGTCGAAGCCGGCCACGCTACGGGCGGTCTGAGCCGTGCATACGGCTATCTGTGCCAGCTCGTTGGCGTCGGGCATGGGGGTCACGGCCACGTCGCCCACTACGAGCACGCCGTCTTCGCCATACTGCTTCTGCTTTGTGATGAGCAGCATGCCACCGCTTACGCAGGTGATGCCGGGCGCACACTTGATGATTTGCAGGGCGGGGCGCAGGGTCTCGCCTGTGGTCGATAGTGCACCGCTTATTTGTCCGTCGGCTCCTTCGGTCTTGATAATCATACAGCCCAGGTAGAGCGGGTCTTTCACCAGCGCGCGAGCCTGCTCGATGGTCATGCCCTTCTTCTTGCGCAGTTCAGCCAGCAGGGTGGCATACTCCTCGCTCTTGGGGTTGTTCTCAGGGTCGATAATGGTGGCCTTGCCAATGTTCTGCAAGCCCCACTCGCCTGCCAGGCGGTTTATTTCTGCGGGGTTGCCGATAAGAATAATGTTGGCGATGTCTTCGCCCAGCACACGGTCGGCTGCACGGAGCGTACGCTCTTCAAGAGCCTCAGGCAGCACGATGCGCTGCTTGTTTGACTTTGCGCGTGCTACGATTTTGCTAAGTAAATCCATAGTTTGTTTATTATAAATGAGTTTAATAGGTTGTATCCGTTGCAAAAGTAACAAAAAATATCCGAATACTTGCGTAAGTATCCGGATATTTTTTGTTCTTTTGCTATTTTTTCAGTTATGGGCTTACAGGTTGGGGTTTATTTCGTTCCACTTCGATATTTCGGGAACGATGCCCAGCGTCACCAGTTCGTCGCGCATCTTGCAGAGGTGCTCGTAGCTGGCGTCGAGCTTGGCGTTCTCCTCGGGCAGACCCTGTGGCACCTCGAACTTAGCGCCGTCCTTGGTGAGTGTGGTCTTCATGGCCATCATGATGTGGTCGTACTTGTCGGTCTTTACATACGTTCCAACGGGGAAGCGGAAGGGTTCGCCGCCCATGGCAGCACGTATCATCTCGACAGAGAGGTACGAGGGGCTCTGGAACGAGCTGCGTCCGCGCAGCTTGATGATGGCGGCACCACCCTTGGTGACGTCGGTCTTCATCTGCTCCCACTCCTCGGCGGGGAACTCGGGTGTGCCGATGATGTCGGTGAGCTTGCGGTCCTTGATGGTGACGTGGCTGCCGAAGACGGCCATCTGCTCGCCGTGTCCGCCGTAGGTAGCGCAACCTTTTATCTCGCTCTGCAGCACGCCAAACTTCTTGGCCAGTGCGCTTTGCAGGCGTGTGGTGTCCAGACCGGCCAGCGTTGTCACCTGGCCAGGCTTCAGTCCGCTATAGAGCAGGGTGACAAGACCCGTGAGGTCGGCGGGGTTGAAGATGATGACCACGTGCTTCACGTCGGGGCAGTACTTCTTGATGTTCATGCCCAGCTCCTCAGCAATCTTGCAGTTGCCGGCCAGCAGGTCTTCGCGTGTCATGCCCTCTTTGCGCGGTGCACCGCCCGAAGAGATGATATACTTAGCGTCGCGGAAAGCCTCCTCGGCGTCGGTAGTGGCGGTGATGGTGGCCTCGTCGAAGCCGCTCTGCCGCATTTCTTCAGCCACGCCTTCGGGCGAGAATACATCGTAGAGACACAGGTTGCTGGTGAGACCCATCATCAGTGCGCTTTGGGCCATGTTGGAACCTATCATGCCGGCTGCGCCGACGATGACCAGTTTGTCGTTTGTTAAAAATGCCATAGTTTTTGAATAATTAATGTTTTTAGTTTCGTGTGCGCAAAGTTAGCAAAAAATATTGAAGTGAAGAAACCCTTGCGCCAAGAAAATCTCGTGGTGACGATAAAATCGCGGCTCTTTGCTGTAGCGTTCTACGCAACGTTTGCCACTTTGCTATGTCGAAATGACAAAACAGAAGTGGCAAACGATGTTGGTTTTATACACCTATTCTTACTGATAGTAGGTGATGACGCGTGTCTCAATGACGTTGCCGCGCTTACGCTTTGTCCAGTTGCCCTTGCTGTCGCGCAGCTGGATGGAACACACCTGAACGGTGGGGCTGCCGTTGGGGTCGAAGCCTCCGCGACGGTCTATGCGTGTCACCCTGCCGTCTTCTGCACGGCGGAAGGTGTTGATGTAGCCGCCCTCCATGTCCTCACACACATGCATGGTGAGCAGTTGGCCCTTGTCGTTGTAGGTGCATTTCAGGAAGTATTCGCCATACTCGTCGCGTTTGCCCTCGACAAAGCGGCCCTGTGCGTCGCGGGTGATACCGCCGGGGAAGGCCATCTCCATGTCCATGCCGTTCCACTCGGTCCACTGTCCGCTACGGCTGAAGGCGTAGGTCTGGGTGGCACCGTTGTAGGTTATCTTGCACGTCTTCACGTTACCCTTCAAGTCGAAGAGCTGGCGGTCGTCGGCCGAAGCGGTAGCCGAAGGTGCCGATGCAGCAGTAGCGCCGCTGCCAGGAGTCACCTCGTTGAACTGCATGAGGTAGCGCAGGTCGTTGATGCGCAGGTCGGCCTTGATGGCTGTGAGCTTCTTCACGTTTGCGGGTACGTTCTTCACCGTCAGACTGCCGGCAACGGGAATGTCGGCCTCTACGGTCAGCGAGCCACCCTTGGTGAAGTAGGCTTCGTAGGTATTGCCCTCTTCATCGTAGGCCGTGACGCGCTCAAACTTGATGACGATCTTCTCGCCCGGTGATGTGACGGTAAACGCCTGTACGATGTTCTGCTGTTCGCGGGTGCATGCCTTCGTGGCGATACGGGCCCAGGGATAGTTCAGGATGGTGGTGGGCTGGTCGCTGTTGGGGTCGGGCTGCTTGATGGTTACGTTCGTCTGTTCGTTGGGGTTGCGGTCCCAAGGCGTGGCCAGTCCGATAGACACTTTCGCCAAGCTGGTGATGTTGGCCGGCACGTTGCCCACAATCACCGTCACCTTGACGGGAATGCCCGATGGGAACTTCACCGTGGCATATTCCGAGAAGAGGCGGTCGCCCTGCTTTACGAGCACCGAGTATTTCTTTCCCTCGTTGTCGTAGGCGTAGGTGCCCATGGGGTTCAGCAGGTCGTACGACTTGTCTTCACTGTCGTTGTTGGTGATGAGGTAGGTGAGCCAGACGTGGAATCCCACTCTTTCCACCGATTTCAGGTTCACAGTAGCGTTGGGCTTGTTGGCAGCCTTCATGGCGTTAGCACTTCCAAGCAGTAAGCAGACGAGCACGGCCGTCCATAGTTTGAATAGTTTTTTCATGTTTTGAAGTTTTTAATTATAGCCTATATTATTCATAGAAATGTTATGGAGTACAGGAGTTTCAGAAGTTTCAGGAGTTCAGACGATAGTTTTGTTGTCAGAAGAGAACATGGTTCAGAACTATTGTCTGAACTCCTGTACTACTGTAACTCCTGAAACTCCAAGAATAATTCAAGATAGTATTTGATTGCATCGATGATCATTCGGTCAGCCACTCCTCGGTGGTGCCGGTCTTGCTGGAGAAGGACACGCCGAGGAGGAATTTGCGGCGTGGGTCGGCGGCGTAGGCCGCGGCATAGCCCTTGTCCTTGATCTGCTGCAAGGCCTCTGCTGCGGTGCCGTCGAGTTTGAACTCGAAGATATAGACGTATTGCGGCGTCTCGACGATGCAGTCGGCGCGCCCCTCAGAGAGCTGCTTCTCGGTGTAGACCGTGTAGCAGGAGATGAGGCGCATCAGCAGATAGAAGGTGTAATGGAAGTACAACTCCCGGTCTTTCTGGTCCTTCTTCGG
>Ga0326511_10005205_pt1 | contig 10289 bp, 15 predicted proteins | sample 0_2496_0518_D_FD_203701 | JGI IMG/M metagenome (GOLD analysis project Ga0326511, IMG submission 203701) | Bovine rumen microbial communities from UC Davis, California, United States - 0_2496_0518 | ecosystem: Host-associated > Mammals > Digestive system > Stomach > Rumen | place: USA... | reverse complement strand
AAGGGTATTTCTATAATGCCCAGTCTTCGAAGGTAGCTTGTGTAAAATATGAACCTAAAAATAAATAATTATGAACAAGTTTAAGATTTTGTTTTCTGCGTTTCTGGCAATTTGCCTGTTGATTGCTGTTGGTCTCGGGTTCTATCTTGTTATTCAAGGAGAACCATTCATCGGAGTCGGTGTTGCAGGATTCACGGCAATCATGCTGTTTCTGATATTCTATTTCGCAAACAAGCATCAGAAGAACTAGTCATGAAACTCTCGTTGCCGGATTTGATAAAAAAGGCAAATAAGCTTTATCCCGGTCCTGGAAGATTCCAGGTATATAGGGATATCTACATAAAAGGGTATCAGGCGGCAGTTGAGGATTTGCAGAACAACTCCAAGGATTTCTATACCGAACTTGCCACTAAGCTTCGTGACTTATGGCCAGCAGGAGAGAAAGATGGCAAATGGCCTTGGAGAGATTCGGTAGGCAATCTTGCAAAGAGGTTACAGTTCTTGTGGAAAGAGCGTAATCTCGGTGATAAATACACTATCGATGATTGCTTGCGTGCTGCACGTAGATATCTTGCACAGTATGAGAACAATGCCAAGTATATGCAGGTACTGAAGTATTTCATTTACAAGCAGACTTCGGATATGATTTCTTCAAAAAGCGGTAAGATTACTTGCAGCTATAAATCTAATCTTGCCGATCTGCTTGAAGGACAAGCTGCAATGGACGCCCAGGAAGACTTCGCCGCAATATTTGAAAGCAGTAATACTCTTGAACAAGGAGAATTAATATGATAGAAGGTACAAATTCTTCAAAAATATCTTTGACCTTGGAAGAATTCAATGAATACGCAAAAGGACTGAACAGTTTGTCATCTACAGATGAGGTTATTGACAATCTAAGAAAGAGAAGGGAAAATGTCCTTTCTGGAGGAGTAAACTGTATTCCATTACCTTTCAAGAGATTCAGAAACGAACTTCCTGGTATAGAGCAAGGACAATATGTAGTAGTCTCAGCCAACCAGAAAACCGGAAAGTCAAATTACGCAGATTTCGTATATGTTTTCAAAGCCTTGGACTATGCTTTTGAGAATCCTACGAAATGCTCAGTCCATATTCTGTATTTCTCTCTGGAGGAAGCGACGCAGAAGATAGTTGAGAGGTATATGTGCTATCTGTTATATCATCTTGACGGAATACGCATCTCCCCTACCGACCTTCGTTCAACTTCATCTGATTATCCCGTACCTGAAGAGATACTTGAAAAACTGAATAGTGAGCCATATCAGGAAAGACTTAGGTTTTTTGAAGAATGTGTCCAGTTCGAGACCGAGGATACCAATCCTACAGGAATATTGAGGGTGTGTGAAGCCTATGCTAAAAAAGTAGGTAAGTACACATCCCATAAGATTCCGTCGAAAGGTAATGCTTTCAAAGAAGTGGAAGTGTTCGATTCTTATGTGGATAACGACCCCAATCACTACAAGATAGTCATCATTGACCATATCGGTTTGGTGGATAGGGAACAGGGATTCAGGACGAAAGATGCCATCGACAAGATGAGCGAGTATTTCGTCAAGTATCTTCGTAACAGATTTCACTATACCTGTGTGGCTATTCAGCAGCAGGCTTCTGATACCGAAGGACTGGATGCAATCAAACAGAAGAAGATGACACCTTCAAGTGCTGGTCTGGCTGATTCAAAGTACACAGCCAGGGATGCCGATTTGGTTCTGGGTCTGTTTGATCCATCAAGATTCGGTTTACCTACATGGTTGGGATATAAGATTCAGGATGCAGACGGTACTGGTCTTCGCAATTACGGACGATTCCTTTATGTGCTTGCCAATAGAAACGGCGAAATGGGAGGAATATGTCCGTTATTCTTTGACGGAGCCGTATGTGATTTTGAAGAATTGCCGAAGCCTGACAATATAAATGAACTTACAAAATTCTATAACAAGGCACAGAACATAAGGTCTTACAGGCAGCAGAAGAAACTTAGCTCGCTTGCCTTGTTCTCATTCATAAAGAAACTTTTTAGTAATGGATAAGAGCGAAGACAAGACACTGTTCTCCGTAAGCCGTATAGATGATGTCTTCACGGTTTTTCTGGATTGTGATGACGACAATGAACTCTATCAGGTCTGCATAGGTATTATCCAGGCATTAAGGAATAAGGATGAATTTGCAGAGATGCTTCAATTCGTCAATTCCACCTTGGTTACGAATCCAGATGCTAGGGATTATGTCGATGCACAGACTGTTAAAGGACCAGATTTTAATGACATTTTAAAGAATATTGATAATGAAAGTAAAAGAAGTGATTCTGCCGACTGAGAGACGCAAAGCTGTTAATTATAACCCAAGGCTTTTAGTTCTCTTTGGTTTCCCCAAGAGCGGTAAATCGTCTACCGTAGCCTCTCTTGATGACAATCTCATCATAGACCTGGAAGACGGTTATCGTGCTCTTGATGTCATGGTAACACCTGCAAAGGATATCTATGACATATTTGCAATAAAGGCTGCTCTCGAAAAGAAAATGAAAGAGACAGGAAAGAAACCTTATAAGTATATTACTATCGACAACGCCACCAGGCTTGAGGAAATGTGTCTTATCTATGCCGCTTCTCTGTATCGTAAGACTCCTATGGGTCAGAACTGGGGATACGTGCGTGATAAGAACAATAACATCGTAAAAGATAGTAACAACAAACCAGTCCTTGATGCGAAAGCTGACGTAAGGCTTCTTCCAAATGGATCCGGATATCTGTATCTCCGGAACGCCCTAAAGGAAGTTATCCATATGTTCATGCCGTTCTGCGACACGTTGATTCTTGTATGTCATGTCAAGGATAAGCAGATTCAGCTTAACGGAGCAGAAAGTTCCAAGCTCGTCGTCGATTTGGCTGGCAAACTTGGAGATATTATCTGCGGTGAGGCTGATGCTGTAGGATATATTTATCGTGAGGGAAACAAGACTTATATCTCTTTTGAAGGAGGAGCAGGAGATATCCGAGAAGCAAGGCCACTCCATCTTAGGGGTAAGCAATTCGTAGTTGGAGAATCCGATGAGAATAATAACCTCAAAATGGATATGTCCAAAATATTCGTCTGATGACTAGGGATGAACTTCAGGGAATCGCAGCACACAGGCTCGCAAAAGAACATCGGCTGATATGCCAGTGGTGTACCGGCTGTGGCAAGAGCGGGGTGGCGTTGCGATTCCTTAAGGACAATCCTGATATGGATTGTCTGATATTAGTTCCTGAGCAGAATAACATACAGAACTGGGAAGTAGAGTTTGATAAATTCCAAGTCAACAGGGAGAAAGTAACAATCGCCTGCTATGCTTCATTCCATAAATACAAAGACACAAGATGGGACCTCCTCGTATTCGATGAATCACCGCACGTGGATACAGCGAAAAGACGGGCTATATGTGATACCGTACATGGCAAATATGTATTGGCATTGGGTGCTGTCATTGATGAAGAGGAAACAAAAGCATTAGAAGATGCGTATGGTAGATTTGAAAAATCCTATGTGTCCCTGAAAAAAGCGATAGAATGGAACATACTCCCTTCTCCTACCGTAAATGTCTGTCACATGGCCCTGGATGATACCATACGTCGTAATCCCTATCAGGGTGCTTACTATACCGACAAGGCTTATTACGATATCCTCCAGGAAACTGTAAAAACCTATAAGGACTTATATACACAAAGACCTAATCGCTTTCTTGAACTCAAGATGCTCAAAGCAGGGAGTGACAGGAAGAGATTCCTTGGACAGAGGAAACAGGCTATGATACAGATGCTGTGTAACAGACTCGATGAACAAGGTAAACGGTTCCTATGTTTTTGCTCATCCATCAAACAAGCCGAACAGCTTGGCGGTGACCATGCATTCACATCAAAATCTCCAACCTCGATGAAACATCTTGATAAATTCAATAACCATGAGATAAATTCACTTTATGTGGTAGGAAAACTCATCGAAGGTCAGAATTTGGTGGATATAGATTGTGGTGTTATCGTGCAGCTCGGAGGTACTTCAAGAATAACTGTACAGGAGGTTGGACGTGTTATGAGAAGCGACAAACCGGTTATTTATGTACCCGTATTTGACGGGACCAAGGACAACAGTTTCTTATATACGTTAACTTCTAATATTCCAGCAGATTACATTAAACATTATAACTTTTAAACAAATCTATTAATTATTAGAACCAATATGGAAAATTCTGAAAAGAAAACGAATTCTTATTTCGACGAAGTTATCAAGGGTTTTGAGTCGATGATCTCACAGGTAAAGAAAGCCCTTGAGAACATAGACGAAGAATACAGAAAGAAGTGTGAAGAGGCGAAAGCCGGACTCAATGCAAGCCTTGCAAAAGCTGAGGAACAGTATGAGTTCTGGAAGAACGCACGGGATAACGGTCCTGAGATTTCCACTACTACCAGTACCAGGAAACCTCGAAAGAAAGCTGCTGTCGAACAGGAGTCGGCAGAGGTGAAGGAAGAGAAGAAGGAAGAGAAAGAGGAGACTATTGTAGATACCATCTTCGATGATAATAATGTTGAGGAAGAGGAGGAGGATACCAGTGATTCTACTCTCAGCGAGGATTCCGGAGAATGGGAAAGTGATGCAACTCTTGATGAGAAACAAGAGGAAGAACCTACGGAAGACACGGAAGAGGTTGAAGACATTCCTGAAAATGAAACTGAGATGTCCGAGATAAATCTCGATGATTGGCCTGATGCACCTGAAGAGTGGAACTGATATGGGAAAGTATTGTTCTAAATACGGTATCCGTTACAAAGGAACTGTAAAGGAAATCGAGGCTTTCGAAGCCGAAATAGAAAACGCACTCGAGAATGCGGAGAAGTCCAGTATAGAACTCGTCAACGATTATATGCTTCCTTTCGAAGTTGTCGATGAGCTTGTTCGTAACACGGTCAAGAAACACGTAAATGTGGTTGCTTACATCCAGACGGATGCGGTAGACGACCACGAGGAGGAGGAGTTCTGACATGGGATACTATACTGCTTACTCATTACAGCTCGAAGGAGAACCAGAAGAGGTTGAAGCCTTCGAAAATGATCTTCTTGAAATAAGCAAATACAATGGAGAGATAGACTTCATTGTGAAAGAACTTATAGACTCCGGCAATTGCTACGCTAAGCTTTATGATCTTGAAGAATGGATAACTGATGTAGCTAAGAAGCATCCTGACGTACTCGTGGAACTTTTCGGAGACGGAGAATCTTCTGATGACTTGTGGGAAGCAAGATGGAAAGGCGAAGAATATGAACGCCAGGACTCTATTATTCCCCCGTTCAAAAATGAAAATCTATTAACAGAAAAAGAAAAAGATAATAAACTTAAAACAAACTAATTATGATTGAAAATTACAATGTAAGCAAGACTCCCTCCAATGGGGAATTCGTTGATGTCCGTAAGTATGTAGGTGTTGCATCCGTCAATGTGGTTGCCATCAATCCTAATAATGAAAAGCTTCGTAAGTTCGGTTGGAGTATCGCCGAAGATGCCCCGGAACCTACTTATGTAACGGATAAGACCGATGCCAATGGTAAGCCCATAAAGAATGCCAGGGTACGTTTCCTTGTCCAGATTCAGGACCTCGATGAGAAACCCATCGTCCCTCTGGATTTCTGGGTAAGGTCGGAGATTGCCGTGAACAAGACTGGCGACAAGGCTAAGATTATCGATGCCTTTGGTCGTACCGCATGGGGAACAAAGGCTGAGATTACAGCCCATAAGATTCCAGTCTATTCCAGTGGAGAAGCGAATATCTCTACCCCATACAAACTCTGCCATCAGGGAGAGGAAGAGCTTGTCAATTTCCTGTTCAGGTATCTCAATGTGACCCCTATGCAGGTGTTTGACAGGGCAAAGAACGCATGGGTAGCTTCCAAGAACCCAGGTAAGCTCACTATAGACAACTGGAACGCACTGTGCAACGGTGACATCAGCGAGCTCGCACAGTATATCTCACTTCAGCCTGATAACTGTGTCAAGGTTGTTCTTGGTCTCAGGAATACCGATGACAACAGGAGTTATCAGACCTTCCTTAACAGCGGATATATTGGAAACGGCGCACTTCCCGACAGGAACTCAGGAGAGTATCCCGGAGCAAGACGTCTTATTGACAAATTTATGGACAGATATTCATCATCAGATTATACTTTCAGTGCCGAACCTGTAAAAGAATGGACCGCAACCGCCACAGTTGTGGAGGAAAAGAGTGGGACCATGTTCGATGAGGTCGGTAATTTCGTTGCCGACAACAGTGACGACAACGATCTTCCGTTTGATTAATCATGATAACTGCAACAAGGAAAACGAAGCTGTCAATATCTCGTGAGGATGTCTCTATGTCTGATAGGGATATCCTCATAAGATATCTTGGTATCAGGGAAGACCTTCCTGTGACAATACAATCCCCTCTCAGGGATGATGATGACAGGCCTTCCTTTTCTCTGCAGGAATGGAAAAGCACGGTTACATGGAAAGACTTCGGAACAGGTGAATCTGGGAATATAGTCAAACTGATGGCTAAACTCTGGAATGTCACCTATTCCGAAGCCCTCCTTAAAATCAAGCTTGACACAGAAAACAAGATACCAAGATTCAGTCTTATCAGAAGATATAACGGTAAGGTACATCTGACAAGCAATTCTACGATTAAAGTTAAAGTACGGGAATGGAAAGACTGGGATAGGGAGTTCTGGAATTCCTTCGGAATCCCTGAGGAGTTCGCCAAGTGGTGCAATGTCTATCCAGTATCGCACGCCTTCTTCACTAGGGAGATTGATGGAAAAAAAAGCACCATTACAGTACCGATGGATAAATATGCCTATGCTTATTTCGAATGGAAAGACGGTAAGGAGAGCATAAAACTCTATCAGCCGTATTCCCAGACTATGAAATGGCTGTCAAAGCATGATGCGTCTGTATGGGACTTATGGAAACAGGCGTTTCTCTTTGCCGAGAAGAAATCAGACAAAGCCGTTATCATCACCTCGTCAAGAAAAGATGCCATGTGCCTGTGGTATAACCTCGGAGTACCTGCTATGGCCCTTCAGGGTGAAGGTTATATACCTAAACCGCAGGTAATGAAACAGGTGCTTGACAGATTCAAGAACGTATATCTCTGGTACGACAATGATTTCACACACGAAAAAGACAATCCAGGACAGGATAACGCCAGAAAACTAATTGAGTTATATCCTGCACTCAAAAACATTTGCATACCTAAAGAATTTTTAGCAAAAGATCCAAGCGATTTAGTTAAAACACACGGAGTAAAAACATTAAAAACAATCTGGAAACAATATGAGAACCACAAACAACAGAAAACTTACAGCGTATAAGAAGCGTATTGCCAACACAGTAAAGACTATCTTTGACCTTACAAGTTATGAGCCTCTTACGGACGGTTTTGCAAAATATAGCAAGAATCTGCTCTTCAAGAACTGCGGTTCTATCCTGCAGGAAATCGGGCTCGTGAACAACGAGGGAAACAAGACGAAGCCTTCATATCACTGGGTCGGTAGTGAGCCAGGAAGAGCCATATATAACAAAGTTTATAATGTTCTTCAGGAAAGGAAGGAGAATAAGCTGAAAATGGTTGCAAGGAATACCGTAGAAGAGGAAGTCTACCCTATCGTCAGCACTCAGACAGTAAAGCCTGCAATCCTCTCTCTTGTCAATTTCACCGACCAGCAACTCTGGGACGAATTGAAAAAGCGTAATTATGATATTGTTGGCAACCGTCTTTGCCAAATAACTTATCTTCAGTAGCCATGTTCGGTATCAAAAAAAGTAAGAATTACCACGAACCCGCGATGTTAACCCTTGAAAGTATTAAAGTAGAACCTGTTATGGAAAATAATAGCACAAACCTCTCCTCTTCATTCAAGATTCTGGATACGGTATCCTCTTCCGGACACGGCGGGCAGAGAATGCCTAAAAATACCATGCGAGTTTACTATATTGACAAACAGTATCGTGTATATTTCTCTCAGGATTTCTCGGAATCAATTACGAACGATGGATTTGATGCTGTTCAACTGGCATTCAACGATATTACCGGTGAGTTTGCACTTGTGTTCAACAAGGAAAATAAAGGGCATATCCTTAGGATCAGAAGTGGAAGAAAACTGGCAATAACGGTTAATTCATATAAATTGACTGAAACCATTGCCAAAGCTTATGATGCTAAAAAAGGCTCAATCCTTGAATTCGGCATCGGTAAGAATCAATCCAGAAGACCAGAAATAAGGTTCCATGCACTAGAATTCAAGTCTGTTACCGGAAACAATAAATAGATTAATATCGACAGTCTCCTATATTTTATTATATGGGAGACTGTCTTTAATAAAGTACCAAGATGGATTTTGAAAAGATATGTATGCTCTTCACTATGGAGGAACCGTATTATGGAATCATACTGTCCTCTATGGAAAGGGTGGCTACACAGAAAATAGAAACCCTCGGGGTAACACGGTCAGGAAATGTCTTCAGACTCTATTATAATCCTGATTTTGTAAACAGGTTCAATACAGATACTGTTCTTGAGCTCATTCGCCATGAGGTCTTGCATATCTGTTTGAATCATTTTACAATATGGGACGGAGAAGATGAGCATGATACTCCTGAAATGCATAAGCTCAGGAACATAGCCGCTGACCTCGAGGTTAATTCTTATCTGAAGAAACAAAGAATGCAGAAGGAAGTCGGTGCTCTCTGGGCTGAGGATTTCGGCTGGGACAAGATGCTTGGTACTCGTGAGTACTTAAGGCTTATTCTTAATAACCAGCCGAAGACTCAATCTCAACAGGCCAATGCCCAGAGTCCAAGTCAGCCTTGCAACGGAGGACAGGGTTCTGGTCAGCAACAGAAACAATCCCAGCCTCAACAGAATCAGAATCAAAACTCACAGCAGAATGCTCAGCCTTCTACTCCTGACAATTCTAATCAAGGTGTTCAGCCGCAACAGCAAGTCTCAAAGGAATACGCTGACTCGTTCACTCAGTTCGATGACCATAGCCAGTGGCCTGATACTATGGATGAGAATGAAGCGGAACAAATCAAGCAGACTATAGAGGATATGATGGTCTTTGCTGCTGAAGAAGTTGAAAAGGCTCATGGTGACATACCGGGAGAACTGGCAGGAAAGATAAAGATGCTCAGGGAGAAGAAAAGACCGAAACCGGTAGCTGACTGGAAACGCTATTTTCGTCGCTATCTCGGCAATGAGTTCTCAGAGTTCATCCGTAAATCGAAGAAGCGTGAATCAAGACGATTCCCGGATGCGGCAGGTAACAGGCATAGGCGTAAGTCAAATATCCTTGTCGGAATAGACACATCCGGTTCGGTATCAATGCCTGAGTATCGTGAGTTCTTCAGTCAGATAAAGACCCTTTCCCAAGTAGCTAATTTCCATGTCATTGAATGTGATTCGAGAATCCAATACGAATATGACTATAAAGGAAAACCTAACGACACACTGCATGGTGGCGGAGGAACATCATTCGTCCCAGTAGTGGATAGATTCAATAAAAATAAACGATTATATGATGCACTCGTGTATTTCACAGATGGTTACTGCGAAATACCAAGAGATACGCCGAAGGACACTCTCTGGGTTATATCATCGAATGGTGACCAGTCGAACCGTGCCAAATATAAGGTCAACGGTGCATCCGTCGCATTTATACCAAAGAAACAATAAACAGAAAATAGAACAACAACAAGAAACAATCATGGCAACAAGTACAGTATCTATGGGTCAGGTGAAAAACCTGGTGAATTATACTATTGACAATAATCTTAAGCTTCAGGAGCAGGGCAAGCAACCTATAGCTATCTCCATCGAAGCATCTGCTGGTATCGGTAAGACTTCCATAATCCGGCAGATTGCGGAAGAGCGTAATATGGGATTCACGAAGTTGAACATGGCTCAGCTTGAAGAACCGGGAGATTAACTTGCATTTTTAAGGAAAAATTTGTATCTTTATACGACTGAAAATTAAACACTTATGTATAAAGAAGGACTAAATTTTTCCGAATTAAAGGGCCTTAAAAAGCTCTGTGGTATTTATAGATTATCTGTAGTAGAACATTCATATATAGGCAGTAGTAAAAATCTATATTCTAGGCTACGAGAACACTGACACGATCTTCAAAAACATCAACATACGAATAGCTTTCTTCAAAAAGTTTGTGATAAATATGGGTTGGAAGCTATCAGTATTGATAT
>Ga0326511_10005203_pt1 | contig 10291 bp, 15 predicted proteins | sample 0_2496_0518_D_FD_203701 | JGI IMG/M metagenome (GOLD analysis project Ga0326511, IMG submission 203701) | Bovine rumen microbial communities from UC Davis, California, United States - 0_2496_0518 | ecosystem: Host-associated > Mammals > Digestive system > Stomach > Rumen | place: USA... | reverse complement strand
ACTGAGGACGGACTATTGTTCCCAGACTTTGATAAGTGGACATATATTCTTCACGAGAATAATGTACACCTCATCAAGGCAAAGAATGTAATCTGTGTATGGTGTTATGCTGCAAACTTCTGTGAGGCGCACAATCTTCATGCCTTTGCAACATCGATGTTTATATCAAATGCTAATGAGGCTTATGATTATTCCATATATGGTTATTCTGATGAACAAATAAGGGATAACAGCAAGAGATTCGATTGTGAGCTTGGAGACCTGTTGGATAGCAAAGTTCCACTTAACGAGTGGTGTGAGAGACTTACTGCCAGCATGGATGCCGATAACCCAGTTGATATGTTTAATAGAGAAGGTTTAACTTATATAGATTGAAAAAGAGTGAGGAACAATCCCCACTCTTTTTTATGCTCTGGTTGACCTTCTACGAAGCTTAAGCCTACTCCATCCAGTCATCTTTTGTAATCTATCCAATGTATCTGTTACATGTCTTTTTCCTACCATTCCAAGAAAAACCACATACTTGCATTTATTTTTTCTTGCATAATCTTCAAGTAGATTATACATTCTAATTGCATCTGATTCAGTTTTACATATCACCATTTCATATTTACCATTGCAATCAATTAATACCTTGTTTGCATAAACTTGAACTGATTTGAACATATACTTGTTCTTTGAATCCTTTAGTATAAAGTTTTCAAATATCCATAAGAATGTTTTTCTTTGTATCTTTGGGTGGTATCCATATACCCAGAATGTTTCTTCGATGTAATAAGGTGCTCTATCAATTATAATCCAGTTATCATCATCTGATTCATAATTGACATATTTTCCATATTCATCCCTAATCTTATTAACATCACTATCCCCAGGTTGTTTACATTTCACGATTACAATCTCATGTTCTGATTCCACCATAACATGGCCCTCATTGTTATATTTAATTGGGAAGATAACCTTATCACTTTCTTCTTTAAGCTTATTGAATTTCTTATAGATTTTAGCTTCAGTTAAAGCTGTATCAAGTCTTTTCTTATATTTACTGTGATTAGTGAGTATTATTTTGAATATCTTTTTTCCAACCTTCCACATTTTATTATTTTTTTATTAAAATATAAATATATTATAATTTTTTTAAATTAATATTTGTTTTTTTAACTTTTTTTAGATATATTTGCAATATGAAAGTTGGAGACATAGTAACATATAAGGATAAACTATGGTATCTCTATAGTTTATATAGTCCGAACTTATGTCAGATTGTGGCATATAGGGATGGGAAGTATACCCATACAAAGAATGGGGAAGAACATCTTAATGCCAATATAGTTAATCTACCAGTAGGTGAAATCACAAAGTATAAACATTAAATAAAGAAAATTATGGCAAAAATTTTTGAGACAAGCCAGGATATTGCGGAACTGGCACAGAACAAGTTTGATGAGACACCACTTTCAGACCTTGGTATTAATCTGAAGATTCTTTCAACCACCAAGTCTAAGTCTATTTTGAAGGTGTCTAGGGCAAACGCTACAACACAGTTTTTAACAAATAAGGATGTTATTCTTGTAATCTATGAGGAGGCGTTCGACAGACTCTCAGACGAATTCAAGAACAAGCTTATGGAGGGCGTTATTAGTAATGTAAGCTATGATACTGAAAAGGATAGGCTTAACGTTGAGGGAGATATTGCTAAGGAACTTTTCAGAATGCGCAAGAAGTATGAAAATTATGTAGATGTTATGGAAACAGCCTACCTCATAATCCAGCAGATTGAGGACGAAGAAAAGGAACGCAAAGAAGCTGAGAAACAGAGAAAGGCTGAAGAAAGAGCAGCAAAAAAGAGAAACCAGTAAATTATGAGTAGTTCTTATGCAAGGCAAATGAGAAAAAAGAGTGAAAAGCTCAGACTTAAGGCCAAGAAGGAAATGTTAAGGGATTATCCAAAGCTGATGGAAGACCCAGAACAAAAGAAAAAGATATTTGAAATGATTGATAACGCTAATGTTGGTGTTGATAAATTTGGTAACATTCAAATATTTTATGAAAATCAGGAAAATAAAGATTTAATAAATTTAAAATAAGATGAGTAATTTAAACCCAAAATGGATAAACCTTGTATTTGTCATTGATAAATCAGGTAGTATGTGGTCTTCTGAGAGTGATGTAATTGGAGGCTTCAACAAGACAATTGAAGAGCAAAAGGCCATTGAAGATGGTAAGGTAACTGTGTCAATGTTTACATTTGATAGCACAGTACATGAGCTTTACATTGGTAAGGATATTAATGACCTTCCTAAGTTTGAATATCATGCGGACGGTATGACCAGTATGAATGATGGTATTGGTACTGCCATTGATAAGGTTGGTAAGTGGCTTCGTGATAAGGATGTTGCTGGTGAGGAAATGCCTGGAAAAACACTCGTTGTAGTTATGACTGATGGTATGGAGAATAATTCTAAGGAATACAAGCTTACTCAGGTACAGGAAATGATTAAGGAACAGACTGAGAAGTATAGCTGGACATTCATCTATCAGGGAACAGACATCACAACAACAAAGGCAGCTGATGACCTTGGATTCAGCATCAAGTCATTCGGTTCTAGAAAGAAATTCGCTAAGAACTACGATATGATTAATTGTGCCGCAACAGCTTATAGAAGTGCAGTAAACACTGGTCAAACCCTTGCATTTGCTTCAGCAACACTTGATTCAGTATTGCTTAAGGAGGCAACTGATAATACGATGGATTTTGAATCTGAGATTGGAACAAAGCTTTCAAAAGACTAAATTAATAATTGGGGACACCATATAAGTCCCCTTTTAATTTTTTTCATTATGGATAAATTAACAAAGGATTTTCGAAAATTTGCCTTAGATAAGACAAATATATCTCCATCTGCATTGGATGATAAAATAAAGGATGTAAATAATCATATCACACCTTATATTCTTGAAGAAAGACAGCTTAATGTGGCAACATATGACATCTTCAGTAGAATGCTTTTAGATAGAATCATATTCTTAACAGGAGAGGTTAATTCATTGTCAATGGATACAATTGTAGCTCAGTTACTTTATTTGGATTCAGTTGATAATAGGGATGTCAATTTATACATCAATTCTGGTGGAGGAGACTGCTATTCAGGACTAGAGCTTGTCTCAGTTATGGATTTCATTAAGAGTGATGTTTCTACAACCGTATTAGGTTTAGCTGCTTCTATGGGTGCTGTAATATCTTCTAGTGGCGCTAAGGGAAAGAGATTCTTATTACCATATTCAAGATTTATGGTGCATCAGCCATTAAGTTCATTTGGTTATTCTAAGTTTACCGATTCAAAGATTGCACTTGAAGAAATGGAAAGTGTCAGAAATGACCTTTATGAGGTATTATCAAGAAATAGTGGTAAACCGATTAATGAAATAATAGAAATGTGTGAACATGGAGATAAATGGATGAAACCAGATAAGGCTATAGAACTTGGCTTTATGGATAAGGTGATAGAGAAAAAACCAGAATAATTTGCTTTTTTCAAAAATTATCTATATATTTGCATTGTATGAAACAGAATGTATATACGCCATTAATACAACATAGTGATGAGGTGTTTTCTCGTGAGACACCTCATACAAATGTGTTCTTGGGAGGAACAATTGAGAATGGTGATAGTTTTGAATGGCAGCAAGCATTAATAGACACTCTTGATTGGATTGAATTCAAGCATCAAGTTAATATATTTAATCCTAGAAGAGATAACTGGCCATCATCTGATGAGCATAATGAGATTGATAAACAGATTGATTGGGAGTTGGAACACCTTGAAAGGGCTGATATAATCGTTATGAACATATTGGAAGATTCCAAGTCACCAATATCATTAATGGAGATTGGTCTATTTGCCAGAACTGGAAAACTAATTGTGTTCTGTCCTGAAGAGTTTTATAGGTATGATAATGTAAGGAAAGTCTGTGAGAGATATGACATTAAGTTGTATAACACAAATGATGTTGCATTCATAGCTGACAAGCTTACCAAGATGATAGGTGTTGATAATGATGCAATGGATAATAAAAGAGTATAAAAATGATATTTTTCAATTTCAAAAAATTTGACAAATCAGAACGCTCCAGTTTCGAATACTGGTTTAATCACTGGTTAGCATTTAATACGGTAGCATGGAATCTTGGCGTATGGAAACCTAAATGGCTTTTGCATGATATTGAAAAGCCTTGGCTTAAGCTTATATGGGGTGATTATCTCCGTGTAAGAAAATGGCATAAGTATCATAATAGTCATCATATCTTCTATGGAAGAATGCATGGCATGAATAAGATTGACTGGCTTGGCGCTATCATTGACTGGGAATGTTCAAGATATACGAAGATTGCAGCTCCTAGAACAGCTAGAGAAGAGGTAGAATGGCTCTTATATAATGATGAGAAATATACCGAGGATGAAAAGGCTGAAGTTAGGAAGAATTGTTATCCAATTTTAGATACATTGGGATTATGAGCATTTGGAAAACATTGAGGCAGGAGAAGCCAGAGAGATTTGCCACTGTAATGATATTAACGAGGGGTAATAGGATTACACAGGCTTTCTATAATCCAGAAGACGGAAAGTTTTGGAATAAAATAGGTTATGTTCATCCTATATCATATAAACGTTGGTGTTATGAAGAAGAGTTGGTTGAACAAGCATTAAGGGAAATAAATTCTTGATTTATGGGAAACTATGTGAAATATATTGGAAATGGGCAGTGTATAAGCTGTAAACATTTTCACCTATCTGGATGGAATTTTCATTTCGGTAGTGGTTACGATGGTACATGTGATGCTGATAAGCATGACTGTGATAGTTATGTTAATTGTACTATTGGCAGATATAAACCAAAAACAGTAGAAGAATTAAATTCTATTAAATATTGATAATTTTTGAAAGAAGGTTATATTTATAATATGATGAGATACAATAGAAGCATACTAAGACAACTGTGGCAGTCATTGTTGCAACAGCAACGACTCGCCCAATAAGATATGAAGTGACGATTTCATATCAGGGTAACTGTACACGATGTCAAAGTATCTTCCATATCTCTTTTAAATAACGTTATTTAAATTTTTATAAGGACTATGGGATGTGGTTGTAAGAACAAGCAGAACAATGCTGCTCCAGCAAAGCAGACAACTGCTCAAAGACCAAGTAATCCACTTAACAACGGAAGTGTTGGTGGAAGGAGAATAGAAAAAAGAATTATTCGTTAATTTTTCTCAAATTATTTGGTATTTAAAAAATAAATTGATATATTTGCATCGTGGAATGGGAAAGTCCCACTTCACGATGCTTTTGTGTCTATATGGCTCTGTGGTGTAATTGGTAGCCACGCATATCTCAAAAGTATGTGTCGAAAGACGTGTCGGTCCGAGTCCGACCAGAGCTACAATAAATGCCCTTGTGCTGGAATTGGTAGACAGGCTAGCCTAAGGAGCTAGTGCCCGAAAGGGCGTGTGGGTTCAAGTCCCACCGAGGGTACAAAGATTGCCTGGTGGTCGAGAGGCTGAAGACATCAGATTTTGGCTCTGATAAGGGTCTACAAGGCTCTTCGCAGGTTCGAATCCTGCCCAGGTAACATTATGTCAAAAGGCAAGAAATACAATACTCCCAAAAGATTTTGGAATAAGATTCCTCATAAAAAGTCTTGGAAGGCACATGTGATGAGTAGTGACCACAAGAAGTTTAAGTGGTTTTTTCGTCATAAGAAGTGGTTTACTGATGAACTGTTGAAACGTATGTCTATGAGATTTCCAATGTCTCATGAGATTTGGGGGTGGGATTAAAGCAGCTAGTGATAGTTGCTTTTTTTCTTTTTTAAAACATGAGTATATTTATTTTGAAAATATGAATGAATTATGGTTATAGTAAGTAATGATAAGATTGAATTAAAGTATGATAAATACGAAATGAATTATACATTGACCATGTATGATAAGTATGGTCATTATATTGATGATATCACCCTTACAAAGGATGATGTGAAGGAACTTTACAATGGATTGGAAGAGTTTAAAAATACTTTTTCTTAAATTTTGATTTTACAATTTTTTTGTATATATTTGCATAGAATAGTTTTAAAATTAAATAATATGAATCCATTTGTAAAAAAGACGATTGTTTCGATGACTGGCCTTGATGGTAAACAGGTTGAAGCTATAATTAATGCAGCTCAAGCGTTTAAGAGCAGTGAGATTGACAGAGACCTTGCTATGGAAGTATTTAACATGGTATCCAAGAAGTCTCCAGAACAGATTAATAAGTTATTGAAGGATTTGAAGTTAATGCTGTGATTAAGGTATATAATTTACACGAAGAGGATTATAGCAATAAGCCCAACAACTATTATGTTGGTCGTTCAAAACAAGGAAACCCACTTGGAAACCCATTTACTCATAATGGTGTAAGAAAGAGCATAGCGAAGCTTTCATTTAAAACCAGGGAAGAAGCAATTGAAGCATATAAGATATATTTCAAGAAAATGTATGGGGTTGATGAAGAGTTAACCAAGGCATTTGATGAGATATATGAACATTATAAAAATGGCGAGGATATTTACCTGGGTTGTTTCTGCAAGCCATTACCATGCCATGCTGACTTCCTGGCTGAGGAATTGCAAAGAAAGCTAATAAAGGAAAAATTAGCAGAAAAGAAAAAGGAGAGAACTTAGTTGTTTTCTCCTTTTTTTATTGTTTAAAATAGAATGGGTTATCCTTTAATGACTCTATAATCTTTATTTTTTCCTCACAGACCCCCTTAAAAGCCTTTGTATCGGCTTCAGATAGTTCAAACCATTCCCCTATAAGGTTTAATGAATTGAAGTGTTTGTGGAGCATTTTTTCAAGTTTAAAGGGGTATTCCGTTTCATATGATTCCTTTATATATAGTTCGGAAGAATTACCTGTTTGAAGTTGATTCAAGCGGGTAATTATATTTTTAGCTCTTGTTGAGCCAATCTTATAGTTATTTGGCCTATCTTTCTCTCCAATTAAATATACGTATCCCATATTTTATTAATATATACCTTACAAAATATACTGTCTTTTTCCAAAATCCAAATATTTATTATAAAATAATAAATCAAGCAAGTCTTTACTTGCTTTTCTTAATAAACTATTTAGTTAAACAAATTATGGCAAAAGACAGAAGAAAACTGCAACATATTCATAGCAGTATTCCAGACAGACAGCCAACACCACAAACCCTTGAGGTTGGCGAAATTGCGGTTAATAACGCAGAGGAAAAAGAATTCCTTTCAATTAAAAACACAAACGACAAAGTAATTAGATTTTCTTCAGACAAGCAGATGATTACTTGGATGGAGAAGAAGGAAGTTATGCCTTATGCTGGTTTCACACGTGGTGCTGATGGCCCTACTGGTACAACTGGTCCTAACAGTGTTAAGCGTTCTGACCTTCTTGAGAATAAGTCAAATCTTATCATCAAGCTTAATCAGGTTGCAGCTGGTAACACAGTAAAGCACGATGTTGTTAACGGTGCGAAGGACATTTACGGAAAATGTGTTAATCCTACAAGTGATAATGGTGTAACTGATGGCGCAGGTTTTGCAATTGACATGTCACGTTACGCAATGTTGGATGCAAACCCAGGATTTAGTGCATTAACAGTTACTGACCAGACCAATCTTCAGGGTAACACCTTTATTGAAAATGGTACTGGTACAGGTAAGTATGCAAACACTAATACAGGTCATAGTCTTACAATCAGAACTACCGATGTTGTTGCTTCTGGTGTTACCAATTGGACTGAAATTATCACCAATAAGAAGGAGACAATAACAAGTGAGGTTGCAAATATCAGTGGAAGAACAACTACCATTGGTAATAATAACGAATCTCTTCATGTTATTGGTACAACCACAGAAGTTCATGATAAAAAGGTCACAATTACCAATAAGGCAGATGTAGACGAAACAACTAACGGCACTCTTACTGAGTTGATTAAAACTAATAACTATCGTGATGTTAATGGCGACTACAGCGGCACAACTGGTGGAACAACAACAGAAGTTAAAACTAAGGCTGTTTCAGAAACTAACCTTAATACAACAAGTATTATAAGACATGGTGGTGTAACTGAGGATAACAAGAGTTCAGTTACAAGAACAACTAGTGGTGATACAACTGAGACCAAGAAGGGCGCAGTAACCGAGACCAATCTTTCTACAAAGACTGAGACAACTACTGACGTATATACCCAGAATAATAAGAACAATTATAACGTTAATACTACTGGTAACACAACATTTACCACTACTGGTGACACTACAATTGAAACAAAGAATACTAATAAGGTTATAACAATTAAGTCTACTGGTTCTGGTGGTGATGTAAACGTATATGCTAATGATGCATTAACGTTGACAGGTAGTTCAATCAGTGCTAAATCAACTAATGATACTAATGTCACTATCGGTCGTAATTTGACTGAGAAGGTAACTGGTAACACAGATGTTACTGTAAGTGGTACTACAACTATCAAGACTGAAGATGGTACAACAATTCAAACAACAGCTGGTAATACCAATATTAACACAACTGGTAACACAGAGATTACTTCAACTGGTACTACCAAGATAGATTCAACTGGTTCTACTACAATTCAATCAACTGGTGATGGTAGTGATATTAGTATTTATGCTAAAGATAATCTTAAAGCAACTGCTACCACAATTGATGTTATATCAAGCAGCAGTACTACTATTACTGTTGGTGCTGATTTGACCGAAAAGGTAACTGGTAATGCAACTATTCAGTCAACTGGTGCTGGTAAGAATATAACCATTAAGTCAACTGGTGCTAGCGGTGACGTATTTGTATATGCTAATGATGAATTAAAAGAGACAGCAACTACAATTACTGAGACTGCAAGTGGTAACATGACTCTTGAATCAACTGGTGCTACTAAGACCCTTACTATTCAGGCAACTGGTAATAATAGTGACGTTAACATTTATGCTAAGGATGAATTGACTGCTACTGCAACTACAATTACTGAGACTGCAAGTGACAATATGACCCTTCAATCAACAGGTGCTAGTAAAACTCTTACTGTTCAGGCAACTGGTAATAACAGTGACGTTAACATTTATGCTAAGGATGTATTAACAGCAACTGGTAATACCATTACTGCTAAATCAACTAGTAACACTGATATCACTGTTGGTGGTAGAACAAAGATTGATAGTACTAGTGCAATAACAATTCAGGCTACTGATGCAACAGATGGTGATATTAATATCTATGCTAAGGATGCTTTGACAGAAACAGCTACTACAATCACAGAGACTGCAAGTGGCAATATGACACTTGAATCAACTGGTGCTAGCAAGACTCTCACAGTTCAAGCAACTGGTAGCGGTTCTGACGCTAACATTTATGTTAATGACGTATTGACAGTAACAGCTACTACATTTAATACTACTGCAACTGGCAGTACAACTCTTAATATAGGTGGTGACTTAACTGAGAACATAACTGGCAACACTACTGTTACTTCAACTGGTAATACAACCATTGAGACAAAAGGCGCTGGTAATTCTGTTACTGTTAAGTCTACTGGAGCTAGTGGTGATGTGTTCGTTTATGCAGCAGATGAATTGAAAGCAACAGCTACAACAGTTACAGAGACTGCAAGTGGCAATATGACGCTTCAATCAACTGGTGCTAGCAAGACTCTTACAGTTCAAGCAACTGGTAACAATAGCGATGTGAACGTATATGCTAAGGATGCATTGACCTTGACTGGTTATACAATTAGTGCTAAATCAACTAGCAATACTGATGTTACAATAGGTGGTAATCTGACTGAGAAGGTAACTGGTAATACTAGTATCACATCAACTGGTAACACAACTATTACCACAAAGGGTGATGAAAAGAAGGTAACTCTTAAGACAGAGGGTAGTGGTTCTGCAATTGTAATTAATGCAGATGGTACTGGTTCAGACGTTGATATTGATGCTAAGGACGACATTACAGTTGATGCAGGTGATAGCATAACTATTACAGCAAAAGGTAAGACCAAGATTGACAGTACTAGTGCAGTAACAATCCAGGCTACTAATGCAACTGATGGTAATGTTTATATCTACGCAAAGAAGGCTTTAACTGAGACAGGCGAAACTGTAACTATCACTGGTTCTAGTAGCTTAACAGAGAAAGCTCCATCTATCACAATTAGTGGTGGTACATTGTCTGAGACTACAACTAGTGA
>Ga0326511_10005201_pt1 | contig 10296 bp, 9 predicted proteins | sample 0_2496_0518_D_FD_203701 | JGI IMG/M metagenome (GOLD analysis project Ga0326511, IMG submission 203701) | Bovine rumen microbial communities from UC Davis, California, United States - 0_2496_0518 | ecosystem: Host-associated > Mammals > Digestive system > Stomach > Rumen | place: USA: California... | reverse complement strand
GCAACGTCATGGAAAGGCTATCGAGGAGGATAAGGACGGCAAGCGTTTCGAAGGCTCATACGTCAACGGCAAACGCGACGGTGACTTCGTCGAGAAAGACCGCAACGGCAACATTACCGCACAAGGCACCTATTCGCGCGGTCATCGTAACAGACAGTAATAACAATAACCCCAAAAAACATAAGACTATGGTTATAGACACATTAGACAATTTCGGCAAGTACGTGGCACTTAATCCGCTCTTTGCCGACGTAGAGAAATTCATCAAGGAGAACAACCTTGCAGCAATGGAGACAGGCAAATATCCTATTAAGGATAGCGACCTTTTCGTGAACATCACCAATGCCAAGGGCAAGGAACCCGAAGAGGCTGTGCTGGAAACCCATATCCGCATGATTGACATTCAGATTCCCCTTGAAGGCGACGAAACCTATGGCTATACACCGCTGTGCGACCTGCCTGAAGCACAGTATAATGCCGAGAAGGACATCACGAAATATGAAGGTATGGCACAGAGTTTCATCGACTGCAAACCAGGCATGTTTGCCATCTTCTTCCCACAGGACGGCCATGCTCCATGCATATCGCTCGCGCCTGAGATTAAGAAAGCAATATTCAAGGTAAAAGTAATGTAATACTATGGAAGAGAAAAAAACGACAAAGAAAGCTGTGGCTACGAAGAAGACAGCTGCTCCCAAGAAAGAAGAAGCTCCCAAGCACATCGGGCTGGTTCAGAACGATTCTTGGCTGGAACCCTTTGAGGATGCTATCCGTGGACGCCACGAGCATGCCGTATGGAAAATAAACCAGCTGACCAAGAACGGCAAAAAGACGCTCAGCGATTTTGCAACGGGGCATCTCTATTTCGGATTGCATAAGCAGACTCGCGGATGGATCTTTCGCGAGTGGGCTCCTAACGCCACCGACATCTACCTTATCGGTGACTTCAACAACTGGCAGGAGGACGAACGTTACCGCTGCAAGCGAATTGAAGGAACGGGTAACTGGGAACTGAAGCTGAAGGAGAAAGACCTGCAGCACGGACAGCTCTATAAGATGAAAGTAAAATGGAACGGTGGCGAGGGAGAACGCATACCTGCATGGTGCCGCCGTGTGGTGCAGGACGATCAGACCAAGATTTTCTCTGCCCAGGTGTGGAACCCTGCCGTGCCATACGTGTGGAAGAAGGCAGGCTTCAAGGCCAAGAAAAATCCACTGCTCATCTATGAGTGCCATGTGGGTATGGGAGAGGATGCCGAGAAGGTGGGTACCTATACCGAATTCAAGGAGAACGTATTGCCGCGCGTAGCCAAGGACGGATATAACTGCATTCAGGTGATGGCTATTCAGGAGCACCCTTACTATGGTTCGTTCGGCTATCATGTGTCATCGTTCTTTGCACCTTCGAGCCGCTTTGGCACACCCGAGGAACTGAAAGAACTGATTGACGAGGCTCACAAGATGGGCATCGCCGTCATCATGGACATCGTTCACTCGCATGCCGTGAAGAACGAGGTGGAGGGATTGGGCAATCTTGCCGGCGACCCCAACCAGTTCTTCTATCCGGGCGACCGTCATGAGCACCCGGCTTGGGACTCGCTCTGCTTCGACTATGGAAAGGATGATGTGCTCCACTTCTTGCTCTCCAACTGCAAATACTGGCTCGAGGAGTTCCATTTCGACGGATTCCGTTTCGATGGCGTCACCTCGATGCTTTATTATAGTCATGGACTGGGCGAGGCGTTCTGCGGCTATCCTGACTATTTCAACGGTCATCAGGACGACAATGCCATCTGCTACTTGACGCTTGCCAATAAACTTATCCATGAGGTAAACCCAGATGCTATCACCATCGCTGAGGAAGTGAGCGGCATGCCCGGTCTGGCTGCCAAGTTTGAAGATGGTGGCTACGGTTTTGACTACCGCATGGCCATGAACATTCCTGACTACTGGATTAAGACCATCAAGGAACAGAGTGATGAGAACTGGAAACCCAGCAGCATCTTCTGGGAAGTAAAGAACCGTCGCCCTGATGAGAAGACCATCTCTTACTGCGAGAGCCACGATCAGGCACTGGTGGGCGACAAGACCATCATTTTCCGGCTCATCGATGCCGACATGTACTGGCATTTTGCCAAGAAGGACATCAACGGTGTGGCAGAGCGCGGCATAGCACTTCACAAGATGATTCGCCTCGTCACGGCTGCAGCTATCAATGGTGGCTACCTCAACTTCATGGGCAACGAGTTTGGTCATCCTGAATGGATTGACTTCCCACGCGAAGGCAACGGCTGGTCGTACAAATATGCGCGTCGTCAATGGAATCTCGTCGATAACAAGGACTTGTGCTATCATTGGTTGGGTGATTTCGATCGTGAAATGCTGAAGGTCATTAAGTCGGTTCGTAACTTCCAGAACAAGCCCGTCGTGGAGATTTGGCACAACGATGGCGATCAGGTGCTGGCATTCATGCGCGGCGACCTCATCTTCGTTTTCAATTTCTCACCCACGCAGTCGTTTACTGATTATGGTTTCCTGGTGCCTACAGGCAGCTACGAGGTTGTGCTGAACACCGATTCGAAAGACTTCGGAGGATTCGGCTTTGCTGATGATTCTTTGACGCATTTCACCAACTACGATCCCCTCTACGTGAAGGATCATAAGGAGTGGCTGAAACTCTATCTGCCTGCACGTTCGGCTGTGGTACTGAAAAAGATTTGATCATCGTTTCTGAAATTGGAAAACAGTCAATTTATTGATCATCATTTCTGAAATTGGAAAACAGTTATTCAAACAGACGCAATAGCACCGTCACCACTGCGGTGATGTGTGCTATTGTTTTTAGCATTTTCTCGTTCAGCTGGCTATATTGGTTCCAAGCCGATGTGCTGGCGGTGGCTCAGCATATATTTAGCGGTGGACAAACGCATTACCATCCGTTCCTGACGGCGGTTGTCGTCACCTTCCTGCTGTTACTGTTCCAACGCTACACGCTCTTCATAGCCAGACTATACCGCCGTGCTCACTGGCTAACGTATTTCCCATCGATGCTAATATTGGCCATTGCAAGCGATGTTTCTCCAAATTTTGTCAGAATAGCAACGGTGGGGTGGTGGATTCTATGGTCATTCTTAGCCCTTTGTGTATGGGGGGGAGGAGTGTGGTTAAGTCGACAATTGAATCCTTTTCCATCGCAGAAGGAATCCTTAGGCGTCTTCTCAACATGTGGCATGCTGAATATGCTGGGAATGACACTCATGATGCTTATGGTAGCAGGAGTAGCAAATACCAACGCAGTGTTCCATTTCCGTGCCCATGTTGAAACGGCACTTCTCGAGAATAATCTTGACGAAGCATTACTCACAGGACAGCGCTCGAATGAGACAGACACTCACCTCACGATGCTTCGTGCCTTTGCAATGTCGAAGAAAGGCGAACTTGGCGAACGTTTTTTTGAATATCCTGTAGCTGGTCGTGGATGTGATATGGTTCCAATGGCCACAAGTGGTTCGAGACTACTTAGGTTTCCCGTTGATTCTCTGTACCGCCATTTAGGAGCCATTGCAGGCGAACAAATGACTACTTACCGTTATTATGACTTGTTGGAATACTACGGCTGGGCTTCGCCAGCCGTTGCAGATTATCGGCTATGCGGCTTGTTGTTAGACCGAAATATCGATGAATTTGTACGACAACTGCCGCGATATTACGAAATAAACGATTCGCTTCCAAAACACTATAAGGAAGCGTTGGTGCTTTATGCTCATCAGCGGTGCAATCCACAGGTGGTTTATCATCATGCTGTACTTGACGAAGACTGGTCAGACTTTTGCGCACTAATCAAAAAATATTCCAGTGCTAATGAACGCAAGTATCACTTAGATGATCATTACGCCACCTCGTATTGGTATTATTATTTCAAGCAGCATTAAATGTGAAGTTAGGATCAGTAAATGAGAATATTATCATATTGAATCGCGAATATGGAATATGATAAGTAGAACATCGCGTGCTATGGTAACACAGTCCTCAATTATCTGAAAAGTTCTTCAGCTGTCACAGCTAACTTCACCATATCAGAATAGGCGATATATTGATTTTTTAACGAACTATTGTTAAAAAGCACGCAAAAAGAAGGGCGCTCATAATGAACGCCTTACGTGATGTTATGTAATTGATTGTAATCGATGATAATCGGGATTTACTTTCCCACGCAGAAGTTACTTTCCGACGCAGAAGTTACTTTCCCACGCAGAATCTACTTTCCGACGCAGAAATGCGAGAAAATATTGTTGAGGGTCTCTTGTGAAGAAATCAAGCCTTCGCCAGTAATGTCTGCGAGGTCGGAGAGAACAAGGCGGAGGTCTTCGGCAAGAAGATCGCCACTTACCTGTGACTGTAGACCGTCAAGGACGCGTTGAAGGTTTTGAAGGGCACTGATGAGTGCTTCGTAGTGTCGGGCGGAGGTGACAATAACATCTGAATCGGTAATCTTGGGAGCCGTGGCTATGAGGCGTTGGCGCAGGGTGTCTAAGCCTGTGCCGTCTTTTGCAGAAATGGAGAGGGAAGAGATGGGGTTACAGCATGTAGCATTGATGTCTGCCTTGTTCTCAATGCGAATGACGGTCTGGTCATCACGTATGGGAACGTCTGGGTATGGAATACCAGATTCTGTTATCATCAGCACAATCTGAGCTCGCTGAACAGCGGTGATAGAACGGTCAATTCCCATCAATTCAATCTTATCATCAGTATGACGGATGCCAGCGGTGTCGATGAAGCGGAAAGTGATACCATTTAACTGGATGCAATCTTCAATGGCATCGCGAGTGGTGCCTTCTATGTCGGACACGATGGCACGTTCTTCACCAACAAGAGCGTTAAGCAGTGTGCTTTTGCCTACATTAGGGGCTCCAATGATAGCCACAGGTATGCCGTTTTTCAGAGCGTTGCCAGTATGGAAGGAGTCTGCCAGTCGGGATATGTGAGATGCTATCTGTTGTGATAGTTGGAGAAGCTCAGAACGATCTGCAAACTCAAGGTCTTCATGATCAGAGAAATCGAGTTCGAGTTCGAGTAGGGTAGTGAGTTTTAGTAGCTGTTCACGCAGATTTTTGAGTTCAGAAGAGAAATGACCGCGCAATTGTGATAGCGCAATGTCGTGAGTGGCTTTGTTCGTTGATGCTATGAGGTCGGCAACGGCTTCTGCCTGACTGAGGTCCATTTTTCCATTAAGGTAGGCGCGTTGCGTAAATTCTCCAGGACGAGCCATTCGGCAACCATGAATAACCAAAAGTTCGAGTATTCTGTTAAGAATATATGTTGAACCGTGGCAACTGATTTCAGCACTGTCTTCCCCTGTATATGAATGTGGACTATGAAAAACAGAAACAAGCACTTCATCGATGGTTTCCTTTCCATCCCTGATGTGCCCATAATATATAGCATAAGGAGAGACAGAAGTCAAGTCTTTCGAGAATATTTCTGATAGAATCCGAAGAGAGTCGTATCCTGAAATCCTGATGATTCCAATGGCTCCTCCTGTTGCGGTCGCAAGGGCACAAATAGGTTCGTTCATGTGTGGTCGGTGCGTGTTTTTAATACTTTACGTATTTTTTAATTCTTTGAGGGTGTTCCGTAGTGCTTTGATATCTTCATCGGTTGTTGCCCAACTGGTAACAAAGCGGCAAAGCGTATGCTGTTCGTCGACAGGAATCCATGTCTCAAACAAAATCGTCTTTTTCAGTTGCTCTATTTGAGTTTGGGAGAGTGTGACGAATTGCTGATTAGTGGATGATTGCGTCACTTGGAATCCGGCTTCAATGAATAGTTCGCGTAATTTCATTGCCATTTCAATTCCATGACGTGCGATGTGCAAATATAGGTTGTTGGTAAAAAGTGCATCAAACTGTACGCCAACCAATCGGCTTTTAGCCATTAGGGCACCGTGCTGCTTGATGATGTTGAAGAAGTGGCGTGGAGCATTTTTGTGTGGAAAGACTACAGCTTCTCCGCACAAGGCTCCAATCTTCGTGCCGCCAATATAGAAAATGTCACAATGCCTGACCAGCCACGGTAGGTCGAAATCGCATTCATCAGACATCAACCCGTAGCCTAAGCGTGCTCCGTCGATGTACAATGGAACCTCGTATTTCTGGCATAAAGAATAAATGTGCTTTATTTCTGATGCTTTGTAGACAGTTCCAAGCTCTGTTGGGAAGGTGATATAGACAATGCCAGGAATGACCATGTGTTCATAGACAGGATCGGCATAGAATCGTTCGTGGAACGACTGCAGGTCGTTTGCACTCATTTTCCCGTCGTGGGATGGGAGGATGATAATCTTATGTCCATTAGCCTCGATTGCCCCTGATTCGTGTACGTTAATGTGTCCTGTCTCTACTGCTATAACGCCCTCATAGCTTTTCAGCACTCCGTCGATTACGGTGGCATTTGTTTGTGTTCCACCTGCAAGAAAAAAAATGTCGGCATCGGGGCATTGACATGCTTCCCTGATTTTCTTACGGGCCTGTTCGCTCCAGAAGTCAGAACCATAAGAAGTGCTTGCACAACTGTTTGTTTCTACCAGTTGGCGAAGCACTTCTTGGTGAGCTCCGTTGTTATAGTCGCTTTCAAATGAAATCATGAATCAGATACGATCAAGAACCTTTGTAATCAGTGTGTCAATGGAATTCTTATAGTTCGTGTTCATCTCCTTCGCATAGCGGTTGGCAATAACCATACAGCAGGTCATAGCGCGGTGTCCAAGGAGCGATGCAAGTCCTGCGAGGGCACTTGACTCCATTTCAAAGTTACAGATCTTCATTCCCTCATATTCGAACGACTCAATCTTCTCGTTCTGGTTGGGGTCTCCGACTGCAGCACGTAACTGCCGTCCTTGTGGCCCGTAGAAGCCACCACAGGCTACGGTATAGCCCTTGACCATGTCGTCGCCGGCAACTTGATTAATCAGTTCCTGATTGGCAACTGCCACGTAGGGAGCACCTTTGATGGGGTTCCAGTCCATGTGCTTTTTGAACACCTCTTCCATCTTGAGGTCGCAAACTTCATTGCGTCCGGCATAGAAGTTGAGCAGTCCGTCAAAGCCGATACTCTTAACAGAAGCGATGAAACTTCCTGTTGGAGTGAATGGTTGTAGTCCACCGCATGTGCCAATACGGACGCAGGTAAGCGTGCGGTGTTCTTCGCGCTCAGTACGAGTTGCATAGTCGATATTGGCCAGTGTGTCAAGCTCGTTCATCACGATGTCGATATTGTCACAGCCGATACCGTGGCTTTGAGCCGTGATGCGCTTACCTTTGTAAGTGCCGGTGATAGTGTGGAATTCGCGACTGCTTACTTCGTGCTCAATGCTGTCAAAATGGGCAGCAACTGTGTTTACGCGGGCAGGGTCGCCTACGAGAATTACTTTGTCAGCCAGATATTCAGGCTTTAGATGAAGGTGAAAACACGAACCATCTTCATTGATGATAAGCTCCGATGGAGCGAAAGTCTGTTTGTTTGTCATAATAGTTATAGATTTTCAGTGTTACGAATAGTTTTTTCCAGTTTTCGTATGGCTAGCAGTAGCTGTTGCTGTTGGAGCTCTCCATTGAGAATCTCGGTCTTCAGTCGTTGTTGCTCGCTTTTCGTTGCGGCAGCATAGTAGTTGCGCGCTTTTTGTAGCGAAGCCTCAAGCGTCGTTAATTGTGCCTGCAGATTGAGTAGCTCTTTCATTCGGTCGCGGTTGGCGGGATAATTGAAGTTTGAGAAGCTGAAATAGGTCTTTTCGTCGTTGATGACGAATGTGAAATCGTTCTTACTCTGTGCAGACGGTGTGTTGCCGTTGTTAGCGAGTACCTGACGAAGACGGTTGGTTGCCTTTTTCTTTATTGCTCCGTCGCCCCATGTGTCAGAAATGCATTTCAAGTCGGCAAGACCTCTGATTGCTTCGGGCGAATAGGCTTCAGCTACCAATGTCTTGCGTGTCTCAAAGGGGACGAAGGTATAGACGCATAGTGTGTCGCCGCCTAAGCGTCGGTTTGTGGCGAAGTAGCCTAACTGGTTCTGCTCGTCAATGGCAAACATAAAATCGTCAGCTTCGGAATTGAACGGTAACCCAAGATTCTCCGGTTTGAGGAAAATGCCTTCGTCTGCATCGTAGCGAGTGCGGTAAATGTCGAAGCCGCCTAAGCTTTCTTCACCCTTTGCTGCAAAGTAAAGAGTCAAGCCGTCAGGCATAAGATACGGATAGTCGAAGTCTGTGAGCGTACCGTCGGCATCGAGTCCCTTGAGCATTTCACTTTTGCTCCATTTGCCGCCGATGAGATTTCGAAGATAGAGTTTCTTGTGTCCAGTCTCATCGAAATGCGAATAGACGCATTTTGTTCCCAGCTCGTTGATGTAGGCGTTACCTTCGCCTTCGGTGTTGAAAAGATGGGCGTAGGTGTCAATGCATCCCTCTTCGCGATTTACGTGGATGGCATCAAAGAGAACTGCTTTCTTGATTATTATGCTGTCGATGACAACTACTTGTGCCGTTGCCGTCAGCATGCGTGTGTATTTGGGATTTTCTACGGGCACTTCTGTTTTAGGCCGACTGGTGGTCTTCCTTTTCTTTCTTTGTGCCCAAACCGTGGTGGGCAAAAGCAAGATGATGAGTAGCACACAGATTATACTTCTTTTCATGATAATAATTGTTTATCTCAAATTGCAAATTTACGAAATACAATGTAATACTATGTGAAAAAACGATACAAAATAATTTTTTTTAACAGATAATTTATTCTTCTGTTAGTATTCCTGCTCTGCAGAGGGCATTCCATAGCGACGAACGGGCTTCGGGATTGAGCATCTGCATGTTGTCGTAGAGCTGGTTGATATCGGTGCGATGTGTCTCCTGTTCATAGGGGCAGCGCTTTACTTGCTGTTGATAGCCTTTCCATTCGGCATAGTGCTTGATGTCAATCTCCTCCATCAAGCAAAGCGGACGTATAATTGCCAGTGGCATCTTCCTCAAGCGGAGTAGGGCAGGCATTGTGCCGAAACGGCCTTGGAAGGTCAGGTTCATCAGAGCCGTTCGCAGAATGTCGTCTTGATGATGGCCTAAGGCAATCTTGTTGCAACCTAATTCCTGAGCCAAGTTGAATATTTGCTTGCGACGGTTCCAAGAACAGAGAAAGCAAGGTGTTTTCTGACGGTGCTGCTCTTTGTTAGTAATTGGTTTGCCTTTCTTTTGAGCAATGTCATCTTTGTTTGTGGCAAACGATGTTTCTACGATATGCAATGGAACGTCCAGCTCCTTGCAGAAGTCCTCAATGTAATTGGAGGAAGTCTCGTAGCTGATGTTTCTCATACGCACGTGAACGGCTTCAACCTTAAAGTTGGGATGGTTGATCCTGGCTCGTTTCGCCAGCATTTCCAACAGGAAAAGCGAGTCCTTTCCGCCCGAAAGTCCTACAAGTATCTTGTCACCGTCCTCAAGAAGACGGTAGGTGGCAAAGGCTCGCGTAAAGCGCTCCTTTAACTTGCGTTCCAAGCGTTCAAGTTCTGTCATTCTGTTAAGTTGCTTTCAGTTGCTTATTTCATAAACACAAGATAAACTGCACAGATGATGAGCAGAAAAGCCAATATGTGGTTCCAGTGCAGATTTTGTCCTTGGAACATGATGTTGGCAATGACGGCAAAGACAGCCAGTGATATGCACTCCTGTACTACTTTCAGTTGTACAAGTGTGAAAGGACCACCATTGCCGATGAATCCCAAACGGTTGGCTGGCACCTGACAGCAATACTCCAGAAAGGCGATGCCCCACGAAAATGCGATGATGCCCAACAGTGGCCATGAACTGCTGATGCCCGATTCGGAAAGTTTCAGATGGCCATACCAGGCCAACGTCATGAAAATGTTGCTGAGAATAAGCAGAATGATGGTGTAGAGTCCGTTCATGAATGTTCGATTTTTATACCTTATTATTATTTGAGCTACTATATGACAAACCTTTGCGAGGTGTTATAAAACGCCTTTGCTTTCGGTCAGTCGAAATGTTTGCTGCAAATGTACTGATAATTTGCGATATGACAAAGAAAAGTTGTGGTAAAGTAATGAAAAACGACCATCTTTTCACTTTAATCTAAAAAAATGCCTTAAAAAGTTTGGCTAAATGAAATAAAGTTTGTACCTTTGCACCCGCAAAACAAAAGAGTGATGCACCCGTAGCTCAGTTGGTAGAGCACCTGACTCTTAATCAGGGTGTCCAGGGTTCGAGCCCCTGCGGGTGTACTTAGCGATAAAAAC
>Ga0326511_10005200_pt1 | contig 10297 bp, 7 predicted proteins | sample 0_2496_0518_D_FD_203701 | JGI IMG/M metagenome (GOLD analysis project Ga0326511, IMG submission 203701) | Bovine rumen microbial communities from UC Davis, California, United States - 0_2496_0518 | ecosystem: Host-associated > Mammals > Digestive system > Stomach > Rumen | place: USA: California... | reverse complement strand
TATTTTAGAGATCAACAAGGTATTGAGTCGGGTTCAGACTTCCTACAATCAATAATCAATGCTATAGATAGTTGCAAGTTGTTTCTGTGCGTTTTGTCTGAAAATGCATACAGTTCGGATTTTGTAATTAAAGAATTAGAATATGCTCTTCAACGAAAAGAGATTATAGTTTTCCCCGTGATAATAGACAATTCCCAGTTACCAAATAGACTGAGTTTTTCTCTAGGAACATTGAATAGAGCAAATTGGCACTTCTCAAGCAGTCTTAATATTGAAGATACAATTATACGGGATGTCAGTCGTGCGTTGGGGCGGTTTGAAGAAAATTTGTCCAAGGATGAAAAAGAGCAGAATACTGTATTGGCAAAAAGAAGACAAGAAGGCTTCGATGAATATATTCCCCATTTGATAGATGTGGATATATTTATGAGCTATCGAAGGGTTGATGGTCTTCACTATGCTAGGAATATTATGCAGGCCTTGAAAATGGTAGGCTATCCCAAAGTGTTTTTTGATTATAATTCATTGAGAGATGGAGTGTTTAACACTCAGATTATCGATGCGATATATTCTTGTAAGGACTTTATTTTGGTTATTAGCCCTTTAGCTTTGAAGAATTGTGCCAGAGAGGGTGATTGGGTTGCCAAAGAAATTAGAGCAGCCTTAGAATATGACAAACATATAATACCTGTTGTCATCGAAGATACTTTTATTGGGTGGCCTAATGACTTTCCTGAGGATTTATATGCCATAAAAGACATTCATTTTCACAAACTGATGACTGATGAGTATTTCGAAGATTCAATTCAGAAGCTGAAAGCAAGATTAACAACAATAGAATCAGATACAAGTAATATTTCTTTATTTCAGGCTTCACAAGCTACTATTCAATCTTCGCCAGAGACTGTTTTGTACAAAATAAAGGTAGACAGGAGGTGTCGCTTAATAATAGACGATGAAGAGATTCAGGTATTGGACGCTTCCAAATTAACAAAGGTTCCACTGCCTAAGGGTGAGTACATTCGCAAAGTGGTTGATATTGAAAATGACAAAAATTTCAATGAGGATGTTCTTGTGTTGGAGCACGAAAGAGCCGAGCTGATACGATTGGATAATTAAATATGCATGAGATATGGAATACAAATACGATGTTTTCATAAGCTATTCGAGTAAAGACGCAAAAATCGCAGATAAAATTTGCGGGTGTTTCAATAAAAATAGTATCACATACTTCCGTGATCAAGAATGTATCCAATGTGGCATAAACTATATGGAAATCTTGCCAGATAGAATAAGATCTTCTCGCTTCTTTCTATTTTTGGCAAGTAATAATTCGTATGTTTCTCCAGATGCAAAAAGAGAGGTTCAAATAGCCTTTGATTGTAAAAAGCCCAATAAGCTACATTGTCTCTTGCCATATATTATTGACAACAGTCCCTTCCCAAACGATGGGTGTATTTATTACTGTTTGGGTGGAGGACAACGCTATACAATTAAAAAGTATCCTATTGAGAGCACACTTATCCAGGAGATTCTAATGGGGATTCAAATGGAAAAAGCATGTGACGTTAAAGAGAGCAGTATTGCGGATAACCGACAAATTCCCCTACAGACTTTCTCTATTTTAGAATTGTTAAAGTTGGTTTTCAAACCCTTTGGAACGAGCAAATCAACAATAAAGAAGTAAAATCACAAATAAACTAAAAGAAATGATGAAAATAACTCTATCATATTTTTCGGGAGGACAGCATTGCGAGAACTATGAACAAATTATCCACCTCGCAGAGGAATTGGGATATTCGGTTCGGGTATATGAAACAAAGGAATCCTCACAGTTTGATTTCTTGCAGGCAATTTATCGGGATACGGCAACTGTTGTTGACGCAACAATCCCTGATGATTTGACGCAGTCAACAGTTTATCCTCTTTTGACGGCTCACATCAATATCCTCGACCACATTCTTGTTTTCAGCGATAAACAATATGAGGATGGTGCTCAGGTTTTGCCATTGAATATAACTCCTCAGAGGGTGAGAACCGATAAAGATAAGGATTTGTTAGGATGGTTAAAAGTTCAATTGGAAGATCTGAAGGCGCACCAGTACTACGACAGATTTGAAATAGAATCGATAGAGAAACTTGCTGAGTATAAACTCCCGATGGAGAAGGTTATCGCTGCTTCTCTTGAATTGCACAAGCCAAAGAAGGAGGAAAAGAAGCGGGTGATGATTAGCTATCGCAACAGTTGCAGCATGGAGGTTGAATTATTTAGAAAACGAGAGGAGGCGAAAGGCGAAGTGGAGATAAAGGTGCTACCTCCAGGCTCGCTTTGCGATGACTTTGAGGCGCATACACCTATGCGGCGGTGGATGTTAGTTGGTTTGCTAGAAGACCATATCCGTAGTGTGAATGAAGTGTGGGTGTACTATAACGACATTTACACCAATTCGTGGTGGACGTTGGCGGAGATGGTGATGGTGGCGTATATCAACCACGACCGTACAGAGGTGGACAAGGTGAAGGTGAGAGTATATGATGCTTTGAAGAAACGCTTCATAGAAGAGAACGAGGATGAATATCCTGCCTATCTGCATATACAACTCTCCCCCAGTCAACACCAGAAATTGGCCAGATACCTGTCTAACACCCGTCCTGACACGATGGGGCCAGAGACGTTGCGACAGATTGATGGATTGAAGCGGATTGCATGGGTAATGCGATTTATGACAAGGAAGAAAAGAGCCTTCTTTGCTGAGCAGATGCGCCCGATGATTGAGCAGGGTGTGCCAAGTGACCTGCCACGGGAAGACCGCAAAAAGATGGTGAACGACCTGCTGGCGATGTACAGTGATCCCAAAGCCATTATGGCTTATGCCAACGATGCGGTGTTCAAGGACGAGTTCTGGAACAACATCTCGTATCAGACGGAGCGAGTGACAGCGGCATTCAAGGACGGCACAATCGATGTGGACACATTCATGGATACACCGATGCAGGAGCTAACAAAGTTCAAGGATGAAAATCTTCGCTTTGCTGCTGACAGCACTTCGCAAATTAAGTTGAAGGGTCAAAAATACTATGTGGGCGAGGGTAAGAAGCGCTACCTCTGGCTCGCTACTCGTATGGGTATGCCTACCGTTAAGGATGCTCCGGGATTGGAAATTATCCAAACGTATAATCTGTTGACACATGACCAAATTGTGGGGATGGTGATGAAGAAACTTTTGTAATTCTATACAATCCAGATTGAAATAATATGGCCAAACTTACAATTAAAATTACGCATACGGGTGAGGAATTCGAAATTGAAGATGTCGATTTGAAACAGCATACACCTCGCCAACTGATTGATGAGATGATAAATCAGGGATTGCTGCCGCCTGAAACGACAGCACCTTATGGAGTCGTCAATAAAAGTAATTTAAAAGTTGATGATGATGAATTATGCCTCTCATTTGCTCAGTTGGGATTTGTTGATGGGGATACCATTAGGATTATTATGAGAGGATGCGGTGGTGGGGGAATAAACCCATATTCAACAAATAAATTATTATCCTTTACCCCCCAACCTCGAAAAGACAGGTCTCAGTCAAACAAAGATTCTGATGAGTCTAATAATAGTAGTGGCGCACTTGTGAAAGGGGCGGCTATAGGTGCAGGTGGAATTCTATTTGGAGGAGTTCTCGGAGGCGTTGTTGGTGCAGCTGTAGGTGGTCTTCTTTGGGAAAACTATAATGAATGGCTGGATGAAGAAGAACAAACTATGCCCAAAAGGAGGAATATTTATGAGGTTTATTCTTCTATCTTTGCTCCTGCCGAAGTGAAACGTAAGTCTCACATGTTGGTACAGGTGTATCTCCATCTTTATGAAGAAACGGAGAAAGTGAAGGCATTGGCACAAGAATCTGACAAGAACGCGGAGCGACGGGATTATATTCCACTGCAATGCAAGTTGAAGAAGGGGGATAAGGTGGATGTGCAGTTGAATATCTATGGGGAGACGCTGCTGATGTCGGACAAGAAGAGTATTGTATGGAAGGGTTCGTTCACGAAGTGCAGTTTTGACTATTTTATGCCTAAGGACATTGATATGGATGAGTTGAGTTGCGTGGCGATGCTGACTGTAAACGGGGTGCCTGTGGGTGAGATGCGGTTTATTACAAGGATTGTAGATGCTCCACGGCAACTGAATCCGGAGATTATTGCCCATAAATATAATAAGGTGTTTATCTCGTACTCTCACCAGGATGAATCGAAGGTGAAGTTCCTGCACGAAGGGCTGGAGTTGGGTGCCGTGCCTCATTTCTTTGACCGCAAGTACCTGAAGGCAGGTGATGTGTTCCCACAAGTGATTCAGGACTACATCAACTCGGCAGACCTGTTCATCCTCTGCTGGTCAGAGAATGCCTCAAAGAGCGAGTATGTTGATAAGGAACGCAGACAAGCTCTCGAACGTGCCTTCCCACAGGTGAAACCTGAACAGGAGGCCAAACTCAGGATATATCCCATGAGCATTGAACCGCGAGCAGAATTGCCCAGCGATATGAAAGAGAATTATCATTTTGGAGAATTGTAATATTTGTCCGAGTAATCAAGCAAGAACTATAGTATATGTTAGTAATATTAGTAGTATTTGGTGTTATCATGGGTGTACAGCGATTGTTGTGTAGTCCATTTGAACGAAAAATACGCGAAGCTCAAAATACTGAGGAAGCATTAGTCTTTAGAAAGCAACTTAGGCGACTTCGTACTATACTATTCGTTGTATGTCTTTCTGTTTATTTCCTAATTGTGCTGTGGATTAATTTTGGCATTAATGAACTAGACACAGATACATTGTACTCATCTTTTTTATGTATATGTTTAGGAGCCGTAATGCTTATATACTATTTACAACAGCAAAAGAAATATGGTGAATTCATTGGTAATATTTCTACACTGAACAAACGTGAATTCCTAGCTCATCATAATCATTATGCCCTTTTTCTTAGAGGTTTTGAAAAAGATGATTATGCTAAAGAGAATGAACTTTCTAACCGAAAGTTTTTTGAAAAATTCTCAGAGTATAAGTTTATGGAAATTCTCCAAACAAAAATACCAACATGTGCTATAGGCATGACAAAAGAGGCAGATAGTCCCTATGGCGCAACGCGCGTTTATGTAGATGACATCAGTTGGAAAGACGATGTTCGAGAACTAATGGATAAAGCAAGTAGTATATATATTTTAGTAGATGACAGGCCTAGTTGTATTTGGGAGATAGAGCAGAGCAAGGAATTGTTAGAAAAAACATTTTTTATTATTGAAGACAAAGAGAAATATGAGAATGTAAGAAAATGTATTGTACATGAAAACATTTTTCCTGAAATCCCTTTATCTTTATCTGAAGTGCCACACTTGTCACTATGTTTCGATAACGGCATTTTTAAATTTGAACCATTTGATAATACTGTTGAACATTATGCTAATTACCTTCAGATTACTATTCCAGATAATGATAACCGACACAGGAAAGGGTGTTTACTGGGATTGGGTCTTTTAATAATATTAATTATGGCTATTTCCACTATTGACAAGTGTGAAAGAAGAAAAAAAAGCTACCAGCAATTATATGATCAGTATCATAGCCTGACAAAGAATCAGAATTATGAGACTGAAATGCCCATTATGTATCGAGTATATACAGCAGAAGATAAGACATGCTCAATAGAGGCTCCATCTGGTATGAAGCACATGCCAAAAGAAGATGGAAAGAAGTTGTCTTTAATTAACAGCTCAAATAGCTTCTTTATTACTGTTTCTTATGAAAAAAAGAGTGACTTAGCCTTGCTTGATATAAATAATTCGCAAGAATACGCGAAGGCTGTTTATGAATTCTATAAAAACGATTGGGAGACATCGGGAATTGAGCTAATTGAGGAATCTGACTGGAGTCGGGGAGATTATGTTAGTTTCTCTGTTTCAACAAGAGGAGAAGAGGTATATTATAAGGTATATACACTAACAGAAAAAAGCCATCTTGTTCAAGTGACATTTGGTATGTTATCAGATTCATATGAAAAATATTCTCAAGAAATAGAGAGAATGGTCAATTCGTTCACGTTCTTGGTGAACAGTAATGAATAGCATAGTGGATATGGCAAACAATAACGAAATATGGGTGTTCCTTTCTCATTCCAATAAGGACTATGAGAAGGTGCGGCAGGTAAGGAATATGCTGGAGGAACAATCGCTAAGACCACTAATGTTCTTTCTTCATTGTCTGAACGACGACGATGAGATAGATTCATTGATAAAACGAGAGATAGATTGCCGTACTCGCTTTATTCTCTGCGACAGCGAAAATGCCCGTAAGTCTCATTGGGTGCAGAAAGAGGTGGAGTACATCAAGTCGCAGAACCGTATATGCGAGACGATTGATCTATCGAAGAGTATGGACGAGATAATGGCGACTCTACAGGACTTTATCAATAAGACTAGGATATTTATCTCTTATAACAGAGAAGAATATCAGTTGGCCAACATGGTATATGAACGCTTGTCTCAGTATGATTTCTCCGTATATATTGACAGGGCATGGGATTTTAGCTCTTCTTATCACCAGAACTACAAGGACGCACTGGATTTCTTGGAAGATTCTGTGGTAAAGACGAATGGTTATGTTATTGCAATAATGAATGAACGAATCTTGAACCCAAGTAGTAGTTCACGATATGAACTAACGAAAGCAATCCGTGATAACAGGAGCCAAGGGAAAAGGACTCCCAATATAATTCCATTTGTTACTCAGGAATCCCTTGTCGGTTTAATCTCGAATGATACAGAGCTTGCTCCTTTGGCAGGCTGTGACATCCAGACTTTAAAAGGTAACAATTTAGAGCAGCAATGTGATGAGATATTAAAAAGAGTACTTACACAACAGATGACACTGGGAGCAATCAAGGTTCAAGCAACAAACTTTGAGCGTGACGCGAATTCCCAAGAGGCAGGATTCCTTTATAGATTGCTTCATCAGAACGACGGTGAATGTATCCTAAAAAGCGAATCTGGCAAATTTTATATAGATAAGAATGGCATAGTGATGCGATTTGAGCCATCGGAGGATAATCCGTTTGTGGATGATGATTCGGATTACACGGTAACCAAAGTTCATAAGGCAATCCGTACATTGATCATCCCTAAAGGAGTGAAGGGCTTTGTGTCAGATTTTATGCGGGGAGTCAGAGTTACTGAACGATTTGAACTGCCAGAGGAACTGATAAGTATTGGGAACAATTCTTTTGACATCAACATAGAAGAACATTGCGTGTTTGCTGACTGCATACTACCAACGGTTGTTATTCCTGAGAGTGTGAAAGTGATTGGAAACTTTGCTTTTGGGCATATGCATATTGACTGTCTGCAACTTCCGGAATCGTTGCACTCTCCATACGGCAGGCAATTCAAGGATTCATTTATTGGAACACTCAGACTTCCGAAAGAGTGGAAAGATGGTGTGTCATTAGATAAATATGGACGTTTACACCTTACAGGGTGGTGGTTCAGCGATGACAAACACGGCTATCTCAGATGGCCGAGTACAGAAGTAGGGAAGTTGGAGTTTTATTAAAAAGCGATTACGAATTATGATTAACAATCTTACGAACACTCCCTTAATGGGCAAAGAAAGAAAATACAGATTCAACAATTCTGAGTTGATCATTAGGTTTGGTGATCTGATTGAGTCAAAAACAGACGTTATCGTTTGCTCGGATGACTATGAATTGTCTGCATCTGGTGGTGCCTCTAAAGCAATTAGAGAAGCTTGCGGAGATGTGATTCTCCACGATATTAAGAAGAAAACTAATGCAGAGCTTGGAGATGTTGTAGTAACAACTGCTGGTAATCTTCAGCATAAATTCCTATTTCATTGTATAACTAGAGGAAAAACTGGGGACTTTGGGATTGTTCCCGAAGAAGCAGACAAACTGGAAGAATACGTTATACAACATTCCATTTCAAAGTGCTTACGTTTGTTGACGGTATTAGATTTGTCGTCAATCGCGTTGCCATGCATTGGTGCAGGCTTCGCTGGCTATGGATTCGAAAGAGTTGGACGGATTATGTCAGCGGTAATGTCTGATTTTCTTCTCAAAACGAACAAATCCTATCGTATAGAGATATATTTGTATGGTATAAGAGAGGATTTTGACATGATGGATTATATAGCTTTCTTTGAACAGTTCGCTTTGCGGGTGCGACCGGAGAACACCTATTTGCCTGCCAAGATTACAGATAGTCCTCTTGTTGACAACAAACAGATGATAAAAAAAGAAGAAAAGTTTGATGTGTTTATTAGTTATTCCAGGTTAGATAAAGAAAAAGCAGACCTGATTTGCAAGTATCTTGACCAATTTAATATCAGTTACTGGATAGACCGAGAAAGCGTCCATCATGGGAACAACTTTAAGGTGGAAATCATAGAAGCTATTCAAACATCGAGAATACTGATATTCATTTCCTCTGTTAACTCGAACAAATCACCAAATACTGTAAAGGAAGTAAGTATTGCAGAAAAATATGGGAAAGTGGTTATTCCGATACGAATTGATAATTCTGCTTACGATATGAGTTTGGAATATGACTTGTGTAATAGGGATTGGATGAATTTCCAAGAAGATGTGGATTATGATGAGTCGGCCAAGAAACTCTTTGAGAATATTCGCTTCTATCTAGACAGAGATGGGAAGATCAAATAAAAGTTTGATAGTTTCAACATTGGAAATGGTATGAGTATATTTGGGGTTTTCAAGAAAAAAGAAAAGAAAACAGTAAATAGTTCTGCGCAAACTGATCGAGACAGACGGACTTACCTGATAAATGGTGAATGGGTGCATGTGCCTAATTGTGTGGACGATACGCCTTGGGCAGAGGCAGATGAAAGTGAGAATAATACCAAAAGGTAATAGATAGCGTATGTTTGTGTCGAAATTAAATTTTAGCGAGGTCTTAGAACGTTTCTATAATAATCAAATTATAGACGGGTTTTATCATCAAGACAGATATGATTTCTTACTACTATTTGTCAGTAGTTTTGATGGCAATGACATTAATATTATCTCTAAAGTTGTTGAGAATGCCAAACGGATTGACAGAATTACAGGTCACAGAATCTGTTTCTTCTACTTTATTGACAGAGATTATTACGAAAACGAACTGAAAGATATTGAGTGGATTGCCAAAATGGGGCACACGTCTAACCTTTTCAATATGGGAGCGCACACCACAATGGAAACAGCTGATGACATCTGTCAACATTTTGGTGTATTGCGGTCACAACTGCCTGCATTTATATTAATTAACCAAAAACGAGAGCAGAAATTGTTCCCAATACAAGATTATCAGGATTTTGAACGCTTTTTGTCTCCACTAAATATCATACACTCTTATAATGAAGACAAAAGAAATATTATATTGAAATATGAATCGATAAAAGATAATATAATATCGGACTACAAGAAAAGACGGAAGGAAACGGTTGTTACTCAGCAAGATGTTGACTCTCGGAAGATGGAGCGTATCTTTTGGGAAAATGAAATCAAAAGGATTAATGGCAGAATAGAAATAGAGCGCTCAAGGGGTGAACTGGAGCGAGTTAAAAAGAGGGAAGAGGAAATCCTCGCTTTAGAAAACAAATTGGAACTGTTTCCTGAATTAGTGTTATGTGGAGAGGACGAGAGCATCCCATATCCAGAGGAGCAGTTGAATAAAGTTCATTATCCACAAGAAGAGTTGGATGATGTTAAGGCAAAGGCAGCGGAAAGGCTAAATTTTTCCCTCAATATTCATGATGGGATTGATTTGATAGAAAAGTCTCAAGACAAGAATGACTATATTGATGTCATATTAAAAATTTGGAATCTTGTTAGAATGCGAAAAGTAAATATCTCCAGGATTCTTGAAAGGATTCGCTATGAGATACATGAACATGGATTTGATGTGTTTATATCATGCAAGAGCCAGGATTATACATTAGCTCATGAGTTATACGATTATCTTGTTTACAATGGCTTCAGGCCCTTCCTTGCTGACACGTCCATTAAAGAGGTAGGCATTGATCAATATACAGCTCTAATTGGAGAAGTGATTAATGTATGTCAGAATATGATAGTTTTTGCCACAGACCTTGACTATATCGAGACACCTTATGTGGCAGCAGAATGGCATACATTTGTTAATGACATCAATACGGGACACAAGCCCAATGCAAAGTTGGTTAATATTTTGGCACCTAATATTGATGTTCATCATCTTCCAG
>Ga0326511_10005199_pt1 | contig 10300 bp, 8 predicted proteins | sample 0_2496_0518_D_FD_203701 | JGI IMG/M metagenome (GOLD analysis project Ga0326511, IMG submission 203701) | Bovine rumen microbial communities from UC Davis, California, United States - 0_2496_0518 | ecosystem: Host-associated > Mammals > Digestive system > Stomach > Rumen | place: USA: California... | reverse complement strand
TGCTGCCTTTCATCCGGCAGAGGGAAAACGGACCCGTGCCAGGACACGGTTCGGTCCCGATTGGACGAGAATCAGGCTTCCCCTCTCTCCGTACAGCAGATCAAGGCGCTGCTTCACGTTTCGGATGCCGACCTGACCGGAAACCTCCGTGTCCGTCACCGCGGAGGAAAGCATCTGTTCTGCACGCTGCAGGTCCTCGTCTGTCAGTGTGCCTTCATGTTCGGCTTCCAGCACAACAAAGCCGCTCTCTCTGCGGGTACGCAGACACAGCAGACCGCCGTGGCGGGCGGTGAGATCGTGCTCCACGGCGTTTTCCACCAGCGGCTGGAAGATCAGTCTGGGAACCATTTCGTCGAGCATGGTCTCATCAATCTCCCGTTCGATGACCAGGCGGTCACCCAATCTCTCACGGATAATATAAAGGTAGGCGTCCACATAGCTGAGCTCCTCCCGAAGCGGGATCATGCTGCGGCCGTCCCGGTCCAGCGCGGCGTTGAGCATAACGGACAGCGCCTCAATCATGGCGCTGACGCGATCGTCCCCGGAAAGGCGCGCCTCCCAGTTGATGACTTCCAGCGTGTTATTCAGAAAATGCGGGTTGATCTGCGACTGCAGTGCCTTGACGCGCGCCTGCTGCAGAGCCTGCTGCTCCAGGTAGGAACGTTCAAACTGGTTTTTCAGTTCGGACGACATGCTGTTAAAATGGCCGTAGATCCGCTGAAACTCGCGGCTCTTGGGCTGCGCCCCGATCTGATAGCCGCGCTCGCCGTTTTGAAGATGTACGGTTGCGTCCACCAGCACGTCGACCGGCTGTGTCACATGCTTTCGAAACAGCAGAATCATCACAGCCAGCAGCGGCAGCACCAGCAGTACGACCGCCAGAACTGCTTTCTGCAGGCCGGGCATATCGTGAAGAAGATCGTACGGTGCAGGACTTGCATCCAGCGCAAGACTGTGATCGGGCAGGTTTCCGACGAAGTGATAATCATAGCGATCTTCCGAATGCTCCGTCTGTTCCCGCAGGCCGCCCGCATCCAGCACAAGCTGGTCAAGGGTAAGCCTGGTCCTGTCCGGCAGAACACGCAGTGCATCAAACAGCATCCGGCCGTCCACAAGCTGCACAACGGTCGCGTAAGGCTGAAACTGGTTGTCCAGCAGATTGCGGGCGATATACAGATCGCCGTCCACGGCAAAAAAACGGATTTCCGTGTCGGCGCCGCGCATGGCGTCCAGGATGACCGGCTCAGTACTGTGGTGGTAGTTTCTGGGAAGGCTGTATCCGCTGATGCCGCTGCTCATTACATAAGGATAGATGCCCACCTCGTCCCAGAAGCTGATAAACACGGCCTTGTACCGCTCTTCCCGTCCAAAGTTCTGGGCGAGGTAGTCATTGGTGCTGCGGTACAGGGCGGCTTTATCCCCATCCTGCTGCCAGCTGCGGTAAGCGCTGCGTATCACACCGTCATAGCTGACCGCCTTGGAATCGGCGAAAGCCCTTTCAAGATGGGCTTCCAGCTGCTGCAGGGTATAATTGGCATCGGTTTCCAGCCGCCGGGTCATCTCATTATCATAATTTGATCGCAGAAGGAATCCGGCAACAGCCACAATGATCACAATCGGCACGACCCAGCAGATCAGGATCGTAATCACCAGCCTTGACCGCAGGGACTGCATGGGCTTCGGTTCTGAATTCATGGAAAACCTCCCTGTTTATAACGCGGAGAGAAACACTCTCCGCGTTGAAGCCTTACAGGCTGAGAAGTTCACGCCATGCACCGATCAGCGATTCGGCGCGTTCTTCGCTCTCCGCCTCGGCGGCCATGCGAAGCAGGGGTTCGGTCCCGGAAAAGCGGCAGATCACCCAGCTGCCGTCTGACAGCCAGAGCTTCACGCCGTCGCTGCGGTCGACCCTGTCCACATCGGAAAAGGCGGGCAGAAGGCCTTCCTCAAACAGCAGCGTCTGCAGCTGGGCCTTTCGCGCGGGGCTCATCCTGAAATCGGCTTCGCAGTATCTGAGTTCTCCGTAGGCATCTGTAATCTCCCGATAGAGTGCAGAGATGGATTTGCCCGTCACCGCCAGCATCTCTGTCAGAAGCGCCGCGGCATAAATGCCGTCCTTGCCGGAGATATGCCCCCGAACCGCCATGCCGCCGGAGCTTTCCCCGCCGATTACGGCGTCGACCTCGCTCATTTTGGCAGAGACATATTTGAAGCCGACCGGGACCTCATAGCAGACCTGCCCCAGCCCTGCCGCCACGCGGTCAAGCAGATGCGTTGTGGAGTTGTTGCGCACACAGGGCCCTTTCCATCCGCGGTACCGTACCAGATAATAATACAGCAGTACCAGAAGCGTGTTGGGATGGATGAAGCCGCCCTTCTCGTCGATCACGCCGAGCCTGTCCGCGTCACCGTCCGTGGCCACGCCGAGATCGCAGTGCCGATCCGTGACATAGTTTGAAAGCTGGGCAAGTGTATGCGCGTTCGGGGCCGGCAGCTTTCCGCCGAACAGCGTATCATGCCGGTCATGTATGACCTCCAGATCGCAGCGGCAGGTCATCAGGATCGTCCGCAGACAGGTCTGGCTTACGCCGTACATGGGGTCAAGCGCGATCCGGAGACGGGCACGCCTGATCGCCTCCGTATCCACCAGGGCAAGGATGCTGTCGATATAGTCGTTGGCGGTATTCTCCTCCCGTACCAGTCCCTGCCGCACCGCTTCCTCATAATCGAGGCTCCTGATGCTGCTTCCTTCCGTCCGGGCGATCGCCTCTTCGATCCGGTCGGTTACGGACCTGTCCGCATCCCGGCCGCCGGCGGTAAAGACCTTGACGCCGTTATAGACAGCCGGGTTGTGGCTTGCCGTGACCATGAGTCCGTACGGCATGTTTCGGGTTTTGACCGTATACATGATCAGTGGGGTGGGAGAGGCGCGGTCGATCATCAGCACACGGTATCCGCCGCCGGCAAGCACCTCCGCCAGCCAGTGTGCCGATTCCTTGGAAAGGAACCGGCGGTCATATCCGACACAGAGCTCCGCGCCGGACAGCCCCTCCTGATCCATCAGGCGGCACAGGCCCGCCGCCAGCAGACGAAGATTCTCTTTTGTAAAGCCGTCGGCGATAACTGCCCGCCAGCCCCCTGTTCCGAATTGCAGCATGAAAGCGCCTCCTTTTTTATCCCATGGTGACTTCCACACGGCAGGTCTGACCTGCCGGGATCACCGGTATATCTGTCGTTTCCTTCCCGTTTACCCGGATCGTGCGGACGCCCTTTTCCACACCGTCGGGATTATGCACATGAATGTCATAGACGGCGCCCCGCCATGTCCGCCGGACGGAGAACTCCTTCCATTCCCCGGGAATGCACGGGTCCACTGTCAGGCAGTCAAACTCCGGCCTGACCCCCAGCAGATACTGGGTGGCTGCATAATAGGCCCAGCCGGCAGAGCCGGTCATAAAGGGGTGATGCGCCCGGCCGAAAGCCGTATGATCGCGGCCGGCGATAAACTGACAATAGCTGTAGGGCTCTGCCCGGCGGATCTCAATTTTGTCATTCTGCAGTACCGGGCAGAGGGCATTGTAGAACTTCATCGCCCTGCTGCCGCGGCCGAGTTTTGCCTCGGCCACCCATGCCCAGGGATTGGGATGGCTGAAAACCGCGCCGTTTTCCTTGAGGCCGGGATACACCCTTGTCACAAAGCCGATCCCGTCATCGGGTTTTGTGTAGCTGGGGGCATTGAGCATCAGGCCATACTCCGTATAGAGGTATTCATTGACACTGTCCATGGCCTTAAGTCCCTGCTCTCTTGTCGCCGCACCCGAAATCACCGCCCAGGTGTTGGACTCCATATGGACACGTCCCTCCCGGTCGGCCTGTGTCCCGATCCGGCGGTTGTCGGCGGTGATCCCGCGAAGGAACCATTTTCCGTCCCACAGCACATTCCGGCAGACCTGCTTCACCTTTTCCGCCGTTTCGCGGTAATGCGCCGCGTCTTTCGCCTCTCCCATGAATTCGGCCAGCTCACAGAAGTTGTTCAGGGCCCAGAGATGCAGAAAGCTCACCATCGCGCTTTCTCCCCCGCCCAGATTCAGGCAGTCGTTCCAGTCGGCGCGAAGCCCCTTGCCGATTCCGTTCTGCCCCACCTGGCGCTCGGAGAAGTCCAGTATGCGCTTCAGATGCTCGTATACCGTCCCTTCGCCGCCGTCTGCGTATCCGAGCGACTCCTTCAGAAAGTCAAACTCGCCGGTCTCCCGGATGTATTGTACCACAGAACTGACCAGCCATAAAGCATCGTCTGCACAGGCGTCCCGGATTCCGTGCACGATCTCACTTCTGTCCGGCGTCGGTATCACAGTGGGAGATTTGAAAGACTGCCGGGTCTGATCCGGATCAAACCAGCGCGGCTCAAACAGATGCAGACCGTATCCCTCCCGTGTCAGCGCCCGCAGAAGCTCCACAAGACGGCTCCTGCACTTTTCGGGGTTGGAATGAGGCACCATCATGGCGTCCTGCGCCGTGTCCCGGTATCCGAGGCCGACCCGTCCGCCGACTTCAATAAACGAGGTAAAGCGGGAAAACATGACGTTGATCTCGCTTTGATACAGATTCCAGAGATTGAGTTCCGTATTCATTCCCTCGTTCGGGGTCTGAACCTGCAGCCGGGCGAGCTTTTCATCCCAAAAACGGGCAAGCCGTGCAAAATCCTCGTCTGCCCTGGCGGTGCAGTACTTTTCACGCATGGCCTTCCCCGCTTCGATGCCGCCCTCCCCCAGCAGGAACAGAAGCCGCGCTTCTTCCCCCGGCGCGAGGGTCAGCGTTTTTTTGAGACATCCGCAATGATTGCCACCCTTCTCAAAGCTGCCGGCACACTGGCCGGATTCTACCGCGATCGGGTTCTGTTCGGTTCGGTATGGGCCCAGAAAGCTGTCGCGCAGACAGTCAAAGCCGTCCGGGTCAAAGCTTGCCGTGAAGAACTGATAGCCGTCCTCTTCATAGAACAGATCGTGTTCGATCACGCCGTCGGAAAAACGGCTTCCGGCGGCATAAAGGCTCATCTGGAAGTTTCGGTTATCCATATCCACATGGTGAAAGCTGAACTCGAGGTACGAGAACACAGAGAGCGTGCGTGCCCTGCCGCTGTCGTTTCTCAGACGCAGATCCCAGATTTCAACCGGATCATCCATTGCGACAAAGAGCGTCTGCTCGGCAGCAATGCCGCTGTAGTCACTGCAGTATTTACTGTAACCCAGTCCGTGGCGGCAGGTGTAGTGCTCCTTCGGCTTGCCCACCGGCTGCCAGGAGACAGACCAGTAATCCCCGTCCTCATCGTCACGCAGGTACAGATAGTGACCGGGTCTGTCCATCGGAACGCCGTTGGGCCGGAAGCGGGTAATGCGGTGATACTCTGAGCTTTTATAGATCAGGTATCCGCCGGCGGTGTGGTTGAAAACGCCCATCATGTCCCGGGTTCCGATATAATTTGTCCAGGAAACCGGAAGATCCACTCGATCGATGACATATTCTCTGTTCCTGTTATCGAAATGTCCGTACTGCACAGTCTGCACCTCCCATGTTTTTCTGTATTATACAATGCTCAGGGGGAAGAGCGTTATACTCATTTCTGCTTCTTCTTGTCAAATCTTGCTCTTCAGAGACTTTGTCAAAAAAGTTTACATAACAATAGCATCCGGAAAAAAGACTGTTACGGTTTTTTCTGTATTCTGAGGCAGGTGCAGTCTTCTGTCTCCATTTTTATCTTCTGTGTTATTAACATGAAATTTGCCTGTTGTTGTCAGCCTCGGCCAGATGTGCTAAACTTTATGCAGTTAAAAGTGGGGAAATATCATCATTTTGTGAATATTATGAAACTTTTATCAAAAAGATTACAAATACAGGCTTTGGCCCTGCTCCTCTGCGCCCTGCTGCTGGCACCGGTATGGGGTGCTGTTTCGGCGTGCGCTGACGACGGCATGCCGATGGCCGATGCCAACGACGACGATCTGGAGCGCCTGCGTCTCTCCCAATGCGTGTTCACCATCGTCGACGGTGAAGTCTACTGGATGAGTCTTACGGAAGAAGAGCTCTGGGAGTACTCGGAATATCTGAAGAGAGAACTGGACATCAACACTGCTGCCGCCGCGGGCATCCTGGTCAACATCCAGTTTGAGTCGGGCTTTGACCCGGAAAAGGAAGGCGACGGCGGTGACGCCTACGGGATCTGTCAGTGGCGCGGTGAGCGCAAGAGGCAGATGGTAAAATTCTGTCTCGACAACGATTTCAGTCCGAGCTCGATGGATGGGCAGCTTGCCTTCCTCGTACATGACCTGAAAGAAAACTATATCTATCCCTATGACCTGGTCCGCCTGACCCCCAATTCCTGGGAGGGTGCCATGGATGCCGCTTATAACTTCTGCGCCTATTACGAGGTGCCGGCCGATCCGGACGCGGAGAGCGCCGGCCGGGTCGAACTGTGTGACGTTTTGTACTATCCCGCCCTTGTCGATCTGGAGGAATTCTGAACCTTCTCTGAAAAAGCAATCCGTCGGCCTATGCCGACGGATTATTTTTTTCCAGATAGTCTTTCAGAAAAAGGATGGCCTCCCGGTATCCTTCAAAGCCCAGCCCGGCAAAGGTCTTCAGGCAGGCCATGCCCGGATACGAAATCCGGCGGAAGCTCTCTCTCGCCGAGATATCCGACAGGTGCACCTCGACTGCCGGAATGCGGACCGCCTTCAGCGCATCAAGGATCGCAACGCTGGTATGCGTATAGGCGGCGGGATTGATAACGATGCCGTCCGCATCGCCGTAGGCCGCCTGAATACGGTCGACAATGGCACCCTCGTGGTTTGACTGGTACAGGACCGGTTCGATGTCCTCCTGCACGCAGCAATGATAAATAAACTGCTGCAGGCTGCGATAATTCTCGGTGCCGTAGATGTCCGGCTCGCGCAGACCGAGCATATTGATGTTCGGCCCGTTGATAATCAGGAACTTCAGCATGCGCGCTCTCTCATTCCGGCAGCTTGCAGACGTCTACCCATTCCTGTGCGTTGGAATAGCGGTACATTTCATCCAGGTTCAGCTCGATGGCGCTGTTTCCGCTGCCGACAGCAGGAAAGACCGTCACAAAGCGCTTCAGACTCTCATCCAGATACACCGGGATGCCCGGCTTGATGCCGAAGGGGCAGACGCCGCCTACGGGGTGTCCGACCATCTCCAGCACCTCTTCCGCAGACAGCATTTTGGCCTTGAAATGGAACTTCTCCTTAAATTTGTGGTTATCAATCCGCGCATCTCCCGCTGCCAGAATCAGCATGCAGCCGTCCCCGTTTTTGAAGGACAGTGTTTTGGCAATTCTGGCGCCCTCGACACCCAGCGCCGCTGCGGCAAGCTCGACAGTTGCTGATGAAACGGTAAACTCCTGAACCCGGTCCTCCAGACCCAGTTCGCGGAAATAAGCTCTTCCTTCTGCAATTCCCATGGGTTTTCTTTCCTTCTGCGTTTCTTGTTATCAGGCAAACAGCTGCGGCATTCTGACGCCCGTCAGTGCTGCCAGCACCGTGGTCGGGAAGTGCCGGTACTGGCTCAGGAAGCTGCGTACCTCCGTATTGTAGGACGAAGCATCAATCGCAGCCTTCGCCTCTGCGGCATCATGCTGTGCCGAGGAATAAGCCGCCTTATCTTCTTCGCTGAGTTCGCGGCGCACCAGTGAAGACTCCAGTGCAAAGGTGTCTGACAGCAGTTCGCTGTAGTCCTCGAACAGCTCTTCCGCTTCCGTGCTCTGCTGTCTCAGCTGACTCAGCACCTCTTCCGCCTTTTCATAGGCATCATCGGTATCGTCAATGCCGTAGTGCTGTCCCAGCAGTACCATTTTTTCCGCAGCAGTGCAGAAATCTCTCAGCCGGTCGGCGATCGGAGACTCAGCGTCCGCACGGGTATAGAACTTTCCCGATGTCTGGGCACACTTTTTCCCGAAGTCCACCTTCGTTGAAATCAGCATGGTGCCTATGACAACGAGCACGGCCAGAATCATGGCCACGGTCGGATTGCTCAGAAACTTCTTCATCTTGTCTTATCCCTGCATATCAAGAAGCTTGCGCTTCAGTTCGTCCTCGATCCTGGCCAGCTCCTGTTCGGCAGCGGCGCGGCGGGTCCGTCCGTCGTCCTGAATCTTGCGAACCTCGTCCAGGGCGGCAATCAGCTCTTCGTTGGTTTTCTTCAGAGTCTCAAGATCGACAATGCCGCGCTCGGACTCTTTTGCGACCTCCACGCTGCCCTGATGCAGGGCCTTGGCATTCGCCTCCAGCAGTTCGTTGGTCATATTGGTCACCTCACGCTGGGCTTTCATGGCCTGATCGGAATGGAACAGGCTCAGGGCCAGCACCATCTGGTTCTTCCACAGCGGAATCGTGTTGTTAATGGACGAGCGGATTTTTTCCATCATCAGGGTGTCGTTGTTCTGAACCATACGGATCTGCGGCGACATCTGGACAGAAATCGTGCGGGTCAGTTCCAGATCGTGAATCTTCTTCTCAAAACGGCCGATCATGTTGGCAAAGTCATTGGCCGCCTGCGCATCCTCGGGCAGACCCGATTCCTGCGCCTTGGCCTTGTACTTGGGAAGCTCCTCGTTGCGAAGCTGCTCAATGCGCATTTTTCCGGCAATGATGTACATGGTCAGTTCCTTCATGTACTCTTCGTTGCGCTCGTACATCCGGTCCATCAGCGTGATGTCCTTCATCAGGGTGACCTCGTGATTCTCAAGCGACTCGACAATCTTGTCCACGTTGACCTCAGCCTTGTCATACTGGGCTTTCAGCTGGGCAATGTTGTTGACTGACTTTTTGAACAGGCCCTTGAGGCCCTTTTTCTCTTCCGGGTTGTAGTTCAGTCCCTTCAGCTCGACGACCAGGTCGCCCAGCTTTTCACCGACCTCACCAAGGTCCTTCGTGCGTACGCTGTTCAGCGCCGCATCGGAGAACTCCGAAATATTCTTCTGCGCGTTGACGCCGTAGTTCATGACCTGCTCGGTATTCAGCACGTCAATCTGCGAGGCGAATTCTTTGACGGCCGCCTGCTCGGCCGGTGAAAGGGCGGAAATGTCGAGTCTTTCCGACTTGACTTCCTCTTCCTTCTTTTCTTCCTTTTTCTCTTCCGCCTTCGGCGCTTCCTGTACGGCGGCCTGGGTCTGGGCGTTCGGCTCCAGCGTCAGTTTGGGGACGTAGCTCGTCTTTTCGTCCATCTTGTTTCTGTCCTTTCTGATTTGTTATCGGGTTCGGTTCTGTTTGTCAGCGGGATGCGCCGCCGCTGACCGCGGTCTGCGGCTGTGTCTCTTCACGGATGACGAAATCCTTCTTGTCACTCAGACCTTCGCGGTCCAGCATGCTGTTCATGACGGCGATATCGGTCTCTATGTCCAGCGCCTGGTTGGCAAACAGGGAATCCAGCTGCTTCTTATATGCCGCAATTGCCGCATCCAGCATCTCGCTGATGCTCTTCATGCTGCGGTCGATATTCTCGCCTTCAATCCCCTGTGATCCCATTCTGTCATAGGCATTCAGAAGCTTGATCGTCGTCGGAAGATAGTAGTTCATAAACTTTTTGATCTTCGGGATATCCGTGGGATCGGAGATGGCATCCTGAACGATCTTGTCCGTGACACGCATGATCTCGTTGATCTTGGAACGGATCTCCGGATCCTTGATCGACAGATACAGCCGGCCCATCTCGCTGAGCGCCTTGTTTCCCTCTTCTACGATCGGATCGACCTCAGGGCCGTAGCTTTTCTTTTCAACCGGTTTCTGCGCCGCCTGCTCACCGACATTGCGTACCCTGGTGTCAACAGTCTTTCTGGCGGCTTGTCTGTTTTCCTCGTGCCGCTGTTCCTTCTCCTTCCTTCCGGCGCGCAGACCGGCCGCCCGTCCGATCAGAAAGGCAACAAGAAGTCCGCCGCCCAGTCCCAGAAGGATACTGCCCATCTCGTACATTGGGAAGAACATGGAAAGAAACAGCCAGGTAATGATGAAACCGTATATGGACCCCGAACGGGGCCGTCTTCCGCGTCCAAACATGGTAAATCCCCTTTTCCAGCTTGATCAAATAATTATACAATAGACAGATATTTTCGTCAACGAAAAAGTCCGCCGTCAGGCGGACTTTTTGTTTTCGTCTGTCTCAGACATCCAGCGTATCGCCCTCCCGGGCGTACAGGACGTCGGTTCGATTCAGCAGCTTTTCCCGGTTGCGAAGCACTCTGTCCGAGCTGGACGGTGCATGGTGGACCAGCATGAGCCGTTTCCCC
>Ga0326511_10005198_pt1 | contig 10301 bp, 13 predicted proteins | sample 0_2496_0518_D_FD_203701 | JGI IMG/M metagenome (GOLD analysis project Ga0326511, IMG submission 203701) | Bovine rumen microbial communities from UC Davis, California, United States - 0_2496_0518 | ecosystem: Host-associated > Mammals > Digestive system > Stomach > Rumen | place: USA... | reverse complement strand
GCGCCGGGCCGAAAATTTCCAATCTTACCGGACTTTCCGTGAAGGAATCCGACATAATGGCCAGCGTCTGCGGCGCTTCATCCGGATAGGTAAAATCATAAGTGTAAGGATAGCCGCCAACGTCTGAAATGCTACCGTTGTTAATCGTCCTTATTACCTTATACCATGGCGTTGCACCCTTAAAAGTAATGTTGGCCGTTAGCGTGTTCGCTTCCGACTTTTCCACGCTGGCCACGCTTCCTTTTATTTGGTATTCTTCATTTTCCGGCTTATAAACCAGCGTAAGCGGTTTATTTTGGCAAAATCTAATAAAGTTATGGTAATTACTTTCGTGGTCTTCTTTATTGAAGTACACGGGGCCGGAAAGTTCTTTCTGTCTTAGTACCTCATAAAGCGTTTTGTAATGATTGCCAAATTGCTGGGTTTCTTGGTCGTAGTCATAGCCTAAACCGGTTACGGAATGTAAAAAGGTTGTGTTTTTATCTGTTAAATTCCATGTAGCGCCGTCGGCGTTCATCAAGTAAAACTCTCTCATAGTACCGCCATTCCTTCCATTCCTAACCCTCTGTTTATGCCATTTAAAAGGCTTTCTCCATCCAGCACGACTTTTTCAGCACATCCAGGCAAGTACTTGGAAAGAAGTGCGGCAATAACTGCAATGTCGCTTGTGCCGTCATACTGTGGCGCCTGTATGCTGCTATAGTCTAAGCCGCTTTCGTATGCTTTGATTGTGCTTGTGCCCATGTCTTCCATGGTTTGCATTAGTGGCCTTTCGTTTTCTTCGGCACCGACTGCAAGACCAGGCGGCAACCAATGGCCGATTTCGTCCGCCATTAAACGGCTAGGGCTTCCGATTTGGAAAAAGTCCTTAACTGCATCAAAAGCACTTTTAGCAAGGTCTTGAATTGCTTTTATTAAAGTGCTGGCCATGGCTTTAATACCTTTAACGATACCGGTTACAATGTCACCGCCAAGCTTCAGCCAGTCAACTTCTAAAAGTGTATCTACAATGGCGCTTATAATTTCCGGCATGGCTTCAATGATTAAGGCCACCGCATCAACTAAGCCGTTTACTAACTGTGTTACTAGGTCTATGCCTAAATCTACAATTTCCTGGTAGTGTTCAATTAAATAAGTGCCAATGCTTCCCACAATCTCAATAACTGCAAGCGCAAGTTGTGGCAATGCCGTTGCAATACCGTTTATTAAAGTCATAATGATATTAACACCGGTCTGAAGGATGCTTGGCGCATTCTGTAAAACAAACATTGCAAAAGAATTGATTGTGTTTACTTCTGCTTGCATAATCATGGGGTAAGCCTGTTGTATGCCACTTACAAGGCTAGTAACAATGCTTTGGGCGCCCTGTAGTAGTGTTGGCAAGCTTGCCGTGATGGATGCTAAAATATCGTTTACAATAAAGGCATCTTGGCCGAAGATTTCACCGGCCATTAAGTTCATATTGTCTTTTAATGTCGTGATAAAATTGTTTGCCGCTGTAGCCCAGTCGTAATTTACTAGGCTTTCAACCAATGAACTAGCCAAGTTGTAAGCCGCTTCTAACATATACGGCACGGCTGTTATAATTGCATTTGCTAAATTGCTAACAAGATTTACTCCGGCATCTATGTACTGATCAGAATTATTTGCAATGCTATTTAAAAGGCTGTCTACAATACCGGTTAGGCCGCCTATTACGTCCGGCAAGCCTTGCAGCACATTGCCAATCATGGGAAGTAGGTTGTTATTTAAAAATTGGAATGTAGTCGTAAATAGTGTGTTTAGTGCTGGCTTTATGTCATTACCTAACGAAAGGTTAGCTAATACGTTTGTAAAAGCCGCCTTCATGGCCCCAGCCGAACCGCTTAAAGTGGTGCTTGCTTCTTCTGCTGCTACGCCTGTTAATCCAAGTTCGCCTTGGATTACATGGATGGCTTCGTAAACGTCGCCCAGGTTGTCTAGGTTGTAATGCACGCCGCTGATTTTCTCGGCGTCAGCAAGTAGCCTTTCCATTTCGGTTTTTGTTCCGCCGTAGCCAAGCTTCAAATTGTCAAGTAGTACATATTGCCCACGCGCGAAAGACTGGTACGCCGCTTGGATTGATTCAACAGGGGTGCCCATCTTCGCCGCATTGTCAGCCATATCCATAATAGCCGTGTTTGCCGCTTCTACTGCTTTGGTTGTATCGCCTTCAAAGGCTGATTTTAAGGCCGCGCCAAAGCTAACGGCTTGTTCTGCGAAGTCGTTCGCAGATATACCAGCCTTGGCCGCTTCTGCTGCATAAGCCTTGGCGGCATCTGCTGCTTCGCCGTAAAGTGTATCAATACCACCGAAAGACTGCTGTAAGTCGCCGCCTTCGGAAAGCGCCTGTTTAAATGCCGTGCCAATACCAGCGCCCACAAGCACTTTTTTAAATGCTCCAACTAGGGAACCGCCAAGGCTTGCGCCGGCACTATCCCCAGCGCTGGCCGTTTCCGGTGATATTAGATTTTTAATTTTACCGCTTATGCCTTCGGCTGACGGTATAATTTGCACATACGCTTTAGAAAGTTCCGTTGCCATGCTTTAACCTTTCTTTATGCTTTCAAGTAATTTTTTCCGCTCGGCTTCGAAGGCTTCCGGGCTTTCAAAATTAACTTGCTTATCTTCTTCTTTATCCTGTCCTAAAATCATAGGCGTAATGAATTTAGGCGGCTTTCCGCCTTTTCTTGCTTCTTTCGTTTGCGCCCATGCTAAATAGCTTGTGCTGTCTGCAATCTTGGCTAATAATATCGTTGTAAAGTCCGGTTTATTGCCTTTAATTGCTTTTACCACTCTACTTTGTTCCCTTAACCCACACGCAAAAAGCGCTACCTTTGTGGCTGGTAGCGCTTTTATGTCATAAATGTGGTAGTATTCGGCCAAGTCGCAAAGAAGTTCGTCTTTGTTCTTGGCCATCATGTAGGCTAGGGTTATCAGTTTTTTGCTTTCAGCAGCTTGAACATTTCAACCAGTTCTTTTTCAATCACGGAAATTTTTACCTTTCCGTTTTTTTCTCTGACATGTTCATAAAGTGCTTTCTTCTGTTTCTCACCTAGAACGCTTTCGCAGATTGCTGGCAAAAGGGTAATATCTCCATTCGCTTCATCTGCAAGCATTTCGATAAGTTCCATATCGTCTAAAACTTCTTTGTCAATTGCAAAGTTAAAACCGCTTTTAGTGGTTCCCTTTGCAACGTTTGCTTTTGTACTGTTGGCCATAGCCTACCCCTTTCTTTTACTCGCCTTCACTTACCGGCGCTTTCTGCAAATACTCATAGTGAGTATGTCCGTTTGCGTCTGCATCACATGCAAGCGTTACGCCAAGGCCTACCGCGTCGGCGTTTGTATACTCAATGTCTTCTTTCTCGCTTACTGTAGCGGAAGGAATAACGGTACGCTGTAACACGCCGCCTTTTAAGACTTTTTCGATAACGTATACATGTGCCTGGTCTTCGTTTCCGCCAACTGCTACGGAAAGGCCGCTTTCTACGTCTGTACCGGTAACGGCATCATCACCCCAATAAGTTTGAAGCGCTGCTTTTCTTTTAAACTCGATCATTGCGAATTTAAAAGTATCGTCTTCGGAAGTCTTTGTAGTAAGGACATTCACGCCGCCCCAGTCTTTCACCTGTTCACTTTCTGTACTGTTTGCGTTTGTTACGCCGTCTTCGGAAATATAGCCCAGGTTTTCAAATGCCGCCGGCAATGCTGTAATTGCGTCCGTTGGCAATGTGGTGCCAATTGGTGCGCGGAAAATTGAACCGCCAATTTTTGGTTTGCCGGCTGTTACATTTTCAGTATTGTTATTTGCCATTTCTTTGGCTCCTTTCTAAGCGTAATAAACAATATCAAATACGGCTTGATACCTATTACGCTTTGTTTGCGTGTCTGTAAAATTGTAGTCGCTGTTAAGTTCACAGCGTGCGACTTCTTCGCGGCTTGTAAATCCGGCCATGGCTTCTTTAACCCTGTCATTTAACAGGGCGGCCGCTTGCCTAGAATCTGCAATAGATTGTATTGCTATAGTGGTGCTAACAATGCAATTGTTAGTTGTGCTTCCTGTCTGCTCAAATACAACCAACTTTTTATACTGTTCTTTGGGAATTTCTGTTGCTACTTTTACGCCTTCGCCTTCCAAGGCTTCGGCCAAGTATTCATATAAATATGCTTCAATGTTCATCTTATGAACCTCGTACAGCTTTCAAAATAGTGTTATTTTTCAAGTTATCATAGTAGGCTTTTGGCTCTGTTGCCGCAATTTGCGCGTTGGCTCTGTTTCTGCCGACTTGCTCCGTTACTTCGTAGCCGTCGCCAAGCTGGCCAAGCGCCGCGTTGGCGTGTTCTCTAAGAATGCTTTGCATTTCGTCGCTTCTAAGTAAATCCCTTACTCCTTCGCGATTTAGTACAATCTTTACTTTACCCATAGACTTCACACCATGCTTTTGCGTTCCACTCTAGTGGAATATTGTCTTCTATGCCTTGGACTACAAAACCATAAACCCTGTATTTTTGTCCGAAAAACTCCACTATCTGATCTTCCCAAATGTTTGTATTACCTTTTGGAATAGCCAGCGTGTAAACCGCTTTCTTTCCGTAAAGGTTTAGGCTGCTTATTACATCATCAGAAGACGCCGGAGAAACTAACACGTTTTCTACGTCTACTTCCGTTTCCTGGTATGTTTCATTGCCGAAACTGTCCGGGCCTTGTGGAATCTGATTATATAATTTAACAGTTATGCCCTTTATCTTCATAGATATTCACCGCCATAATTCTCTGTTGCTTTAGGCCAAGCCTTGCAAGTTCGCTTTTTTTAATGAATAAGCCACCACCAGGCACTAAATAAGAACCGCTCCAAGTATAGCCAAGTGCGCTTTGGCTTTCTTGTGTCATTGGTTCCCCAGTCGTGGAAGTGTTCAGCGCCCGCGCCACAACGTCCACGGTTACGGATTTAGCAATAGTGCCTATATCCGGATTTTCTGCAATGATGGCGTCAAGGTCTTTTCCGTCTTTCCTTGCTTCGGTTCTAAGTTCGGCCGATACAATAGGGATTAGGCCGTTAGCCCTGTCTTTTTCAGCTTGCGACATTGGCCGCCAAAGCTGCTCCATGTCTTCAATTGTGGCGTAGTTTGCTGGTTCACTCATTTCTTTTTTGTGCCTTTCTTTTCTTCTGCTGGTGCTTTCTCTTCGGCCTTTTTAGGAGCCTTTACAGGCTCCCAATTTCCGCCGCTGATCTTCGCGTTTACTTCGATTACTTCACCGGTTACTTTATTTTTGTAAAGCATATAAAGGCCGCCTTTCTTTACTCCCCAGCTGCAACCCTGGAGAATGCTGCTGCGTCTAAGATACCCCATGCAATATAGGTTTCAGCGCGAAGGAATACCTGGTTATGGCCTTTAAGGTCGCCAAGTTCGGAGTTGTCCGGATTACCGTAAGGGATTACTTCGAATCTAATGTCCTTTGCAATGCCCCATTTAAAAGCGTTTTCGAAGTCGCCCACGATTGCTTTGTCTTTGTCGCCTACTCCTACGGTGCTGTTTACGTCTGCTGCCACGCCGTTAAGCGCTCCAGGATTTCCGCCAAGCTGGAAAGCCGCAAAAGGTCTATCGTTCCCAACTGTTACTTTTGACAGCTTGGAAGAAAAGTCTTTTCCAAGCGCGTAGCCTGTAACGTCGTTGTCGCCCAGTGCTGTAACTGCTGCGTCTAAGTTGTCATAGACTGCGGAAGCGTCGTAAGTGATAACTGTTACGCCTGTGTTGGTGTCGAAACTGTTTGTACCGATAAGGTTGGATGCTGCGCCGGTTCTAGGGTTTACGCCGTGCATTGCCATAATGTCCAGCGCTCTAGCCAGTTTGCGGCTATAGCCATCATTAAACGCTGTCAAAAATTCGATTTGCTTTTCTTCGGCACAATACATAAATTCGTCTGATACTCTAGCGCCGTACTCTACTTTAATAGGCTGCATCATTACCGGTGCTACTGTAATGCCGCCGTTTGTCTTTGGCTGGCTCTCTCCTACAATATTTACTTCACCGTCAAAAGTGAAGGTTACAACTTCGCTGCCTGTCATGTCTACAGGCTCGCGGCCGGAAAGTCTAGCAAGTGTGCTGTGTCCTTTGGTTTTGTTGAAAATTGTTTCTACTACTGTAGCCGGGAAAATCCCTGTACTGTTCTGTACTGCTGGCATTTGTTTTTCTCCTTTTCTTCTACTTTTGGTTGTTTAGGTTCATAGTTCCCAGCATTTTGCGAAGGCCTTCTCTTTCTGCTTTGGCCTTTCTTTCTTCTGCTGTTGCTGGTGCTGGATCGTCAAACATTCCGCCGGGGCTTGGCGCTGCTGTGATGCGTTTAAGCGCTTCCGCCTGTGCTTTCATTTCTTCCGGCGTTGTACCGGTGATAAACTGCGCTGCTTCTGCTGTCAAACCGTTTTCAAGTGCTATTTTGTTACGTTCTTCTTTCTTTTCGTAACCTTGCACTTTCTCGGTGAGTGCCGCAACTTCTGCGGCGTGTTTTGTTGCTTCTTCTGCTGCCGTCTGTTTAATTCCGGCCAGTTCGTCCGCAAGTGTCTTTTTTTCTGCTTCTAAATTCTTGAAGCCTTCCAATTCTTTGGCATGCTTCTCTTTTTCTCTGTCAAGGCGTCCCTTGATGATCTCGTCAAGCTGTTCTTGCGTGGTGATAGGTGTTTGTAAATCCATAATTTTTTTCCTTTCCCGGCTTACCGCGCCGTTAGCGTAAATTTATAAAAAAAGCACTTGGCTTTTGCCTAAGTGCTTCTTTTAACAAACTATTTTTTGTTTCTTTGCTGTTGTCTTGCAATTCTCACAAGCCCACAGCGCTAAAATGATGCTATCTAAAATACTTATGTCTATTTCTTCTCGGAGTGCTTTATATCCAAATCCGCCATTGCTTCCAATTGCTCTTTTTTCGCAATTGCTAACGGCTTGTTCTACACTTGGCTGGTCGCAATGCCTTAAAGTCTGATTTTCTATTGCTAATTCAAACTTTGTATTTGCGTTTATTACTTCCTTTACTGTTGGCAATATTGGCTTTTTTCTGATGCCGGCATCTTTCATAGCGTTTTCAAGTTCCATTTGGCCGGCGGCGCCATCTACTACGACTTCCGCCCAGTCTAAGCTATTTAAGATGCCTATTATCCAATCTACGCCCGCTTTGCTTGGCCTATTGTCTAGGCATTCTACAAATATATTTTTGTCTTCCATTTTGCAAGCAATGCTTACAGATGTCCTAGGCAATTCTTTGCCAAACTTGATACCAATAAACAGTTTGCCTTTTAGACGCTGTGCGCTAATGTTCTTTAAATTGAGTTCAAGCCATTCTTGCTTCGTGATTTCGCTTTTTTGGTTGTACTCTAACCACACGCCAAGGCGCTGTATATTGAAATCTATGTTATCTTCGCCCAGTTCGTCCGTTACTGAACGTTCTGAAATGATCACGCCTAAAGATGGGTTTGTTTCGTACCAAGCATCCTTATTGCGGCAATCGGTTAGCCCTGGCATTGACCATTCGGCCCAGCCGCTATTTTCTCTGCCGCCTTGCAGCGTTTTCTTTCGGTACTTTGTAAAAACTGTGCCGTGGCTTACTGCTGTAGGCGGTGTGCCTAAGTAAATAGTTTGTGGGTTCTTAGAATCTGAAACAACGTATTTTAAAGCTGTTTCTTGGTCGTCTGTATATTCTTGGGCTTCATCAATAATTAAAAGGTCGTAGCCTTCACCAAGTCCGCCGTTTGCCGTCCTGGTTCTGAAGTTAATTGAACCAGTTCCACCGTTTACAATAACAATATTTTCAAGGCCAAATTGCTTGAAGGCTGTAAAGCATTTTTCCGGCAAGTCTTTGCGTTTCTTGGTGATTTCTACATAGCCAAGTTGCTGTAGTGCTGTTCTTAATCTCTCCCAAGCGGCGTGTGATGTTGTCGTTTTGTGGGCGGTATGTAGTACCTTTTCGCCGCCTTCTATAAGTGCGTACAGTTCGCGCAAAATGATAAGTTCATTTTTACCATTTCGACGCGGTACAGAATACCCAAACTTTGTGTGCGTCCATAGGCCGTCATCATTAACGGCCATAATGTCATAGATAAGGCATTCTTGCCATTCTTGGGCCGTCTTGTTTGTCTGATTGTAGATTTTAACGGCTATATTGCCTTTTGTGTCTGTATACGGCAATATAAACGATTGTGTCGGCGTTTGTCTTCCGGTTCTCATTGGTTCGCTAATTCTTCCAGCAAGGCCAAGGCTTCAACCGATATTTTTTTAGGTGCTGCCGCCTTTTCTAATGCTTTAACCGCCGACGTGCTAAGCATTGTTTTTGCTTTGGTATGGACGTTTTGCGAAAATTCGCCGTTGATAAACTCAACTAAACAATGGCAATTATCGTGCCTTTTGTAAACGTCGCTACTATTTCCAAGGCTTTCATAATCATATGTGCCGCCCAGGTTCTTGCACCATCTGCATGCGCGTGCGTCCGGCGTTCTAACAATCTTAGGACGCATGCCCGCCATGCTTCTAGCTTCTGCGTTTGCTTTTATAAAATCATCCACAAACGAAAGCGATATATTTTTAATAGGCTCCCCTAGTAAGGTTTCAACCTCTGCCAGTTCACCTTTGGCGATCATGTCGCTAATTTTCTGTGCTAAAGCGTCTACCCTTTCATTTGGGTATTTTGCCGGTATGGCTTTAAGCTTTACGCCGTCCGCTTTATCTATGCCTTTTTGGACTGCTGCCGCGAAGTCGTTTATATCTCCATGGGTAAGCTTTAGGCTTGTCTTTACGCCTTCCGGTAGTAAATCCGCTGTGGCCTTAACTGCTTCGCTCATATTGGCATCTTTTAAAAACTTGCTGGCCCTTGCTCCTAGCTTGTCGGCATATGTTAATATGTCTTTCTGCGTGGCAGTTCCGGCAATGACTTTTTTATTTAAAACCTTCAGCGTGCTATCTGTCTTTATGTAATTGTCCAGGCTCGCCTTTATGGCTGCATTAAGTTCTTTTTGTGTCATTATTCTTCACTTGGTTTGGCTGCTTCTATGCCTGTTAATTCTCGCATGTTTTCCTTATCGAAATAGCCAGGAATAGCGTTATTTGTTTTAATTGCTCCATCCCCAATAATAGAAAGTGCGCTTGCATCCGGAGTAAATACAGGTTCCCATAAAACGCGGGTTAAATTGGCCACATTGTTGCTAATAGGCTTATTGTTATAGACTGAAGCAGCTACAACGCCGGCATTTTTAATACAAATAGAAAAGACTTTCTGCGCTTTGATTGCTTTTAATCTAAGCTTTTCATGGCTTGCTTTGATTGCTTCGGCGCTGCTTGGATTGTCTGAAGGAAAACCCATGTCGTCGATAGTTAATCCTGTTTCACCAGCAAAAGCGCTGGCAAACATGCGCAACTGTTCAATATGTGGCGTTGCGCTTGCCTGTTGGAACTGTCCTACGGTCGGTTTTTCTCCGTTAGAATCGGAAGTAATGCCCAGGATGCTGGCTATAGTCATGCGCCACTTTTCGTAGTTGTCCATTGCGTCCGCTGCGTCCGGGTCGATACCTAAAATATATTTTTGCGGAAAGCTGTAAAACTCCGCCGTAATTTCTGAACGCTTTAAGGTTCTAACCGCGCTATCCTGTAAATCCATACAAGCGCGGCTTATTCTTGAATGTCCAAAAGGTCTAGTGCTATCCGGTCTGTACATGATCGGCACTAAGCAAGGGTATAAACAATTATATGTTTCTGTGCTTACAGCGCGGCCGTTTTCATAGAATACGGTTTGCCCCGGTAAAAAATGTGCTTCGATTACTGGGTTTCCCGCTTCGTCACGTCGTAAAACGGCGTAGCCTTCTTCCAGCATGTAGGTATTAGGGTTAATAATACCGGTTGCGTTTGAACCGTCAACGATTTCAACCGCTGCGCTTCCGTCCGGGTTCCTATGAATATAAAAGAAGTCGCATGAAGTAATTAGCGCGCCCAATATGGCAGAATCAAAAAGTATTTCGTCATTGTTTGCCATGAAAATGCTTTTCATGTCCAGCACATCATTTTTAAAATCGTAGATGCTCAATCTGTCCGCCAATGAATCAACCGCCGAAGCGCACCAACCTAGTGAAGACATCCACGCCTTTAACGCTGTAGGCGTTGCAATGTTTAAATCTTTTACGCCGTTTTTCATGTCGTAATACTTATATCTTGTTAATGCTCTAGGGCGCTTTTTATCAAGTTTTTCTTTTAAATAGTTCAATTTCATTTCGGTTTTAAACTCCATTTGTGCGAAATATTTTCCCA
>Ga0326511_10005197_pt1 | contig 10301 bp, 7 predicted proteins | sample 0_2496_0518_D_FD_203701 | JGI IMG/M metagenome (GOLD analysis project Ga0326511, IMG submission 203701) | Bovine rumen microbial communities from UC Davis, California, United States - 0_2496_0518 | ecosystem: Host-associated > Mammals > Digestive system > Stomach > Rumen | place: USA: California... | reverse complement strand
CAACCTGATAGTACTCATTACAGCAATCGGTTGTGATTGTGAAACCTGGAGGAACGGGAACACCAAGCAGGTTCATCTCGGCAAGGTTTGCACCCTTACCACCGAGTTCCTCACGCATTTTTGCATTACCTTCGGCCTTACCATTACCGAAGAGGTAAACTCTTTTTTGGCTCATAATTTATTGTTTTTCTATTGTTTATAAATAATAAATAGTATTCACGAAGTGCAAAGATACAACTTTTTTCTAATTCCTGCAAGGATTTAGCATTTTTTTTGATTGTTATCGCACTGTCATATGGAAACAACCCTGCTTGACTTCGTATTTGATATAGCAACGGCCCTCATTGCGCTTGTCGCGGAGAACTTCGGAGAGTACCCACTTGAGGGTGTCGTCGCGGACGGGTCGTGTGACGGGATGGTAACGGTTGTAACAGATATCAATCGTGGTACCAAACAGATGGCATGAGCGTTCGGTGGCATTGGGATTATGACGTTGCAGCTTCGCTACGTCATCCATCGAACGCAGGATGCTGGTAACGATGAGCTGGTTGAAGGGAATGCCCTTGTTGTAGAGACTGTCGTAGAAAGCCTGTCCGATGTCCTGCAACAGCGTGGCGGCACGCGGTACGAGATAGGGAATGGAGCTGGAGAGGCGGTCGACATGCCAGTACGGACTTTCGCCGACATACACCAGTTCCTTTTTACGTTTCTCAGCATCCTCGCGGTTTTGCACAGGACGTACGCCCCAACGTTCGGCAGCGACAATCTGGACGCTCTGGCTATCGGGGAATTCGACCTTGTAGTTGGCCACGCCACGAATGCGATGATGATGGGTGGCAGAAAGCGTGGTCGGCTCTTCCACTATGTCCTGCGGAGTGTCACTCGTAAGATAGCGGACACCCCATAACAGGGCTACTACGACAAAGAAACCGATGGTAAACTGTAGTTTGGTAGGATTCTTTAATTTACGTTGAGCATTAAACATTGAACGTTGAACTATTTTTTATCGTTTACATTTATCAAACCATTCGCGCAACATGCCACGGGGAATACCTCGACGGACGGCAGCATCGAGCACACGGCGCGCCTCTTCGCGTCGTTCCAAGATGAGCAACAGGTCGACGTGTGACACCACATAGGTGGCATCGCGAGGAGACAGCTCTTCAGCGCGCTGCCAGTCAAAGAGCGCGGCTTCGTCCTGTTTCAGCTGTCGTTCCAGATTGGCTCGGGCAGCATAGGCCACAGCAGAATCAGGATGCTGTTCGATGGTTTGGTTTAATTCATCGAGCGCCTCCTGTTTTCTACCCAATTGTTGCAGCACGACCGCCAGCGACAGGCGTCCTTCGAAATGACGTGGTACGACGGCCAACAGGTCGTTGAGGTCGTTGCGTGCCAAATCGAAACGTCGCATGTGTGTGTAGGCATAAGCGCGATAGAATAAGGCTGCAGGATTGCGTTCCTCGTGTCGAAGCACAAGTCCATATTCATCGATGGCATACTGCCATTGCTGGAGTTGCAGGTTGGCATTGGCCTTGCGCAGGTGCAAGTCCGTTGACCACTGCGACTGGGCAATCTGCTTGTTGATAGCCGCCAGCGTGTCGCGCCAGTTCTCCTGGCTATTAGCTTTTAGCTGTTGGCAGTTAGCATTTTGCACGGCTAATAGCCAAAAGCCAATAGCAAAAAGCCAAAAGCCTAAGCCTTTTCGATATAGTCTACTATCCATTGACCTACTTCTTTAGTTCCGTATTTCTTGCCACCCTCGACTTGGATTTCAGGGGTGCGAACGTTAGCATCCAGCGAGGCATTGACAGCTTCACGAATAAGAGAACCCTCCTTATTGAGCCCGAAGTGCTCCAGCAGCATGGCAGCAGACAGGATCTGTGCCAACGGATTGGCGAGGTTCTGACCAGCAGCCTGCGGCCACGAGCCGTGAACGGGTTCGAAGAGTGGCGTATGCTCGCCCAGCGACGACGAGGGCTGCAGGCCCATAGAACCAGTGATGCAGGAGGTCTCGTCGGTCAGGATGTCGCCAAAGGTATTCTCCGTCACGATGACATCGAAGAAACGAGGCTCCGTGAGTACACGCATCGAGGCATTATCGATAAACATATAGTCGGTAGTGACCTCAGGATACTGGGGCTCCATCTCCTTGGCTATCTGGCGCCACAGACGGCTCGACGCCAGCACATTGGCCTTGTCGACAACGGTCAGGTGCTTGCGACGCGTCATTGCCATCTCGAAGGCGACCTTCAGGATGCGCTCAATCTCAGGACGCGTATAGATATTGGTGTCGAAGGCCATATCGTTGTCCTGATGTTTCTCACCAAAGTACATGCCACCTGTCAGTTCACGGATGACCACAAAGTCGGCACCACGCAACAGTTCCTCCTTCAGCGGTGACTTGTGTAGCAGACAGTCGAAGGTGGCCACAGGACGGATGTTGGCAAAGAGTCCGAGCTTTTTGCGCATCGCCAGCAAGCCCGTCTCAGGACGCATCTTCAGCGTGGGATTATTGTCGTATTTTAGGTCGCCAACAGCAGCGAAGAGTACTGCATCAGCGCGCATACAGACATCGTGTGTCGCGTCTGGATAGGCATCGCCACAGGCATCAATGGCACATGCACCCACCAACGCTTCCTCGTATTCGAACTCGTGGCCACACTTCTTGGCAATAGCATTCAATACAGCCACACCTTGTTTCATAATCTCTGGGCCAATGCCGTCACCAGCCAATATCGCAATTTTTAACTTCATATTATTTTATTCGTTATTTCGTAATTTCGTTATATCGTTATTTCGTTTTCGATGATGTTTAACATCTTAAATGTCGCCTTGATGGCTGCTTCTGTCTGGTCAGCATCGAGGCCGCGTGTACGGATCATCTTGCCATTGTCGTTCCACGTGATGACGGTTTGTACCAAGGCATCAGTCCGTCCGCCAGGAGGAATGGTGACCTGATAGTTGGCCAGAATGGGGAATGTACGGTCGAGATACTTCTTATAAATATATCGAAGCGCTTTGACGAAGGCGTCGTACTGACCATCGCCCGTGCCTGCGGCTTCATACTGATGACCATTGATTTCTACTTTAACATTTGCTCCAGGGCGTAAACCATAAGCCGTTGATACAACGTAACTTATCAACTTTACTTTATCGTCAGAGCTGTCGTGTTTCAATACATCGGAAACGATAAAGGGCAGATCTTCCTGCGTCACAATTTCCTTCTTGTCGCCCAGTTCCGTAATGCGCTCCGTCACACGACGTGTCTGCTCAGGAGTCAGTTCCAGACCGAGTTCCTCAAGGTTTTTGGCGATGTTGGCCTTACCGCTATTCTTGCCCAATGCGTATTCACGTTTACGACCAAAACGCTCAGGCATCAGTTCGTTGTAGTACAGCTTGTCTTTCGTGTCGCCATCGGCATGCACACCAGCCACCTGCGTAAACACGTTCTCACCTACAATCGGCTGATTGGGGGCTACCGTAATACCACTAAAGCTTTCGACCATTCGCGAGAGGTCGTTCAACTGACTCTCCACGATGTTCGTCTTGGCATGAAACTGGTCCTTCAATATAGCTTGCACGGAGGCCATCGGCGCATTGCCACAACGCTCCCCCAGCCCATTTACGGTGACGTGCAGGCCACGAGCACCACTATATACAGCAGCCAGCGAGTTCGACACGGCAAGGTCGTAGTCGTTATGGGCATGAAAATCGAAATGCGTCTCAGGATAGCGCTTTATCATCTTGCGGAAATACTCGATGACCTGCAAAGGATTCATCACTCCCAGCGTGTCAGGCAGCATAAAACGGGCTATTTGCTTTTGGCTATTAGCAGTTAGCTCGTCCATCAACTGATAGACGTACTCTGGCGAATCCTTCATACCGTTCGACCAGTCCTCCAAATAGAGGTTGACGCTGATGCCCTTGCTGGCCGCATATTCCACCTCGTGAAGGATGTCGCTGATGTGCTCCTCGGGTGTCTTGTGCAACTGGTGGGTGCAATGTTTCAACGAGCCCTTCGCCAATAGGTTGACGACCTTTCCACCACATTCGGCAATCCAGTCTATCGACTTGCCGCCATCCACGAAGCCCAACACCTCAACACGATCCAGCAACCCATTCTTCTGGGCATAGGCACATATCTTGGTCACAGCTTCGCGTTCGCCTTCTGACACACGTGCCGATGCAATCTCGATGCGATCAACGTTAACGTCACTGAGCAGTTTTCGAGCCATTACCAGCTTTTCGTGTGGAAGAAACGACACGCCATTGGTTTGCTCGCCATCGCGCAACGTAGCGTCCATAATCTCCACGAAGGGAGACCCCACCAACCTCCCCTGCTTAGGGGAGGCCTCAGACACTCCCCCTAAACAGGGGGAGATGGAGGGGGGCCTCTTCTCCCATTGTTCTATCTTGTCTTTATTTGCCACAAGGAAATCGATATCGTCCAATCCGTTCATCAGACAATGCTTTTTGTAGCCGTTGATGTCGAAGTGCTCAGCATGACCCGTCGTGAGGTTGGTGACCGTTTGGTTGGGGAGGTCGACCTCGACCTGAGCATCAGGATTGTCTTGAATGGTCGAAAACAATTCAGACAGGAACGCCTCTGACACCTGCACGGGCAGCACGAAATTGTTGAGTTCGTTATTTTTGTGGATATCGGCAAAGAACGACGAGATAACCACGCGGAAACCATAGCCCGCAATGGCCCATGCAGCATGTTCACGCGAAGAGCCAGAGCCGAAGTTCTTGCCAGCGACGAGGATGCAGCCTTTATACTTGGGATTGTTGAGGACGAAATCCTCAACAATAGTACCATCCTTATGGTAGCGCCAGTCGCGAAACAAGTTGTCGCCAAAGAATTTTTCTTCCTTGGTGGTCGCCTTCAGGAAACGCGCAGGGATAATCTGGTCGGTGTCCACATTCTCCAATGGTAGGGGCACGCAGGTACTTGTTATTATATCAAATTTCTGTTTCATAATAGTGTTCTTGGGTCGGTTATTACTCCTGTAACGGCAGCTGCGGCAGCCACTAAGGGCGATGCGAGGATGGTGCGCGAACCAGGTCCCTGACGACCCTCGAAATTGCGGTTCGAGGTAGATACGGCATATTTACCAGCAGGCACCTTATCGTCGTTCATTGCCAAGCAAGCGCTGCAGCCAGGTTGGCGGATTTCGAAGCCAGAAGCTTCAAGCACACGATCTAATCCTTCGTCCTCTATCTGCTGACGAACAGCCCATGAACCAGGTACCAGCCAGGCAACGACGTTATCAGCCTTCTTACGACCTTTCACGATAGAGGCAAAGGCGCGGAAGTCCTCGATGCGACCATTGGTGCAAGCACCCAGGAATACATAGTCAATTGGTTTACCCAAGAGACACTCGCCAGCCTTGAAACCCATATACTGCAGGGCTTTCTCAAAACCAGAGGTCAGAGGTGAGAGGTCAGAGGTGAGAGGAATGGTCTCCGTGATGCCAATGCCCATACCGGGATTCGTGCCATAAGTAATGCGCGGTTCGATATCCTTGGCATCAAACGCCAGTTCCTTGTCGAACATGGCATCGTTGCCACTCTTCAGCGTCTTCCAATAAGCTACAGCTCTCTCCCACTCTTCGCCCTTAGGGGCATATTCTTTACCTTTGACGTAATCAAAGGTCACTTCATCTGGTGCAATGAAACCACCACGGGCCCCCATCTCTATCGATAGGTTGCAGAGCGTCAGACGACCCTCCATCGAGAGGCTTTTCACTACCTCGCCAGCATACTCCACGAAATAGCCCGTAGCACCACTTGTCGTCAGTTTCGCCATCAGGTACAGCGCGACGTCCTTCGCAGTCACACCTTTACCCAACGTGCCGTTAATCGTGATGCGCATCGACTTGGGCTTCTGTTGCAGAATACATTGCGAAGCCATCACCATCTCGACTTCCGACGTGCCGATACCAAAAGCCACAGCACCCATCGCACCATGCGTGGATGTGTGGGAGTCGCCACAAACGATGGTCATGCCAGGCAGTGACAGTCCCTTCTCAGGACCAACGACGTGGATGATGCCGTTGTCCTTCGAATACATGCCGAAATGCTTCAAGCCGAAGTCCTTAGCGTTCTTTGCCAGCGTATCCACCTGCGTCTTCGACACGGGGTCTTCGATGGGTTTGTCTTGATCGTGCGTTGGCGTGTTGTGATCGGGCATGCAGACAATCTGCTCTGGACGGAAACACTGCAATCCACGTGCCCGCATACCCTCGAAGGCCTGCGGAGACGTCACTTCGTGGCAATATAGGCGGTCGATGTACAACTGCGTGGGCCCGTCGTCTATGACTTGCACCACATGTGCATCCCATATTTTATCAAATAATGTATTCATTCTACCCTAAACTTGTTGATACAATCGATGTATGCTTCGACGGAGGCCGTCACGATGTCCGTATTGGCTCCAAAACCATAGTACAGGCTACCGTCGTATTCCACCTGCATGTGCACCTTACCCACATCGTCCGAGCCTTTCGAGATAGCCTGAATGGTAAACTCCTTCAGTGTCATCTGCTTCATGATAATCTTCTTCAGCGCCTTGATAGCAGCGTCCACAGGACCGTTGCCGCTGGCAGCAGCTTCGAACTTCTGACCACTGATATCCAGTCCGATGGAGGCCACCGACTTCACGCCCTTGCCCGTCGTTACCTGCAGGAAGTCAAGCTTCACAGCATGCGTCTCCGATGTGTCGGCACCAGCCAGCATCAGCACGTCGGCATCCGATATTTCCTTCTTCTTATCAGCCAACACCAGGAACTGTTCGTAAATCTTGTCTATCTTATGCTCATCGCTCACGTCCACACCGTTAATCATCAGGCGGTGCTTCAGAGCCGCACGACCTGAGCGAGCCGTCAGTACAATGCTGTCGATATCGAGGCCCACATCCTTGGGATCAATAATCTCGTACGTGTGTACGTTTTTCAATACACCGTCCTGATGAATGCCACTGGAGTGCGCAAACGCATTACGACCCACAATGGCCTTATTGGGCTGTACAGGCATGTTCATCAGCGACGACACCATACGACTCATCGGATAGATCTTTGTGGTATTGATATTCGTTTCGATATCGATGCTCTTGTGACATTTCAGAATCATTGCTATTTCTTCCAGACTGGTATTGCCTGCACGTTCTCCGATACCGTTGATGGTCACCTCCACCTGTCGTGCTCCAGCCAACACACCGTTCAGCGTATTAGCCGTTGCCAAACCAAGGTCATTGTGACAATGCGTCGAAATGATGCACGCGTCGATGCCGTCCACATGTTCTTTCAGATAACGAATCTTGTCGTAATACTCCTGTGGCAGACAATAGCCCGTCGTATCTGGAATATTTATGACCGTAGCACCAGCCTTGATGACTGCTTCGACTACCTGTGCCAAATATTCGTTATCCGTCCGACCTGCATCCTCGCAATAGAACTCCACGTCGTCCACGAAACGCTTGGCATACTTCGTGGCAGCAACAGCCAGCTCCAGAATATGTTCGCGCGTCGAGTTGAACTTGTACTTGATGTGCTCGTCACTCGTGCCGATACCCGTGTGGATGCGCTTGTGCTTAGCATACTGTAGCGCCTCGACAGCCACGTCGATATCGTGCTCAACGGCTCGCGTCAGCGCACAAATCGTGGGCCATGTAACGGCCTTCGAAATCTCAATCACACTATGATAGTCGCCAGGACTCGACACGGGGAATCCTGCTTCAATCACGTCCACGCCCAACTGCTCCAGGGCCTTTGCCACCTGAATCTTCTCAACGGTGTTCAACTGGCAACCAGGCACCTGTTCGCCATCGCGTAGCGTTGTGTCGAAAATAAACAATCTGTCACTCATCTCAGTCTAATTATATGTGTTAAATAACTATTTTCTTAATCTCTTAACTACAAAAAAGCCTCTCTGCACCCGGAAGTGAGAAAGGCTCTGTATCGTATTGTCTTATACCTTAATTATATACATACCCTATCACTTCCGGCAGCTTTACGCAGTCGAATAATAATCAGGTTGCTAATAAGGTGTAGACTTTTCATTTTTACTTTAATTTTCGTTTATCGGCTGCAAAAGTACTCATTTCTTCTGAAATCACCAAACAAATTGTCACTTTTTTAACCGAATTCCTAAAAATATTATTTTATCCGTAGACAAAGCATTGTCAGGTCGTCATTAGGCTCTGCACCATTACGGTGTTTTTCCACTTCCTCCGCCAACGCGTCAATGACCTGTTTGCTGCTGGTGTAGTTGTTCCTGCCAAGCACTTCAAGGATTCGCTCATCGCTGAATTGTTCCTGTTCTGTATTCTCAGCCTCGTTCAGTCCGTCACTATAGACTAGCAACGAATGTCCCTTGATATTTTCGTAGCTCTCACCAACATACTCTATTCCTGGCCAGAGTCCGATAGGGGCATTCGACTCCATCGGCAGGAATTCGCCCTTGCCGTTGGTTCCGATAACTGGCGGATTATGACCAGCATTTGTAAAGTCCATACGTCCTGTGTCGAGGTGGATGAGTCCGATGAACATCGTGACAAACATACCCTGCTCGTTGTCTTCCGTCAGTGCATTGTTAATATTGGTGGCAATGTCGGCAGGCATCATGTGACCTGTTGCCAACACGCGGAACAGGCGGATAGCCTGAGCCATAAACAATGAGGCAGGAACGCCCTTTCCACTAACATCTCCGAGACAGAAATACAGTTCGTCGCCCTGAAGCAGATAGCCGTAGAGGTCGCCACCGACTTCCTTCGCAGGCTGGATATATGCGTTCATATCCAGTCCTTGGCGATCGGGGAATACGTTGGGAACCATCGACATCTGAATATCACGGGCAATGCGCAGTTCACTCTCAATACGCTCTTTGGCCTTCGTTGTCTTCTCCAACTGGTCGTAAGCTACCTTCAGTTTATCATGCGCCTCTTCCAAACGTCCGTGGGCAGCAGCTAATTTATGCGCAGCCTTACGTTTGTGCAAAGTATAAGTCGCAAAGAAAATGATGAGCAGAACCAGTGCGACCCCCGTGCTATAGAGTCGCTGGTGGGTCAGTTCCATCTCACGGTCAGCAATAGCCTTTTCTTTTCCTTGAGTATCGTAGATAGTAGCCAGTTCGGCAATAGAACTGTTCTTCTGTGCCGTAATGGCCGAATCCAGAATTGCCAGGATACGCTCTCCTGCTACGCGTGCCGAATCACGACGACCAGCCTCGGCATTCGCCGAGTATTTAGGCAACATATAGAGCTGGATGTTGTCAATAGAGGGCTCCATACCCCAATCGGTCATTGCTTTATCCAAGAAACGATAGTTGTATGCCGCTTCTTGATATCGGTGAGCCACCACCAGATATTCTGTACCATTGATATGTCCGGCTGGCGTCTTGGCATAATTCGTCTCTTGGAAACGTTTGTAAGCCTCGGCTGCCTCCTGGTCTTTATGAAGTCCTTGCAAGGCTACGGCACGCATAATTTCTATACGGCCTTGGTATTCGTCAAAATATTCCGTACGTGCATCGTGTCTCTGACGATACTTGTTCAGCAACATCTCCGTACGGTCGATCCAGTAGATGGATTCTGCATAGCGACGGGTGTTGATATAAGCCTGACTGGTATATACCGTTCCGATAACCGCCTCCTGGAATCCTCGTCCCGTCGTGTCCGACTGCCAACGGTTGGCATAATGGCCGCGAGCCGTAATGAAACTTTGGTTTGCCTCTTCGTCCTGTCCCAGATTCAACTGGCAACAGCCGATATTATTCAGTAAGATGGCATAGTCGATATCGGAACCGATACCCGATTCTTCCATTTTCTTAACAGCCGGGATGGCAATCTGAAGCGAACCTTCGTAGTCACCCTTCACCAACAAAATCTCAGATAAACGACGCGCTACTTTGTTGTAGCTCAACTGGTCAAGGTCGTTTTTAACATCATTCTCCAGCGCCTTACGATAACAGATTTCCGCCATGCGGTATTGTCCCTGACGATAATAGGATACTCCTCGCCAACGGTTGGCATTCAGCGCTGAAATGTCACCGACTATCTCAAAACTGTCCGTCACCTCACGCATTCGCTCGTAATCCTTCGTGACCCCGACAGCAAAAATGACGCTATCGGCATGGCTGGCACGGATTTCTCGTTGCTGACGAGCATATCTGCATGACGAGAAACTCATGACAACAGTCAGAAGCAATATGACGACTCTGAGTAGCTTAGACTTATACATACCAATGACTTTTTCTGTTCATTTCGTTGCAAAGGTACAAAAAGTTTGGGGTTTAGATGCAAA
>Ga0326511_10005196_pt1 | contig 10302 bp, 13 predicted proteins | sample 0_2496_0518_D_FD_203701 | JGI IMG/M metagenome (GOLD analysis project Ga0326511, IMG submission 203701) | Bovine rumen microbial communities from UC Davis, California, United States - 0_2496_0518 | ecosystem: Host-associated > Mammals > Digestive system > Stomach > Rumen | place: USA... | reverse complement strand
CTGTCTTCCTTGACCGCATCGTCAAGGCTACCGCCGGCGCCTGATGAAGACGGCGACGGTGACCGTCGCCTTCCAGGATCTGCAGGAAGGCGTCCTCCGGAATCCCGGGGACGTCTTCCAGGCGGCAGATGACCGCGCGGCATATCTGGAGAAGCTCGGCTTCGTCCAGCTCGCGCCGGCGGATCCTCCGAAGGCGACGAGGAAAAGAAAGACCGCCACGAAGTGAGGTGATCCCATGGCGGCATACGCAACAGTCGCAGACGTGCAGGCCCGCATGACCCACGCCATGACCGAGCAGGAGCAGGAGATCTGCTCTAACCTTCTGGAGGACGCGGGCGTGGTGATCGACAGCTTCGCGCCGGACGCAAGCGCGGACGCGAAGAAGCTGGTCTCCTGCCGCATGGTGCTGCGCGCCATGGGCGACCTTGACGGCGGCAGCCAGATCCCCATGGGCGCCACCCAGGGCAGCATGAGCGCCCTGGGGTACAGCCAGAGCTGGACCTTCGGCACGGCCGGCGGCACCGGCGAGCTGTACCTGGGCAAGCTGGAGAAGCAGCTGCTGGGCCTGGACAACCGGATTGGCAGCTACAGCCCCGTGCAGGAGCTGGCGCCGCAGCCGGAAACGGAGGCGGCCCCATGATCCGCGGCATCCCCGTGACGCTGCTGCAGCTGAGCCGCGGCAGCGACGGCACGGCCACCTGGACGGGCGTCGAGATCGACAACGTCCTGGTGGCGCCTGTGCTGGAGGTGGACAACTCCATCGCCCTACTGCCTGACGGCCACCGGGCCGTCTACCACCTGGCGATCCCGAAGAGCGACACACACCGCTGGGAAGGCCAGCTGGTGCAGTTCTTCGGCCAGACCTGGAGCGTGATCGGGATCCCGACGGAGGGCATCGACAGCCAAATCCCGGGCCCCTGGAACAAGAAGGTCACGGTGGAGCTGTACCGCACGGCCGCGCCGGATCCAGACAGCCTGTGGCGGGATCACGTGGATCTAATCCCCGTGACCGCCGTCAAGGACGCCGAGGGCTACGACGTCACGACCGAGAGCACGCCCAGGGCCGTGACGGCCATCTTCGCCCGCGGCGTGGACGGAGAGATCTACAGCTCCGGCGACAAGGAAGGCGTGCGCCAGACGGCCACCGTGGAGATCTGGACCGGCGACTACCAGGGCGAGACCCTGGTGCGCTACGCCGGCACCGACTACACGGCCCGGAAGATGCGCAACACCGGCCGCGGCACCGTGCTGATCGATCTGGAGGAGGTGTGGAGATGAGCGTAGACCAGGCCCTGACCGCTGCCCTGGCGCAGCTGGGGATCCCCCACGCCCCCAACCTCTACACCGGGGACGAGACCGAGTACATCACCACCAACTACCAGATTATCCCGGAGGTCTACGCCGAGCGCGCGCCCCGGGCCGCCCGCTATCTCGTGCAGGTCCACTACTACCGGCCCCATGGCGAAAACCCCAACGCCACCGTGCAGGCGATCGGCCGCGCGCTGTGGAGTCAGGGCTTCACCTGGCCGGCCGTGGAAAACGCCAGCGACGAGAGCGGCCAGCACTACGTGCTGGAGTGCGAATACGTGAACGGGGGCGGCTTTTATGGCTGAGGTGATTCTGACGGGCTTTGACGAGCTGCAGGATGCCTTCAAGGCGATCAGCGCCGTCCCCTTCAGCGTGACCCGCCGGGCCCTGGACGGCATGGCCGAGGTGGCCGAGGAGAAGATCCGCGCGACCGGCGAGAGCATGGGCGTGCGGGATCCGGATCCTGACGTCCAGGAGCACATCCTGGACAAGATCAGCCACTCCCGGCCGAAGCAGACCGAGGACGGCGGGAAGGCCTTCATCACCTTCCTGGGCAGCCGGCTGCGCGGTAACACTGTCACCCGCAACGCGGCCATCGCGTACATCAACGAGTACGGCGCGCCGCGGCGCGGGATCCAGGCCCGGCCCTTCATCACCACCGCGATGACCAGAAACGACAACGAGATCTCAGCCCCCGCGGAGGAAATCATCGGCGGCTGGATCGAGAACACATTCTCAAAGTAAGGAGGACCCACATGCCTCAGTTTGATCTGCGCGGGATCCACTGCGCAAAATACGTCAACACCGACGGCGCCATCACCTACACCAACCCGCAGGAGGTGGGCGACGCCATGACCGCGACCCTGGAGATGCGCTTCGCCGAGGGCCGCCTTTACGCCGAGAGTACCCTGGCCGAGTACATGAGAAAAGCGACCGGCGGCACCATCTCCCTGGGCGTCAAGTACATCAAAAACGCGGCGCAGCAGCTGATGTTCGGAAGCACTGCCAAGCAGCGCAGCATCACCGTGGAAAGCGCCGCACAGACCGTCAGCAGTCTGGTCCTGGGAGCCAAGAGCACCCCGGCCTACGTGGGCGTCAGCTTCTACGCGCCCGACATGATCGACGGCGTGGAGAAGTACACCTGCGTCTTTGCCAGCAAGTGCCTCTTCGGCCCGCCCAGCATGTCACTGCAGACGGCGGGCGAAAACATCACGTTCAATACCCCGGTGACGTCCGGCGAGTTTTTGGCCAGCGACGCTGCCAGCCAGGACATGCTGGAGGTGGCCGTCTGTGACACGGAGGCCGCAGCCATCGCATGGTGCGCGGCGGTGCTGGCATGAGCCTGCGCCTGGAGGAGAAGCGGGTCGAGATCGACGGCAAGGTCTACGTGATCCGCTGCAACATGGCCGTGCTGGACGCGCTGGAGACCGCCTACGGCAGCTTCGAGGCCGTCATGGCGCTCGGGGTCCGGGAAGGCCAGGCGGCGATCCTGGCGGCCATGCTCAACGACTACGCCGAGGACATGGGCTGGGAGCAGAACTGGACGGCCAAGAAGATCAAGAAGTGCTTCCCCTACTCCGGCCTGCTGGAACTGGACATCATGGGCCTGTTCACCAGGGCCGTGGTGCCGGAGGGCCAGGAGACGCCGGCAGACAAGACCGAGCCCGGCGACGACTCGGGAAACTGAAGGACCGGGCGGAGTCGTACGACTTCGCCCGGTATCTTGCTTTATGGATGGGCGTGCTGCACCAGGACGAGCGATCCTTCTGGAAAACAGCCACGCCGGCGCGCCTCTGGAGCCTTTTGAGCGCGTTCTATCGACCGGAGGGTCGGGCGGACGGCTCCCAATCGCTCCAGACGGGCGAAAAACAGGCGAAAATGAGCCTGTCAGAGTACCTCACGGGAGGAGGCGGTTAAGATCGCAAGCAGAACAGTATCTGCCCGCGTCGTCGTCGAGGGCGAGCAGAAATACAAACAGAGCATGCAGGGGCTCGCGGAGAGCAACAAGAGCCTGGGCAGCTCCGCCGGCAAGCTGGGCGACCAGGTCAAGGACCTGAGCGGCAAGCTGGGCATCAACCTCCCGGACGGGGCCACCAAGGCCCTCAACGGGCTGAACGGCTTCTCCGCCGGCACGGTGGCCGCCATGGGCGCGGCCGCGGCCGGCGTGGCGGCCATGATCAAGGTCTGCAAGGAGCTGCACGAGATCACGCTGCAGGCGGCCGCGGACGCGGACGAACTGATCACCCAGAGCATGGTGACAGGCCTGAGCACAGAGACGCTTCAGCAGTGGAAGTACGCCGAGAACCTGATCGACGTCAGCGTCACCACCATGACTGGAAGCCTCACCAAGCTCACCCGGTCCATGTATGACGCGCAGACCGGCAACAAAGCCGCGGCGGAGACCTTCCAGGCGCTGGGGATCTCTATCACGGACAGCAACGGCCAGCTGCGGGACGCGGAGAGTGTCTTCTATGAGGTGATCGACGCCCTGGGCGGCGTTGGCAGCCAGACGGAGCGCGACGCCATCGCCATGGAGATCATGGGCCGAAGCGCCCAGGAACTCAACCCGCTGATCCTCCAGGGCAGCGAAGCCCTGCGGGAGCTGTCGGATGAGGCGGAGGCCACCGGCTACGTGCTGGACGAGAGCCAGATCGCCAAGCTGGGCGAGGTGGACGACGCCTACCAGCGGATGCAGCTGACGCTGGACGCAACCAAGAACAAGCTGGCGGTGGACTTTGCTCCGGCCAGCAAGGCTGCCATGGAAACTTTCGGCAACGTGGTGCAAAAGGCAGGGCAGATCCTGGTGGACACCCACCTGATCGAAAATACCGGCGCAATCGTGCAGGGCGTGATGGGGATCATCGACGCCGGCACAAACTTCGCAGGCACGATCCCCGGCTGGATGAACCCTATCAAACAGTTTTCTGACGCACTGCGCGGGCTGGCCGTGGTCGCCGCGACGGTGGCGGACACGATCAACCTGATCTCCGGCCTCATGCCCTGGAACTGGGGCAGCGGGAAGGCCAGCACGGCGCTGGGCTGGAACATCGGGCAGGGGCAGATGAGCAACCTGCAGCAGCTCAAGTACGGCAGCAGCAACTGGACCTACAACGAAGAGCTTGGCGCCTGGAACGCAGCCGGCACGACAAACTGGCGGGGCGGGCTGACGTGGGTCGGCGAAAGCGGCCCGGAGCTGGTGGCCCTGCCCAGGGGCAGCAGGATCTGGAACAACCAGGAGAGCCAGCAGATGGCCGCCACCGGCACCGACACCAGCCGGATCGAGGCGCTGCTGGAGCGCAACGTGCAGCTGCTCGAGAACATCGGCGGCGAGTTTTCGGGCCTGCGGGTCAAGAGGAGGATGGCATAAATGGCAGAACAGACTTTGACCCTGCAGTGCACATCGTCTGCGCTGCTGCGCAATGACACCCCCTCAACCAATTACCACGGAACGCAGAGTTACCAGCTCGTAGCCTATCACGGCTTCAGCGGCTATATGCGGGCGCTGCTGCTTGGATTTGATACGTTCCCTGCTGCATACAAATACCGCGGGATCCATTCCGTTGAGTTTTCTTTCAACTATTCGCGAAATCTGTCATCGACCTCGTCTTTTACGATAGAAACCATAACAGAGCCCTTTGACGAGACCACCGAAACATGGACATCTTTTCGGGATGACGACATGCAGTTTCCCGTTGGGATCAAGCAGAAGGGCCTCATTTACTTCCCGTCGGGCTCCGGCGCCGGCTCGTTTTCCGCGACAATCGAGTCGACCACAAATCCCCCCGCCCAGGCGGCGATCAAGGCCCTGCGCTCTGACGGTCTTATTTTGAGAAGCGATGGCACGTCCAGATCCGATGAATACGTAGATGTTTACGGAAGCGCGTCTTCATCAAGGCCGCATTTACTTGTCCGCTATGACACGGAAGTCGTAAAAAGCCAGATCTCCATGATGAATTCCCCGACTTCTGGGTACATCAACCCTCGGGAGTCCAACCGATTTTCATGGAGCTATGCGAAAGCGGCCGGGGAACAGTACGAGTGCATGGCGGAGAGCTTCCCGCAGGCCGCAGCAACTTTTTACTGGCGCGAGGGGACCAGCGGCGCATGGACATCTGTCCAGGCGGCGGGATCCACGCAGCAGATTCTGATCCCCGCGGACACGTTCCCCATCGGATCCTCGATCCAGTACTACGTGGCCGGCACCGACGAGGCCGGCACTACTTCGACGACCGCCACCTACACACTCAGCACCACAGCCGCCCCCGCCGTGGCCACGCCCGTGTCCCCGATCGGGACCGTGGAAGACGGCAGCGCCGAGATCCTTCTGCGCTGGGAAACGACCAGCGACGACGGCTTCCCGCAGAATGGCGCGGATCTGCAGACCAGCACGGACGGAGCCACCTGGACGGACCTGGGGCATGTGAACGGGACCGTGACACAGTACACCGCACCAGCTGGGACCTTTTTGGGCGGCACCGCCTACTGGCGCGTGAGGGCGTACAACATCGACAACGCCGTGGGCGAATGGAGCGCGCCGGCGACCTTCGTCTCTGTGGCGGCCCCGCCGGCCCCAGTCGTTTCTGTGGAAGCCGTCCCCTTCGCCACGATCAACTGGCAGGCCGAAGGCCAGCAGGCCTGGCGCGTCACGGTGGACGGGCGCATCTACGGGCCCTACTTCGGGCTCCAGAAGAGCTTCACGCTGCCGGATCCCCTAGAGGATGGCCAGCACACCGCCCTGGTGGATGTCCAGGGAAGCTTCGGACTTTGGAGCCAAGCCGGCACGGCCACCTTTACAGTGGCCAACGTTCCGGGGGATGCGGTGAGCCTCTCCGGCATTTTTTACCGGGACGCGGTTCTGAGCTGGGAGACGCAGAGCCAGACGGAGGACTTTTTGATCTACCGTGACGGTGTCCAGATTGGACACACTTCCGGCAGCAGCTTCACCGACCGGGTGACACTGGGGACCCATAGCTGGCGAGTGATCAACCGGCTGACCGGCGGCATGTACACCGCGAGCGACACCGTCCAGGGCGATCTCATGAGCTGCGGACTTGCCATCGCACCGCTCGCCGGGGGCGAATGGCTGGAGCTTACCAAGAGCGCCAGCAGCACGAGAGAGATCCAGACCACGATCAGCCAGATGGCCAGCATCCGGCACTTCGCCGGGGAGACCTGGCCCAGCGCGGAGCTGGCACCCTACAAGGATCTGCAGGCCGCGTTTGACGTGGCCTGGCTCCAGAGCGAAAAAAACAAAGCGGCAGCCTTCGAGGGTCTGATCGGAAAGACGGTCATCCTCAAAGCCCCGGACGGCAGCTGCTTGGTGGGCCTGCTTTCAGCGGTGAGCCGGAGCTCGAGGATCTTTTACCGGGCCTACACTGCCAGCGTGACCCGCGTGCACTGGAGGGACTTCGTCGATGACGCGAACGATTGATTTTGAATACCGAGTCCTCCGGGGCGGTGCCTTTTTCGGGCGTCTCAGGGCCCCGGAGGATGGCGGCAGGCGGCTGCGGATGGATGACTCTGCCGAGATCAAGACAGCGCTCTCCGGGACCTTCTCGCCTGTCGTGGAGGATGTAGACGGACGGGCACTGGTGCCGAACTGGCTCAGCGATGAGATCCAGCCCGTGCTGATCCTGGACGGCAGCGAGCACGCGCTCGGGATCTACATGCCGGCCACAGTGACGCCCACTGAGAGCAACGGGATCCAGGAGATGCAGATCGAGGCTTACGACCGATGCTGGCGGGTTCGCGACACATACACGCAGCACAGCCTGTATTTTGCGGCCGGGACCAACTACCTGGACGCAGTGGAGCAGTTGCTCACCGCCTGCGGGATCGCGACGATCATCAAGACACCGACTGATCAGGTTTTCCCGGAGGCCCGGGAGGACTGGAACATCGGGACCAGCACGCTAACGATTGTCAACCAACTGCTGGCGGAGATCAGCTACAACCCCCTCTGGTTTAACGCAGCCGGGGCCGCAGTGCTGGAACCGGCCTCGGTACCGACGGCGGAAAACATCGAGCACACGCTGAGCGACCAGCCGGAGGATCTCACGGCTGGCGCCGCGGGGATCATCCGCATGCTGCCTCATATCCAGCGTGAGACAGACATCTACCAGGCGGCGAACGTGTTCGTCTGCATCTGCAGCAACGCGGATAAATCCAGCGCCCTGGTGGCAACCGCTAAGAACACCAACCCGCAAAGCCCGCTTTCAACTGTCCGGCGCGGCCGTGAGATTGTCAAAGTGGTGCGGGTGAACAATGTGGCCGATCAGGCCGCGCTGCAGGCCTACGCCGACCTCCTGCGAAACGAGAGCATGATCGGCGGCGAGACCATCCAGGTCACGACTGCGCTCCAGCCGGGCTTCGGTGTGGCGGACGTGACGGCGCTCCGCTACGGAGATCTAAGCGCCGTCTGCGTGGAGCACGCATGGACCATGGAACTGGCCCCGGGCGGGGCCATGACGCACGAGCTGGAAAGAGTGGTGATTAACCTTGAATGAGATCCTGACACATGACGAGACCGCGGGTGCACAACCCCCTGACACGGAGTTTTTTCTGGCGACCGTGATCTCCACGTCCACCACGGACGGCATGGAGATCCAGCTGGATGGCGAGGATCAGCCGATGACCAAACGCTTCAAGGTGATACTGGTCCCCAGGCCGATCCACGACGGCGAGCGCGTCGTCGTGATGAAACAAGCCGGGACCTATGTCATCCTCGGCGCGATCGGCACGCCCCGCAGCCACACAAAGATCGCCAACCTGGCAACATCCGCGTCGACGTCGCTTATCATTTCAAAAATCAACGTTATCCTGGCAGCGCTCAGGGCACAAGGCATCATCTGGACCTGATAAGGAGGAGCAATCATGGCAGTAATTCAGAGGGCTGGGACGTTCCCGGCCAAAATCAAGACTCCGCTGGCGCCGGCGGAGTACTCGCAGATCCGCGTGACCTTTGCCCAGGCCCAGCGGATCGTCGTCGAGAAGACGATCGGCGATGCGGGCTTCTCCGTGGGTGACGACAGCGTGGAGCTGGTGCTGACGCAGGCGGAGACGCTGCTCTTCCAGCCCACCGCCGGCTCCCCTATGGGCGTGCCCAAGGGACCCATGGCTTACATGCAGATCCGCTGCTACAAGAGCACGGACGACGCGCCGGCGTCCTGTGTCTGGCCGATCCCGGTCTATGACAGTCTGAACCAGGAGGTGATGGGAACATGAGCGACTGCTGCAACAACTTTGAATTTATCAGCCAGCCTGGCAGTTTCGCGATGGAAGGCGGGATCCGTGGCGCGGACGGTGTGACCTACTTCCCGCACGTCTCTGCCGACGGTGTCCTCAGCTGGACGAACGACGGCGGAAAGCCAAACCCAACCCCGGTCAACATCAAGGGCGCGGACGGGACGAGCGCTTACGCAGCCGCCCAGGCGGCCGGCTTCACCGGCACAGAGGCGGAGTTCAACGCCTACCTCTCCGGGATCGGTGATCTGACTCAGGAAGTCGCCGATCAAAAGAGCGCTATTGAGCAGTTGGGCTTTACTGACGCTATGAAAGCCGCTCTGCTTGAGTGCTTCCAGCATGTGGCGTGGGTTGACGGAGATGGGTCACAGTATTATCAAGACCTGTATGACGCTCTGAATGGCCTGAAGTTTTCCATCACCAACGATTTGGTGAACGTGACAAACAGCAACACAGCAACAATGGTCGCAGTAGGGGACAGTTATTCTGCCACGCTTTCGTCCGTTTCTGCGGCGGCTCTTTCGTGTGCTGATGTTTCTATCACAATGGGTGGCGTTGACATTACCTCTACTGCATACAACGCCGGGATTATTAGTATTGCCGAAGTGACTGGGGCTGTGGTCATCAGCGCAAAGGTCGCAGAGGGATATACGTTGTATGATTACATAAAGCAGACTGGAAGCTTGCAATCGAACGGTAGCATTATAACAGATATTGCTTTGTCTACAGATTATACGTTTGAAACTGCTTTCCAATACAACAGTAGCAACCAATATCCAATTCCTGTACTTGGTGTTAGATATGGCACTGGTACAAAAGAGTTTGCACTATTTGTAACACCTAACACGGGAAAACTTGGGTATTGGTTTAACGGAACTGACACTGCAACATCTATTACGAACTTAGTAAACAATCAGAAAAATAGCATTGTTGTCACTCCCGTTGGTAAAAGTAGCGAATATCCGAACAATGCAACGATTACATCAAACGAAGTGGAATATAACACAACTTCCACATCAACTGATGTTACGTTCGATCCGTGGCTTGCTTTTTTTGGATATGGTCAAAGCGCCTCCACATCTGGCACATCTGCTAATATAGGACTGCAAATAGCAGAAACAACAATTAAAAACACAAGCGGAGTTGTTATTCATGACTTAGTGCCAGCCTATAATGGTCAATATTATGGGTTATGTGATGTTGCGGCAAACAAATTTTATTATAGCACTAATAGCTATAGCAGTTTCTTGTGCGGGAATTGGGGATAAGGGGGAATAGCAATGCCCAATATTTACGATTATCAAGGCAATATTGTCTTTGAGGGCAAACCGCATTTAAGCGTACCGTGGGCAACAGATATGCACAGAGGATATGCTTCTCCCACCGTCCACGAAAATACTTTAGAGGCGTTTTACAGAGCATATCTCAATGGTGCGAACTGGATTGAAGTAGATGCCCGTCTGTCGAGTGACGGGGTGTATATCAGCAACCATGACGCAACCGTTACTGTTGGTGGCGTGACATACACGATTGCCAACGAAACCGCCGAAACGCTGACCTCGCTTGTCCTGTCTACTGATCCGACCTATGGAGAGTGCCATATCCCCACACTTGCCAGCGTTCTAAAACTGTGCTGTTACACTGGTATGACAGCAAACATTGATTGCAAGGCCATCAATGCGGCTACTCTCGCACAGTTAGTTGTGGACAATGGTATGAGCGGAAGAGCGGTTTATGCAAACACATCTACAT
>Ga0326511_10005195_pt1 | contig 10302 bp, 10 predicted proteins | sample 0_2496_0518_D_FD_203701 | JGI IMG/M metagenome (GOLD analysis project Ga0326511, IMG submission 203701) | Bovine rumen microbial communities from UC Davis, California, United States - 0_2496_0518 | ecosystem: Host-associated > Mammals > Digestive system > Stomach > Rumen | place: USA... | reverse complement strand
GATTTATTCGTCTAAAGTAGTCCCGGTTTTTTTTATCGACAGGAAGGTACAAATGAACTGTCGGCTCGAAATCAAGCTTGTTTACTTTATCAAATAAAAGATTGGCTGTCAATATCATTTATCGTAATCCGACACCGGATCCGGTGCACTGATTACAAGCTTCACATGCCTTTCACTAAGTTTCAGGAACGCCTCATCCTCACCATCTCTTGCTATGATTCCGGCTGCATACATTTACATATTTAGCCATATGTACTATAATGATTACAGTGCCACAAGTATCATTCTGATACCGGGCTTACTCGAGCGGGATGAATGATAAGTAACATCTAAAAATCAGGTAATTATAAACTATCATACCAAGTAGAAGGAGGATTCAGATGAAAAAAGTCATCTCATATCTCCTTTGCGTGGCTGTTCTTGTCTCATGTCTGGCACTGACAGCCTGCGGAGGAAAGAAGAAAAGCGAAAGTGCTGACCTGACCGGCAGCAAGTATCTCGGCACCTGGAAAACCACCGGAATAGCTTTCATGGATGAAAGCGAAGCGTTAGACGAATCAACTGATTTAGGCGAAGTCACTCTTACCCTTCTCGAAGACGGAACAGGACATATGGACAGTGCGGAGGAAGTCAGCAAATTTACCTGGGAGGAAGTCGACGGAGGATTCAAGACATCGGGCGATGTAAAAATGACGTTCAAGGACGAAGGTGAAGGAATTAAAGCAAATATCATCGGAGTCGATCTTTACTTTGAAAAACAGTAACATATGAATGAAAAATCGGTTTCCATGCAAGTTACTGCATAGTTAACCGATTTTTTATTCCTTATACATAACGATACGTTATGGGGGCCATGATGAAAGCGGTAAATCTGTATCTGCTGACAAGGCAGGTCGCTCCGGAAATCCTGAGCGAGTACGAATACGCTCTGTCCGGGCGGGATAAAACAATAAAATGCAGGACCGAAGAGATAGAAATGATCAAGGACATCGTGAATCAGTTCTTTCTCTGCGGCGCGGCTCCCCATGCCTACGAGGGCTGGTTTTATTCTTTTACGATCCCGCAAATCGGAAAAGAATTTGACCTCCTCAGGATCAGTGAAGATGCCATAATCAATATCGAGCTGAAAAGCCAGCCTGTCGAACTCAGGAGAGTAGAGAAGCAGCTTTATCAGAACCGGTATTACCTTGGACATTTGAACAAAAAGATCTACAGCTTCACTCTGATTCACGACTATGAATCCATCCGTGTGCTCACGTATGAGAACGGTCTGAAATACAGCTCATTTGAAGAGCTCATCAGCAAGATTGGTGAGGAATACTGCGAGGGCGGGATAGAGCAGTTCTTCGATCCCTGTTTCTACCTTGTCTCGCCGATCAACACACCGGACCGGTTCCTTGACAAAGAGTATTTTCTGAATAACCAGCAGACTTCTATAAGAAAGAGCATCCTGGATTCGGACCCGGGAAAACTCCTATTCGGCATCAGAGGAGCGTCCGGTACGGGGAAAACTCTGCTGCTCTACGACATTGCATTTGCATATGGGGAGACCAGACGCACCTGCATCGTACACAGCGGGATGCTCTCTGACGGACATCTATATCTCATGGAGCATGCTGACAAGGTTGACCTGCTCCCGGCCAAAGCAGTCAATCGACAGAAGCTCGAAAAATATGACGTGATATGCGTCGATGAAACGCAGCGTCTGTATGCATCTGTCCTGGATGACATCCTCGCTGTTGCCGCTGAGGAGTCAAAGAAATGCATTTTCGCGTATGATTTCTCTCAGGCGCTTTCAAAGTCGGAAATACGTCGAAACAATCCCGAGAGGCTCAACGCGATAGAGGGATTTGAGGAGTACAAGCTTAAAAACCGGGTCAGAACAAACAATAAGATCAACTCGTTCATCCGCAACATGCTGAAACTGTACGACCGTCCGAGGAGAAAGATGGGATACGAGAACGTGGATGTGCTCTGTGCAAATGACACCCGCGAAGCCGACCGCATCCTTCGCCTGTATATACAAAGAGGATATCAGCTGATCACGCTGTTCCCGACCAACACCGCAGATGACAGGTCCAAAACAGAGTCTTCAAATAGCGAGACGCCGCGTTCGGACACAGGCAGTTCCGACGCTCACACAGGAGTGTATCCCGATCCGATGTTCTATGGACATTCGGCAAGTTCCCGGGAAGTCATCGGTCAGGAATATGATAAAGTGATCGTCGTTATGGATTCCAATTTCTATTACAATGAATTCCGAGAGCTCGCCGGCAGGAATCAGCCTGATCCGGATTATCTCTTCATGAGGCTTTTCTACCAGAATATTACCAGAGCGCGGAGCAGGCTGTGTCTGGTCGTGCTGGATAATCCGGAAGTGTTCGAGACTCTTATAAGAATAAAGAATAACCGGTTACACTAACCCCGGATTTTCATCCCATTACGTTCGGAACATGAGTACTGGCTGAACATCCAAACATTACGTTAAGCACCGCCATACACCAAAATCCCGGGACAGGACTTTCACAGTAAATCACCCGGATTGTCCGTACGCGATCTTAATGATATCATCGATCCCCGCCTCCTCTATGGAGACATCTTTAATTGTTTTTATTCTTGAAAGATCTGCAATGATCTCGGCGGCGGTCACCTCGTTTTTTATGAACCGGTACTTTGCGACATTCCCGCTATGTTCCGTCATTTCACATCTGTCATGTTCCGGTGCGGATTCGTCATAGTACTCCACAACAAGTGTTTTGTACGGTGCGATCCGGTCAACGATCTCCGAGAGGCGGCCGTCCTCCATCATCACTCCGTTATTGATAATGATGAGCCTTTCACACAGTTCCTGTATGTCTCCGAGATCATGTGTGGTCAGTATGACCGTCGTTCTCCTTGTTTTGTTTATCTCTTTTATGAACTTGCGAAGCGCATATTTTGCGGAAACATCAAGACCTATCGTCGGCTCATCCAGGAACAATACGCCGGGGGAATGGAGCATGGAGGCCACAAGATCTCCTTTCATCCTCTGTCCGAGCGACATCTGTCTTACCGGCTTGTCAATAATTTCCCTGATTCCGAGAATGCTATCCAGATCATCTATCGTTCTGTCATAATCTGACTGATTGATCTGATAGATATGTTTCAGCAGTTCAAAGCTCTCGCCGAGGCGAAGATCCCAGTTCAGCTGAGATCTTTGTCCGAACACTACGCCTATGTTCCGCACGACTTCCTTCCGGTGCTTTGAGATATCCCGGCCGTCAATTAATACACACCCCTTTGTAGGCGTCAGTATTCCCGACATCATTTTAATCGTCGTACTTTTGCCTGCACCGTTAGGACCTATGAAGCCGACTATTTCCCCGTCATCTATGTGAAATGAGAGATCGCTTACCGCATGTATTTTCTTATGCTCCGGTCTGACAAGGCCTCTGATTGCGCCTCTAAGCCCGGGCTCTTTAGCCTTAAGCACATAATCCTTGCAAAGGTTTTGTACATCTATCATACTTAGTTTCCCGCACTTTCATTTTTGTACGTCTGTCATACTCAGTTTCCCGCACTTTCATACTTCCTGAGTCCCATATTAAAGTACGCGCCCGCAGCGAGCATCACCAGAACTCCTACGGCCAGCGTGATAAACGGGATCATCATTCCGGCATATCTGCTGTTTATTCCCAAAAACGACGCCGCCGGATAAAAAGAAATCCAACCGATCGGAATCAGATACGTTAAAATGAACTGCATACTCTCGGGATACATGGACATCGGATACATTGTTGTCTTATCCATGATCTCCTGGGTATACTGTCCGAAGTCCACCGCACTCCTCGTATGAAACGATGTACTTCCGAGTAAGATGTAGATACCGCCCCGGATGAGCGTAGCTCCGATAAGAGTAACGATAATCTGTACAATAAAAAGCAGATTTACAGTTACCCCGCTCTTTACGCACCCGTAAATGAATACGAGAACGCCGGGAATCAGATCGGTTATTCCGACAATGTTGATATTTGTGAAAAAGAACTGATACATTACGCCGAGGGGTCTGGTGAGATATCTGTCAAAGTCACCTTCCATCACGTAATATCCCATGAACCATCCCTGCACAAAAAAGATCATGGATAGCGCATGGGATATAACGGACAATCCGTAAAGGAAAGCAAGCTGCCCGTAGTTCCACCCGTTGATCTCTCCGAAAGACTCCACAACAAATTTGATGATGGCAAATCCCATGATGAACTGGAGCGGATTCGAAATCAGCCACCCGGCTATGTTGGACGGATATTCTATTACTGTCATGACCGCCATTTTGAACATGTGCACTGTCACATCCAGATAATGAATCAGTTCCCTGCATGCTTTTCTCATCTTATCCTCCCTGCACCGCGACTTTCCTTGTGACCGTATCGGTCTCGGATACAGCCGGGCTCCATGTCATCTTATCCTCCCTGCACAAGAACCTTTCTTGTAACTCTGCTCTGCGCAAAGAAAAATGCTCCCAGAAGTATCACGAGCCATACGAACTGTATCCGCATCTGACTTAGATACTGCGTGCGGTCCCCTCTCCCGATATATATGCTCAGAGGAAGCTGATAAATATACACGAACGGAAGGGATTCCAGTATTTTCGATATCCCCGCCGGGAAGAACCAGATCGGAATAATACTTCCCGAAAGGAGTCTGAGCAGATGTTTTTTCACCTGTATAAGCGCATTAATATTGACTGCCGAAAAGGCAATCATCCCGAACAAAGCGGCAATCAGCCAGTTGATCAGAAATGAGACGAAGGCAGAAATAACGAACAGAGACAGATCGCGGATGTCGGCTATGACCGGGATCTTGATCATGAGTGACCCGATGAGCAAAATAGGCAGCACATTTTGAAAAAGCAATGCGGTAATATTCCCGATATCTTCCGCAAAATAGACACCGAAAATATTGATCGGCTTCATCAGGTCTGTGGCCACCGTTCCTTTTTCAACGCTCATCTGAATCCTTCGCTCGACATTTGTGATCAGCAATACTGACAGAAGGGATGACATGACAACATAAGTAAGCATGCTGTCCGCATCAACATCTCCGACCATTCCCCGTCCCTGATACAATGCTCTCCAAAAATATGCGGAGGTAATCATGATGATCGTCTGCATGACAATATTTCCATAGACATTGAACTCGTAGGTCAGGCTCTTTATGATTTGTGTTTTTACAACATATAGATACTTTTTCATAAATCGAGTAACAGACTCCATTCTTAACGTATGTGCAATATCGAGCAAACTCGGTGTCAGAATGTTACTTTTGGCACTATAATCATTCTATCATGAGAAGGTAAGAAATCCAACTTATCCCGGCTTTGCGGCACGTAAAAGCGCCTTGCTGCAATTTTCCGGAAGAAACGCATCAGGCAAATAGAATATCAAGTTTTCCGTAAAATCAACGAATCCCCGCTTGACACCGGCACTGCACTTTGTTAAAGTAAAACCCATATTAACACTTAAGAGGTCGGAACTATGTCACATTCATCATCAATGAATTTCTTTTTCAGCTTTGCGGGCTTTACCTTTATGGGTAAGGCATATTTCGCGTTGGCTGAAAAGAGTGTGTAATCCGGCATCATTCCACCCGGTACGTAAATCTGCACCGCAGCCGACAGGGCTGCGGTGCTTTTTTTATCCTATCAGAAAACGGAGGCAGCAGAAATGATCATCATCCTGAAGAACAATCCAGACAAAGACCAACTCGAGAACCTGGAATACTGGCTGTCCGGCATGGGCATAAAAGTCCATCCGACAGTAGGCACGGGAAAGACGATTCTCGGACTCGTCGGTGATACGAGCCGGGTCGATATCGATCTTATATCTGCGTTAGATATCGTGGAGGATGTCAAACGCGTGCAGGAACCCTTCAAGAACGCGAACCGCAAGTTCCATCCGGAAGATACCGTCATCGACATCGGCGGTGTCCGAATCGGAGGCGGTACGTTGACGATCATCGCGGGACCCTGCTCAGTCGAGTCCGAAGAACAGGTCGTAGGAATTGCCAAATCCGTGAAGGAAAGCGGAGCAACGATCCTTCGTGGCGGCGCGTTCAAGCCGCGCTCGTCACCTTACTCTTTCCAGGGACTCGGCATCGAGGGCATTCGCATTCTTCTGGCAGCCAAAGAGGCAACCGGGCTCCCGGTCGTCTCGGAGATAATGGACGCGTCTCAGCTACCGCTCTTTGCAGACATCGATATTCTCCAGGTAGGAGCGAGAAACATGCAGAATTTCTCTCTCCTGAAAGCCCTGGGCAGGCAGGACAAGCCGGTCCTGCTGAAGCGCGGGCTTTCCTCTACCTATGAAGAGTGGCTCATGAGCGCCGAGTACGTTCTCGCCGGAGGGAACAATAAGGTAATTCTTTGCGAGCGAGGGATTCGGACATTCGAGACCTACACCAGGAACACACTCGACGTCTCCTGCGTGCCGGTCCTTCGCCAGATGACACATCTGCCCATTATCATTGATCCGTCCCACGCCTGCGGCAGATACCAGTGGGTCCCGGCGCTTGCAAATGCAGGCATCGCCGCCGGCGCAGACGGCGTCCTCATTGAAGTCCACAACGATCCGCAACACGCAAAGTGTGACGGACCGCAGTCGCTGACGCCGGATAGATTTGCACAGGCAGTACCCGAGCTTAAGGCTATACATGAAATAGTGCGAGGCAATGGATACAACTGAGCGGGTAATATCAAGAACGCTTTCCTGTAGAAATAGTTTTTGATGTGACCGAATCGAAAAGACCGCAGGAAGTTGATTGAAACAAAAGAAAAAGTTTCGGCTGTAAAACGAAACAAAACCGCAGAAAGCTGATTGAAACAAAAGAAAAAGTTTCGGCTGTAAAACGAAACAAAACCGCAGGAAGCTGATTGAAACAAAAGAAAAAAGTTACGACTGTAACAACGAAATAACCGCAGGAAGTGAAAGGAAGGGTATAATATGAGTGATACAGTAAGAGTTGCAGGAATCAACATGGAACTGCTCGGCAGCACGAAGACATTTCCCAACGAGGGGCGTGTTGCCTGTCAGGGAGTAAGGGGAGCGTACTCGCAGCAGGCCGCGAACAGGATGTTCGCAAAGTCGATGCCGATGTTCTTCAAAACCTTCTCCGGCGTAATCGAGGCGGTGAAAAGCGGCATGGTCGATTACGGAATTCTTCCTATAGAAAATAATTCCTATGGATCGGTCCGCGCGACATACCAGCTCCTCAAGAATGCCGGCGTGTACATCATACGGGCAGAGAGAATCCTGATTCGCCATCAGCTTCTGGTAAAACCCGGGACCAGTCTTGCAGATGTGACCAGCATAAGATCCCATGAGCAGGCTTTGGGCCAGTGCTCACATTTTCTGAAAAAAATGGAGGATCAGGCAGCTGTCATCCCTGTCCTGAACACAGCTGTGGCCGCCCGGTATGTCAGCGAATCAGAGGATAAGGGAGCCGCTGCCATCGCCTCCCCGGAAGCGGCAGAAGTCTACGGGCTCCAAGCTCTGTCGACCCGGGTTTCCGACAGCGACAACAACTATACGAGATTCGTATGCATATCAAAGGAGCCGAAAATCTATCCGGGATCGAACCGGATTTCCATGATACTCTCCGCTCCCCACGAGCCGGGATCACTCTACAAGATCATCGGCAAATTCGCGAAGAGAGATATCAACATCACAAAGCTTGAGAGCAGCCCGATCGTGGGCAGGAACTTTGAGTTCCGTTTCTATATCGATGCGGACGCGTCGTGCGCCGATCCCGACGTCCGGGTCATGCTCGATGAGCTGAGGAACGAATGTCCTGAATTTGTTTTTCTCGGCAATTATTCTGAAGTTTGAGGAGCGTTGCCTGACTTCAGTGTGGAGATTGCGGAGCTCGAGAAGCGGGGAATTGTGTGCGTCTACTCTTCCGGAAATGGCAGTACCCACAATGACACTCGGCTCCTCCGCAATGCTTTTACAGGTCTGGTCACGGAGTTGCCTCCGCTCAAAATGTCCAGGGAATATACGCAGCAAGCGCAGCAAATATGACCGCCGGAAGCATATTTGCCACACGCACTTTCTTTCCCAATACGAGATTCAGCCCGACGCAGAAAATCAAAACAGAGCCGATAAGCGAAAGGTATGCAACCGCTGCCTCTGTCATGATCGGAGAAATTAGTTTAGCTAACAATGTAATCGCTCCTTCCAGAAGGAGAACAGGAATCGCCGAGAACATACATCCTTTTCCCATTGAGGACGTCATTACTGCGATAATAATAAAGTCCAGAACTGATTTTACGGCAAGTGTCGAATAATCCCCTGAAATTCCATCTTGAATCGCACCGACAATAGCCATTGCACCTATACATACCGTCAGAGAAGCTGTTACAAATGCATTCACAAACTGCTTGTCATTGCTGTTTCCGGACTTTATTTTCAGCCACTCACCGAAGTTCTCGAATCCCTTCTCAATCCCGATAATTTCGCCAACGATCGTGCCGAGCGCTATGCAGAGCACAACCAGCATAGATTTTCCGCTGAGGACTCTGCCATGATCTATATAAAGCATTCCCTGCATCGCCCCTGCAATCGCAATAAACATGACGCTGATTCCACATGCTTTGCTTACCGCATCCTGCTGTTCCTGACGAAACAGTTTGCTGATAAAATTCCCGGCCAGTCCTCCGGCTACGATTGCTGCGCTATTGATTATTGTTCCAAGTCCTACCATATTCTTTCCGATCGTCCTGCTTTCACATGCTTGTCCAATGTTCGCCCGGAAAAACCAAGTTTCTGAAACTCATCGAGTCGTTTCATCTCCTTGCTTTTTCGCTCCTTATCATACGCTACAAGAGTGCAAAAATAAAGTCTGTACTGAAGGCATCAGAAAAGAAATGACAGTTCCGATCATCACTTAAACCAAAAACCCCCACCGGATGCTCACTCCTTTGTGAATGAACATCCAGCGGGGGCTTTCTACTTCTCAATTAACAGAATATCTCAGTGGGGGATTGACACCGGCCACTTGAACTATTTTGTTGCAAAAGAGCGGCCGCTCACCCAAGCGGCCGCTTATTTCCTGCTTATTTCCTTTACATATTACCTTTGCAAGATTTTACTTAGTAAACTTGCCGAGCACCTTGCTGTTCTTTGCCCTGATCTTGATTTCTCTCGGAAGGGCATATGGCAGAATTGCTTTGAGCTTGCCGTTCTCCGCGGAGAACATCCTTGTCGCCTTCGGGTGATCTCTCTCAAGCTTGATGGCATCAAACTCGCATCTTGTCGTGCATAAGCCGCAGCCGATGCATCTGTTGACATCGACCGTAGTGGCGCCGCACTTAAGACATCTGTTGGCCTCAGCTCTGATCTGTACCTCTGTCAACGGCTCTCTCAGATCATGCCATGTTCCGGTCGGATCTCCGGCTTTCCTGCCCGGCTTCTGCCTCGGCATGTTGTCGTAACGTTCTACCAGAATATCATCCCTGTCAAGCTCAATGATCTCTCTCAGGTCTCTGCCTACGGTCAGTCTATTCGGACCCTGATCTTTATGTACGTATCTGTGGAGCGAATCCGCGATCGATCGACCTACACCTATGGCGTCGATTGCGAACTTCTGTCCGGTCACGATGTCGCCGCCTGCAAAAATATCTTCGTCTGCGGTCTGAAGTGTAACAGGATCAGCCACAATGAGGCCTCTCGGATTGACCTCTACCTTCGTTCCCACAAGCAGCTTCTCGATATCAGGTTTCTGGCCCGTGCAGTACAATACTGTAGAACACTCAAGTTCTGTAGTCACGTTGTCGTCGAACTTAGGATCGAAACGGCCCTCTTCGTTCTTGACACTCACGCATTTCCTGAACTTGATTCCGCTTACCTTTCCGTCCTTATTATAAATTTCGACCGGACCCCAGCCGCCGTTTACAACGATGCCTTCCTCTTCGCACTCCGTTCTGTCCTCTTCTCCCATAGGAAGTTCGTCGTAGCCTTCAAGGGCGCACATGATAACTTTATCAGCCCCGGATCTTACAGCTGTACGCGCTACGTCAGCAGCAACGTTGCCGCCGCCGATTATCACAACATTACCGGAGAGTTTGCCTGCCTCAGGCAGCCTGCCCTGCATCAGGGCGACTTCATCCTCATTGATGATCCGCATGAAGTCGATGCCGCTCATGACGCCTTCCGCATTTGCACCTTCCACGTCAAGTATGCCGCCGGACTGAAGTCCGACTGCGATGTAAAATGCCGCATAGCCTTCGTCGCGCAGTTCCTGAACGGTGACATCCTTACCGACTTCCAC
>Ga0326511_10005194_pt1 | contig 10306 bp, 10 predicted proteins | sample 0_2496_0518_D_FD_203701 | JGI IMG/M metagenome (GOLD analysis project Ga0326511, IMG submission 203701) | Bovine rumen microbial communities from UC Davis, California, United States - 0_2496_0518 | ecosystem: Host-associated > Mammals > Digestive system > Stomach > Rumen | place: USA... | reverse complement strand
TACTGAACGGAGATGCCGTTTGCGGATTCGATGGACTTATGCGCGAGGTCGATCGATTCGCCGAGCGTACGCATGATCTTGTCCGGGTTATGGAAGCCCATGCCGTTCTCTGCAGCAACCCAGTCCCAATACCACTGAGCTTCGCGGAGCTGAGCGCGTGCCGTTGCCAGCTGCTCATCCGATGCGCCGCGATCTGCTGCGGCTTTGACGGCAAGGTGTGCCTGTGCAACCGTCTGACCGGCGATACGCTGCAGCTTGTACGTGTTGTCATGGATCGTCTTGACGCGAGCCGTAAGCGTTTCAGCGCTCTCGTCATGGCATTTGAGGCAGGATTCCTGAGTCGTCTTGAGCGGGCTCGTCATCCAGTGAGACGTGTATTTCTGACCGTCTTTACGCATGTACGGCATATGGCAGTCAACGCAGGTTACGCCGGCATCTGCATGGACACTGTCGCTCCAAGTTTCAAAATCCGGATGCTGTGCTTTGAGCATCATCGTCTTGGAATCCGGATGTACCCAGTCGCCTTTGAAGCCGTTGGCTTTATCGGATTGATACCATGCATATTCATCTTCTGCCGAAAGACCGTTGTCATACGGATGGACGACACGGTCGTCAGCTACAGCAAAGTGATACTCGGTGTGGCACTGACCGCAGATGTAAGCGCGTTTGTCATTGTGCGGCGCATTGTTGACGTCAATACCGCGGCGAGCCATGGCTTCAACGAAGCCCTGCTGATAAACGCGGAGTTCCATCGTTTCCGGATCATGGCAGGTCGAGCAGCCGAACCACTGGTCATCTTCGATCGGAGCCATAGCCTCGGCTACCGGTTTCGATGCATAATCCCAGCCGCTTTCTTTGAAGTAAACGTCATACATATAAGAGCCTTTGCAGGTAATGCAGTTACCTTTCTGCGGCGGCAGGCGTTTCGTGTTTTTGAAGTCAACGCCGGCGTACGTGTGACCGCGGTCATCATCGTACTGAACCGAGAATTTGTAGCCCTTGAAGTTTTCCAGCATTTCCGGCTGTTTTTCAAGATGAGAGTTACCTTCCATGGAACCGCCGTAACCCGTCGGTGACGGATCCGTTCTGTTGTTCATCATAAAGGATTCATACTCAAGCGGATAAGCATCCTTATACGCTTCCTTGCCTAATTGTTTGTCTGCCGGGATCTTGGCAAGTTTGACGCTGTCGTCATTCGGCGCGGCCACGATACGAACCACAACGAAGCCGAAGAAAATGACGCAGACGGCAACGATTCCGGCCAGTATTTTCTGCAGTTTACTCAACTTTTATCCCCCCTTCGAGATGGTTCGAACCATGTGCGATCCGACTGTGACATTTGAGGCAGTCACCCGTATCCTGCGGCGCAAGCCCGACATGCACCTTTTCGACGGTTGCTTCGTGGCAGCGCAGGCAGTTCCCGTTGACTGTATCGCGCCCTCCTTCGGAGAGCTTGATATGTGCCGGATAGTCTCTCATGACTTCGTGGTACATATCGATCATGCCCGTTCTGCCTTTTTCGATGTAGTAGATCGCTACATTGTCATGAGGCAGATGGCAGTCAACACAGGCGCGGTTCTTGTGGCTCGACATAGCAAATGTCGCCTGCTCACTCTTCATCGCGTGGCAAGTTCCGCAAAAGGCAGGGGAGCCGGAGACGGAATTGAAAACAGCCCCGAATCCGCAAACCGCGATACCAATGACAAAACCACCAGCGAGGCAGGCAAGCGTGTGCTTCTGGATTAATTGTTTGATTTCCACTGACGCTTCCTCCTCTCGTCTTCTCTGATTATGTCATCATTATAGCATTAAAAAAAAATGAGAGATGTTGCCGCGGCAACAACTCTCATAAATATTTTTAAATATCCGATAAATAAAATTTATGAACTTGATTCACTTTTTTCGGATGGCAACGAGACAGCCCACTGTCGTCAACACGCAGCTGACCCAGAGAATCCAGATAAACGGTTTTGTGCTGACGGATGCCGTGACAGGCTGCTGACTTTCGACTTCGAGTGACGGCAGAACTTCAAAGCGGATCTGACGCTGGTCGCCCGAAACGCCCGTCAAACGAATGCGTTTGGCTCCGTCGTAAATGTCAACGGGATGCGAGTTTCCGCCGTCTGCCGTTGCAATGATCTGCGGGTGAGCCCGTTCAACGGTATTTCCGTCCGTGATTTCGATTTCCGCCGTAACGACCATGCGTCCGTCATCCGTTTTCTCGATGTCAATGTCCGAATAACGATACGCATAGTCTTCATCCATCGTCATCGCGCCGTGTTTCAGAATATATTCCTGCGATTCGCCGGCTTTCGGAGGCGTCGGAGCGAGGTAAACGTCACCGAATAACGTCTTGTCAATCGCCGGTTCGCGCGCGGCGTCGGCTCCGTCATTGTGGAGTTTCGTAAGCGCCGTGACTTCACGTCCGTCAACGGTATAAACGTAGTATTTTGCCGTGCTGTTTTCTTCATATCTCTGACCGTTATAGACGATCGTATGACCGAAAAGCTCAACCGGTTCGTTCGGCGTAAATTCATGTGACACGGTCTGACTGCCGCTCCCCGAAAGGACGATGGCAAACAGTCCGATGCAGGCTCCCGCATGCGTAACGAGTCCGCCGAAACTCATCGCTTTACCGTGCCAGCTTGCTGCCGATGCGGCAAAGCCCATAAGTGCGGATGCGGCAAGAACAATCGGTAAAACTTCGTGAACACCGGCAAAAAATGCCGCCGCACCGCCGAGGACGAAGAACACGATCAGTGCCGGCATGACGCGGTTTCGCGGCAGTGATATGCTGTCACCGTAACGATGAATGCAAGCGCAGACGAGAACGAGCATCAACAAAATCGCCAGCGGCATGAGCGTTTTGACGTAGAATGACGTGTCAACGGCAGCCGGCTGACCCGCAAGCTGCGTCAAGAGCGGCATTGACATGCCGAGGAACACAATTACCGAAGCAAAAACGAGAAGCAGCGCGCCCAAAAGCAGGACGAATTCGCGGCTGTTATACGACGGATACATCGAACCCGTCGGCAGAGATCCGGCGCGAAGCGTCAAAACGACAAGTCCGCCGAGGAGAAGCAAGGCATTGACGAGCGCAATCGTGAGTCCGATGCTCGTGCCGCTGAACGAATGAACGGAAAAGTCACCGAGAATACCGCTGCGCGCAAGGAACGTGCCGTAAACGACAACAGAAAACGAGAAAATCGCGGCAAGATGAACCATCGCAAGCGCGGCCTGACGCACGCGTGCAACTTTCATTAAATGAAGTAAAACACCGGTGAGCAGCCACGGTACGAGCGAAGAATTTTCGACCGGGTCCCAGCCCCAATAACCGCCCCAGCCGAGGACTTTATACGCCCAATATCCGCCGATAAAGATACCGGCGCCGAGGAACGACCACGCAATGAGTGTCCATTTGCGCGCACGTTCAAGCCATTCCGAAATCGGCTGTTTCGCGAGAAGCGCGCCCATCGAATACGAAAACGGTACGGCGAGCAGGGCGTATCCGACGAAGATAACCGGCGGATGAACGGCCATCCACGGATCCTGGAGCAGCGGATTGAGTCCCATACCGTCCTGAACGGCGACTTCCTGCGGCAAAAACGGACTTTTGCCGAGGACGAGAATGACGAGTAAAGCCTGCACGAGCAGATACGCGGCGAGTCCCTGACGATTCATTTGACGGCAGAACACGAGAATGCATCCCGCAACGGCATGAATGAAAAGCCAAAGCAGAAACGAACCCTGCTGACCTGCCCAGAACGCCGAGATCTTATAGATCGTCGGCAGATCTTTTGACGAGTAGCTCGCGACATACGCGATGTCAAAACGGTTCGTAAAGATCAGCACCATCAGGAAAACGCTTGCCGCAACGGCCGCGAGGGCTGACACATAGGTGAAAATCCGTCCGTAACGGGTGGTCGAATCCGATGCGCCGTAAGCAATCGACGCACTCAGCGCAAAAAACAGGCATGCGCCTAAAAAAATGACACCTAACATAGAATAACCTCTTTTCCGGTTTGGGGATAACGGATCTTATTTCTGCTGCTCGTATTTCGACGGACACTTAATGAGCAGTTTATTCGCTTCGAACGCATCGCCTTTGTATTGACCGATGGCGACGATATGATGCGCCTCGTCAAACTGGTCCGGTTTCGTCCCGTGATAGCGCACTTTCATGGTCTCCCCCGTCTCCTCATCGACGAGCCCGAACGTAAAGTTTCCGTCCTGCATCTGTGCCGGTACGGATTTGTCCTGCAGGCCCTTGACCTGAACATTTGACGTTGACGCCTTCGCCTGCGCGATGCCGACGTACGGCGTCACGGATGACGAAAATGACCACGCGGCATAGCCGACAAACACGGCAATGAGGGCAACGAGTAAAAGAATCTTACGGTTCATCGAGGTAACCTCCTTTGTCCGGGCGCGCGACCAAGTATTTGAGAAGCGCGAGATAGATCAACGTCATGTCAACAAGCGCCGCGACGAGTACGACGAGCATCACCGGGTCCATGTCAATCGAGCCGCTGCCGTTTAAAATCGGTGACGGATGCAGCGAAAAATACAGACGCGGCAGGATAAACACGAGAAACGGCACCGTCAAAAACGAAAACAGTGCGTAGACGGCAGACGAGCGCGCCCGCTTCTGCGGATCGCGAACGGCGGAACGCAGTGTCAGATAAGCGCCGTAAATCAAGAGCAACACGAAAATCGTCGTTTGACGCGGATCCCAGTTCCAGTAGGCGCCCCATGTCAATTTCGAGAAAACGGCGCCGCTGAGCGTGGCAAGTACCGCGAAAACGAGTCCGAGCGCGATGGCGCGGCTGCTGCGACGGTCAAGAATTGGCGCCGGACTTTTCAGATACCGCAAAGCCCACCAGGCTCCGAGGAAAAACGCCAAGACCGATACCCACGCGAGCGGGATATGGAAAAAAGCCAGCCGCACATAATACCCGAGTCCTTCTGCCGGCGGAACGACGAAGAACACGGCAAAAACGACGGCCGCAGTCAAAATTCCGATGCAAACTTTCATCATAGATTAGTCCTCATACCAGAGATAATCGAATAAGAGTGACGCGGCGACGGCAAGGATCATGTCATAAAGGACGATGCCGCCGAGATAGGCGAGCCCCGCTCCGTCACCCGTCAATGCCTGCTGCGTCAGTCCGATCGCCGGGAGAAAAACCGGCAGAATGACGGGAAACATCAAAACGGAAAACAACCCGTTATGGACGCTCGATCCGACCGTAAGTGCCGCGATAAGCGTTCCCGCCGCGGCAATGCCCGCGAGTCCCGCGAAGATGACGGCGGAAAACAGTCCCCAATCAAGCACCGTGACGTCAAGTAAAATCAAATAAAGCGGCACGAGTACGCAGGCAAGCACGAAGAGCAGGCCGAACGAATAGATCATTTTGCCGAAGAGAACGGCCTGAGACGGTCCGTAAATCTTCAGCACTTCGAGTGTCCCCGTTGCGGCTTCGTCCGTAAAGACACGGTCTGCGCCGGCAAACGACGAGAAAAAGAGCAAAATCCAGAGAAGCGCCGCGAGAATAACCGGACCCGGATCGCGTCCCTGAAGCGCGAGACTCAGACACGCGAGTGATGTCACGGCGAACATGAGCATCGCCGTCCAGGCCGCGCGGAACCGCAGTCCCGCCGTGATTTCTTTATGAACGACGAGCCGGATTCCCGCCCAAACGGATAACTTCATCGGCTTTCTCCTCCTCTCCCGCATCATTCGTAGCCCAGAGTACGACAGCTCCTGACGCGGCCGCCTGACGGGCTTCCCGGAGAATCATCGCACGTCCCGCTGCGTCAAGATTTGCCGCGGGCTCATCCAGAAGCCAGACATCGGCGCCTGACGCGAGCAAAACGGCGAACTTCAACCGTTGACGCATACCGGTCGAAAAAGCCCCCGCGAATTTGCCGCGCACAGCCGTTTCGTCCAGCCCGACGCGTTTTAACAGGTCACGATACGTGTCAGTCGTGAGCGTTTTTCCGCGCAGTCCGAGGAAAAACGTCATATTTTCGTAAGCCGTAAGGCGCGGATAAAACCGCAGTTCCGGCGTCACGATGCCGAGACGGTCGCGATAATCCGCACGCCGCAGTTCCGCATCATCGCATTTGACGCTGACCTGACCGCTGTCCGGACGAAGCAGATGCCCCGCGAGGCGAAGGAACGTCGACTTGCCGGAACCGTTCGGCCCCGTGACGGCCGTGATTTTTCCGCCCCGAATTTTCGCGTCAAGACTGTCAAACAGCGGCTTGCCGCCGAACGAACGCGTCACCCGATCAAAGGTTATGGTTATCATCGCGTCACCTTCAAATCTTATCTTTATTCAGGCGGATCCAATCGGAGCCGCAGACGATAATACCGTCCTGCTCCATGGAGCGGATCTCGCGCGTGAGTGCACTGCGGTTGCATTCCAGCTCCTGCGCCATACGCACACGTCCAGGGATCTGCACATCTTCTTTCTGCTGCTGTTTTTCCTGTTGCAGGAGGTAAAGGATGAGCCGTTCGCGCAGGGTTTTCTGCGACAAAAGCTCGATTTTCTGCATCAAGAGAATGAGCTTAATGGACATCGCCTCGAGAAAATGCTGCATGATGACACCGTGTACGCGGCCGAGCCGCGGACCTGACGTCAAAAACGACCGGTACGGGATCCAGAGTACGAGCACATCGGTCAATGCCTCGATGGAATACGTATTACCCCGGTCTGTCAGAACCGACGATGTCGCGCCGAACATATCCCCGCGCTTCAGCGTATGCCCGACCGATTCATTACCGAACCGATCCTCGGAAATCATCTGTCCCTGCCCTTCAACGAACACACCGATCTGATTATTTTTCTGGTACGCCTGCAAAATCCGCGCACTCTTTTCGTAGCGCCTGACCTGTACGCCGGCCGTATGGATAAAGGATTCAATTTCTTCGGGTTTTAACCCGTAAAACAACGGCAGCTGCTGCAAATCCAGCTGATAAACCTGCACATAACCGCCTCCTTGACATAAGATATGTCTATTATATCATTAACATTGCGGCTATTATGTTGCAAATGCAACATCACCATGTATTTTCTCTACAATCTACGGATGCAAAAAGCACCGCCCCCGAAAAACGGAAGCGGTGCCCTGACAGGTCAATCCGATAATTGACGTCTTATCTGTGATGTTCGAACGTACCGAAGACGATCGGTGCGCCGTCTTTGACCATTTCCTGACCGCGCGCCCAAACCTGATTGAGTTTGAAGTCGCCGTCGACAACGACGAAGTCTGCGTCAAATCCGGCCTCGACATGGCCTTTCGTCGAAAGTTTCAGCACACGGGCAACGTTGCTCGTGACAAAACCGATCGCAACCGACGGGTCAATGCCTTCGTCGCGGATCATGTCACGCAGCTCCGTGAACATCGTGATTTCGCTGGCGACGCCGACGCCGATCGTATTGCCTTCCGCGTCAAAAATCGGCATACTGCCGTTGCCGTCGGAGCTCATCGTGATATTGGCAGCCGGGACACCCGCGTCAAGAGCGCGTTTTGCGGCCGTGCTCGGTTTGACGGCTTTTTCTTCATCCGGACCGCCGATACCGGACGTGATGTCCATGATGCCGCCGTCTTTCGCCCATTTGATGCCGTCTTCGAAGAGCCACGGATTCCGATTGATATGCGTCGGCAGGAACTGCGTTTTCGGGATTTCGCCGTTTTCCGTGATCTCATAGAGATATTTGAGGCAGTCTTTGCCGTCACCGACATGCATATTGATCACACCGGCTTTGCCGCTGAGCATGCCGCCGACACGGGCTTCTGCGGCGAGTTCGCGATAAGCCTGACACGTCGGCTGAGCCGAACGATGGTCGGAAAGGGCAACTTCGCCGGCACCGATAACTTTATCGATGATAATGATGTCACGGCGTACGCCGCCCGTAATCGTCGGCGTCGGCAGTTCGTACGAACCCGAATACATCCACGCCGTAATACCTTCGTCCTCGAGGCCGCGGACTTTGGCGAGCAGACTTTCGTCATGACGCGTCACGCCGTCCGTTCCCATGAGTCCGCAAACCGTCGTAACACCGGACGTCGTAATCTGCGACAACTGGATTTCCGGCGTACGCGTTGCATAGCCGCCTTCGCCGCCGCCTCCGATCAGATGAACGTGACCGTCAATGAATCCCGGCATCAGCGAGCAGCCCGTCAGGTCAATTTCCTCGCAGTTGTAATCCGGCAGGGACGGCAGATTTTCCCCGACAGCCGCGATTTTCTCGCCGGCGATAAGGATATCTTTCTGCCCGAGATTTTCCGGCGCATAGACCGTTGCGTTGCGCAGAATCTTGAAAAATGGTTTCGACATGATGCAAATCCTCCTATATCGTATGCCGTCTGACTGTCAGGCGGCGTTTTCGTGTCAAAGTACATTTTACTTAAAAGAACAACGTGACGAGCAGTCGCATAACCCAAATCGACGCGAGTGTATTGATGAGGCAGATCAAAAGGATCATGGCGTAATGCTTCGTGTTGACGCCCGAAATACCGAGGCAGCGTCCGATATTCTGGACCGGGTTGCCCATGAGGTAGATACCGGGAACCAGCGTCGTCAGCTGAACCGGATCGATGATGCCTTCAGAGAAAATACTCATCGCGACACCGATGGCGCCGCCCATTGACATGATCGAAGCGACAATAACCATGGCGGCTTCGCCCGGCAGACCGAACAGCGCCATAACCGGGGCGCAGACATTGCCGATAATCTTCAAAAGGCCCGTGACGTCGAGGACGCGGATGATGACAAACGCCATGATGACGTTCGGCATCAGACTGCGCGTACCGATGTCAAAACCTTTGCGTGCGCCCTCGACGAAGAGGTCGAGGACATTTTTCTTCTGCTCCTGAACCGGAGCCGTATTCTGTGCGTCAGCCATCTTATTTGCCTCCCTTTGCCTGTTTGCGGTAAACCGCTTTCAGATACATACGCATAATGTTCGCGCCGATGATTTTGAAGGCGAACATGACAATGAGCGGCAAAATAATCGGAGCGACCATGATGCCGAAAACGGCGGCGCCCGACGAGAAGTAGTTCGTAATCGTCGCGGAAGCACTCGTCTGGTACGCGATCGTGACGGAACGTTCCTCATCCGTCATTTCGCCTTTATCGTAGAGTTCCTTGATCATACCGGCTGCGGCATCCGTGCTCTGCATATTCGCGATGCAGGCGAGCGTGGCAACGCCCGGAATACCGAGAAGCGGTTTTAAAATCGGACTCATGAGGCGCTGCGCCGCGCGCATGCCGCCGAGTCCGTCAACGACATTGATAATGCCGAGAGCAAGAATGACAGCCGGCATCAGCGTAATCGCGAAGATGAAACCGTCCTTTGCGCCGCTGCCGCCTGCACCGCGGAAATTGAGCGCTTTTTCGGCCGTGCTCTGAATCGTACCGAACGAACCGTTCAACGTGTTAAAGTCGAGGGCACGCAACCAGCCGTCACTCGATGAGAATAAACCGGAAAACATCAGAACCGCCAGGATAAAGGCAACGTAGCCCATCCACCCGACTTTGATCTGAGGTGTTTTCTGCCCCTGATTTTCGTCTTTCATACCAACTACCTCCTAAATCATACCATAATCACAGCCGATCCTGCTCCGGATTTTCCGGTGCTCGTCGTTCACCCGGAAACACGATCGAAAAAAAAATAACGCCTTACATCCTTATATAAAGCAAAATCCGTGCCAATTTTGACGTCGGATCCATGTTTTTTCGAAAAATTTTACGATTCTTTTTTTGAAAAGACCGAAAAATTCCCCTGTATCGGTATGATTTTCGTTGTAAAACAAGTATACTAAAGATACGATATCCCGTTTTATCCGTTTTATCCCTTTGCATATCCCGTTTTGAGGTGACATTCATGTTGACCATGACTTTGATTGCTTCCAGCCCGAATACGATATCGACGTGTCACCGGCAGCTGCGTTCCATCCTCGCCGGACGCGTCAATATTACCCATTACGCCCTTTCCTGTGATACCTTGCCGCCCGTCATTACGAGCAATCTCGTCGTTTTCCTGAGCCGTCAGGCCCGTAACGAAGCTATGACAGTGTGTCAAACGTGCCCGACGCTCCTCGCCTGCCGCTCGATCGATTACCACGAACTTCACCGTCTCTTCGAACTGTCGGCAGGGACAGACGTCCTCATCGCCAACGACTCACAGTCCAGTGCGGAAAGTGTCGTGCAGGAACTCCGCGCCCTCGGTATCAACCATTTAAACTATTATCCGTACTATCCCGGCTGCGTCACGTATCCGAAACTCAAAACCGC